>Ga0310345_10006646_pt1 | contig 10068 bp, 10 predicted proteins | sample HC15DNA20500_MG_FD_204667 | JGI IMG/M metagenome (GOLD analysis project Ga0310345, IMG submission 204667) | Marine microbial communities from station ALOHA, North Pacific Subtropical Gyre - HC15-DNA-20-500_MG | ecosystem: Environmental > Aquatic > Marine > Oceanic | place: Pacific Ocean: North... | reverse complement strand
TTTTCGATTTCGGCGACGGGGTGGTTGGTAAGCGTCTTCGGGACCTCGGCCACCACGGTATCGGCCACTTCCTTGTGCATCTCGCTGCGCAGCGCGCCGAGCACCTGAGGGCTGGCGACCACGACCAGCTTTTCGAAGCGCCCCTTGTGGACGTTGCGGTAGAGGATATCGGCGAGATCGGCGGCGAACCGATCCTTGGCGAGTTGGTGGAAATCGGTCTCGGCCAGCGCGGTGCGCTGTCCCGGACCGGTATCGGCCAGCCGGCCCGCCTTGTCGGTCGCCTGCTCGCGGTCCGGCGGGTTCTCCTGCTCCTCCTTGCGCACGACGCGCAGGTTCGGATGCTGGTCATCGGTAACGTTCTCGAGGATCAACGCCTTCTCGCCATCGGCGACGAGAACCCAGGTTCCGTTGTCGATCTTCGCCATCACTCGGTATCCTTCTCGTCGCTCTTGCGTACGCGGGTGACGCCGGGATCGTCCTGCTCGGCACGCTTCAGATCGTCTCGAGTGCCGACCTTGCGGGTAAGATCCCCACCTTCGCGGCCGGGCTGGTTGCCGGCGCCGCCTTTGTCTTCGTCGCTTACATAGGCGTCGGTTTCCTTCACGCCGTCCTTGGATCGTGCCCTGTCGGCCATGGGAGCCTCCTGTCTTGCGTTCGCGAGACCAACGATTCATGAGAGGCGGGGTTCCGGCGCAGAGCGGTACGGTGGCGCATGAGAAAGGCCCCCGCGATCGCTCACGAGGGCCGGTTGCATCGCCGATAGCCTCGCGGCGTCGGGCGCTTACATGCGCGAGGCGACGTTCTCCCAGTTCACCAGGTTGTCGAGGAAGTTCGAGATGTAGGCCGGGCGCTTGTTGCGGTAGTCGATGTAGTAGGAGTGCTCCCATACATCGAGGCCCAGCAGAGCGGTCTGGCCGAAGCAGAGCGGGTTCACGCCGTTCTCGGTCTTGGTGACCTTGAGGCCGCCATCGGCGCCCTTGACCAGCCAAGCCCAGCCCGAGCCGAACTGACCGGCCCCAGCGGCGGCAAACTCTTCCTTGAACTTGTCGACCGAGCCGAAGCTGTCGGTGATCGCCTTTTCCAGCTCGCCCGGCATCTTGCTGTCGTTCGGGGTCATCATCTCCCAGAACTGGTTGTGGTTCCACAGCTGCGAGATGTTGTTGAAGATGCCGCTCTGCGCCACCGCCGACTTGTCGTAGGTGCCGCGGATGATCTCCTCGAGCGACTTGCCGTCCCACTCGGTGCCGGCGATCAGCTTGTTGCCGTTGTCGACATAGGCCTTGTGGTGCAGGTCGTGGTGGTACTCGAGCGTCTCCTTCGACATGCCCTTGGAGGCGAGCGCGTCGTGGGCGTAGGGGAGGTCGGGAAGTTCGAAAGCCATGTCGGTCTCGCTTTTCTGCCAGTGGTGGATTTGCGCCACATAACAGAACCTCCGACCGCCAAAGGTCAATGGGACCAGTGGGAAATTCGGGTCTTGCAATCGATCGAGGCGCGCTGGATGCGGTCGCTCGGGTATCACCTGCGGCAGATAGCCGGTCGCGCGTCAGGCGGAAACGACAGGAGCCGCGGCCCGGGTGGCCACGGCTCCTGCGATGTGGGACGCGTCAGGAACTCGTCCCTCAAGAACCACTCCGGTCTCAAGGGCCGGAACGGGTCGATTACTGGACCACCTCGGCGTCGCCCTCGACCTCGATCGTGTCGGTCGAATCGGCCGGCGCCTCTTCGATCTCGGCTTCGGCCTCGGCAGCCTCTTCCTCGATCTCAGCCGCACCTTCCTCGACCTCGGTCTCGACTGCGGCACCCGCATCCTCGACCTCTTCGACCACGGCGGTGCCGGCATCCTCGATGCTTTCGGCGGCGCCTTCGGCCTCGGTCTCGACGTTGATGTTGGTTTCCTCGCCGACGACGTCGGCGTTATCGACCTCGCTGCCACCGGCAAACAGCCAGTAAAGGACGATCACGGCCACCACGAGGCCGCCGACGATCAGCGCGATCGAGCTGCCGCCGCTCTTCTTCGGCGGCGGATTCACGTTGTTGTTGTTGATGTTCGGGTCGGACATGCGAGATGCTCCGTCAATGTGTCATTCGTCGGCCAACGTTACCCAGACGGGCCGGTTCCGACCGTTAGTAAATTTTTTGCGATGTTTCGGGAGGGCTGCGGCAGCGCCACAGTAGCTTTGGCGCCACCTTGCTCGCGCGGACGTGGCCGGGTGCGACCCTCGCGGGGGTTTCGGGGCCGGGCTCCGCGCTGTAGTGACGGCACAAGACAGGAGTGACGCATGCTGTTCTGGATCATCGCGCTGGCCCTTAGCGGGGTCGTGACCCTCGCTCTGGCGGCACCGCTGCTGCGGCCGGGCCAAGAGGCCGGCAGCAACGCGGATCTCGATTTCTATCGCAACCAGCTCGCGGAGATCGAGGCGGACCGTGCGCGCGGGCTGATCGGTCCCGACGAGGCTGAGCGCGCCCGGGCCGAGATCGGCCGGCGGCTCATCGCGGCCGACCGCGCCGCGCGCGAACCCCGCACGCAATCGCGCGGGCCGGTATGGCCGGTGGCCTTGTTCGGCGGCGTCGTGGTGATCGGCGGTGCTATCGGGCTCTACGCGGATCTCGGCGCGCCGGGCCGCCCCGATGCGCCCTTGTCCGAACGGCTGGAGATGGCGCGCGAGCTGCGCGCCGATCGCCCGAGCCAAGCCGAGGCCGAGGCCGTCACCCCCGCCATGCAGGCGGCCGCCCCCGAGGAATATCTCGCGATGGTCGAACAGCTGCGCGAGGCGGTGCCCGAACGGCCCGACGACCTGACTGGCTGGCAGCTTCTGTCGCGGCACGAGGCGGCCTTGGGCAATTACGCCGCCGCCGCCCGCGCACAGGAGCGGGTGATCGAAATCAAGGGCGACGACGCCAGCTTCGAGGATCGGCTGGCGCTGGTCGACCGGATGGTCGCGGCCACAGGCGGTCTCGTGACGCCCGAAAGCGAGGCGTTGCTGGCACAGCTGCTCGGCGCCGATCCGGATGCGGCGGGGCCGCTTTACTACATGGGACTGCTGCAAGCGCAGATCGAACGGCCCGACCTCGCCTTCCGATATTGGAAACGCGTGATCGAGCGAGGCGATCCTGCCTCGCCGCATGTGGAACTGGCCCGGGCGCAGATCGGCCGCGCCGCGGCGCTCGCCGGGGTCGACTACACGCCGCCATCGGCGCCCGGCCCTTCGGCTGCCGATATCGCGGCGGCGCAGGACATGGACCCCGCCGCGCGCGATGAGATGATCCGGGGCATGGTCGATGGCCTGGCCGCGCGCCTGGCCGAAAGCGGCGGCGCGGCCCCGGACTGGGCCCGGCTGATCGGGGCCCTCGGCGTGCTCGGTGAAACCGATCGCGCAGAGGCGATCTGGAGCGAGGCGCAACAGGTTTTCGCGGGCATGCCCGATCTCGAACAGATCCGGGACGCGGCGCGCAAGGCGGGGGTGGCGGAATGATCTTCGAGACGGCCGAAGACCTTGCCGCCGCCCTTCCCCGCGCCGGCGCCCTCGCCGGACTCGACTTCGGCACCAAGACCATCGGCGTCGCCGTCTCCGACGGGCTGCGCTCGGTCGCGACGCCGCTCGAGACGGTGAAGCGCAAGAAGTTCACCGAAGATGCGGCGCGGCTTCTGGCCATCGCCGAGGGTCGGGGCATTGCCGGCTTCGTGCTTGGACTGCCGCGCAACATGGACGGCTCCGAGGGGCCGCGCGCCCAGTCGACCCGTGCCTTCGCACGCAACCTGTCACGGCTGACCGAGATCCCGATCGGCTTTTGGGACGAGCGGCTCTCGACCGTCGCGGCCGAGCGCGCGCTGCTCGAAGCCGACCATTCGCGCAAGCGCCGGGGCGAGCTGATCGACGCGGTCGCGGCCGGATACATTCTGCAGGGTCTCTTGGACCGGCTAAGCTACATGGGACGGTCATGAGCGACGAGGTCTGGAGCCGGGCCGAGATCGAAAGCCCCTGCGTGAAGCTTTGCACGATCCATCCTGAAACCCGGCTCTGCCTCGGCTGCGCCCGCTCCATCGACGAGATCGCCGCCTGGGGTCGGATGAGCGCCGAGGAGCGCCGCGCGGTGATGGCCGAGCTGCCCGGGCGCGAGCCCGCGCCCAAGGGCCGGCGCGGCGGCCGCAAGGCACGGCTGGAGCGCTAGATCAGCGCCTTGCGCAGCATGTTGAGCGCGACCAGGATCAGGAAAGCACCGAACACCCGCTTGAGCCGCTTGGCATCCGTCCGATGCGCCAACGCGGCCCCGAGCGGCGCGGTCAGCAGCGTCATCGCGATGACCAGAAGAAAGGCCGGCAAGTTCACCGAGCCCAGCGTCATCGGCGGCGCGACACCGGCGGGGAGCGGCGTCAGCAGGAAGCCCATCACCGAAGGCAGCGCGATCAGCAAGCCGAACCCGGCGGCCGTGGCCACGGCGCGGTGCATCGCCACGCCGTGTAGCGTCATGATCGGCACCCCGAAGCTGCCGCCGCCGATCCCCATCAGCACCGAAAGAAGCCCGACCGCGGGGGCCATCGCGGCGCGACGCCAGCCGGAGGGCATGGTTTCGCCCAGTCGCCAGTGACTGCGCCCCAGCACCATGTAGAGCGCCACGCTCAGCGCCAGCCCTCCGAAGATGAGCTGCAGCACCGTGGTGCGCAGCTGCGCCACCACCAGCACCCCCGCCAGCGCGCCCAAAGCAATGCCGGGGGCCCAGCCGCGCAGGACGGCCCAATCGACCGCGCCCTTGCGATCGTGGCTCAGGACCGAGCGGGCCGAGGTGACGATGATCGTGGCCAGCGAAGTGGCAAGGCAAATCTGCATCAGCTGCGGCGACTCGTATCCCAGACCGGCGAAGGCATAGAAGAAGGCCGGCACCAGAACGATGCCGCCGCCGACGCCTAAGAGTCCGGCCAGCACGCCCGCGAAGGCGCCAATGGCGAGCAGCATCGCCCCCATGGACAAAAGCAGCGTGGTTTCAGGCATCTGGCGCTCCCGCTCGTTTCGCGACAGCGATGCCCGCCCCCCGGCTTGGCCACAAGGGGCCGTCGGAGGAAAACTGGTACTCAGGCCGCCTGCTTCAGGTCTTCAACCCGGCCCAGCGCTTCGATCACCAGCTCCGGCCCGGCGCCCGGGCGCGACGCACCCTCGGACAGAACCCGCCGCCAGCCCCGCGCCCCGGGACGACCGGCGAAAAGGCCGAGCATGTGCCGCGTCACCTGGTGCAAACGACCACCCGACGAGAGATGCGCCTCGATATAAGGCAGCATGTCGCGCACCGCCGCCTCGGCGCGGCTCGTGCCCGGATCGCCCCAGACGCGCCGATCGGCCTCGCACAGGATATCGGCGGGCGCGTGATACGCGGCCCGGCCGATCATCACCCCGTCGAGACCGGCCTTCAGGAAGGTCTCGGCCTCGTCGAGCGAGCCAACGCCGCCATTCACGGACAGGTGCAGATGCGGAAACGCACGCTTCATCCGCGCCACCAAATCGTAGTCGAGCGGCGGGATGTCGCGGTTTTCCTTGGGGCTCAGCCCCTGCAGCCAGGCCTTGCGCGCATGGATGGTGAAGCGGCGGACGCCCGCCGCCGCGACCGTCTCGAGAAAATGGGGCAGGACCGTTTCGGGCTCCTGCTCGTCGACGCCGATGCGACATTTCACCGTCACCTCGACCGGACTTACGGCGATCATCTCTGCGCAGCATTCGGCCACCAGATCGGGCCGCGTCATCAGCACTGCGCCGAAGGCACCGGACTGCACCCGGTCCGAGGGACAGCCGCAGTTGAGATTGATCTCGTCATAGCCGAACTCGGCCCCGATCCGCGCTGCTTCGCGAAGTTCGGCCGGGTCCGACCCGCCGAGCTGCAGCGCCACGGGATGTTCAGTATCACCAAATCCCAGCAGCCGCTCGCGATCGCCATGGATCACGGCGGGCGCGGTCACCATCTCGGTATAAAGCAGGGTTCGCCGCGACAGCAGACGGTGCAGATGCCGGCAATGGCGATCAGTCCAATCCATCATCGGGGCGACGGACAGGCGGGCGGCGTCTGACAATGCGGTCTGGCCTGAAGTCATGTCTCGATCCGGGCTGCGGGTGGGAGAGGCGCTGTCTAGCATCAGGTTTCACGACGGGCAAATGCGATAGGTTTCGTTTTGCCATGCTCCCCCACACTGCGAAAGCCGCTTGCGCAACTGCGGCAATTGCGATGACGTGCTGCCGAAGTGTCAACGCCGTGCCAGCGAGGATCGATCGGCACAGCGATCCCGCTAGGGTGGCCTCGGGTGCGCTCATCTTTGCTCCGATCCCAGGAGACCTTGCTCCGATCCCAGGAGAAATGCCATCCTTGGCCGTCCGCGGTACGGGCCGCGACATCGAAGATGAGAGTCGCGTGATTCGTACCGAGCCCCGATCACGCGGCGAAATGGAGATGCTCGGCCTCGGCCTCTCTCCCGGTCGTCACCGCCAAGCGAGCCGCCATGACAGCGCCATACGTTGCTGCGACAGAATAAAGCACCCCGGGGCGTCGTAAATTTCTGCCCGAGTCTGGTCGCCGCGCTTCGTCTCCGCAATAGTGCGCGCCATGTCGCTATTCATCATCGCCCTCCTCCCGTTCCTCGGCGCGCTGCTGCCCGGTCTGATGATCCGAGCCGGTCGCCAGGCCTGTTTCACCGCCACCTTCCTCGTCACGGCCTCGGCCGCGGTGGGGCTGCTCACGCATCTGCCCGCCATCCTGCGGGGCGAGACGGTCTCGGCCCGGCTCGACTGGATGCCGGGGCTGGGGCTCAACGCGAACCTGTTCCTCGACCCGCTGGGCTTCATGTTCGCGGCGCTGATCCTCGGGATCGGGCTGCTGATCATCGCCTATGGGCGCCACTACCTGTCGCGCGACGACAACATGGGCGAGTTCTTCAGCTACCTGCTGCTGTTCCAGGGCGCGATGGTGGGCATCGTGATTTCCGACAACATCCTGCTTCTGCTGATTTTCTGGGAGCTTACCTCGCTTTCCTCCTTCCTGCTCATCGGGTTCTGGAAGCACCTGCCCGAAGGCCGTCAGGGCGCGCGCATGGCGCTCGCGGTAACCGGCATGGGCGGGCTGGCGCTGATCGGCGGCATGCTGCTTCTGGGCCAGATCGTCGGCAGCTACGATCTGAGCGTCATCCTCGAACAGCGCGACGTGGTACAGGCCTCGCCGCTCTATGTCCCGGCCTTGCTGCTGATCCTGCTGGGCTGCTTCACCAAGTCGGCGCAGTTCCCGTTCCATTTCTGGCTGCCCCACGCGATGGCGGCCCCGACCCCGGTCTCGGCCTATCTGCACTCGGCCACCATGGTGAAGGCCGGGCTGTTCCTGATGGCGCGGCTCTGGCCGGTGCTCGCGGGCACCGAGGAATGGTTCTACATCGTCACGACGGCCGGTCTCGTGACCATGGTGCTCGGCGCCTTCATCGCGATCTTCAAGCACGACCTGAAGGCGTTGCTGGCCTTCTCGACCGTGTCGCATCTGGGACTAATCACCTTCCTGCTGGGCACCGGCTCGGCGTTCGGCGCGATGGCGGCGGTGTTCCACATCCTCAACCATGCGAGCTTCAAGGCCGCGCTTTTCATGACCGCCGGCATCGTCGATCACGGCGTGCATACCCGCGACATGCGAAAGCTGGGCGGGCTGCGGCGCCTGATGCCGATCTCCTTCGCCATCGCGACGCTGGCAGGGCTGTCGATGGCGGGCATTCCGCTGCTCAACGGTTTCCTGTCGAAGGAGATGATGCTCGAGGAGGCCGCGCATACGACGCTGTTCGGCATGCCGATGCTGGTCACCGTCGTGGCGACGCTGGGGGCGCTGTTCTCGGCCGCCTATTCCTTCCGGCTGATCGCCCATACCTTCTTGGGCCCCGAACGCGCCGATTACCCGGCGCATCCGCATGATCCGAATCCCGGCATGTGGCTGCCGCCGGCGCTGCTGATCATCCCCGTCGTGGTGATCGGCCTGTTTCCGGCGCTGGCCGAGCCCTTCGTGAAGCTCGTCACCGGCGCGGTAATCGGCTCGGCCGCCGAGTTGCCTGACGCCCATCTCAAGCTCTGGCACGGTCTGACCCCGGCTCTGTTCATGTCGGCGATCGCGGTGATCGGCGGCGCGCTGCTGCTGATGGGCTTTGCGCCACTGTCGCGGATCTGGGAGGCGGCGCGCCGCCCCGAAGCCAAGGACATCTTCGACCGGATCATCGCGGGCTGCGTCGCGCTGGCGCGCCCGGTGACGCGCGGTCTGCATGACGGTACCTTCACCCGCTACGCCGCGATCATGGTGCTGACCGTGGTGGCCGTCGGCGCGCATGCATGGTTTTCGGGCACGACCGGCGCCGAGATCCGGCGCCCGCTCCTGCCCGTCACGCCGATCGCCATAGCGGCATGGGCGATGCTGATCGCCGCCACCGGATTCCTCGTGGCGGTGCATCGCAACCGCCTCGCGGTCCTGATGCTCATGGGGATCATCGGCCTGATGGTTTCCGTCGGCTTCAACCATTTCTCCGCTCCCGATCTCGCGCTTACGCAGATCTCGGTCGAGGTGGTGACGATCATCCTGCTGCTGCTGGCGCTGAACTTCCTGCCCAACACCACGCCCAACGAATCCGGAGCGGCGCGGCGCACCCGCGATGCGATCATCGCCGGGGCCGGCGGCATCGCCGCAGCGGGGCTGATCTGGTCCATTCTCTCGACCGAGTTCCCGATCGCGCCGATCTCGGACTACCACCTCGCCAACTCCTACAAAGGCGGCGGCGGCGACAACGTGGTCAACGTGATCCTGGTCGACTTCCGGGGCTTCGACACCTTCGGCGAAATCATCGTGCTCGGCATCGCCGCGCTGGTGATCTACGCGCTGACCGAAACCCTGCTCTCGGGGAAGGTACGCCGCAAGCTGTTGAACCGCGGGCATGAAGAGCCGCAGGCTGGCGATGCGCACCCGCTGATGATGGTGGTGCTGACGCGGGTGATGATGCCGGTTATCCTGATGGTCGGCGTCTACATCTTCCTGCGCGGCCACAACGATCCCGGCGGCGGCTTCGTCGCGGGCCTCGTGGTCGCGATCGCCGTGGTGACGCAATACATGGCCTCGGGCTTTGCTTGGGCGGCGCGTCGCCAGCGCTACCCCTATCACGGGATCATCGGCGCCGGCGTCTTCGTGGCCGGTCTCACCGGCATCGGCGCCTGGTTCGTCGGACAGCCCTTCCTAACCTCGGCTTTCGGCTATTTCCGGATACCGCCTATGGAGGAGTTCGAGCTGGCCACCGCCATGGGCTTCGACCTCGGCGTGTTCCTCGCCGTGCTCGGCGCGGTGATGCTCTCGCTCGAAAGTTTTTCGCGGCTGGGTTACAGGGCCGGCACGGAAACCTCCGACCACGCGATGGACATCGATCCGTCGCGGGGCGAGGAGCTCGATCCGGTCGTGGATGCAAAGCGCGAGGGCAGCTGAGATGGAACTACTGATCGCGTCGGCCGTCGGCGTCCTGACCACCGCCGGCATCTACCTGGTGCTGCGCCTGCGGACCTTTCCCGTCATCATCGGCACCTCGCTGCTGAGCTATGCCGTCAACGTCTTTCTCTTCGCGTCTGGGCGGTTGGCGATGGATGCGCCACCGGTCCTTCGGGACGGTGCCGAGCGCTATACCGACCCGCTGCCGCAGGCGCTGGTCCTGACCGCCATCGTGATCTCCTTCGGGATGACGGCCGTGGTGGTGATGATCGCGCTGGGCAGCTGGCTCTCGGCCGATGACGACCGCGTCGACCGACCCGCCCGTGCCGAAGACGACACCACCGCACCCTCTGTGACCGAAGGAGGTGCACGATGAGCCACTGGATCATCACCCCCATCGTATTGCCGGCGCTGCTGGCGGCGATCCTGGTACTTATGGTGCGCGAACACCTCGTGGTGCAGCGCGCGCTTTCGATGGCGGGAACCCTGGCAATCACCGCCATCGCCATCGGCCTGTTCTGGCAGGCCTCGGATGGCACGATCACGCTCTACCAGCTCGGCAACTGGCCCGCCCCATTCGGCATCGTGCTGGTGGCGGACCGG
>Ga0310345_10006643_pt1 | contig 10070 bp, 8 predicted proteins | sample HC15DNA20500_MG_FD_204667 | JGI IMG/M metagenome (GOLD analysis project Ga0310345, IMG submission 204667) | Marine microbial communities from station ALOHA, North Pacific Subtropical Gyre - HC15-DNA-20-500_MG | ecosystem: Environmental > Aquatic > Marine > Oceanic | place: Pacific Ocean: North... | reverse complement strand
TGGTGTATGTTACACATGATCAAATAGAAGCAATGAGTTTAGCTTCAAAAATAGCAGTGATGAATCAAGGTATCATTCAACAACTTGATGATCCTCAAACAATCTATGATAAGCCAAATAGCTTATTTGTAGCTGATTTCATTGGTTCTCCATCGATGAATTTCATTAAAGGTAAAATAATCAAAGAATCGAACTCAGCAATATTCACTCCAGACAATGAAGATAATATAAATTTTGATTTAACACATTATGAATTTAATAATCATTTCGAGGGTGGTCAAAAAATAGTTGTAGGATTAAGACCAGAATATGTTTCAAATACTGAAAGTGTCAATAAGTATACAAAAAAATTGTCACTTAAGCCTACTATTATAGAAACTACTGGTTATGATAAAAATGTAACCTTTGATTTTGCAGGCGGTGAGATAATAGGACGTTTTACTCCTAACAGTGGAGTTGAATTATCTAGTCCCCATGAAGTTTATTTTGACTTATCACAAATTTCAATTTTTGATAATGATACTGAATTAAGATTATAAATTCTTAAAAATCATTTCTTAATTCCATTATGATTCTTGAATTATATTTTTCTCCTTTATGAAGAATTGGACTGATAAAATTTGAATGATTTATAGCATCAGGAAACAATTGAGGTTCAAAACATAATCCGAATTGTTTGCCATAACTCCTCGAATATTTACCACTATATCGATCACTCATCATATTTCCTGTATAGAATTGTAGACCAGGTTGATCACTGTAAAATATCGCTCCCATTTTTGTTAAATCACTATAGACAGAACCAACAACTTTAATTTTTTTGTCAAAATTATCAATACAAAAACATGTATCTATTGCTTGATTTTCAAGAATTGTTTTATCAATCATTTTACCAAGAAAGAAATCAAATTTTGTTTTTTTAACATTTAATAATCTTCCTGTTGGTATTAAATCTTCATCAGATTCACAATACAATTTAGCATTAATTTTTACAAAATGATTTAAAATATTTTGATATCTATTTTTATGACCATGAAAGTTCCAATAATTGTGATTAGTTAAATTGATAATTGTATCATGATGAGTTTCAGCAACAAAATCTATAATAAATTCATTTTTATTTGTTAAAGAATAAGTTACCTTACACTCAAGTTCTCCTGGATATCCTTCTTCTAGATGGGGTGAGATGTATTCCAATACGCAGCTTATCCTATTAGATGTTTGATCTAAGCTTTTAATTTTCCATATCTTTTTATTAAAACCTTCTTTACCGCCATGCAAGTGATGAAATCCTGCATTAGAAAAAAGATTATATTTTTTATTATTTAAAAAAAAATTTGAATTTGAAATTCTGTTACATACTCTTCCTACTATACAATTTAAATAACTTTGATCTTTAGTATATTGATTAAAATTTTCATAACCTAATAAAATATCTTCCTTTTCATATAAATTTTTTTTGTAAGGAATAGTTATGCTATGAATGTAGCCTCCAAAATTAAAAAAACTAGCCGAATAGTTATTATCATTTTTAAAAGTAATTTTAGATACTTTTTCTTGATTTATTGTTGCTACTGTTTTTTTTTCGATCAACATATATTTCTGGGAGAGTTCCTAAAATAGTCATTAGTTAATCTCCAATTAAAGTATCTTTTAATAAAGGAGTGTCATATGCACTGTACGAATGAAACCCAGCAACTACCTGATCAAAATCAATTACACTACCAGTCATAATCCCTGATTCTGAAGAACAGATAAAAGCTAGTCCTTTTGCTACATCTGATGTTTTAGTTAATCTTTTAAAAGGAACTTTTTTTTCTGCTTTTTGTATCCAATCATTAGATGCATTATGATATTTTTTTTGTATTGAATCTTCTCCAGGAGTATCCGACCATCCTATATTAAGGGCATTAATTCTAATCTGATCCTGAGCAAGAGTGTTGCCCAAATTTTTTACTAGTACAGAAAGCGCGCCCTTAGAAGCACTATAAGCTACTATAAAAGGCATACCACTATGTGCTGCAATAGTGATTACAACGCCTATAGTGCCTTTTGTTTTTTCTCTTCTCATAATTTTAACTGTATTTTGAATAAGAAAAAAAGGAGCTTTGATATTTATATTAAACATTTTATCAAAAAGCTCTGGAGTTGTACTAAGAATTGTACCTCTGTCAGTTATGCCTGCACAGTTAATTAATGTATCAATTCTTCCAAAATAGCTATCTGTTTTGGAAACTAAATTACGACAATCATCAAGTTTTGCTAAATCTGTTTTAATAAAAAAACATTTACTGCCAATTTTTTCTATCTCTTTTTTAACAATATTTCCTTTTTCTTTATTGCGCCCGCATATAATTATCCCTTCAGCTCCCCTAGAAGCAAATAATTTAGCGGTCTCAGAGCCAATTCCTTGAGTTGATCCAGTAATTAAAACAATTTTATCTTTAAATTGATCTTCAATTTTGTTCATATTATTAAATTACATGTTTAAATTTTAAATTAAAAGTATTAATATTGTAATAACGTAACAATAATAATTATGAAATATTTACATACAATGATCCGAGTAACAAATATAGAAGAGTCTCTAGATTTTTATTGTAATAAGCTTGGTCTCCAAGAAATTAGAAGAGTAGAAAACGAAAAAGGTAAATTTACGCTTATCTTTCTCGGTGCTGAAAATAGTGATGAACGTCATGCTCTTTTAGAGTTAACTTATAATTGGGAACCTGAAAATTATACAGGAGGAAGAAATTTTGGTCACTTAGCTTATAGTGTAAAAAATATTTATGAAACTTGTGATAATTTAATGAAAAAAGGAGTTACCATTAACCGTCCGCCTCGTGATGGTCATATGGCTTTTATAAAATCACACGATGGAATTTCTATTGAAATTCTTCAAGAAGGAGAATCTCTTCCAATTGAAGAACCCTGGCAATCTATGGAAAATACAGGTACTTGGTAAAATTAATCCCAATCAACTAACGCCATTTGTTTTTTACCTAATAAAGTAAGATTGTTTATAGTAGCACGACCAGAATAATTAATTTCATAATCTTCTGCAGCAAAATCAGGTGGGCTTTTACCTTCTAAGAATTTTTTTGATTGTTTTTTTGCATAATTTAAATTTTTTTTACAATATGGAGTTGAACCAATATAAATTACATTACTATAATTATTTCCTTCATGTTTATCCTCAACAGCATGGACAACATCAGGATGCCACCACACAGTATCGCCAGGAAAAACTTTTGGAATTGACACAAGAGCTTGAAGCATAAGAGAATGAAATTTAGAATTAACTGATAATGCTCTTGCCGGCAAAGAGCCGCATAAAGAATTATTTGCTACATCATCTATTAATGGTCTTACTAAAATATATGCCATTGCTTTAGCAATTGGTATTAATTGTAACGTTCCATCAGATGGGCCTTGTTCAGTTAATGCCACCCAACCTTGAAATGTTCTAAAAACATGGCTAACAGCTGGGGAAGGTATTTCCTTAGTTTTATCTCGATATTTAGCATCAAATGGATCATAATCTTCAAAATGATCACTAAAAATTTGATTATATATATTTTGGTAAGATTTATCAATCCATCTCTCTACTGATCCAGCATCACAGTGAGGAGAAAGTCCCAAAGAGGAATCACCTGCTTCTCTTCGACGAACTCGATCAGCATAAACAAGTTCTTTATTAGGTAAAAAAATTATTTCATCTTTAAATTTATTTATCCAAAGACTATTAAGCCATGTTTTTGTCAAAGCCATATTTTTTGATTGTCTAATTTCTATCTGAGGTTTTGACCAATACAAACCAAAAATTTGTGGTTTACCAGATTTGAGATCGCTGAAATATTTATCCAAACCAGCCTTTTCTTTTTGATCTTCATAATAATTATTTACATCAATATAATTTGAAAGTTCTTCATTCCATTCAGTAACAAGTTTCTTATTAAATACATTGCGAATTACAACGCATCCTCTTTTTTTAACAATGTCGACTGTTTTATTTAGTATATTATTATTTACAATATCTTCATAATTAATTTCTGGAATTATTTGTTTTTTTTCTTGAATTAAATTTTTAATTTCTTGAACTTCTTTTTTTATATAATTTTCAATATTTAAAAAATTATCCTTATAGTTAGGTGATAAGCTTTTAAGATATTTTTTTGCTTCAATAATTTTTTTATCAATATCGTTTACATCAAAAGAATTCATCATTTTATAATATTAAAAATTTCCTTTTCAGTAAAAGGTTTGGGTTTTTGACATGTTGTTTGTAATTCAATCACAGTAGTTAGTTTAGCTGATTTAATTGTAGATTCAATTATTTCAAGAACATGCAAAGCCAGGTCCCCATTACACCGATGCTCTAGTCTATTTTCAATGGCAAAAATCATTTCTGAAAGTCCGACCCCTCTATAATTTGACTGCTGCGCAGCTTCATTACTTCTACCACTATGATTGTTTATATTAATTCTACCTAACTGCATTTCATCTGCTGAATGCTCTTCCCATTGTTCTCCCTCAGCAAGAGATGTAAATACTGGTCCTCCAAACATATTTGGATCAGGCACAATAATTGATCCTTTTGTACCATATAGTTCCATATGATTTCTTCGATGATTAATTACATCAAACGAAGTAAATCCCTCTATTATGGCTCCATTACAAAATTCAATAATGATCATATATGAAGTTGGCGTCTCTACTTTAAATATATTTCCTTTTTTAGAGCCACTGCCAATTATCCTATGTTCATGTACTGAGGTTGAATATGATCTGACACTTTTTGCAGGACCTAAAAAATTCACTAACATAGTATAAAAATATGGACACATATCCATTACAGGACCCCCGCCATTACTTTGAAACCAAGGTTCAGGATTAGGATGCCAGGATTCTAATCCTGGTGAAGCAAAAATAAAATTGCCTAGTTTTATATTTCCTAAGAATCCACTATCAATTAAGTTTCTTGTTAATTGTCCTCCACCACCAAGAAATGTGTCAGGTGCATTACCAAGATATAACTTTTTTTCTTTTGCTATATTTACTAACTCTTTTCCTTGTTCAAAACTAGTAGATAGAGGTTTTTCAGAATAGGAATGTTTCCCTGCTTGTAAAGTTTTTTTAATTACCTCGTAATGTGCTCCAGGATTTGTTAAATTTAGAACAATATCCACATTATTATTATTTAGTAAATCATCAACACTTTGAAATTTTATATTATATTTCTCTGCGCACAATTTTGCTACATCTTCATTAATATCTGCACAACTTATAAAAATAATATTATTAAAATATTCCTGACTTCTAAAATATGTTTCAGCAATATTACCGCAACCAATTAAACCTATTTTATACATACAAAATACTGTAACAATATATTGATAAAGTTTATATTTAAAATACAATATTAGAAATAATAAGTAATTGAGCAAATATATAGTAGAATGTATCTCAAATACAAATGACCTTTTAGGTGAAGGTCCTATATGGGTGGAAGAAGAAAATTCTGTTTATTGGATTGATATTAAGCGATCTATAATTCATAAATTAAATATAAAAAATAATAAAACTGATAATTGGTATTTTAAAGAATCTATAGGATGTATAGCATACATCAGTAATAATATATTTGTTGCAGGTACAAAGAATGGATTCCAATTTGTTGATTTAAATAAGAGTAAATTAACTCCTATCATTAACCCAGAAAAAAATTGTAGAAAAAATCGATTTAATGATGGCAAGTGTGATAACAAAGGTAGATTTTATGCTGGGACTATGAATGATGAAGATAATGAACCAACAGGAAATTTTTATATTCTCTATAATGATTTAACCTATAAAAAATTCGATGAAGGTTATGAAATAACTAATGGTCCAGCTTTTTCAAATGATAACAAAATAATATACTTTACAGATACAAGAAAAGGAGAAATATATTTTTCTGAGCTGAAAGATGATGGAACATTAAAAGAAAAACAATTATTTATTTCTATCCCTTCTAGTGAAGGCAAACCTGATGGAATGACTATTGATGCAGAAGATTGTCTGTGGGTGGCTATTTTTGGAGGTTCTTGTGTAAATAGATATAATAAAAAAGGAAAAAAAATCGATAAAATAAAAATGCCTGTATCTTGTATTACAAGCTGTGTTTTTGGAGGAAAAAATTTAGATACATTATTTATTACTACAGCATCTTTTAAATTAAATGATCAACAAAAATTAGCTGAACCTTTTGCTGGATCATTATTTAAAGTTAGGTTAAATATTAAAGGCAATAAAACAAAAAAATTTATCAAAAAAAATTAAACTCCTCGTCGCTGTTTATCTTTTCCTTTAATATGATCTTCATAGGCTTTTTTGTTTTCTTCATTAGAAAAAACTTGGAGAGTCGGACTTTCCCAATAAGCTGTACCTTCTAGCCACTCATATCCATGAGTTTTAATACTAATCAAATACGTTTTATCTGATTTTTTTGCTCTAAGAAAAGCTTGCTCAAGTTCAGAGACTGAATTAACATTTTCTGACTCTGCACCCATTGATTTAGCATGTTGCGCAAAATCAACACTAACAAATTTTTTTGTATTAGCTGCCTTAAGATTAGAAAGATATTCTTTCCCTCCTTTAGCTAATTGAAGACGATTAATAACCATATGACCCCCATTATCACATAGAATAATAATAAGTTTTTGATCATAAAGAACAGAGCTATAAATATCACTATTCCAAAGTAAATATGATCCATCACCACAAAAAACAATGACATCTTGATTTGGTTTTGCCATTTTAATTCCCATCGCTCCAGCTATTTCATACCCCATACAACTAAATCCCCACTCTGTTTCAAAGGTATTAAGTGATTTGGGTCTCCATACCTGAAGAGTTTCTCCAACAAGACCTCCAGCTGCTGTAACAGCAATATCAGTTGGATCAGCATGTTTATAAATTGCGCCTACTACTTGAACATAAGATGGTAGTTCTTGATTTGTTGGACTTATCTTTTTATTAATATAATTATTCCAAAGTTTATAACCTTCTCTTGCAGAATTTATCCAATTATCATTAGATCTCCAATCACCTAGACATTCAGATATTTTTTTGATTGCAAGTTTTGCATCACTAACTATTGGTTGAGCTAAATGCTTATTAGCATCAAATCGAGTTGTATTTATACAAATTAATTTAAAGTCTTGATTTTCAAAATTTGACCAGGAGCCTGTTGTAAAATCACTAAGTTTTGTACCAATAGCTATTGCAAGATCTGTTTTTTTAGCAATATCATTTGCTGCTTTACCTCCAAGTCCTCCTACAGGACCAATATTGAAAGGATGATCTTTTAACATAGAGCCAAATCCCATAACTGTTTGAACAACAGGTACATTATGCTTACTCGCAAAATCTGAAAGTTCTTTTTCTGCTTCTGAATATAAAACTCCTCCACCTGAAATAATTATTGGGTGTTTAGAATTTTTTATAAGTTGTATAGCTTTATTAATTTGTTCTATATCTGGAGAAATTCGTCGAATTTCATGAATTTTTTCTTCAAAAAAAATATCAGGATAATCAAAAACTTCTCCTTGCACATCTTGGCTTAATGAAATTGTTGCTGGACCACAATCAGCCTGATCAAGCATTACGTTAATTGCCTGAGGTAAAGATTGCAGTATTTGTTCTGGTCTTGTTATTCTATCAAAATATCTACTTACAGGTTTAAATGCATCATTGACAGTTTCACCTGGTTGATAAAAATTTTCAATTTGTTGCAAAACAGGATCAGGAAATCGATTTGCAAAAGTATCCGCAGGTAAAAACAAAATAGGGAGTCTATTACTTAAAGCAACAGCAGCAGCAGTAATCATATTTGTTGAGCCTGGGCCAACTGAAGAAGTTGCTACAAAAATTTGTTTTCTGCGCATAGCTCTTGCATAGCCTAAAGCAGTAAGTGCCATATATTGTTCATGTTGACCTCTATATGCAGGAAGGGCTTCTTTATTTTCTTCCATTGCTTGTCCGATACAAGCAACATTTCCATGTCCATAGATTGCAAATGCCCCTGCAAATAATGGCAGTTTCTTTGTATTAATTATTATTTTTTGAGAAATTAAATGCTTGATCAGAGCATGAGCACAACTAAGTTTATTACTTTTCATAACTAATATTTATTCTTTTTAATAATATTTCTATAAATGCAATAATAGAATTTTAAAACAATTTATTGCAATATACACTAATAATTATAATTTACTCACTAGCATAATATAATGATTAAAATTGCAACATTAGGTAATATTCATGACGAAGGTTTGAAGATTTTAAGAGAATCAAATTATGAAATTGTGGATATTTCTGATTTTTCTATAGGTAATTTAAAGAAATGTCTCACAGAAGTAGATGCAATTGCGATTAGAACTACGAAGCTTACAAGAGATATTTTAGAGACATGCAACTCTCTCAAAGTAGTTTCAAGACATGGTGTTGGTTTCGACAATGTTGACTTAGATTATTTAAATCAAAATAAAATTGCACTAGCGATAACAGGTAGTTCAAATGCAATGACAGTTTCTGAACATGTCATTACTATGTTTTTAAATCTTTGTAAGCAAAGTAAATTAGCAGATCAACTCGTTAGAGAAGGTAATTTTAGAGAGAGAAATTTTATGAAAGAAACTTTAGAAATTTATAAAAAAAATATTCTAATTCTTGGCTTTGGTAGAATTGGAAAAGAGTTAGCAAAAAGATGTAAGGGATTTGAATCACAAATTTATGTTTGCGATCCCTATATAAAATCAAAAGAAATTACAGATCTTAAATGTATTCCAGTAAGTTTCTCTAAAGGAATAAAAATAGCTGATTTTATTAGTATACACTTACCCCTGAACAAAGAAACAGAATATTTATTTTCAAAAAAAGAGTTTATACAAATGAAAAAAAATTGCATATTAGTTAACACCTCAAGAGGTGGTATAATAAAAGAAGATGATTTGATTTGGGCTTTAAATAATCAAATTATTCATTCGGCTGGATTAGATGTCTTTGAAAAAGAACCACCAGAAATTAATAATCCTCTTTTTAAAATTAAAAATTTGATTTTGTCTCCCCATAATGCTGCTCTTACGTCTGAATGCAAAAAAAGGATGGGGGTTGAAACTTGCAATAATATTGTTAATTTTTTGGAAAAAAAGCCAGAATTGAATTTATATAATATAATTAATAAAAATAAATTAAATCTCTCTTGATTTTAAGATAAGTTTCTGATCAATAATATTTATGCTTAGATTTGCTTTAATTGGAGCTGGGAGAATAGGTAAAATGCATGCAAATCATATTGCATCTAATGATAAGTGCGTCCTTGAAGTTGTATACGATCTAAACACTAAGGCCTCTAAAGAAATTGCTAATAAACATAATTGCAATATAGCTAAATCAGCAAAAGAAGCTATTTTAAATAAAAATATAGATGTTGTTTATATAACGTCAGCTACTTCAACTCATATAGAATATATATTGTTAGCTGCAAAATCAGGAAAATCTATCTTTTGTGAAAAACCAATTGATCTTGATATTCTTAAGGTTGATAAATGTAGGAAAGAACTAAAAAAATATAACGTTCCTATCCACATAGGTTTTAATAGAAGATTTGATTTAAGTCACAAATCTGCAAAAGAAGCAAAAGATAGTGGAGAAATTGGAAATTTAGAAATGATAATAATTACTAGTCGAGATCCTAGACCTTCTACACTTTCTTATCATAAATACTCCGGTGGCATATTTAAAGATATGACCATACATGATTTTGATCTAGCTTGTTTTATTCTTGGCAATGACCCTATAATAGAAATATCTGTTTATGGAGGCAATCTATTTAGTAGTACAATAAAAAAAATTAATGATTTAGATACGGCAATGATAATTATGAAATCAAAGTCTGGAGTTTTATGTCATATTAATAACTCTCGTCATGCAGCATACGGTTATGATCAAAGATTAGAAATTTTTGGGAGTAAAGGAATGGTTATTTCAAATAATAAATCTTCTTCATCTTTAAAAAAATATAATAA
>Ga0310345_10006641_pt1 | contig 10072 bp, 12 predicted proteins | sample HC15DNA20500_MG_FD_204667 | JGI IMG/M metagenome (GOLD analysis project Ga0310345, IMG submission 204667) | Marine microbial communities from station ALOHA, North Pacific Subtropical Gyre - HC15-DNA-20-500_MG | ecosystem: Environmental > Aquatic > Marine > Oceanic | place: Pacific Ocean: North... | reverse complement strand
AGGATCGCGCAGCGACCGCGCTTGCGCGGCTTGTCCTTGACCCCTTCGGCCGAGTCGCTCAGGCATCTTCAGCGAGAGACGGATCCGAAGGACAGGCGCGGCCCCTGTTCTTTGGTGAGTCGGGAGCGTCCCGCCCCCTCCCCCCAGGCGCCGCGTTGCGCGCTTGACCCGTCGCCCCCCGCAGGACAAAGCCTCTGACGGCCCCCTGCGCGACGGCGCGGCGCCGCCTCGTTCGTCCCGCTCGGAGAAGCTCCATGACCACTCTCGCCATCACCGCCGGCCCGTTCCGCTTCCTGGGCGTCCTGAACGAGGCGCAGTGCCCGCTGACCTGCGCGAAGGTGCGCGAGGCGCTGCCCTTCGACGGCTCGGTGATCCATGTGCGCTGGTCGGGGGAGGCGGTCTGGGCGCCGCTGGGCGACCTCGACTTCGGCGTGCCCTACGAGGACGCCACCTGCCACCCCGCGCCGGGCCAGTTCCTGCTGTTCCCCGGCGGCAAGGGCAAGCTGTCGGAGACCGAGATCCTGCTCGCCTACGGGCCCTGCAGCTTCGCCTCCAAGGCCGGGCCGCTGGCGGGCAACCCGTTCGCGACCATCGTCAGCGGGCTCGACAAGCTCAAGGAGCTGGGGCCGATGACCCTGTGGAAGGGCGCGCAGACGCTGAAGATCGAGCTCGCCGAGGGCGCGACCCAGGCCGACTGAACCGCGCCCACCGAGCCGCTCGGCCGCCTCAGCCCCGCTCCAGCGCCACGACCTCGTCGATGAAGGCGCGCTGGGCGGGGGTGTCGGGGATCTCGAGCCCCCGGGCGCGGGAGACGGCGGCCACCGCCTCCCCGGCCGAGCCCAGGAAACGCGCCGCCACGCAGGCCGCGACCATGCCCGAGCGGCCGATGCCGGCGCGGCAGTGCACGGCGACGCCGCGGCCGGCGGCGAGCTCGGCCGCGATCTCGTCGACCAGGGCCGCGAACAGCGCCGGGCCGGGCAGGCCGAAATCGCGGATCGGAAAGCTGCGGAAGCTCAGCCCCGCGGCGGCGCAGGCGGCCGGCTCCTCGGCCAGGCCCAGGCGCAGCGCCTCGGCCTCGGGCAGCATCGAGACGACCAGGTCCACGCCCTCCTCGCGCATCTCGCGCAGGGCGGCGGCGAGCTCGCGCCCCCCCGCCGGGGCCGGCCCGATGAACAGCGCGCCGGGGGCGAGGCCCGGGATCTCGTGGATCTCGGCCGTCACGCGGCGGGGGCCCGGAGGCGGGGCGGCAGGCTCATTCGGCGCGCCGCATGACGCAGACGAAGACGTCCGATTCGGCGAGCCAGGTGGTGGCGCAGGCGACCTGCACCACCGCCCCGGCGGCGGTCAGCCGCGGGGCGGTCGCGGCGGCGGCGCCCTTGCGGCGCGCCTCGGCCAGGTGGGCCCAGAGGCGGCCCTGCTCGACGGCGTCCTCGGGGACCGTGCGCTCGATCGGCTCGCCGACGATCTCGCTCTCGGACCAGCCCAGCAGCTCGGCGGCGGCGCCGCGCCAGTCGATCACCTGTCCGGCGGCGTCGAGCACCGCCAGCGCCGCGCCGGGCTGGGCGGCCAGCAGCACGTCCAGCGCGCCCTGGGCCATGGCCTTGTCGCGGCCGAGCTGCTCGACCTCGCTGATGTTGGAGAAGACCACGCCGATCCAGCCGCGAGCGTTGGGGATCGGGAAGATGTTGAGTTCCAGCCGGCGGCCGTCGCGGATCACCGAATCCCACGACAGCCGGCGCGGGCGGCCCTGGGCGCGAACGCTCTCGATGATCTCGACCATGCCGCTGCGGCCGATGACGGGCAGCGCCTCGACCCAGTCGCGGCCGATCAGGTCGTCGCGGGAGCGGCCGAAGTAGAACTCCGCCACCCGGTTGACGGTGGCGAAGCGTCCCTCGGCGTCGAGGGCGACGAACCCCTCCTCCATCTCGTCGAGCGCGAAGGAGATGCCGTCGACCCGCGGCCCGTGGCCCGCCGGCGCCTCTCCGCCCGCGAGGGCGTCGTACTGTTCAGGCGACAGCAGGATCATCCGGGCGCGGCCGTGATGGGTCAGCGTGATCGGGCCGGCGACCACTTCCTCCTGCAGGCGCCCGAAGTTGCGGGTCGCCTCGGCGGCGGTGATGGTGCGGTCTTCCTTCAGCCGGTCGAAGGCGCTGTCCTTCAAGGCCCTGTGCGGCATCTCCGACGTTCCCCAATGCCGCCGCGGCCCGCATCGAGGGCGGACCGGCGCGTGTCGCGATCAAGTTTGTTGCGCAATGCTACCAGAATTCGCGGAGTTTACAAGCGCCGCCGCGATCCGACCCCCGGATCGCGGCGGCGCTGCGCCGTCAACGGCCCGCGAAGAGAGACGCGCAGATCGAGGCTGTGCCGACCCCGATCGCCGCAGCGAAGAACATGGTCATGCCGGGCGAAATCTCCCAGCTTTCCATGAGGCTGGGCGCTCCCCCGCCCGCTCTCACCCACTTCGCCTCGAAGGACCACGCCGCCTGGGCGGTCAGGGTCGCGCAGATCGCGACGACGCTCCCGATGCCGATCCGAGCCATGTGCAGGTCCCTCCAGTCTCTCGCCGCCGCGCGGCGTCTTCCGCTGACCCCAGCGAACAAAATCCTTTTTGCACGTATTTTACGGAGCATCAAGAGATTTCTGCGCAATTTGCGCAAATTCCGCGATTTTGCGCAGATCCCCCCGTGACCCTTGCGTCAGGTCGCCGAAACGAAGACGCCCCGCACGCGGAACGTGCGGGGCGTCGGGCTCGTCAGGGGCGGCGCGGCGGCCCCGAGGGGGCGCCGCGGGGCCGGATCAGTAGCCGCTGAGGGTCGCGAAACGATTCGCGTGGAATCGCTCGTCGCCGAAAAGCTGCGCGGCGGGCCGGGCGCGCTTCATGAACAGGCCGATGTCGAAGGCGTCGGTCATGCCCACGCCGCCATGGAGCTGCACGCCCTCGTTGGTGGCCAGGTCCGCCACCGCCGCGGCCTTGGCCTTGGCGGCGGAGATCAGGCGCGGCAGGCCCTCCACCCCCTCGTCCAGCCCCGACAGCGCGGCCAGCGCCAGCGAGCGGGCCTGCTCGATCTCCCCGAACAGATGCGCCGCCCGGTGCTGGATCGCCTGGAAGGAGGCGATGGTCACCCCGAACTGCTTGCGCTCCTGCACATAGGCGAGCGTGTCCTCGCAGGCCTTGCCGGCGACGCCGATCAGCTCCGCCGCCAGATGCGCGTTGCAGATGTCGAGCAGGCGGCCCAGCGCCTCGCCCCCCTGACCAACCTCGCCCAGCGCCGCGGCGGGCGTGGATTCGAAGCGCAGGATGGCGGTGGCGCGGCTGTCGGCCATCTCCACCGTCTCGACCTCCAGCCCCGAGGCGCCGGCCTCGACCAGGAACAGGCCGGTCGCGCCCTCGGGCGTGACGGCGGAGACGACGATCAGCCCGGCGATGGCGCCGTCGGCCACGTTGGTCTTGGCGCCGGTCAGCGTCCAGCCGTCGCCCGAGGGCGCGGCGGCCGTGGCCGGAGCCTTGCCGGTGTGGCGCACGCTCTCGTCCACCGCCAGGGCGCAGAGCAGCTCTCCAGCCGCGATCTTCGGCAGGAGGTCGGCCTTCTGCGCGTCGGAGCCGGCCAGCATCACCGCCGAGGCCCCCGCCACGCCGGTGGCGAACAGGGGCGAGGCGGCCAGCGTGCGCCCGCCCGCCTCCATGATCTGGCCCATGGCGACATGGCCGAAGCCGGCGCCGCCATGCTCCTCGGGGATCAGGGCGCCGGGGAAGCCCATCTCGGCCATGGCGGCCCAGGTGGCGGCGTCATAGGGCGCGCCGTCGCCGTCGCGAAGGGCGCGGAGCTGCGAGACCGGGGCCTTCTCGGCCATGAAGCGCAGCGCCGCCTCGCGCAGCATCTTCTGTTCGTCGTCGAGAACCAGCGTCGCCATCACTTCATCCCCAGAACGTTCTTCGCGATGATCCCGAGCTGGACCTCGGAGGTGCCGCCCTCGATCGAGTTGGCCTTGGAGCGCAGCCACTCCTTCGCCAGCGCGCCGCCCTTCCAGGCCTGCCCCTCCCAGGCGAGGCCGCCCATGCCTTCGGCGGCCACCTTCAGCTCCAGCCGGCGCTTGTTGAGCTCCGTCCCTGCGTATTTCAGGAGCGCCGAGTAATGCCCCACGCCCTCGCCGGCCTTGGCCTCGTCCTTGGCGCGCTCCAGCGTCAGGCGGAAGCCGAGCTGGTCGATCTCCCACCTTGCGATGTCGGCGCGCAGGATCGGATCGTCGAGCCGGCCCTGCTCGTCGGCGCCGACCGCATCCAGCGACTGCACCCCCAGCGCGTCCACGGCGGAGGCGTCGCCGCCGATGGCCGAGACCATCTCGCGCTCATGGGTCAGGATGTACTTGGCGTAGGTCCAGCCCTTGTTGACCTCGCCGACCACCTGCTTCTTGTCGGCCTTCACGTCCGTGAAGAAGGTCTCGCAGAAGACCGAGGCGCCGGAGATCAGGCGGATCGGCCGGGCCTCGACGCCGGGGGTCTCCATGTCGAAGAGGATCAGGGTGATCCCCTCCTGCTTCTTGCCCTCCCACGAGGTGCGCACGAGGCAGAAGATCCAGTCGGCCTTGTGGGCGTAGGACGTCCAGATCTTCTGGCCGTTGATCAGGTAGTGGTCGCCCTTGTCCTCGGCCTTGGTCTGCAGGCCGGCGAGGTCGGAGCCCGCGCCCGGCTCGGAATAGCCCTGGCACCAGCGGATCTCGCCGCGGCAGATCTTGGGAAGGTGCTCCTGCTTGAGCTCCTCGGAGCCCCACTTGATGATCGCGGGGCCGACCATCGAGATGCCGAAGCTTTTCAGCGGCTCGCGGGCGTTGATGCGGGCCATCTCCTCGCGCAGGACCTTGGCCTGCTCGGGGGAGAGGCCGCCGCCGCCGTACTGCTCGGGCCAGGTGGGGGCGGTCCAGCCGCGCCCGGCCATCCGCTCGAGCCACAGGCGCTGGTCCTCGTTCTTGAACTCGAAGTTGCGGCCGCCCCAGCAGATGTCGCGCTCGTCGCGCACGGGCTCGCGCATCGAGGCGGGGCAGTTCTCCTCCAGCCAGGCGCGCGTATCGGCCCGGAAATCCTCCAGATCGAACATCGGTCTCCTCCCTTCCGCGCCGGTTGCAGGGCGCGTGACATTCCCGAGGGTATGTCATCGGCGGGCGGAGGGGAAGATGGCGGCGTACCGAAGGCTCGAAGGGGCGTTTTCCTTGCAGCCGCGGGGCGTCCGTGGCAGCGATCGGGGGAAAGAGCCAGGGAGGAGAGATGGCCGATCCGATCCAGCCGCCGGCAGGGCCCGGGGGGCGGCGCGTGCGCATCGGCTGCGGCGCGGGCTTCTCCAACGACCGCATCGACCCGGCCCGCGACCTGGCGGAGCGGGGGGCGCTGGACTTCCTGTTCTTCGAATGCCTCGCGGAGCGGACGCTCGCCAACGCCCACGCCCTGCGGGCTGCGGACCCGAGGGCCGGCTACGACCCCTGGCTGAAGAAGCGGATGGAGGCGGTGCTGCGCCCCTGCCGGGAGGCGGGGACGCGCGTGATCTCCAACATGGGCTCCGCCAACCCCGCCGCCGCCGGCGAGGCGGTGGCGGAGGTCGCCCGCTCGCTGGGCCTCCAGGGCCTGAAGGTGGCGGTGGTGGAGGGCGACGACGTCGCAGCCCACATGACCCCGGACCTGGAGCTGATGGACGGCGAGGGGCGGCTCGGCGAGGTCCCCCTGCGGATGACCGGCGCCAACGCCTATCTGGGTCACGAGCCGATCCGCGAGGCGCTGGAAGCGGGCGCCGAGGTGGTGATCACCGGCCGCTGCGCCGACCCCTCGCTGGCCGTCGGCCCGCTGGCCCATGCCTTCGGCTGGGCCGCCGACGACTGGGCCCGGCTGGGGGCGGGGACGCTGGTGGGGCACCTGCTGGAGTGCTCGACCCAGGTGACCGGGGGCTATTACGCCGATCCCGGGCGCAAGGAGGTCCCGGGGCTCGCCTTCCTCGGCTTTCCCTTCGCGGAGGTCGCCGAGGACGGGTCCGCGGTGATCGGCAAGCTCGACGGGACCGGCGGGCTGGTCAGCCGCGGCACGGTGCTGGAGCAGATGCTCTACGAGGTCCATGACCCCGCCGCCTACCTGACCCCCGACGTGACCGCCGACTTTTCCAGGGTCCGCCTTGCCGAGCCCGCCCGCGACCGCGTGGCGGTCTCCGGCGGCGTCGGGCGGGCGCGGCCGGAGACGCTGAAGGTCACCATAGGCTTCGACGGCGGGTTCCTCTCCGAGGGCGAGATCTCCTACGCCGGCCCCAACGCGCTCGCCCGCGCCCGGCTGGCGGGCGAGGTGATCGAGACCCGGATGCGCGAGGTCCACGGTCACCAGGGCCCGATCCGGCAGGACTTCATCGGGTTGTCCTCGCTGCACGGCACGGCCCACGACCTCGACGCGCCCCCCTACGAGCCCGCGGAGGTGCGCCTGCGCATGGCCCTGCGGACCCACGACCGCGACCTCGCCGAGGCGCTGCCGCGGGAAGTGGAAGGCGCCTGGCTCTCCGGCCCCGCGGGGGGCGGCGGCGCGAGGGGGCGGGTGACGCCGGCGGTCACCACCCGCTCGGCCCTGTTGCCGCGCGGGCTGGCGCGGCCCACGGTGCGGATGATCACGGCATGAGGGTCCGGCTGCACGAGGTCGCCTCGGCGCGGGCCGGCGACAAGGGGGACGTCTCCTCCATCGCGGTGTTCTGCGACGGGCCGGAGGTGTTCGAGGCCGTCCGCGCCCAGGTCCCGCCCGAGCGGCTGTCGGAGGAATTCCCGCGCCTCTTCCGCGGCCCCGTCCGCCGCTACGAGATCCCGCATCTGCATGTCCTGAACTACGTCATCGAGCGGGGGCTGGAGGGCGGCGTCAACGCCTCCCTGAACCTCGACGCCCACGGGAAATCGTTCTCGTTCCTGCTGCTGGAGCTGGAGATCGACCTGCCCCGCGACCAAGAAACCAACTAGGAGGAAAGCGCCATGCCCGGCGTCTGGTTCGACGAGCTCAAGGTGGGCCAGGTCTTCGACCACCCGATCCGCCGCACGATCACCGAGACGGACAACGTCCTGTTCACGACGATGACCCACAACCCGGCGCTCTTGCACCTCGACGAGGAATACTGCCGCACCCAGACCGAGTTCGGCCAGCGGATCGTGAACTCCTGCTTCACGCTCAGCCTGATGGTGGGGATCTCGGTCAACGACACCACGCTGGGCACCGCGGTCGCGAACCTCGGCTGGGACGAGGTGCGCTTCCCCAAACCCCTGTTCCACGGCGACACCATCCGGGTGGAGACCGAGGTGCTGGAGCTGCGCGAAAGCAAATCCCGCCCCACCCAGGGCATCGTCACCTTCGAGCATCGCGCCTACAACCAGAAGGGCGAGCTGGTGGGGATCTGCAAGCGCTCCGGCCTGCAGCTCAAGCGCCCCGTCGCGAAGATGGAGGCCTGAGCGTGGAGATGATCCCCCGCAGCTGGCTGTTCATCCCCGGCGACAGCGAGAAGAAGCTCGGCAAGGCCGACGCCACCGGCGCCGACGCGCTGATCCTCGACCTCGAGGACTCGGTGGCCCCCGAGCGCAAGGCCGAGGGCCGCGCCCTGACCCGCGCCCATCTCGACGCCCGGCCGAAGGGGTCGCGCGCGCCGCTGCTCTACGTCCGGGTCAATGCGCTCGACGAGGGGGCGCTGCAGGACCTCGCCGCGGTGATGCCCGCGGCCCCCGATGGGATCATGCTGCCCAAGGCCCGCGATGCGGCCGACCTGGTGCATCTCGGCCGCTGGCTGGACGCGTTCGAGGCGGCCCACGGGCTCGAGATAGGCTCGACCCGCATCATCCCGGTGATGACCGAGACGCCCGAGGCCGCCCTGCGCCTGATCACCTTCACCGAGGTGCGCCTGCCCCGCGTCATCGCCCTGACCTGGGGGGCGGAGGACCTGTCGGCCGCGCTCGGCGCCTCGACCAACCGTGCGCCCGACGGGCGCTGGGCGCTGACCTACCGCATGGCGCGCGCGAACCTGCTGCTGGCGGCGAAGGCGGCGGGCGTCGCGCCCATCGACACGCTCCACGCCGATTTCCGCGACGAGGCCGGCCTGCTGGCCGCCTCCGAGGAAGCCGCGACCGAGGGCTTCCTCGGCCGCCTCGCCATCCACCCCGCGCAGGTGGCCCCGATCAACCGCGCCTTCGCGCCGTCCGAGGCCTCCGTCGCCCATGCCCGGCGGGTCGTGGAGGCCTTCGAGGCCAATCCCGGCGTCGGCACGGTGGGGCTCGACGGCAAGATGATCGACATCCCCCACCTGCGCCAGGCCCGCCACGTGCTGGCCCTGCACGCGGCCATCGCCTCGCGGACCTGACGCCCGTCCGGGCGCGCCCGTCGCGGCGCGCCCCGGCACGTCCGCAGGGGGCCTACGGCCTCGCCCGGTCTCCCGGCGAGGGGCGCGGCCTTCAGACCGGCCTCTCCTTGAGCAGGTCGCGGATCTCGGACAGCAGCTTCACGTCCGCCGGCGGCTCCGGCTCGCCCGGCGGGGTCGTGTCCTTGGTCGGCGGCTCCAGTTCCTGCTTCAGCCGGTTGACGGCCCGGACCACGAAGAACAGCGCCCAGGCCACGATCAGGAAGCTGATGCAGGCGTTGATGAACACGCCGTAGGTGATCACCGCCAGCCCCTGCTCCTTGGCCTGCGCGGCCGAGACGACCTCCTCCCCCGAGAGGTTCACGTAGAGGCCGGAGAAGTCGATCCCCCCGGTGAAGATCCCCAGGATCGGGTTCACGATGTCGTCCACGAAGCTCTTCACGATGGTGGTGAAGGCGGCGCCGATGACGATGCCCACGCCCATGTCCACCACGTTGCCCTTCACGGCGAACGCCCTGAATTCCTTCAGCATGTCTCCGGCTCCCCTGCTGGCCGCCCATCGCCTCCTGCCTACGCCGGGGCGCAGGCGCGCACAAATCGTTTCCGGGGGCGGGATTGCGTTTCGCCCGCGCCGGCACAGGTGAGGGAGGAGCGGCCCTCGCCGCCTCGCCCTCCGGCCGCCGCCGCGGCCCCGCCTCCCGATGCCAGCGAAAGGCGCCCCCATGGCCGACCTCTCCGCCTTCCCGATCACCCGCCGGTGGCCCGCCGCCGACCCGTCGGTCCTGCAGCTCTACTCGCTGCCCACGCCCAACGGCATCAAGGTCGGCGCGATGCTGGAGGAGACCGGCCTGCCCTACGAGGCGCACCGGATCGACTTCGGCGCGAACGACCAGACGACGCCGGAGTTCCTGTCCCTGAACCCCAACAACAAGATCCCCGCGATCCTCGACCCCGACGGTTCCGAGGGTCCGCTGCCCCTGTGGGAGTCGGGCGCGATCCTGGTCTACCTGGCCGAGAAGACCGGCCGGTTCCTGCCCGCCGCGCCTGCCGCGCGCTACGAGACCCTGCAGTGGCTGATGTTCCAGATGGGCGGAGTGGGGCCGATGTTCGGCCAGTTCGGCCACTTCTACAAGTTCGCCGCCGACAAGGTCTCCGACCCCTACCCCGAGACCCGCTACGCCGACGAGAGCCGGCGCCTGCTGGCGGTGCTCGAGGGCCGGCTCGCCTCGCGCGAGTTCATCATGGGCGAGGCCTACACGATCGCCGACATGGCGATCTGGCCCTGGGTGCGGGTGCTGGGCGGCTTCTACGAGGCGTCCGAGCGCCTGTCCCTCGACGATTTCCCCGCCGTAGGCGCCTGGCTCGAGCGGTGCCTCGCCCGCCCCGCCTCCCAGGCCGCCCTCTCGATCCCCCCGAGCGGCTGAGCCCCGGCCGGGAGCGGCGCCCTCGCCGCTCCCGGCCCGCTCCGCGCTGCCCGCGCTCCCGTCCACCGACCCCGGCGTCCGCCGCCGCCCCACCCTGCGCCCCCGGCCCAGCTTTCTCGGGGCCCGCGCCCTCCTCCTCCCCCACCAGCGCCCCGTCAGCCGGCCCGCCCAGGCGCCCCGGCGCGACGCCGGCCGCCCCTCGGGAGCGCCTGTTCTTCGGAGCCGTCCATCGCGGATGCCGATCAGAGCGAGTCGGGGGGAGGGGTCAGGGATCGCGCAGCGACCGCGCTTGGGCGGCTT
>Ga0310345_10006640_pt1 | contig 10072 bp, 10 predicted proteins | sample HC15DNA20500_MG_FD_204667 | JGI IMG/M metagenome (GOLD analysis project Ga0310345, IMG submission 204667) | Marine microbial communities from station ALOHA, North Pacific Subtropical Gyre - HC15-DNA-20-500_MG | ecosystem: Environmental > Aquatic > Marine > Oceanic | place: Pacific Ocean: North... | reverse complement strand
TGCCTCCGTATCTAGCCCTAGCGCTACTACTACCGCCGCTGGAGCGTAAGATGCCGTCACCCATGAGGCCGGCTGCGTTGATCTCGAAGAAGTACCCGGTCCGACCGTCCAGGAACGTGTCCAGGATCCACATGAACCGGTCATCCGTACCCAATGAAGCATCCCGTTCACGCTGATACGCCAAGACCTCTTCAGGGTCGTCGTAGATGATGACACCGATATAGAGATTATCCTCATCGAAGACGACGCGGATCTCGGTCTCCTCCGACGGCACCCCGCCCTCTACCGGCTCTTGCTGCGTGAAATCGCTGATCGGCACTGCAGAAGACCAGAACTCCTCGAGAATCTGACCGTCCAGATTGAAGTCGATGCTGCCCGTTAGCTGCAGCGCGTGGAGATCGATTTCCACAATAGCGTTCGCTTCGGACGAATCGATTTCCCTGGGTGGCGGGCCCACCTGCTGGGCAACCGTGCTGTCGGGTAAGATCAGTCCGGAGAAGATGCCGGCTAATATGATGTAGACGACCTGACGGGTCCGACTCATTCCGATAGCCGGAGATGTCCTGTCTAGTTGTAGAGATCGCTGCAAGTGATCCTCTCCAAAGTGCTGGATAGCTGGGTGTGGCTGGGTGCCACGGAGGGGATTAGGAGCTAGTTGCCGTCTTCTAGGCCGGGGGGACAGGGGTGGGTAGGTATAGTTGTCCGGCCAGTAGAAGGCCCAATACGCCCTACACAGCCCCCAGAAGCTTCTGAGGCTGACGAGGGAGGTTGAGGAGGTTGAGGTGGGCAACCCTGCTACGCCTGAAAAACCTCCGAACGGGAACGGCCCATTCCTAGGGGCGCGTATTGCGTTCCCCCGCGCGTGCGAGAGTCTCTCAGCGTGAGGAGGGTCCGCCGTATGCTGCTGCGGCACGTCGTCTCTGTTGAAACGGTGGTGGGCTTTCGTAGTTTCCGGACTCGCGGCGTCGGTCAGTAGGTGTACCTGACGCCTGTTCGCAGGCTAGTATCCAGCGCTCTGATCCCGTCGGGCGGTTCGCTGTCATAACGGAGATCGAACGATACTGTGAGGTCCAGTTCATCCGTTATGGACGTGGCGATTCGTAGGTTTGTGAGTGTCCGAACGTCATTGAAGTCGTCGAACTTGGGTTGTAGATAGGTCGTAGACGTGATCACGAGATTTTCGTTGGGTACGACACGTAGCGTGGCGAAATAACTCCACCGGATTACGGTGGTCTGATCGTCGTGAACCGCGGGATCGGGAAGGTTCAGTCTCTCGTGTTCCAGCATGAGCGCAGAGCCCATACCGAACTGACCCCACTCCCCGCTGGCGAATGAGGTCCGTACTCCGCTTCCTGCGACTATTCTGAAGTTTAGGAGTTGAGGCCGGTCGTAGTTCCATTGCCCCCACCACTCTGGTGAGATGCGCTTGTTGTACCGATAGGTCTGGCGATAATGGAATAGACCCGACGATGAGAAGCGGCTCCCACCAAGCAGGCCGAGTCCCCCGTTTCCTACGATTAGGCTGGTTACGGATTCCGTGACTCTGTAGAGGCGCCCGTTCACACCGAGTTGGACTAAATCCACGTTTCCGGTCCGCACCGTCAAATCACCACCGAAACTACCCGAGTATCCGAGCGGAGGATCGTCTCGCCGAAGTGCTTCCACGTTGACCTGAGCAGACATGGGTAAGGGAAGAGCTGCAGCGAGGGCGATGAGCAGCCGGCAGCTGTTTCGGCACAAGTGCGTGAGATGGGTTACCGGAGTCATTGAGTGTTTGCTGGGGCTGCTCGACTGGAGGATGCGGACTCTAGGACGCTAAGGCTAGCTCGGACAGAGGTGATGTACACATCCGAAAACGCCCGGTTAAACCGAGAGCTACATCAGGCTCGACCCTCCCCGGAACACCCCACTTCATTCCTCACCTGCAGTTGGTGACCTCCGAGTTTCCATAGCACCTCACCGGACGCGCAAAACAGTGCTGGCTGGAGGCATCTAACCCGAGATGTATGCCCCCCCAGTCTCGAGTACAATTCGGGCAATCCCATCTTTAATACGCAGTACGTTTAACCAGTAACCGTTCGATCACATCTTTGAACCGTCTATACCATCAAGGACGTCGGCAAGGGGACCGGGCTGGGGTTGGCCACGGTGTATGGCATTCTCGAGCAAAACGAAGGCTTCGTCATCGCGCGCAGCGGGGTTGGGCAAGGCACCACCATCGAGATGTACCTGCCGAGATACGTTGTCGACCCAGACGAATCGACGGGCTCCTCAGGCCGCTGAAGCTCGCCGGGGGGGCTCGGTCTAGGCGCCCGCCGTCAACGCCACTCCGCAGCCGAAAAAAGCGCCGGGTCGAGCGAGGGGTTGAGCTCGAAGTCACGCGTGTACAGGACCTTGGTCAGGGCGCCTTCGGCGTTGTAGTGAACGCGTCGGCCGACGAAGATGTAGCCGTCCATGCTGCGGATGTCTTCGAAGCGGAGTCGTGACCAGTCCACGTCGCCCTCCTCCATATACGCCACCTGTATGGGCCACGACCTGCCCGGTTCGAACCGATACTTCCAGGTTCTTCGTCGTGGAGGCCGATGCCCTCCCCGAAGGTCACACCGACCACATGTCGACCCTCGTCGTCCATGCCACGATCGTGCAGGTTCACTCCGTTATCCCGCAGCTTGTATGGGAGACTGATCCAGTACTGCACGTCGCCCGAAACGTAGGGTACCTGATCATAGTCCTTGTAGCCTACGCCGAGTGGCTCGCCGTTGAGCGTCGCCCACTGCTCGACTCCGTCCCATCCCTGCTGGATGAAATCGCCCCCTTCCCAACGCTCGATTCTCGAGATCTCGCCGGCGTCCGTGCGGGCGATGGTCACATAGCGAGAGCGAGTGCGCCGGATGCGACCGCTCTCCGGATCGTAGATTTCGGTGGTCAGCGTGAAGCTGGCGCCCTGCAGAGGCCGCTACGCCTCGAGGCCTCCGACTGCGGCGATCCAGTTCGCCACCAGTGAGTCCGCGATGGCATCGTTGCTTGCCTGGACCGGTGCCCGCGCCGCCGAGACACCGGAGACGACCGAAGTGAGCGATATCAGGGTGAACGCCAAGGTGGAGATCGCGCTGCAGAAGTTGCTTCGCTTCATCAATACCCCCAAGGGTGGTAGACTCGGGCGCTGTGCCAATCTGTTGTTGCCGATCGTCGTACTTCGCATCGACTGAACTCCGGATACAGGGACACTGCTCCTTGATCCCTCGCGCGAGCGGGACATGTTTGTCTGCAGATCACGTAGATCGGTGTGGCGACGAGCCAGGTGTGAGGTACATGAGGGGAGATCCAATCAAGAGCGTGACTTGTTTGGCGTCGATCGGCGCCTTGCTACTACTCGGGGCATGCGCCGGTGGCGCGCCCGCGGGTCCGCTTCCACCCACGGACCCCGCGCAGATCGAGTTCGCTCCCGAGCTCGGCATCGATCTCGCGGACTTCGAGCTCACGCCGTCTGGTCTTTACGTACAGGAATTGAATGTGGGGACCGGCCCGACGGCGCGACGCACGAGCCGGGTATGGATCTACTACATCGGGTGGCTTCCGGATGGCACAGTCTTCGACGGCCAGCTCGAGGGTGATCCGTTCCACGGTCGACTGGGTGGCAGCGAGATGATTCGTGGCTGGAACGAGGGCATTCGGGGCATGCGTGTGGGCGGTCGAAGGCGGCTGGTGGTTCGGCCGGGGCTCGGCTACGGCACGCGAGGACGCGGCAAGGTGCCCCCTGGCGCGACGCTGATCTTCGAACTTCAGCTCATCGACGCCAATTGAAACTAAGCGAACCCCTGGGCGTATTCCGCTGGCATCGGGGGCGTCGACCGTCGTCCATTCCGAGCGTCACTCATCTCGAGGACCAGACATGCGGTTGATTTCCCCAAGATGCTCGGCGCTGACCGTCGCGGCGGCTGGCGTTCTTCTGCTGGCGGCGTGCAGCGACGGGTTCAGCCCCCAGGTGATCGAGGAAACGGACTTCGCATCGGCGCTGCAGATCGATCTGAGCGCGATGACCAAGACGGCTTCCGGTTTGTACATTGAGACGGTAGCCGAAGGAGCTGGCGACCCGGTTGCGGCCGGCCATACCGTGACCGTGACCTACACCGGCTTACTCGCTAGCGGGATCACATTCGATCCTGGAAACGCACCGCTCACCTTTACTTTGGGCACCGGACAGGTCGTGGCGGGCTTCGATGAGGGCGTGACCGGCATGAAGTTGGGGGGCATCCGGATCGTCATCATTCCGCCCGGGCTCGCTTATGGCGAGAGGGCGATTGGCGCGATTCCGGCGGGTTCGATTCTGATCTTCCGCATCGAGCTGACCGACATCGCCGGCTGAGTCGCTGTGCGTCGGTCACGCCTCTGCTACTCGGGCGGCACGCCGCCCGCGAAGCTCATATCGAATGCCACGAACTTCACTAGCGACCACTTTGGACCCTCAGCCCGACGCGTAGCGCCCGCGGCAAGCCGGGCGTGAGGAATCGTTCCACCTGTTCCGCGTCGCGCACGTTCCGCGAGATGATGCCAAAGGGCGAGTACCTGCGATCGAATAGGTTGGACAACTCCAGGTATGCCGTCGCGCGACCGAGCCAACGTTCAACTCGTAGGTCGACGAGCGAATACCGGTCGAGCCTCCTGAACGGTGCATCATTGCCTTCGTCGCCGATCAGGAATTGTTCGCCCACCCAGCGTGCTTGCAGCGCAAGCGAAGTGTTGGCAAAGGCGTAGGCGACTCCCGCGGAGACAGAGAACTCGGGCACCATGGGGAAGCGGTCCCCGGGTTCGACCACGGGCGGATCTCCACCTTCATCGTCGTCCTCGTCGAGGAATGGTGCGGCTAGGACGGCTGAGGACTCGAACGTGGCCCGAGTCCAGCCCAGGCTGCCCGTCACAGTGAGCTCGCGCTGCCCTCGCAGTGGCACCGCCTCCGCCGACAGCTCGAGACCTAGTCGGCGCGTCCGCTCCAGGTTCGTGAAAAATCCGCGGGTCGGCGTCTCGAGGTCGACGACGTTGAAGATGTCGTTCTCGACCTCGGACCAGTAGCCGACCGCCTCCCCTCGAAACCGCTGCCGGCCTACGCGAAGGCCCGCCTGCCAAGTGTCGGAAGTCACGGGAAGCAGCGGCGGATCTGGGCCGAGTTCGAACGGGAGCTGGCACGGATCCTCTGGATCTGCGCAGCTCACCTCCAATATCACGGGGCTACGGAAGCCGCGCCCGTAGCCGGCGAAGGCGTTGAAGCCGGAGCCCAAGTCCGCGCTCAGGCCGAGTCCCCCGGATAACTCGCTGAAGGTGTTCTTCCCGCTGTCGGCCGGATCGAGCAAGTCGGTCACGGGGAGCGAGGAGAAGTCGAAGCGGAGCGAGCCATGTAGGGCGATGCTCGGGGAGAGCGCCCACCAGCTCTCGGCGAAGCTCGCAAAATTGTCTTCGTCGGTGCGCAGGCGTTCCGTCGTATGGGGTGCGAGAGTCACGAAGGTCTGGTTGGGGTGCGCTTGAATCTCGATGCGCACGTCGTTGCGCACGCCTTCGGCACCCAGAATGAGCAGGAATTCGTCGCGCGGCTGGTAGGTGAATTGGGCGGTCGTGCCTGCCGAAGCGATTTGTGTGATGCCCAACGCGTTGGGTTCGGTGACGTTGTCGTTGGATTGCCGGAAGTCGACGAAGCGCGCGAAAGAGATCAGCTGCACGCTCCACTGTTCTGAAAGCACACGTTCCAGCCTGCCGTTGAGAAAGTGCAAACGCGCGGTGAATGCGTCGCCGGTGCCGCCGGTGTACTGGAGTCGGCGCCGATCCTTGGGCGGAGCGACGATGTCGGCAGGCAGCGGCCCGCCCTGAATCCACGACTCGGGAAGAGGCCCGGGTCCCTCTAGCGAGTCGGACTCGAAGGTGTAGGACACCCAGGCGTCTGTGCGCTCCCCGCGCCAGCCGATCTTGCCGAAGACAGACAGTTCCTGCGAGTGCCCGAGCTCACGCCAGCCGTTGGATCGACCGTAGGAAGCCGCGAAGAAGCCGTCATAGGCGTCCCTTCGCCCTCCGGCGCGCACGGTTCCGGCGACCGAGCCGTACGACCCGCCCTCGGCTTCGACGCTGACCGAGGTGTCTTCGCCCCCGCGAGCGGTGACGAAATTGAGCGCGCCCCCCAGCGCGTTCTTCCCGAACGCTCCAACAGGTCCGCGAAGAAGCTCGACGCGATCGACGGCTCCGCCGGGGATGAGCGACAGGTGCACCTGCGAGGCGTCTGCTTCGTTCACGCGCACGCCGTCCACGAATACGCTCACCCCCTGGGGCACACCCACGATGGGACTCAGCGCGAAGCCCCGGAGTCTCAGATCGGATTGGTAGGGGCTCCCGGTCTGGTTGCTGAGCGTGACGCCCGGTAGGCCGGCGAGCCGGCGCGTGACGCTTTCGGTCGAGCCGCCGTCGACGCGAAGCGTCTGAACCGGAAAGGGTGTCCTGGCTGCCGGGACAGCTCCGACCCGAAGCCGACCAATCGGTATCGTGAGGTCAGACAAGACGACCACGGAGTCCGGCTGCACCGAGTCCGGCGGCTCCTGCGCGGAAGCGGGCACGAGCGGCGCTGTGAGAAAGAGCAGCGCTGCCGTCGTCGCGTGGCCACGTTTCCGCGGAAACGGGCGCGGGCGCGGCTTGCCGTGAGTCACGTAAGGCCCGCTCACATTTTTGGCAGTGTGACCCCGACCTGCTTCATGTACTTGCCCTGTCGGTCCGCGTAGGCCACCTCGGGCTCCTCGTCACCCTCGAAGAAGAGCAGCTGTGCGATTCCTTCGCCTCCGTAGACCTTCGCCGGTAGAGGCGTCGTATTGGAGATCTCGAGCGTGAGGTAGCCCTCCCAGGTCGGCTCGAGCGGCGTGACATTCACGATCAAGCCGCAGCGAGCGTACGTCGATTTTCCGACACACAGGACGAGCACGTCCCGCGGAATCCGGAAGTACTCCTCGGTACGAGCGAGCGCGAAGGAGTTGGGCGGAATGATGCACTCCGGTCCGGCGATGTCCACGAAGGAGCGATCGTCGAAGTTCTTCGGGTCCACCAGCGAGTTGTGCACGTTGGTGAAGACCTTGAACTCGGACGACACCCGGATGTCGTAGCCGTATGAGGAGAGGCCGTAGGAGATCTTTTCGTCCCGGACCTGGCCGGTCTCGAAGGGTTCGATCATGCGCTGCTCTTCGCACATGCGGCGGATCCACTTGTCGCTCTTGATGGGCATCTAGGACTCGGGGCTCGCTGAGGTAAAGAACGTGGATCGAGGGGCCGATACTGGTGCTTCGTGGACGTTACGGAGCGCCCAACATACTCGCGTCACGGAAGGTCTTGCAAACCGGCGGAAAATAACGAAAAACCGCTGGTCGTCAGGTTGACACTCCAGAGGCGTGCCGGGTACCTTTTTGGGTCGTTAGTGAACTATTTCACAAACCCACTTGGACCATGTCGGGAGACTATCTCTCCCTCCTCTTGTTGTTCGGCGTTTCCATCGTGAACGCTATCGGGATGGTGGTCGCATCGCACATCCTGAACCCACGACGAGACACACCCCAGAAGCTCATGCCGTACGAGTCCGGCATGATCCCGCTCGGTACTACGCGGGCACGTTTCTCGGTGAAGTTCTACATGGTCGCGATCAGCTTCATCGTCTTCGATTTGGAGACGATCTTCCTGATCCCATGGGCTGTACAGATGCGTGAGTTGGGTTGGAGTGCCTTCTTGGCGATGACCATGTTCGTGATCGTGCTCGCCGTCGGCCTCCTCTATGAGTGGAAGAAAGGAGGTCTCGAATGGGACTGAAGCATATTCTGCCGGGCGGAGGCACCAGCGCGACCACAGGTGGGATCTTCGGAGCCGGTAGTCCGACGTTCCTCACCAGCAAGGTCGACTGGATCGTCAACTGGGGTCGGAGGAATTCCCTCTGGCCGATGCCCTTTGGCACCGCCTGCTGCGCGATCGAGATGATGGCGTCGGCCGCATCCAACTTCGACCTCGCGCGCTTCGGCATGGAGCGCATGTCCTTCAGCCCGCGTCAGGCCGACGTGCTCATTTGCGCGGGCCGCGTACCGTATAAGCTCGCTCCGGTCCTTCGCCGCGTCTGGGACCAGATGCCGCAGCCGAAGTGGTGCATCTCAATGGGCGCCTGCGCCAGCTCGGGCGGTGTGTTCGATGTGTATTCGATGGTGCAGGGGATCGATACCATCGTTCCGGTCGATGTCTACATCCCGGGGTGCCCTCCGCGGCCGGAAGGTCTGATCTATGGGCTGATGATGATCCAGGAGAAGATCCGCCAGGAGACGCTGACGCGTCACTTCGAGCACCGCGCCGAGGACCCGGCACGCGTGGCGAAGCCGCAGGTGGGCGACCTCGAGGTGGCCGAGCTCTCGGGTCCGTTTGGGAATTCGACACAGCAGGATCAGCTGTCGAGCGGGGAAGTGGTCCGCGAGGGATCAAGTTCCGATGACCTGCTTCCGTAACCGATGACGGACAAGAAGAGCGGGAGCGGTCTGGATACCGTCGACGAGGGTCCGATCTCGTCGGACGCATCCAGCGCAGACCACGGCGGCGACGAGGCCGACGCTAGCGAGCACGCATCGGTCGCCGCGCTCAAGCAGCGCTTCGCCGACGCGGTGGTCAAGCACCGCGTATATGCCGGCGGCCAACACGTCGTCTGGATCGACCCTGAGAAGAGCCACGAGATCCTGAGTTGGCTGCAGGCGGATCCCGATCACCACTATGACATGATGTCCGATGTCACTGCCGTGGACTACGGAAACGGCCGGCCGGTAAACGTGGTCTACCAAATGTTCTCGACGGTGCACAAGCGCGAGTTGCGTCTTCGCTGTGAGCTTCCGATCGATGCGCTGGAGATCGATTCGATCGTCGACCTCTGGAAGGTCGCGGACTGGTTGGAGCGCGAGGTCTTCGATCTCTTCGGCGTGACCTTCAAGGGGCACCCCGATCTGCGCCGCATCCTCATGCCTCAGGACTACGCCGAGGGTCACCCGCTCAGGAAGGACTTCCCGCTACGCGGCCGATTCTCTCGCGCGGAACAGACGCGACGCGCGCTCGCTCAGGATGTCGAACGCTTCTATCGCGCCGAGGACCTGAGTGCCGGACACATACCGCAAGAGGTTGCGCCCGTGGAGGTCGGCACGCTGGCTCAGGGTGAGCGAGAGGGCAACAGCTGATGGCGCAGAAGACGATAGAGCTCGAAGTCGCGCGCGGACGTGAAATGGGCGTGGACGGAAATCCTTCGCTCAGCCCGATCGCCCCGTTCGACATCGCCGAGCCGGACATGAATACCGAGCACATGCTCATCAACATCGGGCCGCAGCATCCGGCCACGCATGGAGTGCTGCGCTTGGTCTGCGAACTCGATGGCGAGACGGTGAAGAGCGTCGTCCCGGACATCGGGTACCTGCACTCTTCCTTCGAGAAGCTCGGCGAGTACCGCTCGTGGAATCAGATCGTTACGCTCACCGACCGCATGGATTATCTGGCGCCGCTCATCTACAACTGCGCCTATGTGATGTCGGTCGAGAAGCTCATGGGTATCGAGGTCACCGAACGCTGCAAGGTGGTCCGTGTGATTCTCATGGAGATGGACCGGATCTTCGGGCATCTGCTCTGGCTCGGCACGACCGCCATCGACGTTGGTGCGTTCACGCCCTTCCTGTACTCGTTCCAGGAACGCGAACGCATATACAAGCTGCATGAGTCGTTAACGGGGGCTCGCATCACGACGTCGGCCACGCGCGTCGGAGGGATGATGGCGGACCTTCCGGAGGGGTGGACCGAGGCGCTGGGCGAGTTCTTGGACACGTTCCCGGACACGCTCGCGGAGGTGCACCACTTACTCACCCGGAATCAGATCCACATAGGTCGCACGCAAGGCATCGGCGCGATCAACGGTGCGGACGCCATCAATTACGGCTTCACCGGTCCCAACCTGCGCGCCGCCGGCGTCGACTACGACGTGCGCCGAGACCGGCCGTACTATGACTACGAGACCTACGACTTCGAGATACCAGTCGGGGAGCACGGC
>Ga0310345_10006639_pt1 | contig 10073 bp, 9 predicted proteins | sample HC15DNA20500_MG_FD_204667 | JGI IMG/M metagenome (GOLD analysis project Ga0310345, IMG submission 204667) | Marine microbial communities from station ALOHA, North Pacific Subtropical Gyre - HC15-DNA-20-500_MG | ecosystem: Environmental > Aquatic > Marine > Oceanic | place: Pacific Ocean: North... | reverse complement strand
GGGCAGGCGAAGCTGATCGAGGCATATGACCGTACTTTTCGGAAACATGGCAGGCATGCCGCACAGGTCTTGCTGACAGCCCAGGACCTGGACGATCGTGCCAGCTACCTCAATGTTCGAAACACACTCTTATCGCTGATGGAATTCAAGGCGATTCCGATCATTAATGAGAATGACACGGTTGCTGTCGATGAGCTGATGACCACTTTTGGTGACAATGACCGCCTGGCTGCCCTGGTGACGAACCTGCTGGGAGCCGAGTTGCTTGTGATCCTTTCCGATGTGGATGGTCTTTATGACGGGGATCCGGAAAGCGAGTCGACCGGGGTTATCAGCCTGGTGACCGAGCTGAATGACGAGATCCGCGCTCATGCCTCGACGGACAATGAGGGACCGGGCAAGGGAGGCATGATCAGCAAGCTGGATGCCGCCCAGATCGTGACGGCGGCTGGTGAACAGGTGATTATTGCCAGCGGGCACGAGGAGAATGTCCTCTGCCGGATTGTCGAGGGGGAGTCGCTGGGGACGTTGTTTGTTGCCCAGGGGAAATCGCTCAGTTCACGAAAAAAGTGGTTGATGTTCTCAGCCCAGTCGCGGGGACGACTGCATGTTGACCAGGGCGCGCTGCAGGCAATTCGTGATGGTGGTTCCAGTTTGCTGGCAATCGGCATCACCCGTGTCGAGGGGGAATTTGACAAGGGCGGGGTGGTGGAGATCTGTGGGCCGGATGGCAGCGAGTTTGCCCGTGGGCTTTCGAATTACCATGCCGAGGCGGTTGCACGGATCCAGGGGATGCAGTCAGACCGCATTCTCCAGGTCCTTGGCCACCAGCCTTACGAGGAGGTAGTGCACCGGGACAACCTGGCACTGCTGGAGTCGGAAGGGGAGTTGTAAAGCCGGGCTCTAGACCGTGGCTGCCTGGTATTGTTCCCAGTACTGCGGAAGCAGTTCCTCGGTCTTGGCTTCCAGTTCCTCGTCACTGATCGCTGTCATGCGACCTTCCTTCTCGTACTGGTCCATCACCCAGCGAGCAAGCTTGTGGATCTTGATCTTGCTGATCCGCTCTTCACCCTTGAGGCCAAAGAACTCGTTGACCCAGTGGGCAACACCATCCGCACCACTCTTGTCAGTCAGTGCCACGCGCGGTGGACGTCCCAGCAGGGCAGTGGTATCGAAAATGTTGTAGATCCGTTCGTCCTGTCGAAGTCCGCCCGCGTGGATACCGGCTCGCGTGGTATTGAAGTGCTTGCCGACGAGTGGATAGTTATCGGGGATCGGCAATCCGATCGAGCGCATGTAGTCGGCCATCTCGGTAATCACGTCGGTCTGGATCCCACAGAGGTCTCCCTTGAGCGAGATGTATTCGATCAGGGCACCCTCGATCGGCGGGTTTCCGCAGCGTTCCCCGAAACCGAACATCGTGCCATTGAGTGCATCGCAGCCGTAAAGCCAGGCGGTTGCCCCGTTGGCGTGAACGCGGTGGAAGTCATTGTGTCCGTGCCATTCCAGGCGGCTACTCGGCACTCCTACTTCCTGGTTCATCTTGTAGATCATCTTGGGAACACTTCGCGGCAGTTCCACGCCTGGATAATGAACACCAAAACCCATCGTGTCACAGATACGGATCTTTACCGACTGTTCATCCGGAACCTGCTCACTCATCCGCATCAGGCGTTCCACGAAAGGAAGCACGAATCCCTCGAAGTCGGCACGGGTGCAATCTTCCAGGTGGCAGCGGGGGCGAACTCCAGCCTCGAATGCCGCATCCACGACCTCGCAATAAGAGTCCATGCACTCCTTGCGGCTCTTGAACTTCAGCTTGTTGAAAATGTGGTAGTCCGAGCAGCTGGTAAGCATGCCGGTTTCTTTCAGGCCTGCTTCCTTGACAAGACGGAAATCCGCTTTCACGGCACGGATCCAGCCGGTGCACTCGGGAAACTCGTGACCCAGGTCACGGCAACGTTCAAGTGTTTCACGGTCGTTTTGCGTGTAGAGAAAGAATTCCGTCTGGCGGATGACCCCGTTGGGTCCACCCATCCTTGCCATCAGGTCATAGAGGTGCACCATCTGGTCGACGGTGTAGGGGGGCCGAGCCTGCTGGCCGTCACGGAATGTCGTATCGGTGATATGGATATCACGCGTCCTGGCTTCCGCCGGGTCAAACTCAATTGCTTCCCCGTCGATGTACTCGACCATCGGACCATCAAACTTGATCAACGGTGGCATGCTGTAATCAAAAGTGTCCTCGAGCAAGTTTGGCTCGGTGGTATCTACCAGGGGAAAGGTTTTTTTTGGTGTGGAAATAGACATGTAGAAATCCTTGTCGTGGTTACTCGATACGATCTGTTTTGATAGCCAGGAAGCTCGACCCAGCAGTGGTATGGATTCTCGTTATACTTCGACTTCCACACCCTGCTCGGCACAGGTCTTGGTAATGAACTCAATAGCATTACCAACATGGGAAACAGCCAGGGCTGCATCTTCTTCCATCTCGATGCCAAATTCCTCTTCGAACATGGCAACCAGCTCTATTGATTGTACACTCTCGGCGCCGAGATCGGCACCAAACTCATCTTCCAGGTTGATTTCAGCCGGATCCAACTGCAATACCTGTGATGTGACTGAAATAACGCGTTCTTTGACCGTGGCCATTTTTGTCTCCTAGTTGTTGCGTTTTGCGTAGAGTAGACGGCGGCCCTTCTTGACCGCTTTACCCCGCGACTCTGCAGTAATCTGGAAGATCTCGTCCCACATTGCCTCCTGGGCAGGTGTCCAGGCGAGACCGCGTCGATCCATCACGGTAGCAGCTGTTTCGTATAGTTTACCTTTCCCGAAGCCCTTGGTCACCACGCCCTCGACAAACCAGGCAAAAGAAGGGATGTATTTCGGTAAAAGGCTGCCGGTCGCCGCGATCAGGGCCATTGCACCCAGGTTTGTTCCGGTGTTGAGCAACGTCCCGATCGAAGTCTTGGTGTGATCACCTATCATGGATCCGACTTTCCGGGATCCAGTATCGATTGCTTTTCCTCCGTCAAGGCTGACGGCGACTGTCGAGTAGTCGTTTTTCAGATCACTGTTGGTGGTCATCGCCCCCAGGTTGACCCACTCTCCAACATAGGCGTGTCCAAGAAAACCATCATGGTACTTGTTGGAGTAACCATGGATAATGGACTCTTCGATCTCTCCCCCAACGCGACAGACTGGGCCAATGGAATTGCCCTCTCGACACTTGGCACCGAGCAGCAGTGTCTTCTTGCCGACATAACAGGGGCCCTCGATCCGACTGAAGGGGTGGACCTCCGATTCCTCGTCGAGGTAGACCGGCCCGTGTTCCGCGTCAATGACTACCTGCGGGTGGACAAGGGCACCAGGCGCGATATAGACATCCGAGCGACTCCCCCGGATGGAGAGTGGTTCCTCCACCGTGCCCTCGATCCCGCTCCGTCCTGCCGCCTTGAAATCGGTCGTCAGCTGTTCCGCGTTCGCCAGGATCAAGTCCCAGATGTAATTCCAGCTGGCCAGCGGTCCCTGGACCACCGGTAGCGAGTCACGGGCAGAGGCCAGCAGTGACTCGATGGAACTGTTGTCCAGCGGCTCCAGGTCTGCCTCGGCAATTCGGACGTAAAGGCAACGCCCCTCCTGGTCCACTCCGACCTGGCTGGGGCCGCCACTCTCGATCTCCAGGGCATCCACCTTGAGCCGGGCGTCGACCAGCAGCAGGTCATCACCCGATAACGACGCGGGGTCGTTGATCGGCCAGTTGCTGGTCTCCCGGTAGACATCCGCCATGTAGTCCGGAAGGAACCCGGCAATACTTGCCGGGGCCGCCCGGGCAATCAGCTTCTCGCCCAGCGATGTCATGCCACATCGCAATTCCCAGATCGGGCGACTTAGCGCCAGCGGGTAAAAGCACTGTCGTGGTTCAGATTCAAGGTCGAGCAGTACAAGTCGCATGGTATCTTCCCTAGAGCTGCTATTTCACGGATCAAAGGACACCTGGCTCAGGTTTCCCACATCACGGGGCGCCGGGCATCTTGTCCTGGATCCACTGGTAATACTGGGTCATCTTCAGGTTTCCAGCGGACTGCTCGTCCAGCAGGAATATCGTGTCGCGGTGCATCTGCAGGGCGCTGGCAGTGCACATGCTGGTGACCGGACCCTCGATTGCTGCTGCCACGGCTTCTGCCTTGCCGGCCCCGTTAGCGAGCAGGATGATTTTCTGTGCTTCCAGGATCGTTCCGACTCCCATCGTGATCGAGTAGACAGGCACCTCGTCCGACGATTCAAAGAAACGTGCATTATCCTCGATCGTCTGGCTGGTGAGTGTCTTGATGCGGGTTCTCGACCCGAGTGAACTACCGGGCTCATTGAAAGCGACGTGGCCGTCAGAACCGATACCGAGCACCTGCAGGTCGATTCCACCGCACTCCACGATCCGCTGCTCGTACCATTCACAGAAAGCCTGGTAATTGCTTGTCGTGCCCGAGGGGATGTAGATATTCTGTTCCGAGATGTTGATGTGCTGGAACAGGTTCTCGTGCATGAAGTAGTGATAGCTCTGCGAATGCTGCTTGGGCAATCCGACGTACTCGTCCAGGTTAAAGGTTGTCACCTGGGAAAAATCCAGGCCCTCCTCCTGGTGCATCCGGATAAGTTCCTTGTACAGGCCCAGCGGTGTGCTCCCGGTTGCCAGGCCCAGCACAGCATCGGGCTTGGCATTGAGTGTTTGCGCTACAATCTGAGCTGCCTGGGAACTAATCGCCTCGTAGCCGTCCTGGATAATGACTTCCATTGAAAATTCCGCCTTGATTTACGTTTTGGGCAAGGGCCTTTATTAAATAGAGAACCTGCTAGTCTTTCACGGCTGTGAATAAATGTCAACCATCCATATTTGGCTTGGCCGGGACATGGAAACACGGGAGAGCAGTGGTATCAGCCGAACTGGATTCCCGGTGCCAACGGGTATCCGCGAAGGAATTCTGCTGACGAGAGCATCCTTTTTCCTGCCGGCTTGAGTTGCTTTATCACGAGCCTTCCTGACCCGGTGGAAACGTGAATTCCCTGCTCGTCGATCGCGAGGATCTCACCCGCCTGTCCCCCGGCCGAAGTGGCGAGAACCAGCGCCTGGTCGATAATCAGTCGCAGTGGCTCCGGGTCCTTCAGCCAGTGGGTAAAACTGCCAGGCCAGGGTTTCAGGCCGCGGATCCGGTTGGCAATCTGCAACGCTGGCAGTGACCAGTCAATTTCTCCATCCTGTCGAGAGAGCCGTGGTGCCGGCGTGGATTCTGCATCGACCTGGAAATCCCCGATAGGTGATTGCCTGTCCCATTTTTCAAGCAGGGTGATGGCATCCAGAACCGGGTCGATTCCCAGCAGGGCGAGGCGCGATTCAAGCTCGCCGGCATCCTCCTGCGTGCCAATCGGGGTCTCTCGCTGAACCAGGCATGGACCGGCGTCGAGCCGGGGTGTCATGTGGATGACCGAGATACCGGTGGTTGATTCACCCTGGATAATTGCCCATTGCACGGGGGCGGCCCCGCGGTAGCTGGGAAGCAGGGAGCCATGCAGGTTGATGCCACCGAGGGGGGCAACCTGGAGAGCCTCGGTGGAGAGAATCTGGCCATAATCGCAGACGACCAGCAGCTCTGGCTGAAACTGGGCCAGTTGCTGAAGGAATCCTGGCTGGTTGACATCGTCAGGTTCGAGCACGTCGATACCGAGCTCAACGGCAGCATCCCGCATCGGATTGGGAGCCGGCTTGCGGCGGCCGCTTGATCGTTGTGGACGCGTCACCAGGGCCGCCAGCTGGTGGCCCGAATGAGCCAGTGACTGGAACATCGGTACGGCAAACGGTCCAGTTCCCATGACAACCAGCTGCATCGGTTATCCCATCCAGGCAAGATTCAGTCCATAAACGTCTAGCAGTACCGTTCCTCGAATTCCGCAAGGCGGGCGAGGATCTGTTCGTCATCAGGGATGTCGCCGCGGTCTCGACGTGACTGGAATTCAATGGCAAGTTCATCGAGTGTCGGTTCCAGTTCCAGCTTGTCTTCAGTTGCAACCCGGTCAGTAAAGAGGACGCCATCCAGGTGGTCATTCTCGTGTTGCACGACACGCGCCATCATCTCGGAGAGGGTGGCACGGAAGGGCTGGCCCTGGAGATTATATGCTTCCACGTGGACCTGGCTTGGTCGTGTCACCGCCGCGGAGACACCCGGGATACTCAGGCACCCCTCGTCACTTTCGGCCTGTCCCTCCTGCTGGGTCAGGACCGGGTTGATGAAGACCAGCTCCTCCCCCTCCTCGGGGTTTCCTTCGCTGTTCACGATAAACAGCCGCAGCGGCAGGTCGACCTGGTTGGCTGCCAGGCCAATCCCGTTGGCCTCGTACATCAGGGTGAACATCTGTTGCACGATTATCTGCAGCTCGGAGTCGACGTGGCGTACTGCCTTTGACTTGTGCCGCAGTGTCGGGTGAGGGTAACTGACAATCTGCACGAGAGCGACTCCGCTCGATAATGACTAGCGTGTCCAGTCCGGCCGGGGACTACTTTTTTGAGCGTATCATTTTCTGCCCCTGAACTAAAGGCGCCAGGCTGCTCGTTATCACACCTGCCGATTCGCACGAAAGACTTCACGTTGACGCCCTTCCGGGGCACTTCTAGAATACGGCTGAAAATTGGTCTGATGGATCCCTGACACCATACAGAGAGGTACTCGTGCCGTCCCCCGAGCGCGTGACGCGAGAGGCTGGCGGCGATCTGGGAGAGAAGAGCAGGCAACAGGGCTTTACGCGCCGTCGTCCGCGCGCATGGTTGTTTTCGCTGGGACTGCATGTCTCGATCCTGTTGCTACTGGGGCTGCTCGTGCAGCGTCTTCCTCGTGGAATCGTCGAAACAGTCGAACGAACTGGCGGTATTGTGCTGGTCGAGAACCAGGGCGAGGCAGCGGAATATTATTCCGCCGAGGATGCCGTGGATTCGGTTACTGCCCAGTCAAGCGCTGCCCAGTCGCTCTCCTCCCCGGCGGAGCTGGAGCTTTCGCTGCCTGGCAGCCTGCCAATGGTCGGGGAGACAGGTGCCGACCTGGCTGGCCAGGGAGAGGATCCGTTCGAGTCCCTGCTCCAGGCCCGTGGTGGCCGGGAGACAGGTGAGTACACGGTGGAGACGGGAGTCTTTGGTGTCAAGGCAAAGGGATCCCGGTTCATTTACGTGTTTGACCGGTCCGCCAGCATGAATGCCCTCGAGGGACGGCCTCTCGAGGCAGCCAAGGGACAGTTGATACGCAGCCTGCAGGACCTGGGCGAGACCCAGCAATTCCAGGTTATCTTCTATAATAACGAGCCAACCATCCTGAACCCGTTCTTTCCACGTCCGCCTCGCCTGCTGTTTGCCGGCAAGCAGAACCGGCAGCTGGCGACCGACCATATCCGGGGGATCGTGGCAAGCGGGACGACGCGACACGAGGATGCGCTGCTGCTGGCCCTGAAGATGAGCCCGGACGTCGTTTTCTTTCTTACCGATGCAGAAGAGCCCGTGATGACATTCCAGGAACTGGAAAGGGTATCTCGCCGAAACCAGTTCGTGGGAGCGTCGATTTACACGGTCCAGTTTGGGATTGGGCCACCCCAGGGTGGCGAGAATTTCCTCGCCCGCCTGGCCCGTCGTAACGACGGCAAACACGCTTACGTCGACGTCAACCGGCTACCGGCACGAATTCCCTGATCCCCTGTTGAGCCCGCACGATACAAGATGAACTTCCGCACGATATTTCGCACCGTCCCGGTCGCCCTCCTGCTGGCAGCCTTCTGCCTCGGTCCGGCAGCTCGCCTGGCTGCCCAGTCGACAGCCAGTGATACGGTTCATGTCTGGGATGAGAAGGGGGAAACGCAAACACGGATCCGCGGAACGATCCAGGCTTATGATCGGAACGTGCTCACAATATTGACTGTTTCGGGCCGGGAGCAGCAGGTCTCCTCGGATCGGGTGGCACGGCTGGAAAGTCGCTGGGATCGACGGCAGCTGGAAGGGGACACGGCCTTTGCATCGGGAGAGTTCGAGAGGGCCGATCAGCTTTACCGCCAGGCGCTGGACGGGGAGCGCGAGACGCGCGACTGGGCTCGCCACCGCCTGGTTGTCCAGTTGGTCTGGTGCCAGCAGGCAACCGGCAAGTGGCCCGAGGCGGGCAGCCTCTTTCTTAAATCGGTCCTGGGGAGCAACCCGCAGACACCCTACTTTGATGCGATCCCACTGGCCTGGAAGACTCCTGCCACGTCACTCCCGATGCAGCAATTTGCAAAGAAATGGCTTGTAGACGAGCGATCCAGGGCGGCCAACCTGCTGGGAGCCAGCTGGCTGCTGACATCCACCGAGCGTGAGCGGGCAATCGAGGTCCTCCGGCAACTGACCGTTGGCGAGGATCGGCAGATCGCCTTCCTGGCGGAGACACAGCTCTGGCGGATCCAGGTCCCCACGGCATCGGAAGTGACCATCAGGGAATGGGAAAAGCTGTTGTTGCGGATGCCCACGGCATTTCGAGCCGGTCCCTATCACCTGCTGGGGCATGCCCTGAAACGTACCGGCAGGAGCCAGGACGGGCTGATCGCCTGGATGCGAGTTCCACTCCAGTACCCGCGACACCGGCTGCTGGCCGCCGAATCACTCCTGGTCACCGCTCGTCACTACCAGTCCGCTGGAAAGCGGGAACAGGCAACAACGCTGTGCCGGGAACTGATCAGCGGTTATCCCACGACAATTGCCGGGCAGGCCGCCCAGGACCTGCTCCAGGAACTTACTGATAAATGACCTCAAGGTGGGGAGAACAAGTTTTGAATCACACGATCTCAAACCGGATTCGCTGGATTATCCTGGCACTGTTGCTGGGAATCCTGGTGGGAGCCACGGAGTGGTTCTCGCTTCAGGCCCAGGTACCAGGGCAACCAGCAGCCGAGGTGGCGGCAACCCAGGCGGAGGCGGCCGATACGGCCCCCAGTGGATTCCTGGAAATCATCTTTGCCGGCGGTTTTTCCACCCTCTTGATCATTATCGTACTGCTGGGTCTCTCCCTCACCGCTGCTTACCTTGTCTTCGAGCAACTGATGACGTTGCGGCGGAACGAGATCATGCCCGAGCGACTCGATGAGGAGGTCCATGCCCTGATCAAGGCTGGCCAGTTTCGCCAGGCTCACGAGCTGTGTGGGCAAAACCGGAGTTTCCTGTCACTCATCATCCGCCAGGGGCTGGTGGAAGTGGATGGGGACTGGAGCGACGTGGAAAAGGCGATGGAGGATGCGACCGCGGAACAGTCGGCCCAGCTTTTTCGTCGCATTGAATACCTCTCGGTGATCGGCAATATCGCTCCCATGGTAGGACTGCTGGGAACCGTGGTCGGCATGATCATGGCTTTCCAGCAGGTTGCATCGACCCAGGGTTCGGCCGGAGCGGGAGAACTGGCAGAGGGGATCTACCAGGCCCTGGTAACAACCGTGGGAGGGCTGATCGTGGCGATCCCGTCACTGGGAGCATTCGCCGTTTTCAGGAATCGCATTGACCAGCTGGTCGCCGAGGCAGCTTACCGGGCCCAGAGGGCACTGACACCGATAAAGCGTCGATCACGGGTCTCCGGATCCGCTACCAGCGGAGCATCGGCTCCCGTTGCCCCTCCACCGCCACCTGGCAACGAGTGAGAAAGCGAAAGGAGCGAGGGCCATGAAAGTACCGAGTCATCTGAAGGGGAGCGGCGTCGACTTCAACATGACCCCGATGATCGATGTTGTTTTCCTGTTGATCATCTTCTTCCTTGTATCGAGCCACCTGGCCAAACAGGAAGTGCATATGAATCTGCCCTTGCCGGATGCCCAGAGCGGGATCCAGGCAGAGAATTCCAAGTTACCGAGGGTGGTTGTCAATATCTCGTCGGAGGGTGCCTTGCGGATGGCCGGGCGGCAACTGACGCTCGAGCAGTTCCAGCAGCAACTGCTCGAGCGACGGACGAAGAATGGCAAGGACCTGGAAGTCCGGATCCGGAGTGATCGCAGCGTTCCTTACCGGAATATCAGCCCGGTCATGCAGCGCT
>Ga0310345_10006636_pt1 | contig 10075 bp, 11 predicted proteins | sample HC15DNA20500_MG_FD_204667 | JGI IMG/M metagenome (GOLD analysis project Ga0310345, IMG submission 204667) | Marine microbial communities from station ALOHA, North Pacific Subtropical Gyre - HC15-DNA-20-500_MG | ecosystem: Environmental > Aquatic > Marine > Oceanic | place: Pacific Ocean: North... | reverse complement strand
CATAGCTCAGTTGGGAGAGCGCGTGAATGGCATTCACGAGGTCGGCGGTTCGATCCCGCCTGGCTCCACCATTCTCTATCTCACGGCAATTCGCTTCGCTCATGCCTCCGATGGGGCGCGCTGACCGCGCGGCGCCCGGTCGGACTTGCGGACGCTTTGCGTCCGATTCCCTTATCTCACGCTAGCGTATTTTGCGCGCAGCTCCGATGTGCGGCCTGACCGGCCGGCGGGCAGTCGCCCTTGCGAGCGCTTGGGCGCTCGGTGTCTTCCCACAATTCGCTTCGCTCATGCCTCCGATGGGGCGCGCTGACCGCGCGGCGCCCGGTCGGACTTGCGGACGCGCGCTAAGTCCTTGAAAGGCCTCGCGGCCCCGCCCATATATCGGTCAACGGTAAAGCCCGGTGCCTCGTTGAGGGCCGGGCGACGCTTTTCGAGGTGCCAGGATGGGCTTCGAGAACGAGCCGGGATGTCTGAAGCCGCTTAAAGGTTAAGGGCTTTTGTCGATGTCGCGGATGACATTTCTCCAAGGTGCAGTTTGGCTCGGCTCCGGCCGGGGCGGACCATCTGCCGAGGGCAACTCTCCTCACGGCAAAGCACCCCGACCCGACGGCTACCCTCCCTTTAACATCGAGCTCGTGCCGGAAACGGCGGAACGCCAGGAAGGCTTGCGCATCACGCTCGCAGTTGCGGGCTTCTCGCGCGAGGATCTCCAGGTCACCGCCGGCAATGGCGAGCTGGTGATCGAGGGCCGGCAAAGCGATGCAGAGGACGGCGAAACCCGGGAGTATCTCCACAGAGGAATCGCAGCCCGGCAATTCAAGCGGAGCTTCGGGCTGGCGCATGGCGTCGAAGTCTGCGAGGCTGAGCTCAACAACGGTCTCTTAACCGTGGAGCTCCGCCGACCGCGAAAGGCGGAACCGGTCAGGAAAGTGGGTATTGTGACAGGCAACGGGGACTAACTCCCGCCTGAAACGTTTCCACTGCAGCGCCTCTGCACGAGGAGATGATAATGAACGAGCACGAAAAAGAAGACCGCGAACAGTTTCTGCCGATCAGCGAGGGCGAGCTCGCCATGCTGGGCGACGGCGAGGTGGCCTATATCCGCCAGCTCGACGCCGGCGTGGCCCAGAAGCTTTTCCCCGCCCTGCGTGAGGCACCGGAAGGCATCGATCTCTATGCCGTGCTCGGCGCTGACGGCACGCCCCTGGCGCTGACCGACAGCTGGAACGCCGCCGTGGCGAACGTCATGGAGAACGACCTCGTGGCGGTGAGCCTGCACTAAGGCGACCCACTCGAAGGGCAATGCGTTCCTCGGCGAGAAAGCGACGAAACGAATAAGGCCCGGCACGTGGGTTCGTGCCGGGCCTTTCGTTTGTCAAAAGGATCTTGCGTCCGCCGGCCTACGCCGCGTCGGAGGCCGCCTCTTCCGTCAGAATGGCATAGAGAGCCGCCTGGCTCTTGGCGCCGCGCAGCTTCTCGCGGGCGTAATGGTCGCGGAGGACCCGGGAGACCCGTGCCAGCGCCTTCAGATGATCGGCGCCCGCCCCTTCCGGGGCCAGCAGCAGGAAGACCAGATCCACCGGCTCGCCGTCGGCCGCGTCGAACTCGAGCGGCGTGGCGAGGCGTGCGAACAGCCCCATGATGTGATTGAGGCCGGCGATCTTGCCGTGCGGGATCGCAATGCCCTGGCCGAGGCCCGTTGAGCCCAGCCGCTCGCGCTGCAGCAGGATGTCGAAGATATCCCGCTCCTCAAGACCCGTTAGCTTGGCTGCCCGGGACGAAAGCTCCTGGAGAAGCTGCTTCTTCCCGTTCGCGCGCAGCGCCGGCACCACCGCATCGGGGCCGATCAGGTCGCCTAGTTCCATGGTGAAAACCCCACCCTATGTAGATCGCTTAGGTTGCCCCTCGACCGGGGCCTCTTACGCGTCGCCTTCGGCCAGACCCGCAAGATCGAGCCAACCGATATTCCCGTCGGCGCGGCGATAGACCAGGTTTATGGCGTTATTACCGGCGTTACGAAAAACCACCACCGGATGATCGGACAGGTCCATTTGCATGACCGCGTCGCTTACACTCATTTCGTGCACGACCGTTTCCGATTCTGCAATAATAACAGGATCGCCATCCTCAGTTTCCAGCCCCTCCTCCTCCGGAGGCTGCTGAATCACATACGCCGCGGCAGGCCACTGATTGCGTACGCTGTCCATGCCGCCATGGGCCTTGAGGCGCCGCTTGTAGCGCCGTAGGCGCTTATCCAGCCGCTCGCAGGCGAGATCGGCGCTCTGATGAGCATCGGCCGCTTCGCCATGGGCCTCAAGCGTCGTGCCCTGCCACAGATGGACCGAACAAGCGGTACGGAACGTGCCGTGCTCCTTTTCGATCCGGACGTGGCCGGCGGGCTCACGGCCCAGGTACTTATCGAATATCTGCGCGATCCGGTCCTGCACATAGGTCCGCATCGCCTCCCCGACGTCGAGGTTCTTGCCTGTGATTTGTAATGTCATCGTCTATTTGCGAGGCCGCCGAAAATCCGTGTTCCGCTCAAGTCCTGCAAGATCGAGTCTTGCAAATTCAAGGCCGGAGCGCCGCGGATGCCGCTTCTAAAGCGGAGGGTTATCTTGGCCCGGCCCATTGCCGGGCAGTTCCCTGGTCAAGCCAACCCAATCGCGGGCGGAAGCTAGCCCTCCCCTTTTATGGTGTCAAACGCATTCGCTGGCTGCCTGCACCGCACGCGATCCGCTCCTTTCGGGCAGCCGGTGGCTCCATTCAAGCGGTGGCGCTCATGGCGAACCGCTTTAGACGGCGGCGCTGCACAGAAGATGGAATCCGTAAGGATTCCCGGTATTTCGCGACCGTGCGGCGCGCGATATCGATTCCGTCGTCCTTTAGTTTCTCCACGATCTTGTCATCGGAAAGGACATCTTGGGGCTGTTCCAGCTCAATCATCTCCTTGATGCGGTGGCGTACCGATTCGGAGGAATGGGCGTCGCCGTTGGCGGTCGCCGGCACCGAGGAGGTGAAGAAGTATTTCAGCTCGAAGAGGCCGCGATTGGTGGCCATGTATTTGTTGGCCGTCACCCGGCTGACGGTGGATTCGTGCATGGAGATGGCGTCGGCGACCTGCTTGAGGTTCAGCGGCTTCAAGTGCCGGACGCCGTAGGTGAAGAAGCCGTCCTGCTGGCGGACGATCTCCTGAGCGACCTTCAGGATGGTGCGGGCGCGCTGGTCGAGGCTCTTCACCAGCCAGTTGGCGGTGTGGAAGCACTCGGAAAGATAGGACTTATCCTCCTTGCGCTTCGCCGATTTCGCGACGGTCGTATAGTAGCTCTGGTTGACCAGCACCTTGGGCAGGGTCTCGGAGTTGAGCTCCACGTGCCAGCTGCCGTCGGGAAGCTGCTGCACCAGGACGTCGGGCACGATGGGCTGGGCGGGGCTGGCGCCGAAGGTCAGGCCTGGCTTTGGATCGAGGCGCTTCACCTCCTGGATCATGTCGCACAGATCCTCGTCGGAGACGCCGCAGAGGCGGCGGAGCGCCGGGAGGTCGTGGGCGGCCAGACGATCGAGATTGTCGAGCAGCGCCGCCATGGCCGGATCGCAGCGGTCCCGCTCCTTCAGCTGAAGAGTCAGACATTCGCGCAAATCCCGGGCGAACACGCCGCAGGGTTCGAAGGTCTGAAGGAGGTTCAAGGTCTCCTCCACCAGCTCCAGCGGTGCGTCGAGCTGTTCGGCGCTGGCCTCCAGATCGATCTGCAGATAGCCGGTCTCGTCCACGTTATCGATCAGATGGTGGCCGATCAGGCGCTGCACGGGATCTGTGACGGCTAGGTTCAGCTGCTCCGCCAGATGATCGCGCAAGGTGGTCGACTGGGCGACATAGGCCTCCAGGTTGGGGGCGTTGCCGTCGTCGAAGCCCTGGCCGCGCACCATGTCGAGGCCGTTGCCGTTCCAGGCCGGTCCGGCATCGGCGGGCGGGGCCGAGGCGGCATCGTCGGGAAAGATGTCGTTTGGATCGGCGTCGATGCTATCGCTGGAGGCGGCAGAGTCCTTCGACTGGAGGTCGAGCCATTCGCCGTCATCCTCGCCGTAACCGTCGGCTGAAGCCGCACGGCTCTCATAGGGCTCGGCGTCATGACCATTGGCGGCGGGACCGTCAGCGCCGTTCACCCGCTCCGGCTGGCCGTCATAGGAGGAAACGGGCTCGTCGTCCCGGGTACGCTCCAGAAGCGGATTGCGCTCCAGTTCACCGTCGACGAACTCCGTCAGCTCGAGATTCGACAGTTGCAGCAGCTTGATGGCCTGCTGCAGCTGCGGCGTCATGACGAGGGTCTGCGCCTGACGAAGTTCGAGCTTTGTGGTGATCGACACGTACAGCTACTCCACGATCAGCTCACTATACACCCTGGATCGCCCGATCAGATTCTAAACTGGTCGCCCAGATAGACGCGCCGCACATCCTCGTTGGCGATGACCTCTTGGGCCGTTCCATGGGTGAGAACGGTGCCATCATAGATGATGTAGGCGCGATCGATGAGCTCAAGCGTCTCACGCACGTTGTGATCCGTGATGAGGACGCCGATGCCTCGACCGGTAAGATGGCGCACAAGTGCGCGGATGTCGTTAACGGCGATCGGGTCGATACCGGCGAAGGGTTCGTCGAGAAGCATAAAGGACGGCCGGGTCGCCAAGGCCCGGGCGATCTCGACGCGGCGCCGCTCACCGCCGGACAGGCTGAGGGCCGGCGATTTGCGAAGATGAGTGATACGAAATTCTTCAAGCAAGCCATCGAGCTGATCTTGCCGCGCTCTTTTGTTCGGTTCCACCATTTCGAGGACAGCCAGGATATTCTCTTCCACATTCAGCCCCCTGAAAATGGAGGCTTCCTGCGGCAAATAGCCGATGCCGAGGCGCGCACGGCGATACATCGGCAGCTTCGTGACGTCCCGTCCGTCGATGGTGATGGTCCCAGTATCGGCGGGGATCAGACCCGTGATCATATAGAAAACGGTGGTCTTGCCCGCGCCGTTGGGACCGAGCAGGCCCACGGCTTCGCCGCGGCGAATGTCGAGGCTGACGCCACGGACGACGCGGCGCTTTTTGAAGGCTTTGGTGATGTCCCGGATCGAGAGGCTGCCGCCCGGCGCTTGGCGGGCTTGCGGCCTTCCCGGCTGCTGCTGGGCCGGATGGGGCTGGCGCTGCTGGGGATGACCCTGCTGGGGCTGGGTCTGGCTGGCGCCCTGCTCAGCGAGCGCCCGTTGGTCTGGGAACGACAGCAACTTGCCCACTGACCTTTCCGTTCCGTGATTCTTGTTCGGCAGTTCTTGCGTAAGCCACGAAGGACTGGCACCGGCTTTCGCGAAGAGGCGTCAATTGCTCCGCGGGATCAGCGATGTCGGACCGTCGCTATCGGAGTCCGATCCGGATTCGTCGTCCCCCGATTTGCGCTTGCCACCCTCATTGGGCATGAAAAGGGCGCGAATGCGGTTGTTGGCGGACGCGTTGCCCGTGTTCTCGAATCTGCTTTCGCCCGTCGCCAGATTGATGACGAGCTTGTTCCCCTTTAGCACATTCTTCCCTTGGGTTAACACAACATTGCCACCCACGGTTACCAGCTCGCCGGGTACGTCATAGATCGCCCAGTCGCTGTGGGCGGTCTGATCCTCGCCGCTTGAAAGCACCACGTTGCCGCGCACGGTGACCGTTTCCTTGGTCATATCGTAGACCGCGGTTTCGCCCTTGGTGCTCTGGTTCTTGTCGCTCTTGATCAGCACGTTGCCGGACAGGGTCACGGTCTGCCCCTCCACGTCGTAGAGGAGATGGTCGCCCCGGGTGCTCTGATTCTGCCCGTTCTTGATGAAGACGTTGCCCTTGCCCTCGATCTTGGAAAGCTGGCTGCCCGGGGCTGCCTCCGCCGGCGGGCCGGCGTCGGTCGCGGTGGGCGCCGGGGCGGTATCGCCTTCGGCGCTGGCCACCCGGTCGCCGGCCTCGTTAGGGCCAAGCGGATTGGCGGACCCCTTGTAGAAGACGTGGAGCTCGGTGGTGGTCAGGGTCGAATCGCCCTGAACGGCGCGGACATTTCCGGTGAACACCGCGACCTTCCGCGCGTCGTAGACGATCAGCTTGCGCGAATTGATGTCGATCGGGGCGTCGGAGTTCTGCGACAGGCCCTTGAAGGCGCCGGGCTTGGCGCCAACTGCTCCGCCTTTGACGGTCTGGGCCGACGCAGGCATGGCCGGCGGCACCGCGATGGCGAAGGCCAGAGCGAGGCACAGGGCGAGAGCCTTACCGATAAACCGCCGGACCGTCATCGCCGCGGATCCCCAGGCCTTGGCGTCGGCGGCGGTACGGGAGCGGCCTGAGCGCCTTCCGCGGGCTTGGCCTTCGGCACCAGATGCACCCGGACGTCGCCCGCGAACTCCAGCTCCTTGTCGGCGGAGCGGAAGGTGAGCTTCTTGGAGCGAATGGTGCTCTTGTCCATCTGGAAGACCACGGGTGCGGGCGAGTGGAGCACCTGCTTGGCCATATCGATCTCGGCAACGGTCAGTTGGCCCTTGATGCCGGAGCTGGTCTCCACATGGATCTTTTCCTTCATCACGAGCTGCTCCTTCTTGCTGTCGAAGGTGCCCGTGAGGGCATTCACGCGCGACCAGGTCTTGTCGCGGCCGATCACCTCGGCCTTGATTTCGTGCAGATCGATGAGATCCGGTTCGGAGATCTGCTGGTCGGCGTAGGCGGCGCTGATGACGTAGTCGCCGTTCTCCTTGTCGACGCCCTTTAGGGTTGGATTGGTCATGCGCAGGGCGCCGTCGGTTACTTCCACGCCGCTGATGCTGGCCTGCACGTCGCCTACGGTGACGCTGAGGCTGGAGGAGATGAAATAGGCTGCGATGACGCCCACGGCGACAATCGGCAGGGCGACGCGGAGGAAGCGCACGGCCCGGCTGTGCCGCGCAGCCTTGACGAAGGCGCGGTTCCGCTCCGCTTCCGTGCGCAGCTGGAAAGTGTCGCCGCGCTGGCCTGTCAGGGTCTGCGTCGTCATCGGTGGCGGGTTTGCTCCTTGAGCGCTGTCGGCTGACCCGCTCGCAGCGACCTAGCGTGACGATTTTGATGATATTGCGACGCGAGGTCCGCGCGGGCCGCAACTGCCGGCGCTTATGTCGGGCAGTTTATCGTCTTTCGCCCGGCTTGTCCCAGGGGCATTGCCTCCCCCGGCAGCCCTTAATGGGCGAAGGGATCGAGGTCGTACCAGCCGGAAAGGTCGAGAGCCGTCCGGATCGGCAGGAAGGCGAAGCAGCCCTGGGCCAGCGCGGTGCGCCCTTCGCGGGCCAGCATGGCGTCCAAACGCTGCTTGATCTCGTGGAGATAGAGCACGTCGGCGGCGGCGTATTGCACCTGCTCCTGGGTGAGCTGCTCGGCGCCCCAGTCGGAGGATTGCTGCTGCTTGGAGATCTCCACCCCCAGAAGCTCGCGGCAGAGATCCTTCAGCCCGTGCCTGTCCGTGTAGGTGCGGGCCAGCTTGGATGCGATCTTGGTGCAGTAGACCGGTCCGGTCATGACGCCGAGATAGTGCTGCATCACGGCCATGTCGAAGCGGGCGAAATGGAAGAGCTTCAGCACTGCAGGGTCGGTCAGCAGGCGTTTCAGCTCTGGGGCTTCGTACTGGCCGTTGAGCTGAACCAGATGGGCGTTGCCGTCCCCGGCGGAGAGCTGAACCAGGCAGAGGCGGTCGCGCAGGGGGTTTAGGCCCAAGGTTTCGGTGTCGATGGCGATTTGCTGGACGCCGTCGAACAGACCTTGCGGGAGATCGCCCCTATACAGTTTGACTGTCATCGGCGATCGGCACCCTCTGTTCGCATCGAAAAATCGATTCTTCCGGATCGATCGGGCCGCCGCGAAGGCGGCGAAGATCCGAAGAATGGTGCCCAGGAGAAGACTCGAACTTCCACGCCCTTTCGGGCACTAGCACCTGAAGCTAGCGCGTCTACCAATTCCGCCACCTGGGCCAAGGGGGTTCTGCCTATTATCGGCGCTCGCGCTTGTCAATCAGATCGAGCGCTTGAGGCACGGATCAGGCTGTTATACTTGGCTAGATGGGAGTGAATCGCGTGCGAGTGAAGAGGCGGTAATGGCGGTCGATCTGAATGTAACCAGCCGGGTCACGATCTTCGGAGGCTCCGGCTTCCTGGGCCGGCATATCGTACGCGCCATCGCCAAGACCGGCGCGCGGATGCTGATCGCGGTGCGCAGGCCGCATCTGGCGAACTATCTGCAGCCCTTGGGGGGCGTGGGCCAGATCAATTTCGTGCAGGCCAATGTGCGCTACCCCGAGACGCTGGTCCGGGCGGCCGCCGGCTCCGATGCGGTGGTCAACCTCACGGGCATCCTGGCGCCGAGCGGCAATCAAACCTTCGAGGCGATCCATGCGGAGGGCGCGGAGAATGCCGCCAAAGCCGCAGTCGAGGCCGGCGTCTCGACCATGGTGCACATCTCGGCCATCGGCGCCGATCCTGACTCCCCTGCTGCCTATGGCCGCACCAAGGCGGCGGGCGAAGCGGCGGTGCTCAGGCACTTCCCGAAGGCCGTCATCCTGCGCCCCTCCATCGTGTTCGGGCCGGAGGACGATTTCTTCAACCGGTTCGCGGCCATGGCCCGCATCTCTCCGGCGCTGCCCCTAATCGGCGGCGGGAGGACGAAGCTTCAACCGGTCTTCGTCGGCGATGTGGCGAAGGCCGTCGTTGCGGGGCTCGAAGGCCGGGCGCGGGGCGGCCATATCTACGAGCTCGGCGGACCTGAGATTGTCACCATGGAAGAGGTGATGCGCCGGGTGCTGGCCTATACGGACCGCAACAGAATGCTGGTGAACCTGCCCTTCTGGGCCGCCAGCTTCATGGCGCAGTTCCTGCAGTATATGCCGGGTGCGCCGCTGACGCCCGATCAGGTGCGCATGCTCAAGGACGACAACGTGGTGAGCGAGGCGGCCGACGAGGCCGGGCGGACATTGGAAGGTCTCGGCATCACCGAGGTCCCGATGCAGGCCGTGGTGCCGGATTACCTGGAGCGCTTCAGGCCGCGGGGCCAGTTCTCGCCCCGCCCGCCGGCTCACGTATAGAGCAGCACCACCAGGAAGCCGGACAGCACCATCCGGTAGATCACGAAGGGCACGAAGCTCACGCGCTTCACCAGCGCCATCAGGAAGGCGATGGCCGCAAGGCCTGCGAAGAAGGTCAGGCCTGCACAGATGAAGCTGTCGGCGGAGATGGTATCGCCGGCCGCGAGCGCATCGCCTAGGGTCAGGACGCCCGCCCCGAGCATGGCGGGAATGCCGAGCAGGAACGAGAACCGCGCCGATTCGGTGCGGGTGAAGCCCAAGAACCGCGCCGCCGACATGGTGATGCCGGAGCGGCTGGTGCCGGGAATCAGCGCGAGCGCCTGAGCCACGCCGATGAAGAGCGCCTGGTAGAGGGTCATGTTCTGCATGGTCTTCACCTGCTTGCCGATCTTGTCGGCGACCAGCATCACGATGCCATAGAAGAACGTGTTGAAGGCCACCACGCCGACGCTCCGCTCAAGGTCGGCGAAGCCGAACTTCTTGAGGAACAGCCCGAAGAGGATGGCGGGGATCGTGGCGATCACGATGAAGACGGCGAGCTTGCCTTCCTCGGTGAGTTTTCCCTGTAGAAGCTGCAGGCCGCCGCCAATGAGGCGAATGACGTCGCGCCAGAAATAGATCAGGATGGCGAGCAGCGTGCCCAGATGGACCATCACGTCGGTGAATTGTCCCTGATCGGGCCAGCCCGTGAGATAGGGGATGAGGACCAGATGCCCGGAGGACGAAATCGGCAGGAATTCCGTGATGCCCTGCACCAGTGCAAGGACGATGATCTGCTCGATCGACATGATCCCCCATTTCTAGCCGCCTTGTTACGGCCGGCTGCAGGTTCTATACGGAGCGACCGACGCGCGCGATGCTTTTTGCGGCCCCACGGCGCCGAATAGGTCGATGTCCAAACTGCTTCACTATCCCCTCTGCCCGCTCTCCCGCTCCATCAGGCTCGCCCTCGCTGAATGCGGCGTGGCG
>Ga0310345_10006634_pt1 | contig 10080 bp, 8 predicted proteins | sample HC15DNA20500_MG_FD_204667 | JGI IMG/M metagenome (GOLD analysis project Ga0310345, IMG submission 204667) | Marine microbial communities from station ALOHA, North Pacific Subtropical Gyre - HC15-DNA-20-500_MG | ecosystem: Environmental > Aquatic > Marine > Oceanic | place: Pacific Ocean: North... | reverse complement strand
GCCGTACGAGACGTGCGCCCCGCAAAGCCCAAGACGCCCAAGCCGACCGAGCGCGACACCGGTCGCGCCTTCACGCGGCAGGAGAGGCAGGCCGTGCTGGACGCTGCCGACTCTCTGCCCATCGCGGTGGAGCTCGACGTGTCAGACATCGTGTATTGGCTCGCGGGGACGGGCGTGCGGATCAGCGAGGCACTCGGGCAGCGGGTGTCTGGTCTGAACCTGGAGAAGGGCACTGTGCTCGTGCTGGGCACCAAGTCGGGTGCGGCGACCCGGGTGCTCAACCTTCCCCCGTGGCTGCTCGAGCGCATAGGGGAGCGGATCGAGCGGAAGGGGCTGACGGGTGACGAATTGCTCTTTCCCTCACCGTCCACCACGGACCGATCGAAGGTCCGAGACAGGCGCAACGTGGCGCGCATCTTGCGCGCTGTGCTCGACGAAGCCGGGTGTCCTTGGGCTACGCCGCACACGTTCCGTCGGACCGTGGCGACGTACATAGATCAGGCGGGCCTGTCCATCGCGGTGGCAGCCAATCAGCTCGGGCATGCCGACCCCGCCATGACGGCGCGGGTCTATCTCGGGCGGCGCGGGGGGAGTGCAGAAGCCGCTGGCGTGCTCTAGCGGCGCATCTCGGCCACCTCGGCAGGCGTGAAGACCTGCCGGCAGTCGGCGCAGATCTTGTCCCCGGTATCCATGCCGCCCATGTACTCCTTGAGCAGTCGGGTGTGCTCGCAGGTGCTCGTTTCGCTCATGTCAGGAGTGTTGACCCGACGCCTCGCCAGGTCCAGGAGATACGCAAAGTCGGAGCAGTACGGCGATTCAATCCGGGTAGTAAACGGGTAACGCCGGGAACGACGAAGGCCCCTGACCTGCGTTTCCGCTGGTCAGGGGCCTTATCTGTACGCCATCAGGGACTCGAACCCCGAACCCGCTGATTAAGAGTCAGCTGCTCTGCCAATTGAGCTAATGGCGCCTGGTGAAGCGACGTGAACGTTACCAGCGAGGGGCCGTCGCGAAAAATCGAGGGCGCACCCCGGGGCCGTCCCACCCGTGATCGTCTCCGCAGGGCGGCCCGGCACGGGTCAGCGCGCCTCCAGCACCGCCTGCGCGGCGTTGTGACCGCCCAGACCCGAGACCGCGCCGCCCCGTCGGGCACCGGACCCGCACAGCAGCACCCGCTCGTGACCGGTCTGCACGCCCCACCGTGCGGCGGGGGTGTCCAGCAGCGCCCGGTTGGCCGCCCAGGGCCACTCCAGGTCGCCGTGGAAGATGTGCCCGCCCGGCATCGCCAGGTCGGCCTCGATCTCCTGGGGGATCTTCGCCTCGATGCACGGCCGACCGGACGCATCGGTCGCGACGCAGGAGGAGATCGGCTCCTCCAGGTGCTTGTCGAGCTCGGCGAGGGCGCGCTCGACGGCCAGCGCCTTGCGTGCCTCGCGGTCGGGGCCCTCGAAGAGCGTCGCGGGCGTGTGCAGGCCGAAGTAGGTCAGCGTGTGCGTGCCCTCCGGGGCGTCACCCAGGATCGAGGGGTCGGTCAGGGAGTGGCAGTAGACCTCGCCCGGCATGGTGGAGGGCACCTGTCCGGCCGCAGCCTCGGCGTACGCCCGCTCGATCTGGGAGTAGTCCTCCCCGAGGTGCAGGGTGCCGGCGAACGCCTTGGCGGGGTCCATCCCCGAGCGCAGCCGGGGCAGCCGCTCCAGCAGCAGGTTGATCTTCAGCTGCGAGCCCACCGGCTTGTCGGGGTGCTCGCCCTCGCCGAGCAGGATGCGCAGCACCCACGGCGCCACGCCGGAGAGGACGTGGTCCGCGGTCACCGAGCGGCTCCCGGCGGCGACGTCCCAGGTGATCTCCACGCCGTCGGCTCCCGGCGTGATCCGGGAGACGCCGGCACCCGTGAGGACCTCGGCGCCCGCACCGACGGCCGACTTCAGCAGTCCGTCGGTCACGGCGCCCATGCCGCCGACCGGCACCCGCCACTCACCGGTGCCGTTGCCGACGAGGTGGTAGAGGAAGCACTTGTTCTGCACCAGCGAGGGGTCGTGCAGCGACGCGAACGTGCCGATCAGGCCGTCGGTGCCGACGACACCGCGGACGGTGTCGTCCCGGAACCGCCGCTCGACGGCCTCGCCGAGGGGGCGCTCGACGACGTCGCGCCAGATCTCTGCGCCGACCTGGGCCTGCAGGTCGCGCTCGGTCGGCAGCGGGGACAGGAACGTGGGGGCGAGCACGCCCGCCATCTGCTCGAGCTCGCCGTAGAACCGCTGCCACGCGGCGTACTCCTCCTCGCCGCCGGTGAGCGACGCGAAGGACTCCGCCGTCCGGCGGCGCTCGGGGCGCTGGACGAAGAGCCCACCCGGGACCCCGCCGCGCAGCGTGGGGGTGTAGGACGCGGTCCGTCGCGAGGTCAGGGTGACGTCGAGGTCGAGGTCGGCCATCAGGGCGTCCGGCATGACCGAGACGAGGTAGGAGTAGCGCGAGAGGCGCACCGGGTGGCCGGGGAACGCCTGCGCCGAGATCGCGGCGCCGCCGGTGTGGTCGAGCCGCTCGAGGACCAGGGTGGAGAGGCCGGCACGGGCGAGGTACGCGGCGGCGACCAGCCCGTTGTGCCCACCCCCGACCACGACGGCGTCGTAGTGGCTGCGGCTGGTGGTGTCGGTGCTCACCTCGACAACCTAGTCATGGGAACGACGCGAACGGGTAGGAGGGAGGGCGCGCCGTCGATGGTGTCGACGCCCTCGTGGTGGTCTGATGGTCGCTGCGCTGGAGTGGGACGGATCGTGAGGAGGGAGCGCGTGCTGCGCTGGGAGTCCATGACCTGGCAGGTCCGCGTCTCGATCCTGCTCGTCCTCACCGCCGTGACCGGCCTGGCGGCGGTCGTGAACGCCCCCGACGACGGGAAGGTCATCGGGATCTGGCCCGTCGGGGCCGCGGCCGGCGCGCTCCTGCTCGCGCCACGGCGCTGGGCGCTGCGTCTCCTGCCCGTGGTGCTGGCCCTGGGGCTGCTTACCGTCGGTGTGGGCGGACGGCCCTGGAGCGTCGCCGTGGGGTACGCCGTCACCATCGGCGTCGAGGTGGCGCTGGTGTGGGTGCTGCTCTCCCGTGGCCAGGAGCGCACGTGGACCCTGTGCCGCGACGCGGACCTGCGCCGGTGGTTCCTCGCCTGCCTGGTCGGTGGTGCGGTGGGTGCCGCCGGCGGCGCCCTGACAGCGATGACCACCGGGTTCGGCCACCCCCCGCTCGTCGCGCTGGGGATGGGCACCGCCCACCTCGCGTCGTTGATGGTGCTGACGCCGCTGTGGGCGACCCTCCCGGCGCACGACTCGATCGCCGGGCGGAGGGAGTACGCGCTGCAGTGGCTGCTGATCTCGGTGGCCGCCCCGTTGGTGTTCATCCCGCAGGACACCCCGCCGCTGGTCTACCTCCTCGTCCCTCTCCTGGCGTGGAGCGCGCTGCGCATCTCGGCCCGCGAGGCGCTGGCGCAGATGATCCTGATGCTGGCCTTCGCGATCCTGCTCACGACCGCCGACCGGGGCCCGTTCGCCGCCGCCCCCGACGTCTACGGACTCGACCGGGACCTGCGGGGGATCCTGCTGTCCTCGTTCGCGGTCGTGTGCGCGGTCATCGTGGTGCCCCTCATCCTGCGGGTGGGGGAGAGCGTCGAGGCGGCCCGGGACGCGCAGGCCGAGCGCGACACCCTGGACCGCATCGTGGCGAGCGCGACGGGCGTCGCGATCATCGTGACCGACGAGCAGAGCAGGATCTCGCTCTTCAACCCCGGCGCCGAGCGGATGCTGGGCTACCGCGCCGAGGAGGTCCTGGGGCGCAGCACGAGCATGCTGCACAGCCCGGCGGCGGTCGAGGCGGCCGCCGCCCAGCTGGGGGTGGCGCCCGACTTCCGCTCGGTGGCGGGAGAGCTGCTGCGCCGCGGCGTCGCGCCGGTGGAGATGGGCTTCACCCGGGCCGACGGGGTCGACCGCACCCACTCGATGACGCTCAGCCGGGTCACCGACGACCAGGGCAAGGTCGTCGGCTACGTCAGCACCTCCGAGGACGTGACCGACCGGATCGAGACCGAGGAGGCGCTGCGCGCGGCCCTCGAGCGGATGCGGGAGGTGGACTCGGTCAAGGACGCCTTCGTGTCCTCGGTCAGCCACGAGCTGCGCACCCCGATCACCAGCATCCACGGCTACCTCGAGATGCTGCTGGACGAGACGCTCGGCGAGCTCAGCCCCGCGCAGCGCTCGGCGGTCGAGAAGGTCGAGTCGAACTCCCGCCGGCTGCTGGGTCTCATCGACGACCTGCTCACCCTCTCGCGGCTGCAGGAGGACGGCCTCAACCTGGCGCCCCGGGTCGTCGACCTGCGCACGGTGGTGGGCGACGCCTGCCAGGTCGTCGCGCCGGCAGCCGAGACCGGCGGCCTGCGCCTGCGGGTCTCGGTGCCCGAGGAGCCGATGCCGTTCCTGGGCGAGCGCGACATGCTGGAGCGTGCCCTGGTCAACCTCGTGGGGAACGCCGTGAAGTTCACCCCCGGCGGCGGCGAGGTGGAGGTCTCCCTGCTGCCGCGCGAGGAGGGCAGTGTGGTGGTCGTGCGCGACACCGGCATCGGCATCCCGCTGGCCGAGCAGGAGCACCTGTTCACGCGGTTCTTCCGGTCCTCCCTCGCCCAGCGGCAGGCCATCCCCGGCAGCGGGCTGGGGCTCTCGATCGCCCGCGCGGTCGTGCACCAGCACGGCGGGTCGCTGCGTGTCGAGAGCGCGGAGGGCGCCGGGACGACGTTCTACGTCGAGCTCCCGGCACTGGTCTGAGCCACCCGGCGAGTCACGCCGACTCGGCTCCGCGAGCGCCCGGGATCTGGCAGTCTCGGAGATGGACCTGGCGATGGGGGCCAGAGGAGATCGGAGCATGGGGATGCTGCGCATCGAGCGCATCGGGGTCGGCCTCGCCGTCCTCGCTGCGGTGACGAGCTTCTCCAACCTCCAGGTCGCGCCGCATCCCGAGCACGTGCTCGCCGTGTGGTCCGTCGGCCCCGCCGTCATCGCCGCGTCGTTGCTGCCGGCGGTGCGGGGGGTGGGGCTCGCGGTCGGCGTGCCCATCGGGCTCGCCGTCGCGGCGGCGTACTGGACGGCCGGCTACCCGCCGGCGGCGGTGCTGATGGGGGGTGTGGGGGCCGCCGCGCTCACCGCGTGGGGTGGAGGAGTGCTGCGCCGCGAGGTGGGGCTGCGCCTGCACGACGCCAACGACCTGGGTCACCTGCTGTCGGTGACCGGGCAGGTGGCGCTGGCCGGCGCCCTGCAGGGAACGCTGATGCAGCTGGCGGTCACGGGCGATCTGGTCGGACTGATGCCGTTCAGCTACGCCGCCACGGCGGCGGGCTCGCTGCTGACCATGGTGCCGCTGGTGGCCGACCTGCCCGACCACCCGCCCCTGGGCGGGCGACGTGAGCGACTGGCACAGCGGGTCCTGGCAGCCGTGCTGATCGTGCTGGCGCTGATGCCCGCCGGCGCCCAGGTCCTCTCGCTCCTGCTGCTCCCTAGCGTCATCGCCTGGGGCGCCCTGCGGGTGTCGGCGCGCGAGTCCCTCGCCCAGATGTACGTCGCCCTCGTCTCCCTGATGTGCGCCACGCTGCTCGGCAGCGGTGCCTTCATCGACGCGGGGGGCGCCTTCGGCCTGGACGACGACGGGATCGCCTACGTCGTGACCGGGTACGCCCTCGTCCTGGCCCTCATCGCCAGCTCGGCCCTGCTGTTCGCCGCCGACCAGGTCGAGCGGACCGAGTCGGCCGCGCAGCAGCGCGACCTGCTCCAGCAGGTGCTCGACGCGACGCCTGGAGCGGCGATCGTCGGGATCGACGCGGACGGCGACATCACCGACGTCAACGTCGGCGTCCGACGACTGCTCGGCTACGAGTCCTCCGAGCTGCTCGGCGCCCCCGCCGCGAGGTTGTACGCCGACGGCGAGCTCGCCCGCCTCGCCCGGGACCTCCACGTGCGACCCGAGGTGCCGGCGGTGGCCGAGGCGCTGGCCCAGCGCCGGGGCTCGGTGGCGGTGACGCTGCTGCGCGCCGACGGGGAGACCCGCCAGCACCAGCTGACCTTCGCGCCGCTGCACGACGCCGCGGGCGGGCCCCGTGGGCACCTGGCCACCTCCGAGGACGTCACGGAGCTGCTCGCGGCGACCCGGGCGCTGGAGGAGTCGCTGGCCCGGCAGGTGGCGGTGGACCGCGCCAAGGACGCCTTCGTCTCCACGGTGAGCCACGAGCTGAGGACGCCGCTCACCAGCATCCTGGGCAACACCGAGCTGGTCGCCGACATGCTCGAGGAGCCGGTCGACGAGGCCGCGCAGGAGGTGCTGAAGGGGGCGGTCGGGCGCATCGGCCGTGGCGGCGACCGGCTGCTGACGCTGGTCGACGACCTGCTGGCGCACTCGGCGGTGGAGGACCCCGTGCCTCGCGAGGTGGTCGACGTCGCGGACGTGGTGCGTGACGCGTGCGCGCGGCTGGCCCACGCCGCCGGCGGTCCCGAGGTCGAGGTCGACCTACCCGAGCACCCGCTGCACGTGGTCGGTCGCCGGGGCCACCTCGCCGACGCCTTGAGCCACGTGCTGGAGAACGCCGTGAAGTTCAGTCCAGGGGTGCCCCGGATCCGGGTCCGCGCGGAGACCGACGTCGAGCGGGTCTCGATCCTGGTGCGGGACTCGGGGATCGGGATCCCGGCCTCGGAGCTCGCCACGGTCGTCGAGCCGTTCGTGCGTGGCAGCAACGCGATGCGCCGCCAGATCCAGGGGGCCGGGCTGGGGCTGGGCCTGGCCCGCACCATCCTCGGCGGCTACGGCGGGAGCCTGGGCCTGGAGTCGACCGAGGGGGCGGGCACCTGCGTGCGCTTGGCCCTCCCGGCGCCCGGGGTGGGCGACAGCGCCGAGCCGCCGTCGGAGACGTAGCCCTGACGGAATAGTTCGAGTTTCAACGACGTTCTTCCGCTCGACCACCCCGAGGAGGAACCCATGCCTGCCGTCACCGTCGACGACCTCACCGTCCTGCCCCGCCTGCGCACCCCCGGCCTCGGCGACCAGCCGCGCCCGGTCTGGCAGCTGACCACCGCCCCCCAGGGCTACGAGGGGGAGGGCTTCCCGGTGCGCCGGGCCTTCGCCGGTCTCGACCTGCGCGCCCTGGACCCGTTCATCATGATGGACCAGATGGGCGAGGTGGAGTACGCGCCCGGGGAGCCCAAGGGCACCTCCTGGCACCCGCACCGCGGCTTCGAGACCGTCACCTACATCATCGACGGCACCTTCGACCACCAGGACTCCCACGGCGGCGGCGGGACCATCACCAACGGCGACACCCAGTGGATGACCGCGGGCAGCGGCCTGCTGCACATCGAGGCCCCGCCGGAGTGGATGGTCACCCAGGGCGGTCTCTTCCACGGCATCCAGCTGTGGGTGAACCTCCCGCGCGACGCCAAGATGAGCGCCCCGAAGTACCAGGACATCCGCTCCGGCGAGGTCCAGCTGCTCACCACCCCCGACGCGGGGGCCCTGGTCCGGGTCATCGCGGGCTCGGTCGACGGGCACGCGGGCCCGGGGTCGACGTACACGCCGATGACGCTGGTGCACGCCACCCTCGAGCCCGGCGCGCAGCTCGAGCTGCCCTGGGAGGTCGAGCACAACGCGCTGGTCTACGTCCTCAACGGGCAGGGGACGGTCGGCAACGACGGGCGCCCGATCCGCACCGGCCAGGCGGCCGCGATGGGCGCGGGGGACTACCTCGCCCTGACCGCCGACGGCAGCCAGGAGAGCCGCAGCCCGCGGATGGACGTCATCGTCGTGGGCGGGCAGCCGATCCGCGAGCCGCTGGCGTGGGCCGGGCCGTTCGTGATGAACACCAAGGCCGAGGTGCTCGAGGCCTACCAGGACTTCCAGCGCGGCTCGTTCGGGCAGATCCCCGGCTGAGGTCCTACAGCTCCTTGCGGAAGAACGCCTCGGCGTAGGGGTTGTCGTTGTAGCGCTCGACCTCGCGGTAGCCCGCCGCGGCGTACATCGACAGCGCCTCGCCGAGCGTGCGGTTCGTGTCGAGGACGACCGTGCGGTGCCCGAGCTCGACGGCGAGCTCCTCCAGGGCGGTGAGCACCTGCCGTCCGAGACCCAGGCCGCGGTACGCCGGGTCGACCCACATCCGCTTGACCTCGGCCGCGCCCTCGGGGCTCGCGACCGCGCGGACGCCGCCCACCGCGGCGGGTGCGCCGTCGACCGTCGCGAGGAGGTAGTGCCCTCCGGGGTCCACGAGGTCGTCGGGACCGGAGACGGTGAAGCCGCCCGGGAAGCGCTCGTCGAGCTCGGCGACGTAGCGGCCCACCAGGGCCAGGACCTGGGGGTCCTGCGACGTACGCCGCTCGAGCCGCACCTCGGGCGTGGGGGACTCCTCGGGTGCTGCCATGCGGCGACCCTAGCGATCCCCGCGGACGGGGGAGAGGCGGCGCAGATGCGACGAGCCCCTGACCCGGAGGTCAGGGGCTCGTGCTCGTGGGGTGAGCGACGGGGCTTGAACCCGCGACCCTCGCGACCACAACGCGATGCTCTACCAGCTGAGCTACGCCCACCACGGACCCGGCGGAGCCGGACCGGGGACGAGTGTAGGGGACTAGGACGCGGGCGCCGAATCCGAGGCCGCGCCCTGCGCTGCGGGGGTCTCACCGGTCAGCCCCGTGAGGGAACCGCCGTGCCGACCGGCGATCTCGCGGGCGGTGTCGGTGTCGGGGCCGGGCTGCGGCACGAAGACCGCCTCGCGGTAGTAGCGCAGCTCCTCGATGCTCTCCTGGATGTCGGCCAGGGCGCGGTGGTTGCCCCGCTTGTCGGGTGCGGCGTAGTAGGCCCGGGGGAACCAACGGCGCGAGAGCTCCTTGATCGAGGAGACGTCCACGATCCGGTAGTGCAGGAACCCCTCGAGCGTGGCCATGTCGCGGGCCAGGAAGGCCCGGTCGGTGGCGACGGTGTTGCCGGCCAGCGGCGGGCGGCTGCCGTCGGGGCAGTGGGTGCGGATGTAGTCGAGCACCTGTCGCTCGGCGGCGGCCATGTCGACGCCGTCCGCGAGCTCCTCGAGCAGCCCGGACTTCTCGTGCATCTCCCGCACGAAGGGCACCATCTGCTCCAGCGCGGCGTCCGGCGGCTTGATGATCACGTCGACGCCCTCACCGAGCACGTTCAGCTCGAAGTCGGTGACCAGTGCCGCGACCTCGATGAGGGCGTCGGCCCCGAGGTCCAGGCCGGTCATCTCGCAGTCGATCCACACGAGTCGGTCGGTCATGGATCGACACCCTACGCGCCGGCGCCCCCACCGGTGCGGGCCGCACCAGCGGCCTCTCAGCCGCCCCTCAGACCCTCCCTCTAGGCTCGCGGTCGTGGAGGGACGTGTCGTGGGCTGGCTGGTGCTGGCCGCGAGGCTCGTCGTCGGTGGCGTCTGGATCGTCGCCGGGGCCCTGAAGATCCCCGACCCCGCGTCGAGCGTGCAGGCCGTGCGCGCCTACCGGCTGCTGCCCGAGGCGGTCGTGCCGACCGTGGGGCAGCTGCTCCCTGTCGTAGAGGTCGTCGTGGGGCTCGCGCTGGTCGTGGGACTGCTGACGCGCACGATGGCGGTGGCGTCGGCGGTCCTGTTCGTCGCCTTCATCATCGGGATCGCGAGCGCATGGGCACGCGGGCTGACCATCGACTGCGGGTGCTTCGGTGGTGGTGGGTTCGACCCCGACGCCGCCGAGAAGTACCCCTGGGAGATCGCCCGCGACGTCGCCCTGCTCGCAGGGTCGCTGTTCGTGGCGGCCGTCGGCCACCGGGGCCGGTGGGCCCTCGACCACGTGCTGTTCCGTCGTACGCCGCTGGAGAGCTGAGGAGAACCATGTCGAAGAAGAACCGTGCCGAGGACCGCGCGGCCCGTGCCGCCGAGGCCCGTGCCGCCCAGCAGCGTGCCGAGCGGCGCCGCACGATCCGGATGGCCACGATCGTGGCCGCCGGCATGGCCCTGGTCGTCCTCGCCGGGTTCCTCCTCACCCGCGCCCTGGACACCAGCGCCGACGTCTCGGCGGCGCCCGCGGGTAC
>Ga0310345_10006633_pt1 | contig 10081 bp, 6 predicted proteins | sample HC15DNA20500_MG_FD_204667 | JGI IMG/M metagenome (GOLD analysis project Ga0310345, IMG submission 204667) | Marine microbial communities from station ALOHA, North Pacific Subtropical Gyre - HC15-DNA-20-500_MG | ecosystem: Environmental > Aquatic > Marine > Oceanic | place: Pacific Ocean: North... | reverse complement strand
CTTGGATGGGGGATACCATACTAGCCATTTTCTCCTGTCGTTTTACCAGATCATTCTTGGCTTCTGATTGAAACTTCTCGAGAGTCATCTTAGCCAATTCCAGAAATGCCTGATTATTTCTCTGGAGGGCCTCAGAAGAAAGGGCCTTAAAAGCGTCCCGGAGTTGTTCAGTGGCCTCCTGCAGAAACTTTAGTTTTTCACTGGAACGACGATGCTCCTCATCTAGCGAAGTCTGAAGCCCATTGTTCTCAATTTGTAGCGCAGATACAGTTTTCATCAGGTGATTTCGTTCTTCTTCCTGGGCCCGAAGTTTCTCTTCCAGTTGGGGGATACGCCCAGCTAGAGTTTCCTTCTCGGACAAAGATCCTACCAAGGTATGAATTCGATTCTGAGCAAAAAGCAAAACGATCAGTGCGCCGAGAAGGATTCCTGTGATTATTTCGATCCATCCAAGGAAAAAATCCATGGCTACTCCTAACCTTCTTCATCTCTTTGTGGTCTTGTCATACGTTCGGGACGATTCCGATTGGCCAGTTCCCAACACTGAGAAATCAGACTCTCCTGTTTAGTGACTCATCCCTCTTGTCCTGCTTGTTGAGAATAATGTTGATTAGATGACTGTATGATGATGTTTGAAGGCCTTGGGGCAAAAAGTGAATTTCTACGGGGTTACAGAGGATAACATGATCTCAATGGCAATATGAGTACAATGTAGGTAATTGTGTCATTGAGCCTTTCTTCGTGCAAGTGTTATGTTAGGAATAGGTTCGAATCTTCAGGCGGCCATAAATTCCTTTTGATTTACTCGACCACGTTTCGATAACAATAACGATGTATAAAGTCCACTGAAACTGGAATCAAAAGGAATACCATATTGACAAAATGAGATGCAAGTATCTGAATTAAGTTGTTCTCTTAGGTTTTGCCCCGACCATCTTGAACTATTTTAAGGTTCCCTTCCCTATGTCTAAGGAGAACTCTGGTTCCTAGGTTTATTGAGACTTACACTTGATTGAAGTCTTGGTTAGGATACATACCCAATACCAAAATTTCCAAGGAGGTGGAAGTGTTTTCCAAGCAGGTAGTAGAGCAAGTTAAGCCTATCTATTTTCAAAACTAAGCGTCTTGGAGGTGTTTTTCGGATCCTGGTAATTTTGGGGGCCAGAGAGAATAGTGTGACGAGCAAAAATAAGAGCGGGGGTTGGTTATAGCGAGCCTAATGGCCCAAGATTTGATAGCGGAGACCTACTCGTGCATAGATTCCTGGATTGGGAAATCCGATGAACTCATGGTAATGTTGGTTCAGTAGGTTGTTGGCGCGCCCGTAAGCAGTAAGCCCGTAAGGTAATTGGTAGCTGAAAACTATATTTGAGGTTGAATATCCCCCTACCGTCTCTTGATAGGGAGTTGGAATTTGAAAATCAAACCGGGATCCGACCCAAAGCGTCTCCCATCGTAACCGAGCATGCTGATTGAAGTTCCACTCCATGTGAGTTCCGCCGCGCCATCTGGGACGATCTCTCAAGGGTTCACTCGTGCCTTGTACCTCCCAATCTAGAAATTGGAGGTGTCCTCCTAATTTTCCCCGTTCCATAAACGGAAGATCTATTCCAAACTCGAGTCCTTGGGTCTTAGCCTGACTTCTATTGACCAACTGAAATAATTGAGGACTGAAATCAATTAGATTCTTGAACGAGTTGTGAAAGAAAGTGAATGACAAATGTAAGCGCGGGGTGTTTAGGGTGTGCTCCAAGCCGATATCAAAGCTGCGACTTTGTTCAGGTTGGAGCTCCGAGTTACCTACATTTGGTTCACCCAATGCGAAGAAGGACGGTAACTTAAACCCCTCTCCCCAACTAGTTCTTAGACGACTTCTTTCATCCAGGGAGAAAACGACACCGACTCTAGGCGAAAAAGCTAGATCAAAGCCCTTGGTTTTGTCTAACCTACTTCCAAGACTGAGGATAAGTCGACTTGATCGATAAATGATCTCGCCGGTGGTAGCCACCGTTTGTCGTTCCAGATCAAAAAAACTAGGGAATTGATTGGCAATCAAACTGGTGTCTTCACCATCTTCATTCCTAGTACGAACTCCTAAGTTGACCGAAAGGGCTGGGTTTATTTTTAGACGATTTAAAAACCCGAGTCGTAGACGGCGAAAAGTAGAGCGGCTATTTACAGAAGGAATGGCCTGGAATGAAGGGGGCAGTGTGTCAAGAATTGAAGGTGTTCTACTTTCTTGCTGGCGAGAGAAAAGATCAAAATTCAGGTTATAACGCCACCATGGGATAACTTGCTGTTGGTAATTTAGCCCAAGGGTCAGTTGCTCGGCATTAACTACCTTGGGTTCTCGAATGAGGGCAAACTCGGGACCACCACTATTTTCAGGAAATCCTTCTGCATGACTGTCGTGGTAGCGTGTGGTTAACCGGAGCAGATTATTCTGCCCAAGTGGCGCGACAGACTTGAACGAGAGTGTTCCCAAAGAAAACTCATTGTTCTCGGTTTGCTTGTCGATGTTGAAGTAAGAACCCGCTAGAGAGTAGTTAATCCAGCTCTTTTTGGCTGAAGTCCTGAATCCAGCTTGACCTGAGCTAAAGTTGCCGAACATTCCATTAAGGGAGAAGTGGGGCATATCTTCTCCACTTTGCGTAATGATATTGATAACGCCGCCAATTCCTTCTGAGCCATACAGAGCCGACATTGGGCCTCGAACAATCTCGATTTGTTCTATGTTGTCTGTGCTCAAAGTGGAGAAGTCAAACGACCCCCCCAGAATGTTGGTGATGTCATTCACTGGGATTCCATCAATCATGACCAGGGTAAAATTAGGATCCCCTCCCCTCAAGGTTACCGTGCTTAAACCCGTATGCCCGCCAGTCTGAGAGAGATAAAGAAATGGTACCTGACGAAGCACATCGGACACATTTTCAGCGTGACTGTTCTCAATAAACTCCTTGGTCAACACTGTAACTGAAGCGGAACTTGCCGAGAGGGGGATTGCTTCAGCCGATACAGTGACTACAACAGGATTGATTTGGGTGGGGGGAGCTTGAGCTGTTGGCGAGGTTTGACTCAGACCGTCAGCTACGAGTAAGACGAGCAAATAGGAGATTTTCACTCCCCTAGACTTGAAGTTGTTCCACATCTCTCTTGGTGAAAAGATGCACACAATTCGCATTGCCTTCCATTTCATTGGCATTTTGAGGTACACCACAATTCTGACTACGAGAAACTTTTCTGACCACCAAATGATTACTCTTAACTAGCACATTTGCGAGAATTCCAGCAAAATAGAGCGGGAATCCACTTGAGGGAGATCAGTGGCCCCTAGGGCATCGTTAACGTAGCCCATCCTTCTCATTCCGTTAAGGACACATGATACGCCGTCGAGGTTCAGCAGAAGGCTCATAGCAATCTGACTCAATGACGCTCGACTCTGCGGATAACCAGATTTTTCCAAGAGAGTTCTGATTTGGTCAGATACTTCTTGTTGCTGTGACAATAAGTATCTCTCTATTTTTTCCAGAACGTCCCGAATTATTTGAAAAAACTGTTCCTCCCATTGTTTCCAAAAATCGACTCCTTGATAGTTTCTTCGGCAATCCTCTAACCACCGTTGAAGAGGAGGAGCCAGGTGTTTTTCAATTACCCAATCCCAGTGAGCAACGGTCCGAACCTGGGGCACAATCTGCAGGATTAGATCGGCAAATCCGGAGTCAAATCCGGATAGGAGAGGAGCTTTGAACTGATTGACGAACAATTGCTCTGCTTCCCGGAGAGGACGAACTAGAGAGTCTAACTTTGCCAATTCAGTCAAATGTTTCCCTGGGGGTACAAAATCTGCCAGTCGTATCATTTGATTGTTGAAAAAGGCATTAAGTGGGCGATTGATAAGTACCCCGAGGCCCTCTTGACGACAGAAGTCGATGGAACTAAGTCCGTCATTGTTGGGTTCCAAAGCACAACCGTTCTCGTACAAATTTAAGGGAAGCTGCACTACCCGAAAGTGGTGGTCCGGGGAAATCTGCTGAGCTTGACTGAGACAGCGTTGGATGCTAGTCATTGTTGGATCATGACTTGGTAGACCGTAATGGTTGGAACTGATTCCATACCATCCGATCGTTCCCTTCTTCGTTTGATCCTCTAAGAATCTAAAGGCCCGTGAGATCCTCTGGTAAAACTCGTCATGATCTTGATTGTTCAGAGCGCGCTGGTGAGCTCGATGGCTGAGGAAGTACTCAGGATTATGGAGTAGGAAGATATCAATACGGTCCTGCTGCAAGCGCTGGCAGGAAGCACTGAGCTGAGTTTCGAGAAAATCAGGATGGATACAATGCCACAGACCCTCTCCATACTTGACTACCTCTGGAAACAAGCGGTCTTGAGCCAGAGCCATGTTTTGTCCTTGAATATATCCAGCCTTTGTAACTACGATTGATTTGTGGCAAGGAGTTGTGGTGAGCAGTTTCCCGACGAGCTTCTCTGATTGTCCATCGGTATAATTGGTACTTGTGTCGATGAGATTGCCACCGCGGTCCAAATAGTTTTGAAGTGAGGCTTCATGCTCAGTAACCCCTTCAGCAATTCGATAGCAGCCGAATCCTAGGGGATGGCAACGTAGTCCAGTGCTACCGAGGGTACGGAAGAAAGCTGGGATTTTAGGATTCATGAGACTCCTTGAGTAGGTCTAGGAACTCTAGCGCAGTTTACAGGAACTTTCTGTAGTCCCTATAGGTTTTGCTTCTGCAGTTACTGAAAAATGTTGTGTCAGCCGTAAATAGATCCCGGGGGGCTAGGCTGATTGGTTGCGGAGTGCCAGTATAAATCAAGCCTGGAATTTCCAGTTAAGTCTTACAGAACCAACCTACAAAAAGGTTGATTATACTCAGAGATGAATTGCTCGGTGAAACGCAGCAGCACTGGCTTCGTGAATAGCTTCACCCAAAGTAGGATGGGCATGAATCGTTGCTGTTATCTCTTCGAAAGTGGCTTCTAGAGTCATAGCTAGACCAAGTTCGGCAATCAATTCAGTGGCCTCCGCGCCAATGATGTGGGCACCCAGAATCTTTCCAGAGGGTTCGCCTAAGATTAGTTTGACAAATCCATCAGTCTCTCCAACTGATAGAGCCTTGCCGCTAGCTTTAAAGGGAAACCGTCCGACTCGGTACTTTTTACCTAATTCCTTTGCAGCTTTTTCAGTAAGTCCAATACTAGCAACTTGGGGTTGGCAGTAGGTACAACTAGGATAATGGGAGATTCTTTTAGGATGGTGATGGCCAAAAAGGCCCTCCACAACCTGAATAGCTTCGTAGCTAGCAATATGGGCAAGCCAGGGTGGTCCAATAACGTCTCCTGCCGCATAAATACCGGCGACCGCTGTTTGATATTTCCCATCAACTTTTATGAAATTACGGTCCCTTTTCAAAGCTAGTCCTGTTGGTACCAAAGGCTCAACACCAACAGCTACCAAGATGATCTCAGCCTCTATACTGCCGGAGGTTTCACCATCAAAAAAGAGTTGTACTCCTGTTGTAGTTGCTTTACCACCTTCCACCTTAGTTCCAGTATGAACCCGAATGCCCTGTTTTTGGAATGACCTGGAGAGGTTCTGTGAAACTTCCCGGTCTTCCATGGGAAGAATATAAGGCGCCATTTCTAGTAGAGTAACCTGAGTCCCAAAAGCATTATAGAAGTAAGCAAATTCTACTCCGATAGCACCGGCGCCAATAATAATCATGGATGAGGGGCGTTTTGTTAGTAATAAGGCCTCCTTACTGCTTATCACCGTGACACCATTAAAGGGCAGGGCAGGCAAAGGACGAGGACGGACACCACTACATACCAAAGTACTACCTGCTTGTAGTAAACGAGTTTTTTCCTCTGGCAGTTTGACGGTGACAAGGTTAGGTTTGGTAAGTTCACCTTGGCCGCGGATGTATTGGACGTTGTTCTTCTTAAATAGGAACTCTATCCCTCCAGCTAACTGATCAGTCACTTTTCGACTTCGTCCAATGACCTTGGACCAGTCGAATGATAATTCACTAAATTCTAAGCCAAAATCCCTAGCCCTATGGTTTAGGAATTGATAAAGCTCAGCGGTACGTAAAAGGGATTTGCTAGGAATACATCCCCAATTTAAACAGGTTCCACCTACCCGGTCCATTTCGACACAGGCGACTTTCTTGCCAAGCTGTGCGGCTCGAATAGCTCCAACGTAACCTGCAGGTCCACCTCCAATAACAACTAGGTCATAGTACTCAAGCATAGCTCATTTCTCTAAGGGAAGTTTGTTGTTGGGTGTGGTTTTTATCAAAGCAGAAAAGAACACCTTCAACCCGCGTGTAAATCATTCAAGACCTTCCTTTAGGAAGTAGTGTTTATACCGTACCTTAGAGCAACATCATGGCTGGTTGCTCAAGCAGTCGTCGTAATTTGTGGAGGAACTCAGCACCAACATTGCCGTCCACGACACGGTGGTCACAACTCAAGCTCAGAATGAGACGCGAGCCCACTTCAATTCGATCGTGATCGGTTACAACAGGTTTCTTCACGATACTGCCCACTGCGAGGATAGCTGCTTGAGGCGGATTGATGACCGCTTGGAAACTGTCAATGCCGAGGGCCCCAAGGTTAGAGACGGTAAAGGTGCCGTCTTGGTACTCATCTGGCCTCAATCGTTTTTGCCGTGATCGTTCAATAAGATCTCTTGCCTCTAAACTAATCTGCCGTAGTCCTTTCGATTCTGCATTTCTAATGACAGGAGTCACCAGTCCTTCATCCATGCTCACCGCAAATCCTAGATTGATCCTTCCATGGCGCAGAATTCCCTCTTCTCTGTAAGAGGCATTTACTTGGGGAACCTGGGTTAGCGTTAGTGCTGTGGCCTTAAGGAGTATGTCATTGATGCTCACCTGGGTCTCATTGGACTCCACTAATGCTGCGTTGACCTGATGACGCAGCTGGAGCAAAGGTCCAGCATCGGCCTCCAGTTGTAGATAAAAATGAGGAATTTTTGTTTTGCTCTCCACCATACGCTGAGCAATAATTTGTCGCATCGAACTTATTGGAATTAGCTTGTTCTCGGATGGTAGCGCTGTTGCCAAAAAGCTTGACGTAGTTTCTAACTCATTGTGCCTGTCTGTAGAAATTACATCTCGATAAAGAATACGACCCTCTGGTCCGGAACCACGTAGGAGAGAAAGATCCATCTGCATTCTCTGGGCAGTCTTTCGAGCCCAAGGAGAGGCCTTGACACGTCCTGAGGATCCCGTCTTGGGAGCGTTTTTGATGGGTGACTGTTGGTTACTTGTGTCCCTGGTTTTTGTTCGGATCTGTTGAAGGTCAGCAGGTGTAGGATGAGTCATCATTGTTGGATCCTGGGACTGTGCCCGTTGAGGTGGCGTTACTTGCTCAACGGCACCTGATTCTTTGGATCCACCTTCTACTTGAATGAACGCAATCTGTTGACCGACGCCCACATTTTCTCCTTCTTCCACATAAATCTGGGCCAGCACGCCGGTCTCGGAGGATTCCATTTCCATGGTGGCCTTATCTGTTTCGATCTCTGCCAATACGTCTCCCCTAGCGATGACGTCCCCTATCCTTTTGAGCCAACGTACAATGGTCCCCTCTTCCATAGTGTCGCTAAATTTGGGCATAGTGATTTTAGCCATGATCTGACGGTCTCTTATCGATGTTCAATAACAGTAGACTTCAAGAGATAATCTTAGAATTCGTTTCAGACATTGTGAGGTTCATTTTGCGTTGGCAGTAAGAGAATCTCCTGTGGAAATACTTAGAAATGAAACTCTTGACCGGAAAATACATGTACGATTGTGCTTTTTCAACTTAAATCGGGTTGACGGTTCCAAATCTAGCTGCGAAGAACCCCTACAATCAGAACCTAAATCTAGGATGCGATCACTTTTTGGATTGCTGAGTTTAGCACGTAGGGTGAAGATGCTAGAAATAGAAATACCATCAATACTTCAGAGTCTCCAAAATTAAACTCAAATAGTCCCGCCAAAAAAAGCACTCCAACATTCAAGAAACCTATAGCGTAGATAGATTTCTCTAGAGATGGCACCGGAGCTTGTCTGAAACCTCGGTAATGGTCGAAGCCCATCTGCATTACCAGCCAGAGCCACGCTAGTGCACAGGGAATACCCCGTTCTACGGCAAACTGTAGCAGGTTATTATGCATATGAATCCAGAAAAATCCACTACGATGATGGGCCTGTGGGTCTGGATGATAGTCAAAAAAGACCTTGGAAACTCGTTGCGGTCCTACTCCCACCCAAGGATTTTTTTGGATCATGTCAAAACCAGTTTTCCAGATTGCTAAGCGCGCGTAGTTGGAAGGATCCTGGGGGTCCCATATACTCACCAAACGGGTTTGGACTGATTCCGGGATGCTTACTATTAAAATGATCCCGACCAGTCCTATAATGAGTAATGTCTTCCAAATTGGGAATCGTAGCCCAATGGCCCCGATGAGTCCAGTCAGGCTAGCAACCCAGACACTCCGAGTTAGGGTCAAGACCAGGGTGCCTCCGAGAAAGGAGAGGGCGATTAACCAGAAAACGATCTTCTTCGGAGCGGCGTAAATGGTGTAACCTGCCAAAGAAATAAATACTAGCATCAGTCCACCACTAAGGGTCATCCAGTGGCCCATAAAACCTGTTAACCTCCCCTGCGTACTACCCAGAGAAGGGACTATGTACTGAACTAAGGCAAATCCTGCCGAGACCAGGCCAAAAAAAAACAAGGCCTGATATGCAATATGAAGTCTTTTTTGGGAGAAGTAGTTAGCAACTAAAAAAACAATTACGAAAAGCCAAAACTTGTTAATAGGTGGGAAGCCGATTTCGGGTTCTGGAGAGAAAATCCAGGACACCAAGGTTGTTCCAATAAAAAGCGCTAGGGGAAGTTTGAATGGAGGGAAAGAAAGAGGCTTTCGAGGGTTCAATGCCCGATCCAGTAGGAAGCCAAGGATGGCCAGCGCAAGGAAAATCTGAGATATAGCGATGCTGATAAGTGGAAAAACTACTGCAAGAGTAGTTAACCCATAGATTATTTGATCAAGATGAGTTTTGAACCATCGCATATAGAAAGTCCTGATGACATGGAAAGTTAGGAGCTGAAGAAGAATCTGCTAATCATCTTGATGGCCATCAGCTTTTACTTATGGGCTGCGAGAACTTGACGATGATAGCCCCAACCAGTTACATCGTCACCCTGAATGATCTTAGGTTTGTTAAACCCAGCCAAGCCCAGCTTGTGCAAGATATCCTGGCCATAGTTGCGAAAACAAAGCACTGCTGCAGAGCCCCGAATTCGATCATTATGATATTCCGGGGTTAGAAGATGCTGAATGCGACCATCAACAAGCAAAGCCCGTTCAACAGTTTTCTCAGCGATTACCATGGGAACGGTGAACAAGAGAATTCCTCCAGGTTTGAGCACTCGACGTAATTCTCGAAAGCCCTGGACATCATCAGGAACGTGCTCAAACACCTCAGTCGAGGTGCAAACGTCGAAGGAATTCTCTTGGTAAGTTAGTTGTTGCACGTCCTGGCATTGAACTGCACCCTTGTATTGGCCAAGGGGAACATCGTCGAAATATTCTGAAAGCGTTACCCTGCCAGCATATTTGAGAAGATATCGAACCAAGGGGCCTCGGGAAGATAACTCGTAAATATGCCTGGAGGCTAGGTCGGGGATAAAGTGCCTCAACACACTCACAAAAGAAAGGGTCGCAGCGCTTGACCTGCACCGAAGGCAACGGATAGCCATCTCGTAATCGTCGAGTTTTACGAACCAAGTAAAGCCGCACAAAGGGCAATGCCCACTCTTTATTGAGAAATTGCGCCACTTGAGTAATGACAAGGCAGTTCGAAATTCACTCAACATTTTGATGTAATAATAAATAGATCGTTAGATGTAACAAATAGCTCAACCGATAAAAGTTTCCAAAAAAGAATAAGAGACTGCTCTCCACTCCTCATACACCAAAGATTTTGTGGGGCTTTAAAAATATTTTCGAACCTCCCACTCAAGGGAAATTCTTTGTGGTGAG
>Ga0310345_10006632_pt1 | contig 10081 bp, 7 predicted proteins | sample HC15DNA20500_MG_FD_204667 | JGI IMG/M metagenome (GOLD analysis project Ga0310345, IMG submission 204667) | Marine microbial communities from station ALOHA, North Pacific Subtropical Gyre - HC15-DNA-20-500_MG | ecosystem: Environmental > Aquatic > Marine > Oceanic | place: Pacific Ocean: North... | reverse complement strand
TTGCTTTTAGACCTGGGAATGGAATCTCACCTACTATTATAGATCATTTTATTGGCCTTACGACTAAAAAATCAATTAAGAAGGGCACTCAATTAAGTTGGGATGCGTTTTAAGATACAAATATTTGTAAAGCACGGATTAATTTAGATGACACGACAGGAAATAGCTATAAGATGTACGGCATCTCCCAACAAGGGATTCGGAAATTTTAATCGTTGTCTTATTCTAGGTGAAGAATTACGTGAGAAAAAATATAAAATTTTATTTATTATTGATGAAAATCCACAAATAATCCGTGAATTAATTAAAAGGAAATTCCAATATAATATAATTTCAAAATTTAGATCCAGAAATAAAGAAGCACTATTTATGGTTAAATTACTTAATAAGAAAAATTTGAAATTCTTAATATTAGATGCTAGAGAAAAAGGAGAAGCGTTATCTAAAAAAATTTCTACTTCAGATGTTCAAGTTTTTTTGTTAGATGATGCATGGGTAAATGAAGCATGGGCCAATATTATAATAAATGGAACTATGATAAAAAAATATCAAAAATACAAAAAACTAAATCAGAATTCAAAAATTTTTCTCGGAACAAAATATTTTATTATTGATAAAAATTTTTTAAAAAATAAAAAAATGTTCAAAGATATAAAACAAAAAAGTAAATATTGTATTGTAGTTTCTCTTGGCGGTTCAGATCCACATGGGTTAACTTTTAAAATTCTTGATTCGATATGTGATTTAGGGAATATTGATATTCGAGTAATTTTGGGACCACTAGTTAAACAAAAAATCAAACGACTTGAATATAAGAGAAAAAATGTTTCATTTATTGAATCACCTAAATTAATTTGGAATGAATTTAAAAAAGCTGATTTGGTAATTTCAAATGCTGGAAATACACTTTTTGAACTAGCAGTTCAAAAGGTTCCAACAATATGTATTCCAGCAATAGAACATCAAGTTCCATATGCGAGATTCTTTCAAACAAATGGATTTGGAATTAATTTGGGACTTTGGAATAATGTTAAAAATAAGGATGTTAAAAATACAGTAAACAAAATTCTATCAGATCTTGCTTTACGTAAGAAAATGAATTCTCAAGGAGATAAAATTATTGATGGTAAAGGCTTATTTCGCGTAATTCAAATTATTGAATCTCATATTAAAAGAACTAATCGATAGAAAACTATATGATTTTATCAAAATCCAATAATTTGAACATATAATCGCATGAATATAGAGAATAATTTAATTTGGTATAATTTATGGGCATATTATGATTATTCTTGGATTAAATCATGGAGAAATAAATTCGTCAGCTGCAATATTAAAAAATGGTAAAATTCTAGCGGGTACACCTGAAGAACGCTTTACAAGAAATAAAAAGACCAAGTCATTTCCAAAAAACTCTGTCCAATATTGTCTTAAGGAAGCAAATATTTCATTAAAAGACTGTGATTATATTGCTCAAGCATGGAATCCAGGTGAATATTGGAAAAAATTTAATCCGTTGTTTTCTAGCAAACGAATCAAAAGAGAAGATTACTTCTATACGGTAACAGACAATCTATATGATTTTACTCAAAGAAAAACCCCACTGTGGACTGTTCTAGATTCAGAAGTAGATGAAATGCCTCCGATATATTTTGTCAGACATCATCTTACTCACGCTGCAAACGCTTTTTTCTTGTCTCCTTTTGATGATGCTGCTATTCTTACTTGTGATCATAGAGGAGAGTTTCAAACAACTACTTTGGGAACAGGGAAAAACTTGGATATCGAAATTTTTTCTGAACAAACCATGCCTCATTCACTCGGATTATTTTATTCTGCTTTTACTGAATTATTGGGCTATAGGGCAGATAATGATGAATGGAAAGTGATGGCATTATCTGCATTTGATGTTGATTGTACTGAACAACTTGAAAAAATACGAAACACAATAAAACTTAAAGAAAATGGAAAGTTTGAGATTGATCAGTCATATTATAATGGGGGAACTCAAACTGAGCCAAAACTATTTACTGAAAAATTAGTAAATTTGTTAGGAAACAGGGTGGGCAAAAAAAATGAGGTGCCTACCGAATGGCATTTTGCAATTGCTAAGGCGATGCAGATTGTATCTGAAGAAATAGTTTTTCATATTTTGAAATATCTTTACAATGTAACAAAAAATGAAAATCTAGTATTATCTGGAGGATCTTTTATGAATTCTGTTTGTAATGGTAAGATTACAGAAAAAACTCCATTCAAAAATGTGTACATTTCATATGCCCCCGCAGATGTGGGTAATAGTATTGGTGCTGCGTTATATGTCGCTCATTGCATTCATCGTGAAGAGAGAGATTACTCTTTCAAATCTAGTAATATTGGTCCAATTTTTAACGATGAAGAGATAGAAAAAGTATTAGAAAGAAGAAAAATTGTGAGTGAAAAAGTAAGTAATACTGAGGCAAAGATTGCATCTTTGCTGGGAGATGGTCATGTTATAGCTGTATTTAATGGAAAAATGGAATTTGGAGAAAGGGCATTAGGCAGTAGATCAATCCTTGCAGATCCAAGGAAACAAGATACAAAAGATAAAATTAATTCTATAATCAAATACAGAGAAAGCTATAGACCTTTTGCGCCTGCAGTATTATCAGAAAAGGCTCATCTAATATTTGATGTACCTGAGGGCTTTGATTGTAATTACATGGAAAAAGTTGTACCGATAAGAAATGAATATCATGATAAAATTCCAGCAGTGACTCATATAGATGGTTCAGGAAGATTACAGACTGTTAACAAGGAACATAACCAATTCTTCTATAAAGTTATTGAAGAGTTTGAAAAAATTACTGGCATACCTGTGATTCTTAACACTTCATTTAACATAAATGGCGAGCCAATAGTATTGTCACCAGACGATGCATTAAACACATTTTTTAATAGTGGTCTAGAATTTCTTATGATGAATTCATTTCTAATAAAAAAATAATTTAACATTTTTTTATTCTATGTTATTATCTAAGAATCTAATTATTGAATCTGAAATTCTTTCTGCTGCATGACCATCCTGTTTAAAAAAAACATTTTTAATAAATTCATCAATTTTCTCATCTGATGGTTTTGATTTAGTAGCTGTATGTATTGAAGAAATTATGTCCGAAGGTTCTTTACATTCAACTACTAATCCTCTTTCTAAAAATTCATCACGATCCACTTGAAAACAATTATGAATTATCAGTGGTTTTCTTAATAATAATCCACAGAGCATTGCTGTACCGGATGATGACGATATAATTACATCTGATTCTTCTAATAATTGTAAGATCGGCTCTTTTTGATAAATCATTATTGATGGATCAATTTTATGAACCAAATTTCTATATTCCTCTAGTGATTCTTGTGAAGGATGAATCTTTATACTAATATTGATAGTTTCATCACTGTTATTGATTTCTCTAATAATTTTATTAATCATATAATCTCTTTTTGTTTTAATCCAATTATGGTCAAAACCAGGCAAACTAGATGTCACTAATAACACTTTGATTTTTTTATAATCATTTGATATTTGTGTTGAATTTTGTAATTTTTGAAATATGTCATCATGTATTGGGTTACCAGTTATTACTAATGTTGATTTTTTAAATCCTGCATCTAATAACGGCTTCATCATTATTTCACCATCTAAAAAATGAAGATCAACAGCAAACATTGAATCAAATCTAAAATTCTTAGGACCGCCAAATAAATACATAAAAAATATCAGAAAAAACTCTTTAATTATTTTAAATGGATTTTGTTTAATTGCTATTTGTGTTTTCAACAAAAACATGTGTTTATAAATAAAAAATCTCCCTTTCCCCATCACTTGTTTTTTCTCTGGATTAAATGATGAGTTAGTACTTTGAAAAAATTTAGTAATTAATGATTTAAATAATTGTATTTTGTTATTTTTTGAAATAAATGGAATTCCAATCTCTCCTCCAATTACTGGTATTTTAAAATATTTTGCGGCAATTGATAATGCATAATCTGGTGCGCTTAATCCAGGCATAACATAGACTAAATTTGGTTTTACTTTTTGAATTACATCTACTACATTACTAAAATCGTGAATATCTAATACTGTTGTGTCATCTGTTGTTTTTGGTATTTTTTCAATTCTCTCATTTTTGTATATGAGCCATGTTATGTGTACATTTTTCTTAGATTTTAAAATTGGTAAAATTTTTTCAAACAATACTGTTGTGTAACTCTGTACATCCGGTGTATCATCATGAATTACCAGTATTCGTAAATTATCATTATTTTTCATTAGTTTTATCATAGATTTCTTCTTTGTATATGTTATAATATTATGAATAAAACTTAATTATTCTTTTAATTTATAAATTCAATTTAGAGATATTTTTCATGAAAAACCTTGCAATTGTGGGCATAGGATATTGGGGGAAAAAACTTGTTTCTGAATTTTCAAAGATTGCTAACATTAAATTTTGCTATTCACAGGGAAATACATCAAACATAAAATGGCTTCATAAAAATTATCCAAAAATTAAACATTGCAAAAATTTTCAAGATATTTTGAATGATTCAACCATTGATGGTATTGTAATTGCTTCACCCATTGACACTCATTTTGAATATGCTTTAAAATCATTAAAATCAAAAAAACATGTTTTTATTGAAAAACCAATCTCAACTACTAAAAAAAAGGGCCAAATCTTACTGGCAATAGCAAGAAAAAACAATCTTGAAATTTTTGTTGGTCATATATTTCTCTATCATCCTGTATTAAGTAAATTAAAGAAACTAGTGAAAAAAGAGAAAATAGATTCTATGTATCTTGGGTGGCATAGGTTCGGACCATTTAAAGAAAAAATATCTTTAGACCTTCTTTCTCATTATATAATAATTTTACAAGAATTCTTTAATCAACCAAAAAAACTGATTATAAAAAGTAAGATTGGTTGTATCACTAATTGCGACATATTATCATTACATGTAAAATTTCCAAAAAAAGTTAATTGTGTAATTGAACTTAATCGTATATCATATCACAAACAAAGAGAAATAATTATAAAATCAGACAAAAATTTGTATAAATGGGAAGATGATATTTTGTTAAAATTTTCAAAAAAAGATGAAATTTTTAAAGAATATTTTTCTTCCGCGCTTTTTCCTTTACAAATAGAATGCAAAAAATTTCTAAAAAACATGACATTAAAAAAGAAAAATTATAGCAATACTGAGAAATCTGTCCAAACAATTTCTATTATTCAAAATTTGTGACTGTGTATAATGAAAATTGCAATTATTGGTGGCGGAATTTTCGGTATGACTTGTGCCATCAAGCTCGCACCTGAAAACCAAGTTACTGTTTTTGAAAAAAATAATGATATTTTAAAATCTGCATCAGATACACATCAATGTAGAATACATCGAGGATATCATTATCCACGAAGTGATAAAACAGTACAGGAACTACTTAGTTCTGAATCAAGTTTTGTTAATGAATTTTCTGATGCAGTAATGAAAACAACTGAAAATTTTTACTGTATTTCTAAAAATGATAGTTTAGTTAATGCTGATGAATATATTGATTTTTGTAACCGTAATTCTCTTGAATTTGAAAAAAGTGATTTAGAAATTGTCGATAAAGATTCAATCCAGCTTTGTCTTAAAGTAAGAGAAAATCTTTATGATTATGAAAAATTTAAAAAAATATGTTGGCAAAAACTCAAAAATTTGGGAGTCAAAGTAAATCTAAATAATCAAGTAGGTGACGAAATCTTTGATGAGTTTGATTTTGTGGTAATCTGTACATATGCAAATATTAACTCATTATTGGATAAATTTCCCAAAAAACAACGAGATTTTCAATTTGAAATCTGTGAAAAAATTTTTGTCGAGTTGCCTAATGAATTTAAAAATAAAAGTGTACTAATAATGGATGGACCATTTATGTCAATAGATCCAGTTGGTGAAAAGGATATTTTCATCATAGGAGATGTGGTTAATACAGTTCATGAGCGATATATTGGAAAGTTACCCAAATTTGATCCAAAATTTTTACCGTTATTAGACAAAGGAATAATAAAAAATCCAACCTTAACAAACAAGGAATTATTCTTAAAATCAGCATCTAATTTTTTCCCAGATGTGTCTAAAGCAAAATATGTTGGCTCATCATTTACAATAAAAACAGTCTTGCCTAATGTAGATTCATCTGATGAACGACCAACTATAATTGAAAAAGTTAATGATAAAATAATTACTGTTTTTTCTGGGAAGATTCCAACATGTGTTGATACTGCTAATCAGATTAAATCACTCATTAAAAATTCAAAGTAATATAATTTAGTTACTTTCGACTTTGACTGGTCCTTTTGACCATGGAATGCCAAATTTAATGTCATCCTCCGCCTGATTCAAAAATACAGTTATAACATGATCAAATGCGTCCAAATAATTTTCATCATGTGGAAGTGGATCAGTAATTCCATTAGAATTTTCTACAAACTCCTTAATCACATATTCTATACTATGTTCTTTGTCAACTGTCCCTATACTATATCGCTTAGCGCCTTCTCTATCTAAGAATGTTGCCTCATGATATACAAATACATCTCCTTTAGGATCTACCATTACCGCAATTTGTGGGAATGCTTTTGGCCGTAATTGTTTATAATCAACTTTTTCTAGTCCTCGTTGATATGAATTTTGATTCTTACGTATTGATTCTAAAGCATACCCATAATCAATATGAAGTTTATTCAAATTTTTGCTTTCTAATCTTTTTTGAATATCATTAAAGATGTTATAGAACTCCTTCCTTTCTTCACCTAAAATATTTTCCGCTTCCTCTGCAAAATCTTCGCGAAGTGTGAGAAAATCAACCTGATTGTTTGATTTAATATTAATTTCTTCAATATAATCCAATAATTTTAATACATCTTTAGTACCTTTATGCAGTATAACATAATTCAAACCAAGTTTTGTTTTTGTATTCAATTTCAAATAATTGATTAAATTTTCTTTAACAACATCATAGGCTTTTTTATTTTTTGTAACTTCAAATGTTGAATCATTATCTACTCCATAAAGACTAATTCTCAAAATGGAAAGATCTTTGATTCCAGGATGCTTTTCAATAAAACCTGAAGTAAGATAAGATCCATTAGTTTGAATTTCCATATCAAAACCTGCTTTTTCCCCATATGAAACCAAATCACCAATACGAGGAAAAGTAAGTGGCTCTAATCCTCCTGTTATGTGATAGACCTTTTTTTTGTTAACTCCTTTTGGTGTTTGATCAATAATTTGTTTGTACATTTCAAACCCTTTTTCCCCCCACTCTTTTTCATATGCAGCTGAATAATTTCTGCCGCAAAAATAACAAAAGAAATTACAACTTAAACCTGGACATAATCCCACTCTATCTGGATATGCGTATTTTTCGTTTAAAACTGCTTTAGCTTTTCCACTTTGGATTGTTGGTATTATAGTATTTTTCCAATATTTGCTGCCCACACCAGTATTAATAATATAATCTCGAGTCCAATCAGACTCACGAATCTTTTTATTCTTTTCAATTAATTCATCTTTTGTTAAATTAAACCTCTCACAGATTTCTTTCTGAGTTGTAAATGGATTATCTGCAAGAAATTTAATTATCTTCCAACAGTCAGGGTTTTTATTAATAAATTCTTCATCTGCAGAGTGTTCCTTTTCTTCATATTTTGAAAAATTATAACCAACGTTAAGTTTTTTGGTATTCATAATAATTTGTGAAATTTTACCATATTAATTCATTTAATTTGTAACTATTTCTAAAATGGAACAAAATAATTAATCAGAACATAATTTATTATATGAAAATAACTGTTAAGTTGTATGAAAATTTTAAACGTTAATTTTACATTTAATGTTATTATATATGGACAAGAGCAATCGTTGAATAATGTAAATCTTAGTGATGAATTATCAAATTTAAAAGAATTACAAAAACGTGGTCATACTGTAGCTACTGTTACTACTGATCGAGCTAATTACATTATAGAACAAAAACGATTAAAAAATGAACTTTTTTTAAATAATGATGAAAGCACGCCTATAGATATTTTTGGAATTCCTGTCTATATTCTACATTCAACCATTCCATCTTTGGGGTGGTACTGTACTAATGCTAGTAAATTAGCTAATACTATTGTAAAAGATTTTGATGTAATTCATATTCGTAATTGGTATCATCATATAGCAATTGAATTTTACAAATCTGCGATAAAACATAATATTCCATTTGTATTTACTGCTCATAATTCGTTAAATCCTGTGATAGAGAATAAAAATTTGAAAATGCCAAAAAAAATTTTAGAGAAGCTATACACAAAAAAAATGATCAATAAAGCAGCTGCTTTACACTCTTTAGGAAATTCTGAAAATAAAGAATTTTTATCATTTGGGGCAGAACCTAACAAAATTTTTAGAATTGATCTAGGTGTTAAGCCTAAAGATTTTGAAATTATTGAAAATACAGATATTTTTTCTAAGTTTGGAATAGATAAAGAAAATTTTCCCTACATTTTATTTTTAGGTAGAGTTGTAAAGAAAAAGGGAATTAAATTGCTCTTTCAAGCATTTGCTAAATATAGACCAATCAATCTTAATATTATAATTGCAGGTCCAAGCACTGATGATTATAAAAATGAATTAATTCGAATTGTAAATAAATTAAAAATTGCAAATTCTGTAAAATTTATTGGTTCTGTACATGGTTCAGAAAAGGCACAACTTTTGCGTCATGCTAAAATTTTTGCTTTAACATCATATAGCGACATACATCCAGTTTCAGTTGAAGAAGCTCTTTTTATGGGAAATCCAGTTTTAATCACTAAAAATTGTGATTTTCCTGAAATTGAAGAGTATAATGCCGGTGTAATTGTAGATGCTACGTTCGAATCAGTATATGCTGGACTAGTAAAAATTCTCAAAAGTGATGAAAAACTTGAAGAATATTCTAAAAATGCGAAACAACTTGCTAATGACAAATTTCTTTTTGAAAATAAAGTAATTGATTACGAAAATTTATTTCAATTTGCTATAAATAATCAAAAATAGTGTTTATTAATCGTGTTTCAAATCGAAGAAAAACATGAATGTAAAACATACGTATTTCATTTATAATATAGTAGTATAGAAAATTTTGTTAGCTTTGAAGAAAAATTCATGCCGATTGTGTGACAGTAAAAATTTATTCGAGTTCCTAGACATGGGATTTTCTCCCATCTCAGATCAAATTTTGACAAAAGATCAGCTAGATGAGTCAGAAGCAACGTACCCTGTCACAATTAATAGTTGTATGGATTGTGGATTTTGTCAATTAGGTTTTGTTGTTCCTCCAGAACTAATGTATAATGAAAATTATTCATATGATGGCTCAGCTACTATGGGTTTAAGACAACATCATATTAGCATAGCAAATCAGATATGTGATGATTTTAAGCTTGAACGTGGTTCACTTGTTATTGATATAGGTAGTAATGCTGGCATTTTATTATCAGGTTTTCGTGAGAGAGGTTGCAAAGTTTTAGGAATTGATCCATCTGTTAATGTTGCAAATATTGCAAGAAATAAGGGAATTGAAGTGATAGGAGAATTCTTTTCTTCAGAACTAGCTAAAAGAATTAAGAAAGAATATGGCCAAGCATCAGTAATTACAGGCACACATGTTTTTGCACATATAGATGACCTTCATGATTTCTTCAAAGCTACAGATATTCTTTTGAAAGAAGACGGAATAATATGCATAGAAGCACCAAATCTAATTACTTTAATGGAAAATTTAGAATATGATACAATCTATCATGAACATTTGTCATATTTGTCTCTGAAACCTCTTAGAGATTTTTGCAGAAAAATGCATATGGATATTTTTAATGTTGAATTCCATGAAATGCATGGTGGTTCTTTTAGGTATTTTATTGGAAGAGAAAAATTAAGAAAAATCACTGAAAACATTCCAAAATATCTACAATTAGAAGAAGAAAAGGAAATTTATAAAAAATCAAGATTGGAAAAGTTT
>Ga0310345_10006630_pt1 | contig 10083 bp, 11 predicted proteins | sample HC15DNA20500_MG_FD_204667 | JGI IMG/M metagenome (GOLD analysis project Ga0310345, IMG submission 204667) | Marine microbial communities from station ALOHA, North Pacific Subtropical Gyre - HC15-DNA-20-500_MG | ecosystem: Environmental > Aquatic > Marine > Oceanic | place: Pacific Ocean: North... | reverse complement strand
AAGATCTTAGTTTAACGGAAAAAAATACTGGTGCATCTTATGTTAGAAATTTATTCAACACCGAAGATAGAAAAATAAACCCAAGAGGCGGTTTGATTGGTGCTGGTCATCCTTTAGGTGCTACTGGCGTTGCTCAGATTATAGAAATTACACAACAATTACAAAATAAGGCTGGTAAAAGACAAATATCAAACCCAAAAAAGGGCCTAGTTCATAATATGTCAGCAGCAGCTACATCCAGTACAGTTTTGGTCTTAGAATCATGAATCAATTTGATGCTGAATTGAAAAAGGGAAATTTCATTACAAGTGAATGTAAATATTGTGCAAAGATAGTTTGGCCACCAAGTGATTACTGTAATAATTGTTTTAATGGCGTTACTTGGAGAAAAGTTTCATTATACGGAAAAATAATTGAATGGTCCAAAAAAGGAAATGATATTTTTTGCATTTCAGAGTTTGAAAATACAATACGAATTATTGGGAAATTGGATATCAAAAATAAAACCTTAGGATCTGGTAAATCAGTGAAACTCTCCAAATGCTCAATGAATGATAAATGTAAATTTTTCTTTACGCTGATAGAATAATATAATATGCAAACTATTTTTTGCTCGATTCTTGATTTAAGTGGCTACTTTTGATATGTAATGCCAATTTTAGTGGATTGCTTAGAAATTTTTTGCCACAGTGTGTGCAGTAAAAATTGTCATCCCATTTCATAATATTATAATATTTTCTGTGTACATAATGTTTTATGATGTTACTATAAATTTACATTATGGTTGATAATATAATTACCACCTATTCTATATTATGAAAAAATTAAAATTATTATGTCATTTTTGGTTGGAAAAAAAGTAGATATGATTAAAAAGGAAAAACTAGGAAGTATAAAAAATATAAGAGAAAATAATCGGAGGGTTGCAAGAACTAGGAGACAACGTGGTTATCAATGGGAGGATACACTTGTTAAAAGATTTAATTCTGTTCCAAACTGGAAAGCATTCAGATTAGGGTCACCAAGCATCGCATTACCAGATATTCTAGTAGTTAATAACACAAAAAGTATAATTTTCACAGCAGAAGCAAAATCTGGGACAGGAACTACATTACAGGTACCATTTGACCAGATAGAAAGATGTCTTAATTGGACAAATAATTTTCAGGTTTACACAACAAGAAAGGTTATTTTAGCCTTCAAATTTCTTTCAAAAAAAAGGATTGGTGTTGGTAAATATGAGAATAGAAAATTGCATGAGTTTTACAAAATATGGGATGATAATAAAAAAGCTATAAACTGTGTATGTACTTATGATGGAAATATGTACACACTAACAAATGGGGTACGAGAAAAATTACATCTAAAAGATCTTCATACTCCATTTAAAGCAAAATATCAAATAACTAGTTAATATAAACATGGGAATCGTTTTTTAGTTATAAACCCCTAGAGAAACTATGAATCTTAAAAAATATTTAAAAAATATTAAAAAGAATTCTGCTAAGGAACAACAAATCAATGATACGGAACAACATCCAAAATTAAACAAGGCAGAACATAAAAAAAATATAAATCTAAAATCAGATGAAGAACAAAAAATTAGTTTTAATGATTTTATTGATGAACGTAATCTGATTAGTCATAATGCATTCGGAGACAAAGAAATGAAAATCAAAATATTAGAAATCTCAGATGAGATAGGACAAGCAGCGTGGAAATTTGGTGATCGAGTTAAAATAAATAAAATTTTAATAACAATTAAACACCTAAAGAATCAACAGATCGAAGAAAGTGAATTTGATATAGAAGCAATTGAAAAAGAACTTGTAGAAAAAAGACATTATACATCAACAAATAGATGGGCTCCAACAAATGAAATTATTAATGGATATTTAATAAATTCTAGACATACATCAATGATTAGCGATGCTGCAGCATTAGATTATATAATATTTTAACTAAATAACTTTCATATTTTTATAAATTAAATATATACACAAGAAAAGTATAAGAAGGTTAAAAAAAAAATGTTAGTATGTTAACACATGAAATTCAAGTAAACGAAACAAAATATAGTATTATAATTACAGATCAAATTATTAATCAAGTTAATAATTTAAAATCACTTTATAATGTAGCGTATGAAGACCCAGAAAGTTTTGAAGAGGTAAGTGCACAAATTTCAGACTCTATCCAGGAAATTGCAAGTTCGATTACACCTACTGCAAACGATAATCATTTAGACGGCTTAATACAAGAAATAATAAAAATTGTTGACAATCAGACTGCAGCAGTTGAAAAACAATCTAAAGAAAAAACAAAGAAAAAAGTAACTAAAAAAGCAAAAAAAACAAAAATATAGATTGTGAAGTATTTTACTGATTAGAAAAGCAAAGAAATTTTAGCGTTTTAATTATATTTAACATGAAATATAATCAATTATGAATGCGCACTGTGAATGTGGAATTTGTGGACATTTTAGTGAAAATGAATGTGTTAAAAATGAGTGTAAGTGCTGTGTTAACTTTCATCTAAGATCTGGCACAAAATCAAATGAAAAATAAAATAATTTTAAGGGAAAAATTATAGCTTGTTTAGGATGATTTGAAACTTCTCAATAAGCTTTCTATCATTTAACGATTCAATAATTAATGATCTTATATTTTTTAATCTGTTTGGATCATTTGAATAAATTTGAGATAACAATTGAATTTCCCTAGAAAAATCATAATTTTCAATATAATGTGAAGATAATTTATGAAGTGTAACCAAATTATCTGATTGATATTTTTTCTCTCCCAATTTGTTTTTTATCACTTGTAAAAGTCCTTTAATTTTAGAAAATTCTTTATTAATAATTTCAAGATCATTAGGCACATCGTTTAATTCTGTTAAAATTTGATATGAATTCAGAATTTGTTTCAAAATTCCTTTCAGATATTCATGAAAACTATTCAAAACATTTTTTGTTATATATCATCATTCAAAAAGTTTGGGAAAATTTAATTTATTTATAAAAAATTTATACTATTCTATATTTAAATTAGTCACACTTTACAAATGTTATAATGCAAAATCAGATAAATCTAAAATGTATTATACCAAAATGTGGAAAAGAATACCCAATTTCTTCTACTAAAATAAATTGTGAATGTGGCAATTTATTGGATGTTAATTATAAATATAATCTATCAACCGAGCTTAAAGAAATTTTTTATCAGCGAAGAAACCCACAGGGAAGTATATTTAATGAGAGTGGGGTTTGGAGGTTTCGTGAACTTTTAAATTTTTGTGGCATTGACACAGAAGATCTTGAACAATGCTCAAAATATTTAGTATCACTTGATGGAGCAGAAGGAAGACAATCAAAACCATATCATATGTCAAAAGTGGCAAATTTTATAGGAATTGAAAATGAAGGATTGATGTTACAGCCAGAAGGCTATAATCCAAGTGGTTCATTCAAAGACAATGGTATGTCTACTGCTGTTACACATGCAAAAATGATTGGTGCAAAAAAAATAATTTGTGCATCTACTGGTAACACTTCAGCTTCAGCTGGAATGTATGCAGCAAATGAAAATATGGAATGTGATGTTTACATTCCAGAAGGAGAAATTGCCCCTGGTAAGCTCAGCCAAGCATATCAATTCGGTACACAATTAATACAAATTAAAGGAAATTTTGATGATGCGTTTCTACGCTCATTAGAAGCTGCCAATGAATCAGGAAGTTATACTGTAAATTCTGTTAATCCATTTAGAATTGAGGGCCAAAAAACTATTTTATATCGCGTATTAGAATTCTTAAATTGGGAAGTTCCGGATTGGATAGTTTATCCTGGTGGCGCACTTGGTAATACATCAAGTTGTGGTAAAGCAATAATAGAACTTTATCAATCTGGCTGGATTAAAAAAATTCCACGAATTGCAGTAATAAACGCTAGTGGTGCAAATACATTAGATACTTTATACAATGGAAAATTCGAAGAAACTGAATTAAGATGGAATAAGGGAAGTCCAGATGTTGAACTAATTGAACGATATTATACTAAAATGCAAAGAGATGATGTGCGGCCAAAAACAAAAGCAACTGCAATACAAATAGGTAAACCTGTAAATCTTCTGAAAGGATTAAGAGCATTAGAGTACACAAATGGAGTTGTATTATCTGTAGATGATAAAGAAATGTTAGATGGTATGTCTATTGTTGGATTAAATGGCTTTGATTGTGAAATGGCATCAGGTGCAGTTCCAGCAGGAATAAAAAAACTGCTAGAAAAAGATATAATAAAAAATGATGATAAAATTGCTGGTATTTTAACTGGAAGACAAAAAGAGCCATTATTGCCTATAAATTATCATAATGATGGATCGAACAAGTTTGCACGACCACCAAAGGCATGACCAAAAATTTAGTCTAATCTTTTAAATGTCAAAACTTAAAAGATCCTTTTACTATTTATAATGAATAAGATATGTGGTGTTTCTAAAGTAAATGGGCTATTTTTTACTAGTATTGAAATTTAGGGTGTTAAATTGCAAATAGAATACGAAATAATATCATTAATTGTTTTAATCGGTCTTTCTGGTTTTTTTAGTGGTTTAGAAGTGGCGTTAGTTGGAATTGGACGTTCAAAAGTTAGACAGATGGTTAATGAGAAACTCCCTGGAGCCACATCGCTTGATAAATTAAAATCGAATCCTAGTAGAATGATGGCTAGTGTTAATCTAGGAAATAACCTTGTTAATGTAGCATCTACTGCAATAGCAACTGATATTGCATTAAAAATATTTGAAAATGCAGGATTAGCAATTGCGATTGGTGTTATGACATTTTTAATACTAATTTTTGGTGAAATAACACCAAAAACTTATTGTAATGCAAATGCTGCAAAAATCGCACTACGTTATAGCCGAATTTTACTTGTATTTAGCTACGCATTTTATCCCATAGTGTGGATGTTTGAAAAAATTACAAAAAGAATTATTAATTTAACTGGAAGTGCAGAAGAGCCACCTGGATTAACAGAAGAAGAAATTAAGGGTGTTATTGAACAAGGATTACATGATAAGGCAATAGAAAAACAAGAAAGTGAATTAGTTCATGGCGCATTAAATTTTGATGATATTATAATTCGTTCAGTAATGACATCAAGAACAAAAATGTTTGCGTTAAATTCAAAAATGTTACTTTTTGAGGCTTTGCCCTTGATAAATAAAAATGGGTTTTCGAGAATTCCAATATACGGAAAAAATCAAGATGAGATTGTTGGAATAGTTAATGTAAAAGATGTTTTAAAACGTTTAGAAAAAGAAGAGAAAATGATTAGTTTAGAACAGATTGGTAAAAAGCCAATTTTTGTGTCTCAAGAAAAAAAGGTTAATGATCTATTAAAAGAGATGCAGGGCAGAAAATCACATATGGCTATAGTACTGGATGAGTTTGGTGGGGTTGAAGGTTGTGTTACACTTGAAGATTTAGTAGAAGAAATTGTTGGAGAAATTCATGATGAAACTGATGTAGAAAAAGATAATTTTCAAAGAGAAGGTAATAGTGCAATAATTACCAATGGAGACATAGAAATTGATGAGTTAAATGAAATTTTTAAAACACATATACCACCTGGTGATGATTATGCCACACTCAGTGGTTTATTACATGAAAAATTACGTGATATACCAAAAGAAGGCGATAGAATAATTATAGATTCACTTCGTATTGTTATAGAAAAAGTATTAAAAAACAAACCTGAAAAAATTAGAATTGAAAGGGTAAAAATCTAATTTTTTCTAGCGAAATGTTCTTCAAGCATTCTTTTCTTTTCGTTCATATGAAATAACTGATCTGTATGCATAAATGCATCTGTATATTTACGCTGAAATAGCATAGCTTGTAACAACATATGATTTTCTGGAATCACAATTCCAGTTTGGTCATCAGAATAGAAAAGTTGTACAGTGTCACCAATTGAAAGTGTCATGTTAGCATGAATGTGTATCATATTTGTATCTTTAAAATTAAATTTAGAACTTTCAGCAAAATCACGTACATCTTTTGTTCCTCTAGCGGTCCATAAAATTGAAACGCCGTATTCGTCTTTAAACAACTGATGGATTTCATTTGTAGTTGGTGCTTTAGTTTTAAACCTAATATCCATAATGTGTAAATGCATTTGCCGAGTTGGAATTTTAATTGCTCTTACAAATAATGGAGTATCTTTCCCAAAATATGATTTAACGTCATCACCATGATGTGGTGTCTCAGTCATTTCAATAGTGTCAGTAACTTCCTTGTCTGTTTGTTCAAGATCAGCCCATCTTCTTACCAACGTTACATCAAATCGCTCTAATTTTTGTGAATATTTCTCTCGTAATGGATTTAAAATTCTGCCCATTCCAGTTACATTGCAGCTACCCTGCATTACATGCTTTTTCCCAAAGGCGTCAACATAGTTTGCTCTAGAATTAAAAAGAAGATCAGACACCGCTCTATCACCAAAAACGGTTTCACCACCTTGATAAATAGCCATAATATTTTTGGGTCCATAGATATTTTTCTTATTAAGATAACCTCGCCCACCTGGAGATGCATCAATTACCAAATCACAATCATCCAACGCAGATTCAATTGAACCAGTAATTCCATATGCCTTGAAATCATCAATCTTATTTTTTGGAACATAAACAGAAAAGCCATTATCTATAGCAGACTGTACTTTTTTATCTGGAGAATATTTTCCTACGCCTATTATTTGAATATCTGGATCATCTTTGATAAATTTAGCAATACGACTTCCAATAGACCCGTAACCATTAACAAAAACCTTTTTCATAATTATTTTGAATCAGTTGTTATTTATTTAGATACTGCAAGGTATAACGATCTATTAGGCTAAAATAATTAATTTTCAAGTATTTTTGTTTTTTTTTAAATTACAAAGACCTAAATTCACAAAGTATTGGTTGTGGCTGTATTGGAACCGAATTCAGATGACAAAACTCCAAAATTCTTTTTAGAGAAAGACAATAATAACGAGAATTCAGGTTTTGATGATGAATTACACATAACAGATTCGTTAGAACCGTCGACTGATCCAATTATAAAAAATAATCTTAAAAAAACTAGATATGTGCATATACCATCTGTTGCAATAGGTGCAGGAATTGCAATAAGTTGTTTAGTTCTTGGTATATTTTTGGCGAATTTTATTGATGTGGAAAATCCACAATTTTCAGCAGACATATCAAATGTGAGTGGTCCAGATATTCTTATCAGAAATGGTTCACCAATACTAGGGAATGTTGATGCACCCATAACACTAGTTGAGTTTGGTGATTACCAATGTTCTTTTTGTAAAAGACATTTTGATCAAACTCATGATTTGATAATGAAAAATTATGTAAAAACAGACAAGGTCAAAATATTGTTTAAAGATTTGATAGTGACGCCTGGAAGAGATTCTATACATGCAGCACATGCTGCCCACTGTGCTAAAGATCAAGGAATGTTTTGGAGATACCATTACATATTATATAATAATTGGGAAGGTGAAAATACAGGTTGGGTAACAACTGATAACTTGAATAAATTTGCAAAAAGCCTAGACTTGGATATGAATAAATTTTCTAAATGTATGTCAGAAAATAAATGGATGGAATTAATTAATGCGAGTAAAGAGGATGCAAATACTTTGGGTATCACAGGCACTCCTTCATTCTTTTTGATCGGACCTGAAAACGAATTAGAAAAGATACATGGAGCACAACCATATGATGTTTTTAAAGAAATTTTTGATTCTCACCTGAAAAAATAGAATTTTTGAATATTTCATAGCAAGATATACATAAAATTTTGTAAATTATGTGTAAAAATTAACTAAGAAATGTATATATTCTAAGTTAGAAACGCTAGCTCATGGTAGCAGGAATAGATGATATTTCAATATATATCCCACAACTATATGTTGAAGCATCTGATTTTGCACTAGAACGTGGATTAGATCCTGCAAAATTAGAACGTGGTTTAGGTATTGGTAAGATGGCTATCGTTGACACAAATCAAGACCCTGCGTGTCTTGCTGCAAATGCATGCCTTAAGATTATGCAAAAAAATAAACTTACGCCTGATAAAATTGGCAGGTTGTATGTTGCAACAGAATCATCATTTGATGAATCAAAAGCTATGAATTCTTATGTTATAGGAATGTTAGAACAAGTTTACGGCGAAGATACATTTGGACATTGTGGAGGAATTGAATGTAAATTTGCATGCGTAAGTGGTTCATATGCACTATATGATAATACTAACTGGATTAGAGCTGGTGAATCTGAAGACAAACATGCATTAGTTGTTGTTTCAGATATTGCAAAATATGATTTGGGCTCTAGCGGTGAAGTAACTCAGGGGGCAGGTGCAATTGCAATGTTATTAAATGACAAGCCTAGATTATTGGCATTTGATCCAAAGGTAACATCAACATCAATAAAAAATGAATATGACTTTTACAGACCTTTTGGAAAAGAGACGCCAATTGTCCATGGTCAATATTCTAATCTTCTTTATCTAATCCAAGTAAAAAATGCTTTATCTGATTATAAAAGGAAAGCAAAAGAAACAGGGTTAATCAAATTAAATGACGATGAAACTATACTTGATCATATTGACTACCTAAACATGCATCTTCCATACAGTAACATGGGTAAAAAAGCCCTAGCATATCTTGCTCGACATGAATGGAGAACATTACCTAGATGGGATAAAATAATTGAAAAGATAGAAATGGAAGAACCAGTTCCAAAAGATCCGCGTGGAACGATAGAGTCTGTTCTTGCGGATGCAGAATTTATGTCAAAAGATCACCAATTTACAAAATTATTTACAAAAACTCCTGAATACTTAGAACTTTACGAATCAAAGCTGGCCAGTTCGTTAATTGCCTCTAAAATGATAGGCAATCTATATACCGCATCTCTATATCTTGGATTTCGAAGTAGTTTAGAATTTGAATACCAAAAAGGTGTAAACTTGAAAGGGAAACGTATAGGATTTTGTTCTTATGGTAGTGGTGCCAGCGCTATGATATTTAGTGGTGTAATCCAACCTGAATATGAACAAGTTGTAAAAGAAATGAATCTTGAAGCAGAACTTGGACCTAGAACTAAATTAACATTAAAAGAATATGAAGAAATGCACGAAAATAAACGTGGTATAGAAAAAAATATTTGTTCAGCTAAAAAAGAATTTATTCTTGTTGATGTTAATACATCACTTGAAAGTCGTGGTGAACGTCAGTATACATTTGTTGAATAAACTAACTATATTTAAAACCAAAATTTGAAATATCAAAATTTTTTATAAAATTATCTACATAAAGGCTCAAATCAAAATTTTTATGATAAGGAATTGTGCAATACACGATTTGATTAGTTAACTCCATAATTTGCTGCTTCAAATTGGACAATTCGTAACCATTAGGCTCTGTTTGGTTGATTACAAACCCTTTTAATTTTAAATGCATTTGTTTACAATGTTCATATGTTAATAATGTATGATTTACAGTACCAAGTTTAGAACCTGTCACAATAATTGTATCAATATCAAGTTCAGAAATGAGATTTGAGACAAAATAATTTTGAGTTATAGGTGTCATTAATCCACCAATTCCCTCAACAATCACTAAATCATGGGATGAAAGTAATCTATCATACGCATCAATTACTTTCTGTGTGCTAATTTTCCGGGCAAGGATTTTAGATGCATCGTATGGAGAAGTTGGAATTTCAAAAAAATATGGATTAACTAAATCTATAGGATCATGCGAGCCTGAATATTTCATTAAAATATCAACATCTTGAGATAGAGAATTAGAATTTTTTTTATGCCCAGAAGCGAATGGTTTCATAACTCCAACATCTATATCCATATCTCGAAGATTTTTTACTATACTAGCAGTCACACATGTTTTTCCTACATCAGTGTCATTACCAGTAACAAAAAGAGACTTCATCATGCTTTCCCAGATAATGCATTTATTGTCTTAATTGTTCCATCAAGTAAAAAATTCAAATCATTCTGGGA
>Ga0310345_10006629_pt1 | contig 10085 bp, 12 predicted proteins | sample HC15DNA20500_MG_FD_204667 | JGI IMG/M metagenome (GOLD analysis project Ga0310345, IMG submission 204667) | Marine microbial communities from station ALOHA, North Pacific Subtropical Gyre - HC15-DNA-20-500_MG | ecosystem: Environmental > Aquatic > Marine > Oceanic | place: Pacific Ocean: North... | reverse complement strand
CGATCTATTCGACGATCCCGCCCGATCCGATCCAGCGTGAGCTGAGCTTCCGCACCGGCGTCAACTTGATGATGTATGCGCTGACCGGCAACTACAAGGCCGATCAGGTACACATCCCCGCTCTGCTCGAACGGCTGGGGCAGTAGGACGAAAATGAACTTCAGCATCGCCCTTTCCCCCGAACTGCCGATCTGGCTCATCGGCGCCATTGCGGTAGTCAGCGGACTTCTGGTCGCATGGGGCGTTCTGCGCGGGTTGCGCGGTTCCTGGGTGCGGCTTGGCGCGTGGGTGCTGATCATGGCTGCGCTGCTCAATCCGGCCGCTTTGTTTGAAGAGCGCGAGCCGCTGAAGAGTGTGGTTGCCATTGTCACTGACCTGAGTGGCAGTCAGCAACTTGACAACCGGGCGACGGAAACGGAGGCCGTGCGCGCGGCCATCACCGAACGCTTCGGCAGGCTAGACCAGTTCGAATTGCGGCAGGTCAGCGCCCGTGACCAGATTTCCGCCTCGACCGACATCTCTACTGCATTGTTCGACAGCCTGCAGACGGTGTTGCAGGACGTGCCGCCCGATCAGGTCGCAGGTGCGCTGATGATCACCGATGGGCAGGTACATGACGTGCCCGAGACGATGGAGGAGATCGGTATCGATGCGCCGATCCACGCGCTGATCACGGGAAGAGAAAACGAGCGCGACCGGCGCATGGTGATCGTCCGTGCGCCGCGCTACGGCGTCGTGGGTGAACCGTTCACGATCGAATACGAAGTGATCAGCCAAGGCTTCGGCGACGAAGATCAGACGGTTTCAGTGTCGATTTTCTTCGATGGCGAGTTGATTAGCACGGAGACGGTGCGGGCCAACGAAACGGTCAGCTTCGAAAGTGAGATCCCGCATGGCGGCAAGAACATCATCGAATTGCGTGTGGAGTCTGCAGACGGCGAACTGACCGATATCAACAACCGCGCGTTCGTGACGCTGAATGGCATACGTGAAAACCTGCGCGTGCTGCTGGTGTCCGGCGAACCGCATGCCGGCGAACGGACATGGCGCAATCTGTTGAAATCCGACCCTTCAGTCGATCTCGTTCATTTCACAATCCTGCGTCCGCCGGAAAAGCAGGACGGCACGCCGATCAACCAATTGTCGCTGATCGCGTTTCCCACACGCGAACTGTTCATCCAGAAGATCGACGAGTTCGATCTCATCATCTTCGATCGCTACCGCAGGCGCGGTGTGCTGCCGATCCTGTATTTCGAGAACATCGCGCGTTACGTCCGCGACGGCGGGGCGCTCATGGTCGCGGCGGGACCGGAACTGGGGGAACCCGGATCGATTGCTGTGCCGCTTGGCGACATCATGCCGGCCATTCCCGATGGCAGCGCGCTGGAGGCGCGGTTCAAGCCGATGATCTCCGATCAGGGGCTGAAGCATCCGGTCACACGCGATCTCGACGGATGGCGCAACGAGGGCGAACCTGACTGGGGAAGCTGGTTCCGGTTGGTAGGTGCAGAGGTCGTCGAGGGAACCACAGTGATGACCGGGCAGGACGAGGCGCCGCTGCTGGTACTCAACCGTGCAGGCGAGGGCCGCATGGCGCTGTTCCTGTCGGATCATCCGTGGCTATGGGCGCGCGGATACGAAGGTGGCGGGCCGCACGTGCAATTGCTGCGCCGTGCCGCGCATTGGCTGATGAAACAGCCGGAACTGGACGAAGAGCGGCTTACCGCGGTTTCACAGGGTCAAAAGGTGACGGTGGAGCGACAGACGTTGGGCGATGATCCGGGCGCTGTCGCGCTGAGCGGCCCGGGCGGCGAGGAAAGCCTCGAGATCACCCTGGAGCAGGTCTCACCTGGCCTCTGGCGGGGCAGCGGCGAGGTAGGCGGATATGGGCTTTACCGCGCCAGCAATGGCGAGTACTCGGCGCTGACCCAAGTCGGTCCTGCCAATCCCCGCGAATATGGTGCGGTGATAAGCACGACCGAGCGGTTGGCGCCGATGCTTGAAGAAACCCGCGGTTCGGTGCGGCGGGTGGCGGAAGGCCTGCCGCGGATCGTGCCGGTACGCGGCGGGGGGTCAGCCTCGGGACAAAGCTGGATCGGATTCGAGAACACCAATTCCTCGGTGTTGAAGGGTATTTCCCGGCTGCCGCTGTTCGCGGGGTTCCTCGGCCTTGGCCTGTTGCTGGCCGCCATCGCCGCGATGTGGGCGCGAGAAGGCCGCTGACAAAAAAGCCCGCCGGATTGTGCTCCCGGCGGGCCTCAGAAGACTGGATGGTGGTAAACTGCTCTAGCGGATGAGTACTTCCGCTCCGAGTTTCACCTTGTCGAACAGCTCGATCACATGCGCGTTGTGCATGCGGAAACAGCCATTTGAGGAAGCGGTGCCGATCGTGTCGGGACGGTTTGTGCCATGAATGCGCAGATAGGTATCGTTGCGCTTGAGATACAGGTAGATGGCGCGCGCGCCAAGCGGGTTATTCGGGCCGCCATCCATGCCGTCGGCGTAACGCTTGTACTCGTCCGGATTGCGCTCAATCATGGTTTTTGTCGGTGTCCAGCGCGGCCAGGCCCTTTTCTCGCCGACCTGGACCTTGCCCTTCAGCTGTAGCCCTTCCTCGCCCACTGCAATGCGGTAGCGGGTGGCGCGGATTGGCGACTCGACGAAATAGAGCGCCTTTTCCTCTGTGTCGATGACGATACTGCCAGGTTGATGCCCGGTAAACTCGACCGCAACCGGTGAGAACTCGTCCTTGATCCGATACTTCCTGGTGTCGGAGAGCTTGGCCCACTTTTCCTCGTGTTCGAGTTGATCCTCGTCCAGCGTCACAGCCTCGGGCTTGCGCGCATCGAACAGGCCGAACATGAAGGGGATGTCTTTGGCAACAACAGGTGTCGCGGTGTTGGCTTCGCTCTGGGCGGGTTTTTGTTGGGAGAATGCCGGGGTGGCGCAGGTGGCGGCGAACACGGCGGCGGATGCAATCACAAGGCGCTTCATCATCTCTTGTCCGTCACGACTTCTCTGCTCCGGGAAAGATCAAATTCGCCGGGAACTTCAGGATTGTATCAACGGTTACGCCCCGGCCATGCCCCACCGGGAACAATACCTGTGTAATCGCCGGTTCCGCCATGTCAATGTGAGCCTGTACTTCTCGCCATTTTGTGACCGGGTGTTGCTTTCAGGCGTCATCGGCCGGTGCGACGGAACGGGCCATCCCTTCGACTCTGTCAAAAGCACCGGATTGCAGTTCGCAGTAGAGGAGGCGTGCGGGGTCCACCGGCCCGGGCAGCAAAACACGCCCTTGGGGCGCACGCTTGAAGCCGAACTTGGCGTAGTATGACAAATCACCCACCAGAATGACCAGCGAATGACCGGCCGAGCGCACGGCAGCGAGCGAACGGATCATCAATTCGCGGCCGATCCCCAGATTCTTGGCGGATGGCGCGACGACCAGCGGCCCGAGCAACAGGGCCGGGCTTTGGGCGATGCGGATATGGGTGAGCCGGACCGAGCCCGCCAGCGCTCTTTCGCCGCCGCCATCCTCGATCATCGCCATGAAACTCAATTTGGGGCAATGCGGGGCTTGCTCGCGCAGGCGGTAGGCGGCGCGCGTGAAGCGGCCGGGACCAAAGGCCTCGGCGTTGAGGTTTTCAATCTCACCGGAAAATTCCGCCGTCTCGCGGCAGATCAGCAAATTGGAAGTATTCATCAAAGGGTTCCGGCTGTGGTAGGGGCCGGAATTCGCCTTAGCGGTGTTCCGGCACGCAAACAGGGTTGTTCCGCCGCCCGGTGGCAGCGTTGACATTCAGCCTTCGTCGCAATGATCGGGTGAGCGTCATTTCCGGTTCCGCCTCCAATTACGCGGGCGCGATATCACAACGGCCGTCCCAGGTCCAATCCAAATGCAGGGTTGGCTGCACGCAGTGTTCACGGTTCGCCGGTTTCCCATCGGCCGCAGTCGCACTACGTAGTGTCCAACTCAAGATGACTGGGAGCGCGGCAATGGGAAGACTGGTCGACGGCAAGTGGACGACGGATTGGTACAATACCAAAAAGAGCGGCGGCAAGTTCGTGCGGCCGGACACTGCCTTCAGGAACTGGGTAACGGCTGACGGCAGCGCTGGGCCGACCGGGGAAGGCGGCTTCAAGGCGCAGAGCGGCCGCTACCACCTTTATGTCTCTTATGCCTGTCCGTGGGCGCATCGGACACTCATCTTCCGCAAGCTGAAGAAGCTGGAGAAAGCCATCAACGTTTCCGTCGTCGACTGGTTCATGGGCGAGCATGGATGGGAGTTCAAGGAACGCGACGGGGCGACCGGCGATCCGCTATTCGCCTCAGACTATCTCTGGCAGGTCTATACGCGCGCCAAGTCTGATTTCACCGGCCGGGTCACCGTGCCGGTGCTGTGGGACAAGCAGACAGGCACCATCGTCAACAATGAATCGGCAGAAATCATCCGCATGTTCAATTCGGCTTTTGACGGGCTGGAGGACGCGGGCAATCCGGCGCTCGACTTCTATCCCGAGAATTTGCACAGCGAAATCGACGCAATCAACGAGCGGGTCTACCACACGGTCAACAACGGCGTTTACAAATGCGGCTTCGCCACTTCGCAGGAAGCCTATGACGAGGCCTTCGGCGAACTGTTCGATTCGCTAGATTGGCTGGAGGAGACGCTGTCGAAGCGCCGATATCTGGCCGGAGACAGGTTGACCGAGGCGGATTGGCGGTTGTTCACGACGCTGGTGCGCTTCGACGCGGTCTATGTCGGCCATTTCAAGTGCAACCGGCAGCGCATTTACGACTTCCATAACCTGCAGAACTATCTGCTTGAACTCTACCAGATGCCCGGAATCGCGGAGACGGTGAACCTGTTTCACATTCGCCAGCACTACTACACCAGCCATGAGTCGGTGAACCCGCACCGCATCGTGCCGGGCGGACCGGAACTGGATTTTTCCGCCTCCCACGACCGCGAAAGGCTGGCGGCGGCGTGAACAAACCTGCCGTTGGGGCGTTGGCGCTTGTGTGTGACGCTTTCTGCGGTTAAGCGGCAACCATGTTCCGGCTTGCCCATTTCTCCGACGTTCACCTTGGCCCGTTGCCGAAGGTTCGCTGGCGCGATCTCGCCTCCAAGCGTAGCGCCGGCTACTGGAACTGGCGGCGCAATCGTGCAAAATCACATTTGCCTGAGACGCTGGCGCGGCTTGTCGACGACGCGCAGAAACGGAATCCGGACCATATCGCGGTAACGGGCGACCTGATTAATATCGGCCTCGATGACGAGATTGCGGGCGGGGCGGAATGGCTGGAAGCATTGGGCCATCCCAACGACGTCTCAGTCGTCTGCGGCAATCACGATGCCTATGTGCCGGGTGTTCTGCAGAAGGCGCTGGGCGCCTGGCAACCCTATGTGCAGGGAGACGACGCGAAACTTGTCACGGGACCGGATGACTATCCCTTGCTACGGCGGCGCGGCGAAGTATCCTTCATCCTGTGCAATTCAGCCGAACCTTCTCCGATATTCATGGCAACGGGACGGTTTCGCAAGCGACAGGCCAAGGGCCTTTCGCGTCTGCTCGAGACAGAGGGAAAGGCGGGCCAGTGCCGCGTGGTGCTGATCCATCATCCACCGATCAAGCGATCCACGCCGCTGCACAAGCGGCTGATGGGCCAGAGCCTTTTCCGAGAATGCATCAAGACACACGGCGCCGAACTCGTGCTGCATGGCCATACGCATCTCGACACGATCTTCGAGATACCTGGCGCGGGAGGCGAGGTGCCCGTCGTTGGTGTGCCCTCCGGCGCACAGACGCTGCGGCCGGACCGTGAGAAACGTAAACGAGGCAAGCCCGCCGCGCGCTACAACCTTTTCAATATTTCGAAGGGGCCGGATGGGTGGCGCATCGCCATGCAGGAATATGGCTATCGTTTCCGGCATGACGCGATTGAACTGGTGGCCAAGCACCAGCTCAGATAGTGCGAATCAGAACTGTGGGAGCGTGCCGAACCAGGCCCAGGCCACGAGCCCCGCAGCGCCCAGGATCAACCCGAGCAGGAAGATGAAGAGTGTTCTCCAGCCGGATCGCCTGCCCGGCTGTGCCTGCTTCTGCCCAGTCTCCGGCTTTGCCGCCTTCTGCGAAATCCAGTCGCCCTCGATGGCGCGCTCGCGCTCCAGCAGACGCTCGGCAACATAGCCGGTCACCGCTTTACCCATCTTCTCGCGGTCATCGGTCTCGGTAAGCAGTGTACGGCCCAGACGGGTGTCCTTGACGAATTCATACATGCGCCGGTCGCGGCCCATGCGCACAAAGGCGGTCATGTCGATCCACAGGCGCGGCGTCTCGCCCGAAGTCAGCGCAAACTCGAACTGGTCGGCATTTGCAGGCAGGTCGTCGATGACCGGTTGAAGATCCTGTGCAAGCAGTTCCAGCCGTGCGCGGGCCGCCTGCTTCATGTCGACAACCACGTCGTCGCGGCTGGCCTGCGCCTCGCGCGCCTTGTCCATTGCCTGCGAGAGGTTGTGAACCTTGGTCTCGATTGCCTGTGCGTCCAGTTCCTGTTGGGACATTGCAGGTCTCCGCTGTCAAATCCTGCCAGTTGGTTGACAAGACGATTAAATATTTAGCGATTTTTGGGCGACGGTTCAATTTTTCGCAACGAGAGTGGACGCGAGCATAGCCTGATGCGCCAGGTATGGTCGTGAATACCGGTTGCGAAACGAGCCGCAAGGCTTCATAGTTTTCGGGTCTGGTTTTCCGCTTGGCATTGAATGCCTATGGAAACGAAGAGGGAATCTGGAACGGACGGACCCAAACAGGGCGTCCGGCGCCAGAGCCGCCCCCGCGACTGTATGCGGTGAGCGTTTGTCCATATGCCACTGGCCGGATTGGGCCGGGAAGGCGGACATGACGCGATGATCCGTGAGCCAGGAGACCTGCCAGGCATGAACGCAACAATTCCGTCGGGTGTGACGGAAAGGAGCCTTGAGAATGACTGCCAAAGCAAACGTACTTCCCGCCACAGGCACGAAGACCGCCAGCAACCGACTTGCAATGCTGTTTGCCGGCCTGATGGGGCTGGGGATCATTTTCGTGGTGGGCCATGTGCAGGCCGGTGCCCTGCATGACGCCGCCCATGACGTGCGCCACGCCACCGGCTTTCCCTGCCACTGATCATGTTTACCCGTATTCTCACCAGCGCCTTGTTCGCTGGTGCTGCGGCAGGTCTGATTGCGGCCCTGTTGCAGCTTTATTTCGTGCAGCCGGTTCTGCTGCATGCTGAACTCTATGAATCCGGCGAGTTGGTACACTTCGGGGCGGAAGCCATAAGCGCCCATCCCGATCTCGGCGGCATCGATGCCATGCGCGACGGGCTGAGCATCATCTTTACGATGTTGGTCTATACCGGCTATGCGCTGATCCTCGTCGCCGCCATGGCATTCGCCGAGGAGTGTGGCGCGAGCATCAATGCCCGCACCGGCATCGTCTGGGGTATCGCAGGCTTCTTCGTCTTCCATCTAGCGCCGGGGTTCACGCTGGCACCGGAAGTGCCGGGAGTCGCGGCGGCTGACGTCTATGCCCGCCAGATCTGGTGGTTTGCCACCGTGGTGGCCGCAGGAGTCGCGGTGTGGCTGATTGCTTTCGGCAAGGGCTGGCCGGCATGGGGCGCGGCAATCATTCTGCTGCTTGCGCCGCATGTGATCGGCGCACCGGAACCCGACAGCTTCACCGGGCCGGTGCCGACCGAAATCGGTGCGCTGTTCGCGAGCCGGGCTTTCGGCATTGGCATGGCGGCATGGGTGCTGACCGGCTGCTTCGCCGGGTTCTTCTGGCAGCGTGAAGGCGCGCGCCAGACGGCTGCACAAGCCGCGTAAGACCATCAGGCCGGGTGCCACAAGGCATCCGGCGACATTCCGGGAAAAGTCAAATGGACAGATCCATCATCATGCTGGTGATCGGCCTCGTCTTGGGCGGCGGCATCGGCTTCGTATTCGCTGCCGGCAACAACATCACGCTTGATGGTCACGATCATGCGGCGCAAGGATCGCAGCATGCGATGGCTTCCTCCGGCAGCGACATGGCGGGTCAGCACAATCATGACGCATTGCTGGAGGTCGCGGAGGCGCAAGCGCCTGCAATCGAGGCAAGCGTGACGCAGGATGCCGCCTCCGGTTGGAACCTGAAGATCACGACACGCAATTTCCGGCTGGCGCCGGAACATGCCAGCGGCAAGCATGTCGAAGGTGAGGGCCACGCCCATGTTCATGTGAACGGTGTCAAGATCGCGCGGCTTTATGGCGAATGGCTGCATATCGCCGAATTGCCGAAGGGCGAAAACCGCGTCGAGGTTACACTCAACGCCAACGATCATCGAGCACTTGCCGTGAATGGCGAGCCGGTCAGCGACAGCGTGACGGTCGGGGTGGAATAGGAGCTGTCACAAAGCCGGAATGCGGGCACGCAGGCAGTGGCGCAGCCGCCCGCAGCCAAGCGCGTTCTCTATCCATCCTTGCGGGCTTTCAAGCCACACCTTGCAGGTGGCGGCGATGTCGGCGGCATCTTCTTCCGGATTGATGCCGGCAAAAAGATAGGTTGCCAGCCCTTCGCCCTGAAGTGCGACGGCAACCGGGTTTTCGCATGCGCCCATGCATTCCACCTGATCGACCACAACATGTCCAAGTCCGGTGTTTTGCAGTTCGGATTCCACTTCACCGATGAACCGTTCAAGCGGCTGCATGCGGGGTCCGGTGTTGCAGGTGGAACAGAAGACAATCTTCGCCATGGCCTGCGGCATATCGCGTGACGGGTGGCGAATCCAGCACGGATGCGCCCGAGAGACGGGCAATTGACAAACCCAATACGCCAACCTACCTAGCGCTCCGGGTGAAGGCCCCTGCCGTCCGCTGGCGCGAGCCGTGGTGAAGTCCTTCCTACTCGTTGCATCCGCCGATTTCGTTTCACGCGCGGTCAATGGCAATGCGGGCACCATTATCTTTCCGCGCTGACCACGAAAGAGGTTTGCGATGAACGGGTTATCTTCCGACAATTCGCCCCACAATGGGCCGCTGCCGGGCATCAATGCGCTCAAGCAGCAGGCGAAACGATTGCGCGCCGAACTCGAAGCCGGGGGCAATGCGATCAGCCATAGCCACAGCCTGGAACTGCTGGCGCACCAATACGGTTTCAAGGACTGGAACACGCTCTATGCCAAGCTCGGCAACCGGCCTCCGGCGTGTCCGGTCTGGCCGGGGCAGCGCGTGCGCGGCGAATATCTTGGCCGGCCCTTCGATGGCGAGGTCACCGGCGTGCAGCAGATGTCGACGCCGGGCAGATATCGCGTGACCTTCGAGTTCGACGAACCGGTGGACGTCGTTACCTTCGACAGTTTCTCCAACTTCCGAAAGCGCGTTTCCTGCTATATCGACGAAGATGGCAGGACGGCGGAGAAGACGTCCAACGGCAGGCGCCAGCTCGAATTGCACTTCTAGGTTTCACCCATGCATCCCAACCCGATCTTCAGGAAGACGGCAACGGCACGGAACATCAGATTTGCGCGGCAGCGCAGTTTCGGTGTTCTTGCCGTCAACGCCGAGGAAGGACCACTTGTCAGCCATGTGCCGTTTCAGCTCCGTGAAGACGGGTCGCGGCTGGAAATGCATCTGGTCCGATCCAACCCGATTGTGCGGCTTTTGAAGGAACCGGTCGGCGCGGTGATCGCGGTTTCAGGCGGCGACAGCTATGTGTCGCCGGATTGGTACGGGATCGACGATCAGGTGCCGACCTGGAACTATGTGGCGGTGCATCTGCGCGGGATGCTGGCGCTTTCGGCGCAGGAAGAACTGCACGGCGTGCTCGAGCGTTTGTCGGCGGACATGGAGCAGCGTCTTGCTCCGAAACGCCCCTGGACCATCGACAAGATGGACGCTGAAATCTACGCGCGGATGCAAAGGCAGATCGTGCCGGTGGCAATGCGGATCGATGACATCCAGGGCACCTGGAAACTGTCGCAGAACAAGACCGCACAGGTTCGCGAGCGTGCGATGGCGGGTATCAGGGATGGCGGTTTTGGTTCCGAGACTGACCGG
>Ga0310345_10006628_pt1 | contig 10085 bp, 9 predicted proteins | sample HC15DNA20500_MG_FD_204667 | JGI IMG/M metagenome (GOLD analysis project Ga0310345, IMG submission 204667) | Marine microbial communities from station ALOHA, North Pacific Subtropical Gyre - HC15-DNA-20-500_MG | ecosystem: Environmental > Aquatic > Marine > Oceanic | place: Pacific Ocean: North... | reverse complement strand
GAATGCTAATGGGCTATTGGGAGCCCTTGCTCACAAACTTGTTGAACCGGCTTGTGCCGCCGTCCTTCGTCTTCTCCTGATAGAGAAACTCAAGCTCGCTATCGTCAAAGATCTCGAAGAAGGTGTCCCAGTCGATCTTTTCCAGATTTTCCTCGGGCTCGCCGAAGTCTATGCGCAGAAGCCCGCCTGGACCGCTGTCTTTCACTCGGGCGGGGTGTCCGTCACGTTCCTCTGCCCATTTGCGGATGGTCTCGTGATCGGTGGTGGTTTTTGCTTCCGACATGGTGCGCTTGTCCCTTGAAAATGCAGATGCGGCGGTTGCTGCACCGTCAGCCGCTTAATCTTTTCCGACGCCTAAAGTTCCTGTCGGCAGCGCAGGAACCTGTTCCCAGCAGGAACATTTAGAAGCTGGGACAGTTACGTTTTCAGATTTCAGCTATTTCTTGGGAGCGCCTGGCGGATGAGAGTACTTGTTACCGGTGGTTGCGGCTTTATTGGTCGCTATGTGACGGACGAATTGCTCGCCAATGGCTATGATGTCCGCGTTCTGGACTCGCTGGTCGAGCAGGTCCATGCCGATGGCGCACCCCCTCGCATTGAGGGTGTGGAGTATCTGATCGGTGATGTGCGAGACCCCGCCCTGATCCGCGAAGCGTTGGAAGGTGTCGACCGCATCATTCACCTTGCCGCTGAGGTGGGTGTTGGCCAGTCCATGTACGAGATATCGCGCTATGTGGGTGCGAATGATCTCGGCACCGCGGTCCTGCTCGAAAACATGATCGACCGACCGATCGAACGTATCGTCGTTGCCTCATCCATGAGCGTTTATGGTGAAGGTCTGTACGAGACCGAAGATGGCCGACGCATTGACCGTGCGCGCCGGACGAAGAATCGCGTTGAAGCCGGACAGTGGGACCCGATCGATCCATCGGGCCGCACTTTGACACCGATCCCGACCGATGAAGAAAAGCCGGTAGACCTGGCTTCCATCTACGCGCTTTCGAAATATGCACAGGAACGCGAGGTGCTCATCTTCGGGCAGGCCTATCCGGTAGAAGCAGTTGCCCTTCGCCTGTTCAATGTGTTCGGTGCGGGACAGGCGCTGTCCAATCCCTATACCGGCGTACTGGCAAATTTTGCCTCAAGGTTGGCAAACGACCAGGCACCGCTCGTATTCGAAGACGGCAATCAGAAGCGCGATTTCGTCCATGTGAAAGACGTAGCCCGCGCCTTTCGTCTGGCGATGGAGTGCAAGAACGCCAACGGGCAGGTCATCAATATCGGCAGCGGTCGTGCCTATTCCATCCGCCAGGTGGCGGAACTCGTGGCCGATGCACTGGACAAGCCGGAGATCAAGCCGGAAATCCTCAACAAGGCTCGCTCCGGCGACATCCGCAACTGTTTCGCTGACATTGCAAAGGCGCGAGAGCTGTTGGGCTTCGAGCCGCGTCATCGGCTTGAGGATTCCGTTTCCGAGTTTGCCGAATGGGTGCGGATGACCGGGGCGGTAGACAACGCTGCCCAGATGCGCAAGCAACTGGAAGAGCGGGGTCTTGTTTCATGAAGGGGGAGAAGGACTTCGGTTTCGTCGAGTGGTTCAGACCCGGCGAGTATGAGCGTACCGAGCAGATACTTCCCGAACTTCAGGCTTCTGGAGCACGCTATCTGCGTACCCACCTGTCATGGGCTGAGTACTTGGCCGAAGGTGGTCCGGAGTGGTTCGACTGGTTGTTGCCACAGCTGGGAGAGCGCTTCGAACTTCTGCCCTGTATCCACTACACGCCGCCCTCCATTTCGCGAAACGGAAAGACTTCCGGGGCACCAAAACGGCTTCAGGACTATGCTGATTTCGTAGACCACGTGCTGACGCGCTATGGCAGGCACTTCCGGGAGGTGGAACTCTGGAACGAGCCCAACAATCTGCTCGATTGGGACTGGCGGCAGGATCAGGATTTTCAGCTTTTCTGCGAGATGGTCGGCGCCGCAGCCTATTGGGCGCAGAAGCGCGGCTGGAAAGCAGTGCTCGGAGGCCCCTCGCCATTCGATCCCTATTGGGTTGATCTGATGGGCCAGCGGGGTCTGCTTGATGTCGTTTCGGCCGTAGGCTTCCACGGCTTTCCCGGAACATGGGATAGCGAAGAGGGAAGCTGGGGTGGCTGGGAGCTACACATTGGCGAGCTGCGAGAGATCGTTGACCGTTACAATCGCAACGCAGAAATCTGGATAACGGAAACCGGTTATTCGACCTGGCGCAATGACGAGGTCGAGCAGGCACGGCGCTTCATCGAAGCTTTGGATGTGCCTGCGGAGCGCATGTATTGGTATTCGTGGCGGGATGTCCCGCATGATGTGGCGGTGCAGGAAGGTCATTGGTTTGATGCGCGTCATTACCACCTTGGGGCGGTCGACAATATGGGAAATGCCAAGCTGCTGGCGCGCCTGTTGCAGGACGGTGGCGTCGGTCGCGTGCGAGAAGTGGCCAACATTCCGGCACCCGCGCGCATCGGAAGAGCCGCTCCCATACTGATTACGGGCGGCAGTGGATTCATCGGCAGCAACCTCGCGGACAGCTACCTCGCCGACGGTCATGACGTCATTATCCTGGACAATATCAGCCGTCCAGGAGTGGACCAGAATCTCCATTGGCTGACCGAGCGCCACAAGGACAGGGTGCACCCCTTCCTGGCCGATATCCGTGACATGCACGCAATCCAGCCAGCCCTTAGTGATGCGAAGGCCGTTTTCCACCTTGCAGCGCAAACAGCGGTCACGACCAGCCTCGAACAGCCCTTCGACGATTTCGATGTGAATGCCCGCGGTACGCTGAATATCCTGGAAGGTGTCCGTAGAGCGGGAAGGAACGCGCCGGTCATCTTCGCCAGCACCAACAAGGTTTATGGCGCGCTCGGTGACCTCGAGATGATCGAGCTGGAGGACCGTTACGTCCCATTGTCCAAGTCGGTGCACCGGCACGGGATATCGGAAGCGCGACCGCTTGAATTTTGCACGCCTTATGGCTGCTCGAAAGGTGTAGCCGACCAATATGTGCTCGACTACGCGAAGACCTTCGGCGTTCAAAGCGCCGTTCTTCGCATGAGTTGCGTCTACGGTCCGCGCCAGTTCGGCACAGAAGACCAGGGCTGGGTCGCTCACTTCCTCATCCGAGCACTGGCAGGCGAAGAGATAACGATCTTTGGCGACGGGAAGCAGGTGCGAGACGTGCTTCATGTCCATGACGCCGTATCGGCCTACCGTGGTGCGGCGGAAAATATCGGACGCGTATCGGGCAAAGCGTTCAATCTTGGCGGTGGCCCGGCAAATGCGGTCAGCCTGCAAATGGTGCTGCATGAGATCGGGTCGATCACCGGGCAGGAGCCGCAGGTCAGGCGCGAGCCGTGGAGGCCCGGCGACCAGCATTACTTTGTCAGTGATACCCGGCTTCTCCAGAAAGAGCTGCGCTGGCAGAGCGAGATCACCTGGCGCGAGGGCATCCGCGATCTTGCTCAATGGCTCTGTGACACCCGCGGATTCGAACTCAACAACAACAAAAAGAAGAGGATGTCGGCATGAAATATGTAGGGCTTGACCAGGTAGCGGATGCGACAGCACCTCATCTGTTCTCGGGCGATCCGGGTGCCCGGGGTTATCGGGTTCTCATGACGCTGGACGCTGTGGGCGGCGTCTGGCGGTACGCGATGGAACTCGCACGTGCCCTGCGTCCGCACAACACGCGTGTCACCTTCCTCGGATTTGGACCTCCACCGTCTCCTGCCAAGGTTGCTGAGGCTGAGCGGCTTGGTCGCCTGATCTGGTCGGACCAGCCGCTGGACTGGATGGTCTGTGACGAGCTTGCTTTGTCTGGGGTGCCCACCGAGATCGAGCGGATCGCTGCGGAGGAGGGGGCCGACCTCCTACATCTGAACATGCCCACCCAGGCTGCCGATTTGTCCACTTCAATTCCAGTGGTGGCTGTTTCCCATTCTTGTCCGATCACCTGGTGGCGGGCAGTAAAGAACGAGCCGCTGCCCGAAAGTTGGCATTGGCTTGAGGACATGAACAGGCGGGGCTTGTTGCGGGCTGACGCCGTTATTGCACCCAGCGGAAGCCATGCGCAATCGCTTGCGGATTGTTATGGCCTCGTACCGGGGCTCAGCATCATTCACAACGGGTTGAGCAATTTCATGGATGGAGCCGAAAAGGATCCCGTGATTTTTGCCGCCGCCCGCTGGTGGGACGAGGCAAAGAACGCCAGGCTTCTTGATGCAGCCGCCGCGAATATCGATTGGCCCGTGGTCATGGCTGGTGCAGGCGAGGGGCCGAACGGCCAGACGGTGATTATCGAAAATGCCTGCCACCTTGATGAGGTACCCCATGCAGACCTCATGAGGCAGTTGGGGCGTGCATCCATCGTGGTCTCGCCATCGCTTTACGAGCCATTCGGACTTGCAGCCCTCGAAGGTGCGCGCTCCGCCGCAGCTCTGGTGCTGGCCGATATTCCTACCTATCGCGAACTTTGGAACGACAGTGCGGTCTTCTTCGATCCACGCGAGGTCAACAGTCTGGAGAATGCGCTGCAATGGGTCATCGAAGACCCGGACCTGCGCGAGGAACTGGGGCAGAGGGCGCTGGCACGCTCGCGTCGCTACACGCCCGACATACAGGCATCCAACCTTGTTGAGCTCTACGACACGCTTTCGGGCAGGACGGTGGAGATGGCGGTATGAAATTTGTGTTCTACACCCATTCCCTCATCTCCGACTGGAACCACGGCAACGCGCATTTTCTGCGCGGCATTATGAGGGAACTTGTCAATGCCGGGCATGAGGCCATCGCCCTGGAACCGGCTGGGGCCTGGAGCAGGCAGAACCTGGTATCCGACCAGGGTCTACAGGCGGTGGAACGTTTCTTTGCTGATTTTCCCGGCCTGCAAAGCACGATCTATGACGACGAATTTGACCATGAGGCCGCACTTGATGGTGCCGATGTCGTGGTCGTACACGAATGGACCGAGCCGCAAATTGTGCGGCTCATAGGGGAGATCCGGCGCAGAAACGATTTCACCCTCCTCTTCCACGACACACACCATCGCGCCGTCTCCGCCGAGCCGGAGATCGCGGAACTTTCGCTTCAGGACTACGACATCGTCCTGGCATTTGGTGAGACGCTTCGTCAGAGATATCTGGGTGCAGGCTGGGGGAGCCAGGTGGTCACATGGCATGAGGCGGCCGATCTGCGCCTGTTTCGACCGATGCACACCCCGATCAAGGATGGCGATCTCATCTGGATCGGCAACTGGGGTGATGACGAGCGCACCGCCGAACTTCACGAATATCTAATCGATCCTGTCCGAGAACTGAGCCTTGTCGCGACGGTAAGGGGGGTGCGCTATCCCGACGAAGCGCAAGAGGCGCTGCGTACCGCCAATATTTCCTATGGCGGCTGGATTGCAAATGCCGACGTGCCGGAAGCTTTCGCGCGTTATCGCGTCACCGTACATGTGCCCCGTCGGCCTTACCGGGAGACACTTCCGGGCATTCCCACCATCCGCATGTTCGAGGCACTCGCCTGTGGCATCCCGCTGGTGTCCGCTCCGTGGGAAGATACCGAAGGGCTTTTCCGTCCGGGTCGAGACTTCCTGTTCGCCCGTGATGGCAGCGAGATGACGGCTCATCTCGCAAACATTCTCTCTGATCCGGAACTCGCTGCCGAACTCGCGCGTAACGGATATGAGACCATCCGCGATCGACACAGCTGTGCGCATCGCGTGGATGAACTGCTCCAAGTTCTAAGCAAGCATGGCACGAGCCGCGTTCGCACCCAATTGGCACCGAAGGAGGCCGCGGAGTGATGAGAGTCGCATTCTACGGATCAAGCCTGTTGTCGTCCTACTGGAACGGAGCAGCGACCTACTACCGGGGCATCATTCGTCAACTCCACAGGCTTGGCCACGAGGTCACCTTCTATGAGCCGAATGTTTATGACCGCCAGAAGAACCGCGACATCTGCCCGCCCGAATGGTGCCGCTCGGTCGTGTACCAGGGCAATATAGAAGCGCTCCGCAGCGTCGCGGCAAAGGCCAGCGAAGCCGACGTTGTCGTCAAGACAAGTGGCGTCGGCTTCGAAGATGAAGCGCTGTTCGATGCAGTTTTTGCAGCTGCACGTCCCGGAACATTGAAGATATTCTGGGATGTAGATGCGCCGGCGACACTGGCCGAAATGCGCGCGGATGCCAATCATCCCCTCCATCGCCAGATCCGTGATGTGGATCTGGTTCTCACCTATGGCGGTGGTGACCCGGTGATCGCAGGATATCGCGAAATGGGCGCGCGTGAGTGCATTCCGATTTATAACGCGCTTGATCCCGATATCCATCATCCCGTGCGTGCGGAAAGCCGTTTTACCGCCGACCTGTCCTTTCTGGGCAACCGACTTCCGGACCGGGAGGCGCGGGTTGAACAGTTTTTCTTTGATGCGGCGGCGAACGCGCCGTCAGAGAAGTTCATACTGGGTGGTTCGGGTTGGGGTGACAAACCCATGCCCGACAACATCCGGTACATTGGTCATGTACCGACCAAGGATCACAACGCCTTTAATGTAACACCAAAGGCCGTCCTGAACATCAGCCGCGAAAGCATGGCGCAGAACGGCTATTCGCCAGCCACGCGTGTATTTGAAGCGGCAGGGGCAGGTGCCTGCCTGATCACCGACACTTGGGACGGGCTCGATCTTTTCCTCAAGGAAGGCTCTGAGGTGCTTGCCGCCCGCGATGGCCAGGAAGTCGCGGAGATAGTGCAGGCGCTTACCACCAAGGAAGCACAGCGCATCGGCGAGAACGCCCGCCAGCGCATGCTACGCGAGCACACCTATGGCCATCGCGCCGAGGAACTTGACCGCATTCTGACCCAGCACTTCGAAAAGAACCGGATTGAGGCAGCTGAATGACGCGTCCACTCAATATTGTCTTCATCGGGCTTTCTATATCCTCGTCCTGGGGAAACGGTCACGCCACCACCTATCGATCCCTGATGCGCGGGCTGGCTGCCGAGGGGCACAAGCTGCATTTCATCGAAAGAGATGTGCCGTGGTATGCTGCCCACCGGGATCTGCCGGAGCCGGAGTTCTGCAAGCTGTCTTACTACAGCAGTCCGGAAGCTATTGGCGAATTCGAACGTGACATTGTCTCTGCAGACGCCGTCATCCTCGGCTCATATGTCCCTGACGGCCAAATCGTCATCGACAAGGTTGCAGCCATGCAGCCGCGGCTGTTCTGTTTCTACGACATCGATACCCCGGTCACGATGGCAGCCCTTGATCGCGGGGAGGAGACTTTTCTTGCCAGACGGCAGGTGCCCCTCTTCGACATCTACTATTCGTTTTCCGGCGGGGAGGTTCTCACTAGGCTCGAACAGGAATACGGCGCTGAACGTGCCGAGGCCCTATATTGCAGCGTGGATGCCGAGCGCTACCGCCCGACCGGTGAAGATATCGAGTGGGAACTGGGCTATTTGGGAACCTACAGCCCGGACCGCCAGCCGGTGCTGGAAGAATTGCTCCTGAAGCCCGCACGGATGATGCCCGGCAGGCGCTTTGTGGTTGCCGGCTCGCAATACCCCGATGACATCGAATGGCCTGCCAATGTCGAGCGCATCGACCACCTGCCGCCGGAGGAGCACCCCTCCTTCTACAGTCGGCAAAAATATACCCTGAATGTCACACGCGCGGACATGGTGGCGGCCGGGTGGTCGCCGAGTGTGCGGCTGTTTGAAGCTGCGGCTTGCGCTACCCCGATCATAAGCGACCGCTGGCGCGGCATCGGCGAGGTTCTGCCCGAAGGTGAGGCGATCATAATTGCAGATAAAGCATCCGAGGTTGTGCGCCATCTGACGTCATCCACTCCGCAGCAACGGCAGGAGCTTGGTGCGTCGGCGCGCTCTCGCGTGCTGAATGCTCACACGGGAATGGCGCGCGCGAAGGAGCTTGAAACCTCGCTACGCAAGGCCGCGGGCAGAGCGTCGCGTTTTGCGCAGGCAGTATGAGGTGGGGATGAGTAACGGCGATAAGAAAAAGCGCGTCCTCGTTGCCGGTGGAGCAGGGTTCATCGGCTCGCATCTGTGCGATGCCCTGTTGCGTCAGGGGCATGAGGTGGTGTGCCTTGACAGCTTCCTGACCGGATCCCACCAGAATGTGGACCCGCTCGAAAACCATCCGGATTTCACTCTGGTAGAGGCTGACATATCCCAGACCCTGCCTCCCATGGGGCGGTTCGACGAGATTTATAATCTTGCAAGTGCCGCGTCACCGCCGCGCTATCAGGCTGATCCTGTCCACACAATGATGACGGGAGTGGTGGGCACCAATAATCTGCTGGAACTGGCAGCCCGGTGCGGTGCCCGTTTTTTGCAGGCTTCGACGAGTGAAGTTTATGGCGACCCCCAGGTGCACCCCCAGCCTGAAGACTATCTGGGCAATGTGAACTGCACGGGGCCGCGCGCCTGCTACGATGAAGCCAAAAGGGCTGGGGAAACATTGTGTTTCGACTATTTGCGGCGTGGCAGCGTCGATGCCAGGGTAGTGCGCATATTCAACACCTATGGTCCGCGTATGCAGGCCGATGATGGGCGGATTGTCTCGAACCTGATCACTCAAGCGCTGAAGGGCGAACCACTAACCATTTATGGCACAGGAGAACAGACCCGCTCCTTCTGCTATGTCGACGATCTCGTGCGCGGACTTATGGCTTTGATGAATGTTGGGGAGACACCGAGGTCTCCGGTCAATCTTGGCAATCCAGGCGAATTCACCATCAATGAGCTTGCACGGCTTGTTCGCGAACGTGTCCCTGCGGCAGGACCGACGGTGCATATGCCACTCCCGCAGGATGATCCACAGAAACGCAGGCCCGACATTACGCGCGCGAAAGAACTTCTGGGCTGGGAGCCCGTCGTCCCGCTGGTGGAAGGCCTTGAGCCGACGATTGCATATTTCGCACTTGAGCTTGGTGTCGAAGCGATGCCGAAAATGCCCACACCGGATGAAGTCAGGAAATCGGTCTGAAATGTCTAATGGCGATGGCGCGAATCACAGGGACAGCCTTGAAGAGAAGATCCACGCCCTGCGGCCGTGGTTTCACAACATGAAAATAGGCGGGATCGAAACCGCTCCCGACCACTTCCTGGGTGATTATCCGGCATTCAAGTTCCGCAACTTCGCCCATATTCTTCCGGAGGATCTGGAAGGTCGAAGTGTACTCGACATCGGATGCAATGCCGGTTTCTACTCGATGGAGATGAAGCGGCGTAATGCCGGTCGCGTAGTGGGCATCGATTCTGACCCGCGCTATCTGGCGCAGGCGAGACTGGCAGCAGAGACGCAAGGTTTTGAACTCGAACTGCATCAGATGTCAGTGTATGACGTAGGCGCGCTGAACGAGAAGTTCGACCTCGTCATATTTATGGGCGTACTCTATCACCTCCGCCACCCGCTATTGGCGCTGGACCTGATTCACGAACATGTCTGTGGTGACCAGATGCTTTTCCAGTGCCTGCAGCGCGGTTGGAACACCGTACCGGAGATTGCCGAGGATTATCCGTTCTCGGAATGGGAGATCTTTGACGAGCCCGATTTTCCGAAGCTCCATTTCGTCGAGCACCGCTATGCGGGTGATCCCACGAACTGGTTTTTCCCCAACCGGGCGGCGGTGGAAGCCATGTTGCGCAGCTCCGGCTTCAAGATACTCGAGCATCCCGAGCGGGAAGTATATCTCTGCGCCCGCGCCTGAACCGAATTGTGTGAGAGAATTTGGTGAGCGCGCAGGGGTTCGAACCCTGGACCTACTGATTAAAAGTCAGTTGCTCTACCAGCTGAGCTACGCGCTCCCGAAGGGCTTGCTGCCCCGAGAAAGTGCGCGGAACATAGTCAGGCCCCGCGCAAGGGTCAACCATCTTCGACGTAAATCCTCGCACTTTTGACACTGCCATCCCCAGGCGCTTCCTCCCTGCAGCGATCGGACACAGTTTAGTGATTGGTTCTCGATCACCAGCTTGGTTAGAAGGACCGAAAACGGCTGAGGAAATTTGTGGGCTATG
>Ga0310345_10006625_pt1 | contig 10089 bp, 6 predicted proteins | sample HC15DNA20500_MG_FD_204667 | JGI IMG/M metagenome (GOLD analysis project Ga0310345, IMG submission 204667) | Marine microbial communities from station ALOHA, North Pacific Subtropical Gyre - HC15-DNA-20-500_MG | ecosystem: Environmental > Aquatic > Marine > Oceanic | place: Pacific Ocean: North... | reverse complement strand
ATGGCCCGCAACCCGCCTGCACAGTAGGCGGTCCACTGGCCGGTGTCCCACTCGGGACCGATCAACAGGATGCGCATGCGCGTTCCAGGCTCTGCCAGACGTGTTGAGCTGTGCGAGTCCAGGTGAGCTCCGAGGCCCGTGCCAGGCCCCGCGTACGAAGATCGTTTCGAAGGTGGGGGTCGCTTGTCACTCTTACCAAGGCATCAGCGATAGCGTCTTCATCCAGCGGATTTACCTTCATGCCTGCGTCGCCGACGGCATTCGCAAGGCCTCCTTGGTTTGCGGCAACGACGGGAACGCCTGACGCCATAGCCTCGAGTACGGGCATTCCAAATCCCTCATCGAGTGCCACGGTCACGAGTGCAGAGGCACCGGTGAGCAACGATGGCAAGTCTGCGGCATCGATGATGCCTGGAAGCTGGAGGTCCTTATTGGGCGTGGCCTCTAGCTCCTGTTCCACTTCGTCATAGCGCCAGCCACGCCCGCCTGCCAGCACGAGTTTGTGTGGCATTCCTCGGTCTCGCGCTATGGCATGGGCTCGGGCAAGTGTGCCCAGGTTCTTGCGCGGCTGAAGGGTTCCAAGGAAAAGAACATATGGCATGTCGACCCGTAGGCGTCGAAGTGTGGCGCCAACGGCCGCCATATCGGATCTCGCGACGAATCGCTGACTATCGACGCCGTGAGGCGCTACGTCTACCCGGTTTGGCTCGATGCCATAGATCCGTACCACCTCATCCCGAACCCAGTTGGACACGGCCACAATTCGGTCGGCACGGTGCACGTTTGTGGCTGTCCAACGATCCAGGTACGCACGGGTGTCTGGCTCGTAATATCTCTGTGCGCCTGGCCGCATGAAAGCCACATCGTGGACGAAGGCTACGTGCTTCGGGCCAGAGCTAAGGGGGACGGGTTCGTGGGCGCTCTGAAGATATGCGTCGGACCGTCGCCAGGCGCTGGCTAGTGGCACACGCGCCCGGTACCAAGGATCCGCATTAAGAACTCGCGACAGGAGTCTATTGCCGATCCTGAACGGCGAAAGCACGTGAATCTGGGCACTCTGCCGTTGGAGCCCAGGCACACGGGACGGCGCATCGAACAGCAGGTCAACCTGGTGGTTTGCGGCATCAGCCACTAGCGCACGTGCCAGGCTCCGCATGCTCTCACCATGACCATCAGTGATCATGAGGTTTGCGTTGCGAAGGTTAATGGCTACCCGCATCAGGAATCAAGGCTCCGTTCGGCGCTACGCCGACGGAAGATCAAGACAGCCTCACGGCTAGTACTGTCGTGGTCTATGAGGTGCAGGAGTAACGCATAGATGAGGACAACCACAAGGCCTCCTTGCACCAGGAGGATGGCATCGGTGAGCAGAGGCAGCAACACTAGACGTCCGAGCACCCCTGCCACAACCGCTGCAACGAATGGGCGTGCAAGATGCTGCAGTAGGCGAAAATCGAAGACGTCCCTTGCAAGTGGTAGCAGTACCATCGACGCTAGGAGTTGGGTTGTACCGAGGGCGATCGGGATGGCTAGCAAGCCCACGCCACTGGCTCCGAGCGCAAGAGCGAGTCCCCAGGCTGCTATCGCCCAGGCAATTGCGATAATCATGACCTGACGCGTCCGACCAAGCGCGGTAAGGATCGGTGTGAGCAGGCCGTTTATAGGCACTAGCACCGCACTTGCAGCGAGCACGTAGAGTGCTGGCACGGCTGGAAGCCATTGCTCTCCATAGACGTGGATCGCGATCTCGGGGGCGAATGCGATCACTGAAGCAAATGCGGGGAGCGTGACGATGGCATTCCATTTGAGGGTAAGTTCGGCGCCCCGACGGACTCGTGCCGGATCATCCTGAATGCGAGCGAAAGCCGGGAGCGTAACTCTGGCAACTAGTTGGGTTAGAGTGAGGGGTTGGGACGCAATCTTGTCTGCCCAGCTGAGGAGGCCGGTTGCGGTTGTCCCAACGCTTCGCGGCGCGAGGAGTGGGACGAGTGCATCCTTAACCATCAGCGCTAGGCGGGCGCCTTGAAACTGAGCACCGAAGCGCAGGTATGGACGAAGGCCGGCAAGCCGAGCCGACGGCAGCGGCAGCCACGGTTTTGAGAGCATGACGACCAGAGTTGACGCAACACTGGCCCCTACATGGGCAATGACCAAAGCCCAGATGCCATATGCACCAATTGCGAAGCCGATGCCGGCGCCGAAGTACCAAAGCGTTCCGGCAATGTCTGCCAATGCTAGGCGACCGAATTGCAGATGCCGCTCGAGAAGTGCAGCAGGGACCAGTCGAAAAGCCGATAGGAGAATCGAGATCCCAAACGCTCGGATCATCCAGGGGTCGGCCTCAATTCCAATCAGTTCAGTTGTAATGAGGGGGCCGGCCAGCACGACGATAGTGCTTGCGATCGCTACCAGTCCGAGCTGCACCGTGAAGACTGCACGCAGATTAGTTGTGTCCGGCTCATCTTCGCGCTGGATCAGACTTGGATGCAACCCAACGTCAGTGAACTGCTTAACGATGCCAGCGAGGAATGCCACTGGGATGATGACGCCAAAATCAGCTGGTGTAAGCAACCGATACAAGGCGATATCCCCGGCAAACGAAACTAGCTTCATTGCACCCTCACGAATGCCAAGTGTCACGACACTCTGCACAGCCCGATCACCTAGCTCGCCCGTCGGTTCGTGATCAACGGTGGGATTTGGAGGCATAGTTGTCATGTCACAGTTCATCCCTGACGCAAACTCCCAGTGTCTGCTCGTACATGTGGATGAGGCGTGCCGTTGATCGCTGCCAGCTCATCGCATGGGCGCGAGCGTGACCACCCACAGCGAGTTGGTGAGCGTAGTCGGGCGACTGAAGCACCTGCTCCATAGCGGCGCGAAGTGCCCCTGCGTCTCCAGGAGGCACAAGCAAGCCTGTTTTGTTGGCCGCGACGATTTCCTCAGCAGGCGAATCCAGTGCACTAATTACTGGACAGCCACAAGCCCCAGCTTCAAGCAAGACGAGGCCGAAACCCTCAAAGTCACGACCGACGGACTGGTAAGCCATGACGACAACCGAAGCGCGGTGGTACCAGCGCACAAGCTCGTCGTGGCTTACAGCACCAGTGAGTGTGACGGCGTTGTGCAACCCTAGTTCGCAGATACGGTTTCGGAGTTGCGTGACGAACGGGGAACGCTCTGAGTACTGTCCAACTATCACATAGCGCGACCCCGGCAGTTGTTGGTGGAGCATCGCGAACGCTTCAAGTGTCACATCGAACCCCTTCCTTGGTTTGGGTTCTCCAACCGACAAGACGAGAGCTGGCTCACGAGGGATGGAGGCAGGCGGAGCCGCAAAGTCATCCACCCGCACTGCCAAAGGCACAACCGCGGTGTGCGTGAACCCGGTGTCGGCTCGCACTCGCTGTTCTGTGTATCGGCTAATGGCAATGAGCTGACGTGATCGGCGCATCGCCCATCGGAGGAGTCGAGCTTCGATCCAGTCTCGGCTCGACGGCACTGCGTAGGTGCCAACGAGCGACATAAGGAGTGGCCGACGTCCGGCTGCAGCTGCAGCTGCCGGTGCGTACGGCTCCACCATGCAGTGGACGACATCAACACCTCGCATCGCTCGCCGGAGTGGCATGAGGCTGCGGACAAGGAGGCGAGCAAAGTGAGGCGTGTCATGACGAAACGAAGGAATCTCGGCTTGGTCAGAATGGCTCCGTAGATCAGCCGGAATCGCAGGACTACTGGGTGTGATCAAACGCACGTCAACACCAGCCTGGATCAGCCCACGGGCTAGCTCTCCCGCGTAGCGCCCCCAACCGTTTCTGGGGTCGAGCTCGTCGGCCACGATGGCTAGCTTCACTGCCGTTCGCTCCTGAGACCAGCAATGAGTAACGGGAACAGCAATCCAGTTGCCACCAGGGAAACGACAATGCCAAACGCATGACCGGGCGGATCAAATCGCATCATGATGTGGTGGGCGCCTGCCGGTAGTGCGACACCGCGTGCCATCAGGTTGACGCTGAGAATGTTGGTCGGCTTGCCGTTCACCTCAGCAGTCCAACCTGGGGAGGGAGCCTCGTTCAGTATCACAAGACCAGGCGCTTCCAGCGTCACGCTGAACTCGATGCGTTCTGGGCCTCGCGTGACGGGGCCTAATGCGTCTGGCAGGGACGGTATTTGGGCCCGATTGATGCCCGGGTCGGTTTCCACTAGCGGCACATCCGGCTGCCTGGCGAGTTGATCGAGAATCACGTCAACATCGTCACTGGCGTCGACAACTTCCCAATTGCGTGCGACCCATAGGTCGGGTCGCCAATTCTCGATCTCATAGACGAACAGTGGTTGCTCGACGTCTACCCATCTCGGCAATTCGATCAAATCTGCATGTATCTCTCGCAGGCCATCAATCGTCAGGGCAGTGCCGGACGTTATGTATCGGACGTTGATTGCTGCTAGCACGCCCAGGCGTGACTGCAGTGTGTCAAGGCGTGCATGAGCGTCAAGCAATGGATCGGTTGCGAATCCTGCGACAGTGGCGCGCTCGCTGCCGCCATACGCGAGAAGGGCAGCTGTTGTTCTCGGCATCAAATTCTCGTAGCCGTCGACTGTGCCGGGGCCGTCGTCAAGAGCCAGATTGGGCGCGTGGGTAGCAGTAAGAAAAATCCACTCAAGTAAATCACGTTGCTCTTGTGAGAATTGATTGCCCGTCGCTGTTGACAGTTCAAACTTCTGAGCCTGAGCTCGGTACGAGAAGAGGCGGCCAGCCCTATCAACTACTGGTCCAGCTAGCTCCGACGCTGGGCGCTTGTACCACTCATCTGGCACCGTAGCGATTGCATGACCTGGCGCAAGTAGCAGGTCGGCCGTTATGAGGGCACCAAACCCTATTTGTGCATGGGTGCCGCGAAGGGACCCCCGTCGATAGCTCCAGACAAGCACAGCCCCAGCGATGGCGACGACTAGCATCAGACGCGGGGTCGCCCCCACGAGACTCAATGCATGTTCTAGGCGTGCATATAGCTGGTCAAATGTCCGGTAGTAGCGGTCCGCCGTAAGGAATCGACCTTCCGATCCAACGATCGTTCGGTCGATCAGGTCATAGCCGTAGGGGACTATCAGGAACGCGAAACCGGATAACACAACTGTGGCCATCAGCGTGCCAGCAGTTATGACGCTGGCCACACCGGTCCAGATACGTGCTAGCCACTCTATCGGACGGGATTTCGCCACCTCGGGCCTTAAAAGCAGGTCGAATCCGTAGCCTGCGAGAAATGCGATGCCAAAGGACGCTACGATCCCAAAGCGGGCTGGCTGACGGAAGAACCCGAATAGCGGCAGCTTGTGTACAAGGGGGAACCCGAGACTGTAGGAGCCCATGGCTAGGATCCAGCTAACTACGACCAGCACAGCGAGAAACTGCACAACTCGGTGGCGTCGCGCGACCAGTATGGCCAAGAGCGCTAACAGGGGTGTCATGAATCCGAGATAGAGCAACTCTTCAGCGTTCAATGTCTCGTCGAGCACGCGGGGAATCTCGAAAGATGGGTGCAGGTAGCCGAGTATTAGGCTCCAGGGGGCAATCGACCCTTGGGCAGCCGTCTCAAAACTAAGACCACCTGCACGGGCTGACAGTGCGGTCGTTTCAAGCGTCGGCAGAAGGCGAACCGCCCCTAGTGCAAGCCCTATGACTACACCAATTACTATCCATGAGCCGAGACGGACACAGGCATGCAGACCCCGCGCTTGTCTTGTCCATTCAAGACGGAACAATGCGTAGAGGAGCCACACACTCACGAACATCAACGCAACCTGTGGGTGTCCGGCCAAGGAAGCAATCCCTGTAATTCCGGCAATCGATACGACCCAGCGTGTCCTGCCCTGAGCGATGCGTTCGATGGCTATGAGACCAGCGGGTAGGACGAAGAAAATATCGGCGTAATTCAGGAAGCGAGAGGTCGCGAACACGAAGGGGCTGTATGTGAAAAGGAACGCCGCGACAAACGCACTTCGTCGCGAGAGGCCCCACACCCGACCGAGTCCGTACGCCGCAGCCGCCGTCATGACAAGCCCGATCGCTGTCTCGATGAAGTACGCGTGCAGTGGATCAAAGATCCGCAAAAGGCCCCATGTAAGGGGATAGAACCATCCGAATTCCGAGAAGGCCACTGGGAAGCCGCCAAGTAACTCGTGTGTCCAGAGCGGGATCCGACCGTCGGCCAATCCCTCGGCTAGCAAGCGATATCGCGGTTGGTAGCTCAGCAGCAAATCGAAGTCGAGCCAAGGCGCACCGCCGAAAAGTACAGCCCGGTAGAGCAGCAATAGCGGCGCTATCAATCCAGCTGCGATCATCAGCCGGTGCCAGTTCGCGCTGGCACTCGCCAGCTGGCCGGCGGTCCGCCCGGTGAGGGCGGCAGCGCGGATCAGGCTGGCTGTGCCAGCGCGAGGAACTCCACGATCCTGGCTGCGCGTCGGTTCCACGTCCGCTCCGCTACCTCCTCATGCGCCGTACGTGCCAGGCGATCGGCGAGGACATCGTCACCTAACAGACGCATGACCGCTGCCCCGAGAGCGGCTTCATCATCCGCCGACACGAGCAGGGCGTTGTGCTCATCACGTAAGACTTCGCGCAAAGATGGTAAATCGCTGGCGACAATCGGCACGCCGGATGCCATGTATTCGAACATTTTGAGGGGTGATGTGTGTTCGCGGGAAATCACTGTCTGCCCGCTAAACGGAATGACGGCGACGTCCGCAGCAGCAAGATATCGCCGTGCATCACTCGGAGCCAGATGGCCTGTCATGATCACGTTGCAGCGTCCGCGGGCGAGTTTGCGAATACGTGAGCTGTCGGGCTCCACGCCACCAACAATCGCAATTTGGATGGTATCTGGCATGTGGGCCGTGGCTGCAACCAGCGTGTCCACACCCTTCCAACGATATAGGTGGCCCAGGTAGCACACGATCTGGGCCGTGGGGGTGAGACCGAGCATGCGGCGAGCACACGCTTTCGATTGAGATGCGAAGGTGGCGATCCTTACGGCATCGTGTGCTACCAGGATGCGATCCGCCGGAACCCCGCGGGTCACATACCACCGGCTTAGCGGTGAGGAGATTACGACGACGCGGTCGATCCGCTGCAGGGCCCACAAGTGCAGGATTTGCGAAATCGATGACCGGGGCAACGTGTGAGCCTCGAAGCATGTGCGGTTTCGGTGCCGCCAGCACAATGCCACTAGAGTGAGCGGAAATAGGTCACGGCTGTACACAACATCACCGCTGAGACGCCGACCCATTACTAACGCACTGAGTGTGAATGTCCATAGTTGAATTAGGTGTGCGAGCAAGCGGAGCGGTCCACGATTGAACATTGGCCAATCGAGTGTGAATCGCTTTATCAGGTCCAGGCAGGGAAAACCGACGAGAGCGAACGTTCGGTCGATGCAGTAGTGGGCATACGGGTCCTTAATCTCCCGCATGGCGTCTGTGTTAGCCCGTCGTGCATAGAGCAAAAAGGTCTCGATGCCGTGTGCGGCGAATGCTTCAGCCATATGCATGATCTGTAAGGGATGCGCCTTCTCGCTCGGCACGCGGGCGTTCGCAAGCAAAACGAAGCGCATTTGTAGCGAGCTCTAGATTTCGTACCGAATTGACGCTCTTGTGCGAACACCGAGCGGTCCGAAACAGATGTGGTGATCGGCCATGTGCCAACTCGTTGGCGCATCGACAGTTAGCGTGCGGGAAGCTTGGGGGAAATGGTAGGCGAGTCCCGCTATTGGTTGTCTGACGAGCACGGTGTCCGCGACCGATAGCCGATCAGCGCGAATCTCGTAGCGACGTTCCGTTTCCACGTCCGGGTGGACCTCGCCATCTTGTCTCGCCAGCCACGATGTAATCAACACGGCGTCGTCCTGCATTGTCACGTTGCCATCAAGGGCGTGGCTCGAGGCGTAACGGTTCGCCGCAGCCCACGCGGGAGGGCCAAATAGTCGATAGAGCATGCGCAACGCATATCGCCTGCGGCCGGCCCGCCAATGCATGCGCGCGATGTGCAGACGAAACCGGGTGGCCTTATCAAACTTGGTAGGCAGCTGGCGTGAGGTGGGTGCCAGTGACCACGTGCCTTCGGGCATCCATGGTTCGCAGACACTCGACAGTACGTTTACCCAACCATTTTCCGATCGCCCAGTGTAGACAAGTCCGCCACCCCCAACGCGGCCTCCCACGAGGCCATTTGCTGGGCGCTTAGCTGTACGCAGCATCGCGCAGGCTTTACGACTCTGTATGCGGACAACTCCTGCCTCGGCATGATGCACCGGTGCGTTCGGCTCTAGTAGCAGTGGATTAGTCGGAAGGTCTTCCAACTCAGCAGCCATGTGTGCACGTGCCAACCAGGCTAGGTCGGCAGTGTGGAAGACGCGGCACACGAACGCTGGTCCGGTTGGGCTGGCGTCGACAAACCCATCGGGGCCGACGGCCCGGGCCGAACGGGCAGCAACTATACCTGCGAGGCGGCGAGTGGCGGCACGTCCATCAGTCGCCAGTGCATATGCGTCATAGGCTGCCGAACCGACCTCAAAATCAGAATCCCAGAACCAGCGCTTGCCCTCGAGCGCGAGGGGCTTCACACCGTCAGGTCGAAGCACGTCGACGAGGAAGTCCACCGCCCTTCGCAGCTCATCCGCATGTGAGTCGTCTCCGATGAGATCGAGAGCGTACCGGGCAAAGGCAATAACACGACTGTGGTAGTAGACCGTCAAGTCACTAATGCCATCGTGTTCGCCGATGGCCGTCGCATCGGCCACGTATGGGAACGATCCATCGGATCGCATCTCAGCTAAGGCGCGTTCGACAGCCGTTCTCGCGGCCTGGGCCCACGAAGGCTCATCGAGGACTGCAGATGCCTTTGCGAGGCCCATAGCTCCCCATAGGCGCTGATTGATGACGGGCTTCCCCGGCGCTGTAGGTGCCAGGTAGGTGTCTGCGCACAGACGGATTGCCTCTTCGAGACGGGCACGATCAATGTGTGACAAATGATCACCGGCGGCATGGAGAAGAGTGGCAAGTGCATCCACACACTCGCCACAGTCAATAACGTTGGTTGAGATATTCTTGGGGTGGTGCCGTCCCGGAAAGAAGACCCATGCATTTCCCGCAGCATCGTCCTGACCAAGGCGCCCAGTGACGGCGCGTGCTACGCGGACTGCGCGATCGATAAATCGCTCATCACCGTCATGAGCGGCAAGTGCACAGTTGATAACGATCGCGCGAGCAGTTTTGCCCGTGTGGTCAACGCCATGCTCGGGACAGCGCAGATAGCATTCCTCACCTAGCGCCCGATCAAAGGCGTCTGAGGCCTGCCCAATTGCCCAGCGCGCTCGGGGTGTGAGCCTTCTGGTGCCTACCCCGGGCTTGGCGGTACTAGACACGCTCGCCAACCTTCGTTGCTGGTACGCCCGCCATGACAGCGTAAGGAGCTACATCCTTTGTTACGACTGACCGCACACCGATGATGGCACCATCACCAATATGGACGCCTGACAGGATGACGACGTCGCTGTAAATCATGACGTCGTTGCCTATCTCGACAGGTTTAGCCTCGATTGGGGCGTCCAGGACGCCCACGTCACGCTTGTCCACCGCATGCCGGTGTGTATAAACAACTGCACCACGTCCCAGATGTGAACCGGCGCCGATGGCCACCGACGCCGTACAGTCAATACGTGCGTCAGAGAGCACCTGTGTCTGTTGGCCAATCGTGAGCCCACCGGAGTTGGAACTAGCGTGTTCGCGCCCAATGCGTACATCTCGCTTGATGTGCACACCGGAATCCAGACGCAGCTGCAGCCCCTTCGGAAAATAAAAGCGCGCGTCGATGCGCACATCTTGACCCATCCTCACACCCACGGCGCGCGACAGCAGGGCGTGGCGCAACCACCAGGCTAATCTCTGATAGGTGTGGGCTTGTGGTACGTCTGGCAGGTGAGCTGCCACTCGTGCCATGTGCCGGAATGAATCCAGCGTCATACCGATGAGGCCCGTGGGAAGGGGGGATGTCGATGCTGCTGGAGCGCCGTAAACACTTGGATCAACCGCTCG
>Ga0310345_10006623_pt1 | contig 10090 bp, 7 predicted proteins | sample HC15DNA20500_MG_FD_204667 | JGI IMG/M metagenome (GOLD analysis project Ga0310345, IMG submission 204667) | Marine microbial communities from station ALOHA, North Pacific Subtropical Gyre - HC15-DNA-20-500_MG | ecosystem: Environmental > Aquatic > Marine > Oceanic | place: Pacific Ocean: North... | reverse complement strand
CCGCCAGCAAGGTGATCAAACTGAAGCCGGCCCAGAACACATTGAGCAGCATCACGTCCCGCTCGATGGCGTAGAACTCATTCCAGTAGAAACGCACCAGCCCGCTGCCCAGGCCCAGCGCCAGCAGAAACGCCACCACCAGATGCGGGCGCACCGCGCTGATATCGAAAAAACTGTTCTCAAGCAGGCCGCCTTTCTCGGTGACGTTGAACGACCCCTTCTTCGGATCCCAGAGGGTCACCAGCGTCGGTTTGATCAGGTGAAAGCAAAGCACCGATTCGTAAATCTCGCCCCAAAAGGTGTAGCGGAAACGGCCATTGAGCCGCGAGTTGGTCCAGATCGCGTGGAACAGGTGCGGCAGGGCGTAGGCGAAGATCATCGACGCGGACGAGGCGATGATGTTCTGGCCGAGCAGCAGGTAGGCCAAAGGCGCGGTGATGAACACCACCCGTGGCAGGGCGAACTGGAAATGCAGCATGGCGTTCAGATAGCAGAGCCGCTGCGCCAGGCTCAGGCCCCGGCCGAACAGCGGATTGTCCACCCGCAGTATCTGCGTCATGCCGCGCGCCCAGCGCGCCCGTTGCCCGATGTGCAGGGACAGCCGCTCGGTGGCCAGCCCCGCCGCCAGCGGCAGGCTGACGAACGCGGTGCGCCAGCCTTTACGCTGGAAGCGCAGTGCCGTGTGGGCGTCCTCGGTGACGGTCTCCACCGCGAAGCCGTCGGTCTCGTCCAGCGCTTCACGGCGGATCACCGCGCAGGAGCCGCAGAAGAAGGTGGCGTTCCAGAAGTCGTTGCCCTTCTGCACCGGCCCGTAGAACAGCTCGCCCTCGCGGGGCAGCTCCTCGCCGACGCCCAGGTTGCGCTCGAACGGATCCTGGGAATAGAAATAGTGCGGGGTTTGCACCATCGCCAGCTTGGCGTCGTCGAGAAAACCGCCCACGGTGGCTTGCAGGAAACCGGCGGTGGGAATGTGGTCGCAATCGAACACGCAGATCAGTTCGCCATCGGTCCGGCCGAGGGCGTTGTTCAGGTTGCCGGCCTTGGCGTGCTGATTGTCCTCGCGGGTGATGTAGCCCACCCCGGCGCTTTTGGCGAACGCCTCGAAACTGTCCCGTCGGCCGTCGTCGAGTATGTAGATGCGCATCTTTTCGGCGGGGTAATCCAGGTTCTGCGCCGACAGCACCGTGTCGCTGACCACGTCCAGGCTTTCGTTATAGGTGGGGATATAAACGTCCACGGTGGGCCACAGGCCGGTGTCTTCCGGCAACGCCACCAACTTGCGCTCCAATGGCCACAGCGTCTGCAGATAGCCGAGCAGAAGAATCACCAGCGCGTACAGCTCGGCCAGAAACAGGCCGTAGCCGAGCACCGCTTCGGGCACGCTTTCGAAATGCAGCGTCGCGGTGGCGCGCCACCAGATGTAGCGGCTGGAGACGATCAACGACAGCGCCACCAGCCACAGGGACACGCGCCGCGAATCCGGGCGCACTCGGTTCACCAGCGCCATCAACAGCACGCTGGCGGCACCCAGCAGCGCCTGGTGCCCGGCGTCCATGGGCGTGGTGATGAACAACAGCACCGGCGGTATCGCCAGCAAACAGGCGAGCGCGAACAAACACCGCCTCCCCAATGGCGGCCGGGTTTTATTCTTCGACATGGTTAATTACCTGTTGTGTCCCCAAAGCGGTGAATAACCCGCTGAATCCGCCCCCTTGAGCAGCGCCAGCGAACGCCGGCAAAGCATCCCCAGGTCGCGGGCGGCGCGCGACGACTCGGCATGTTCAAACACGGAAATTTGACGGGCGCCGGCTTCCGGCACCGCCTCGTCGCGGTGCAGGGTGGCGAGCAGACTGTCGCGGTACCGGGTCTGCAGAAATTCGGTGATTTCGCGATTGAGCCGGCGGCGAATATCAACCTGATTGAGCACCAGCCGGTGCTCGGAACCCGGCGCCACGCCGGGCGGGTAAAAACCGTCCTCCAGCCCCGGCAGCAGGGACACCGAAGCGGAATCCGCCAGCAACAGGGTCAGCCGCAGGTTGGCCAGCGGCGACACCGCGTCCAGCGCCGGCGACGGCCCCGGCGGCAGATCCACCACCAGCACGGTGTCCGGCTGCTCCGCCAGGCCGCGCAGGCCCGCGCTCAGAAACCCCGGAGTCTGCAGCGCCTGGTCCAGCTCTCGGCGCTGGGCGCAGTCGGCGGCGCCGTAGGGCAACACCCCGACGCCGCCTCCGCCGTTGAGCACCCGCGCCATCCAGTCGCCCGCCGGCGGGCCGCCCCGCGCCAGCCCGCCGGCTTCGCCCAGGGGAATGCCGAAATGCAGGCGCAAACTGTTCTGCGGATCCAGATCCAGAGCGAGGGTGCGGTAGCCCGCGGCGGCAATACCGTAGGCGAGATGCGCCGCGCACGTGGTCTTACCCACGCCCCCTTTTGGGGATGCGACCGCGATCAGCACCGCGTGGGCCACCTCTCATTGTTTTCGCCGGGGCCCACCGCGATGCGGCGCAACAATTGTTTAAGCGGTTGCTCGTCGCCCGCTTCCGGGTGGTCCTGCTCCACCTCGCGGCGGTGACGCGCCTGCAGCAAGGAGGCGAAACGCTCCAGCGCGGCGTCCTGGGCCTCTTCGTCGCCGGGGGCCGGCGTCTCAGTGGTTTCGGTCACCTCCGGCGCCGGCCGCCTTACCTGAATCGGCGGCCCCGGGTCCGGTTCGGAGGACGGTGTGGAAGGAGAAGCGGAAACGCCGGCGGCGACCTGGTCGATCAGGCTCCAACCGGTCTCGCGGTGCTCATGGGCCGGCGTACCGGTATCACGAAAAGGGAAATCGGCCTGCCCGGCCTTGCGTTGAAATCGTTCAATTTCATGATAAGAATTCATGACGTCCCCAGGTACAGATCACAAATTGGAACTGACACTGCGCCCGGGCATAAGCATTACATTGCCTAGCGCATACAAATTTATTTTTATGCCAACCCCATCACAGATTCGGAAATGGTACACATCGATACAAAAGCTGTACACACTGAGAACCAGGGTTTTAATCGTATTTTGGATTAAAGAGCGTAAAACAATAAAATCGGCCTAGTTAAAACTAAGCATTAATAATTATAAAAATTACGGCAAGTATTATTACTCTTCACAAAAAAGCTGACTTTTTCGTACCAAGGTACCCGTAAATGCATATTGTGATGCGCATCACAAAATGGCAGGATTTGAGTGTGCCCCGGGGTTATCTCACCCCCTTCCCGTAGGCCCCGGGGCATCGTTTCACAGTCGTTTTGTGTGACTTCAGGCGCCCACGGGCGCCTTTTTTATGGGCGGGAAGAAGGCAGGGAGCAGGCAGGGGGTATACAGAAAGTATCAGGCTGTGAATTGAGACCGGGGTCTCACAGTGGCAGGCTCTTGCGCTTCGCGGAATGGACAGTAACGACAGGGACGTGGCCGGACCGCGAAGTATCGTAGTGATGTCTTAAGAGTCTCCGTCACTTCGAGCCCGGGGCGCCTTTATGGCGCCCTTTTTAATGGACGCCCTTTCCGGACGCTACCTGAGGGTCGATCACCGTGGCGGCGTCAGCGGCCGTCTCATCGGCCTCGACGCGGGGCAGCTCCGGGTTCTCGCCCTCGACCTCTTCACGGGGCCGATAGCCGTTGACGTATCGGCACAGCAGCGCTTTCAACGATGCCGATTGGCCCTGATCAAGAACACCCCGCAAAGCCTGCAAGGCGGCCGCGACCTCTTCGCTGGAAAGCGCCTCCTCATGGGCCTGCATGATCATTTCATGCTCGGTTCGCACGCTGGCGTCACCGATCAGCAGTTCTTCGAAAAGCTTTTCCCCGGGTCGCAGGCCACTGAATACGATCTCTATATCACCGTCCGGGTTGGACTCGTCGCGCACCGACAGCCCCATCAGGCGGATCATGGTCTGCGCCAGATCGAGAATCCGCACCGGCTCGCCCATGTCCAGCACGAACACCTCACCGCCCTTGGCCATGGCACCGGCCTGGATCACCAGCTGGGCGGCTTCGGGGATGGTCATGAAGTAGCGAATCACATCGGGGTGCGTCACCGTCACCGGCCCCCCACGGCGGATCTGCTCGCGGAACAGCGGCACCACCGATCCGGAGGAGCCCAGCACGTTACCGAAGCGGACCATGGAGAAAACCGTGCTGCTGCCCCGCCCCGCCATGGCCTGCAGGACCAGTTCGGAAAAGCGCTTGGTGGCGCCCATCACATTGGTGGGGCGCACCGCCTTGTCGGTGGAAACCAGGATGAAGTGGCTGACGCCGGCGGCTTCCGCGCCCTGGGCCGCGGCCAGCGTGCCCAGAATATTGTTGCGCACGCCAGCGGCGGGGTTCTCCTCAACGATGGGGACGTGTTTATAGGCGGCGGCGTGATACAGCGTATCCACGTCGAATTCGCGGCATAGCCGTTCCACATGCCCCGGATCCACCACGGAACCGAGCATGGCGACCAGCTTAAGGTCGAAGTGATGGCGCTGGATCAGGTCCGCCAGTTCCATCTCTATGTTGTAGAGGGCCACTTCGCTCTGTTCCAGAAGCACCAGGTGGCTCGGTGCCAGCTTGATGATCTGGCGGCAGAGTTCGGAACCGATGGAGCCCCCCGCTCCGGTGACCACCACACTCTTGCCGGTAATGCAGCGACCCAGCAAATCCCGCCTCGGCGAAACGGTATCGCGGCCCAGCAGATCCTCGATCACCACGTCCTGGATCTCGGTGAGACGGGCGCGACCGCTGGCGATATCGCTGAAAGTGGGCACCGTCTGCACCCGAACATTAAGCTGTTCAAGCCAGTTGACCAGCGCAATACGCCGATGCCGGGGCATGGCGGGCATTGCCAGCAGGACGGTGTCCAAGCGGCCGCGGCGGACCGCCTCGCTCAAGCCTTGCCGGCTGACCACCGGCACACCGCTCAGCAAAGTGCCCTGCTTACCCAGGTCGTCGTCCACCACCAGCACCGGACACAATTCGCGGCCCGCCTGCAGCGCGGCGACGAGCTGAGCACCGGCACTGCCGCCGCCGAACACCGCCACGGGGCGCCGCTGCAGTCCACGGGTGGACAAGCGCCCCAGCCAGCGACGCGCCAGATAACGGCTCACACCCAGATAACCGCAACCCAACAGCCAGAAAATAATGAAGACCGAGCGCGGCACCATGACCGGTACCATGTAGGAGAGAGCCGCCAGAGCCACGACGGAGGCGGCCATACCCGTGAAAACGGACTTGGCGGCCTCAGCCCCCAAATAGCGCACCATCGGCCGGTAGAAGCCGAAGGCGTATAATGAAAGCAGAGACGAAATGGTGGCGGCGGCGAATATCCAGTTGCCGTCCACCGGCGGGGTCACGGAGCTGTAGCGCAGGGCGAAGGCCACCCACAGCAGTATCGGCAGCGCCACGGCATCGCAGAGCATCATAATCGCCCGCTTCTGCGACCTATTACAGCGCAGCACCAGGGCAGCAACCTTATACAACAGCGCTTTCAACGGCGATTCACTCCACATCCGGGGCCGGCGGCGCGCATCTTCACCCGATACACACCTTACAAGCAAGGTTACCGCATCTTGGCGGAAGGTGCGCCAGCTACACCGCTCCCGGTATCAGCCGGCGGCCTCGTTCATCACCTCAGCGAGAGCGCAGACAGTTCGTTGCATATCAGCGTCTTCCAGGGTGGGATGCACCAGGAACATAAGACTGGTCTCGCCGAGCTCACGGGCCACCGGCAGGGGCCGTGCGGGCGCCAGCCCCGCGTCCTGGAAACAGCGCTCCAGGTACACTTCGGAACAGGACCCGGAGAAGCATGGCACGCCCCGCTCCACCATGGCGGTCATGATCCGGTCACGGCTCCAGCCCGGGTTCAATGCTTCCGGCTCGACGAACACATAGCCTTTATACCCGGCGTGCGCCGCGGCTTCCGGCAGTGCCGGGACGCGCAGGCCCGGCAGACGCCGGCCGGCGTCCCACAGGGTCTGACAGTGTGCCTGTCTGCGCCGGGTCCACTCGCCCATGCGCTGTAGCTGAATGCGGCCGATGGCCGCCTGCATTTCGGTGAGCCGCCAGTTATGGCCGAAGCTTTCGTGCAGCCAGCGAAAACCGGGGGGATGGTCACGCTCGTAGACCGCCTCCCAGCTCTTGCCGTGGTCCTTGAGACTCCACATCCGCGACCACAGCGCCGCATCGTTGGTGGTGACCATGCCGCCCTCGCCGCCGGTGGTCATAATCTTATCCTGGCAGAACGACCAGCAGCCCACATGTCCCAGACTGCCCACGGGGCGGCCTTTCCAGGTGGCGCCATGGGCCTGGGCGCAGTCCTCGATCAGCCACAGCCCGTGTTCTTCCGCCAGCGCGCCCAGGGCGTCCATATCGCAGGGCCAGCCTCCCAGATGCACGCACAGAATGGCTTTCGTCGCCGGCGTCAGTGCCGCCGCCACGGTGGCGGCGGTGAGATTCTGGGAATCCCGGTCCACGTCGGCGAATACCGGCCGGGCGCCGGCGTTCACCACCGCGCTGGCAGTGGCGAGATAGGTGCGCGGGGGGACAATCACCTCATCGCCCGGGCCGATGTCCAGCCCACGCAGCGCGAGATCCAGCGCCAGGGTCCCGTTCGCCACGGCCACCGCATGCTCGGTGCCGGCAAAAGCGGCGAACTCGCGCTCGAAATGACGCCCCTCTTCACCGGTCCAGTAGTTGACCCGGTTGGAGAGCAGCACCCGGCGGGCGGCGTCCGCTTCTTCCTCGCTATAGCTCGGCCAGGGCGGGAAAGGTCCGTTCAACATAGATTCAATCCGAGGGCTGGGTAAACAGGCTGCTGGTGGACGGATCGGCCAGGGACTCCAGAATGGTGCGGCTGACCAGGGTGCACTTCACCCCGTTGATGACTTTATAGGCGCCGTCATAGGGAGGGAACCAGAAGGCGCGAATTTTACGCTCCACGTCATCGCCCTCCTTCACCTCCTTCATGGCCTCCATCCGTGCCCGGCTGACGTAGCGTCCACCGGTATTGGGCGTGGTGGCCAGGCGCTGTTCGCTCGCCAATAGCCTCTCCGTAATCTCCTGGAACTGGGCCAGCAGCAGGGGCTGCGCCTTGGCCTCCAGGGTGCGGGCGGTTTCGCGCTGCCGGTCCACCGGGAACTCACGCACCTGGATGATTTCGCCGGTATCGATATCTTCATCCACGTAATGGGCGGATACCGCCCAACGGGGAAGGTCTTCGAGAATCGCCAGGTTATAGCCGGCGGTGCCTTTGTATTCCGGCAGGGGCGCGGGATGGAAATTAACCACCCCTCGACCGCAATGCTCCAGCAAAGGAGCGCGGATCTTCTGCCAGTAGAGCATGGAAAGTCCGAGATCCACGGACAAAGAGCCGTCGGTCACCCCGGCCTCCACCTCCTCACGGCTGAGTATCGGCACGCCGGCATCGCGGGCCACCTCGCTGGTCGGAGACACCGCCAGGTGACTGTCGGTGATGACACCCACCACCGAAACGTCGTCGCGTTCCAGCAGCCAGGCGAGCGCCTTGGCGGCCACGGGCTTGCGGCCCATGAAAAGTACGTTAATCATTCGTCGTCATTACCTTTGAAATAGTCCGTGGTGGCGTGGCCGTCCTTGGAAACGCCGTCGCGGCGCAGAACCGTCCAGGCCGTGAGCAGCAGTATTTTCAGATCCAGCCACAGACCCGCATGGTCGACATACCACACATCCAGATCGAATTTTTCCTGCCAGGTGACGTTATTGCGACCGTTGATCTGCGCCCAGCCGGTAATACCGGGGCGCACCTCATGACGGCGGCGCTGGTGGGCGTTGTAGAGCGGCAGATAGGCCATCAAAAGGGGACGCGGCCCCACCAGGCTCATGTCACCGCGCAGCACGTTGAGCAGCTCCGGTAGTTCGTCCAGGCTGGAGCTGCGCAGAAAACGGCCGAATGGAACCAGCCGCTGGTCGTCCGGCAACAGCTCACCGTTGGCATCTCGGCCATCGGTCATGGTGCGGAACTTCATCATCTCGAACGGTTCGCCGTGCAGGCCGGGCCGGGTTTGACGAAACAACACCGGCGAGCCCAGCTTAACCCGCACCAGTATGGCGAGCACCACCAGCACCGGGGACAACAGCAGCAGGGCCAGACCGGATACGCATATATCAAGCAGGCGTTTAAGCATCGGGGCCCTCCTGAACGCGGCCGGCGGGCGGCTCGCCACGGGTCACCCAGGCCACGAAATCACGGCCCAGGGTATCCCGGTCGAAACGCTCCCGGGCGAGTTGCGCGGCGGCGTCGCCTTTGGCGGCCAGGGCGTCGCGGTCGTCGGCCGCGGCTTCCAGGGCGTCGGCGAAGCGGGCCGGGTCATCCGGGGGCACGGAAAAACCACACCCGCTCTCTTCGATCATCGACGCCAGCCAACCCGGATAGTTGTTCAGCACCGGCAGACCGGCGGAAATATAATCGAAAAACTTATTCGGCGAGGTGCCGAAGTAGAAGGCGGGAACGTTCGCCAGAATCTGCATGCCCAGATCCGCTTCCGCCATCAGGCCGGCCAGGCGCGCCTTATCAACCGGATCATGGAACACCAGGGGGCCGCCACCGGCGCCGTCCAGGCCCTCGGCGGCGGCGCGCTCGCGCAGCGCCGGTTTACGCATGCCCTGCCCCACCAGCACCAGCTTGATATCGGTACGGCCACGGCGTTTGAGCTCGGCGCCCGCGTCCAGCACTGCATCCAGACCGTTGGCCATACCGTGGGTGCCGGTGAAAATCGCCATCAGATCGGTCGCTTCCACGCCTTCGGGGCGCCAACCGGGCCCGGGCGCCGCAAATATGCCGAAGTCACAGCCGTTGGGGATCATGGCGATGCGCGCCGGGTCGATACCGCGCGCCCGGATGCCCTTGGCCATGCCCGGCGACAGCGCCACAAGACGATGCGCGGAGTGATAGGAGAGCCACTCCAGCCCGGACATCAACCACAACACCAGCGGGTTGGTGATCACGCCCATCGCCTTGGGCAGCTCCGGCCACAGGTCACGCACTTCGAAAACAAAGCGCTTGCCGCGCAGCCAGCGCGCCACGATACCCGGAATACCGGCGGTCAGCGGCGTGCTGGTGGCGAACACCACGTCGTACCGCCGGGTTAAAGCGACCAGAACACTGCGCAAGGCGAACAGCAGAAACAGCCCGGCGCGTTTCAGGAAGCCGTCGGCATTGGAGTAGGCCAGGTTGAACTCCACCACCTGGATACCGTCCACCTCGCCTTCGCGGCGGCCCCTGCGGAACGCCCCCTGCAGGCCCGTCTGACCACCATGGTAGGAGCCGCACACCATGGTGACCTGATGCCCTTCCGCCAGCAGCCGACGCGCCATCTCATAGGAACGGGTGCCCGCGGAGCCTTTGGGGGTCGAGAAATGCTGATGGAAATACAAAACCTTCATGTCGGAAATTCAAACTCCGTGGTGAACACACCGGCTTCCTCAAGCACCACTTCCAGCACCGGTAGCGGCGTTTTTTGGCTGTAATAACGGGACTCCCAACCCTGCACCAGGCATCGCTCACGCACCGGAACATCAGCGCCGACACGAATGCGAAGCGTGCCGTTAACCAGATCGTCGCCCCGCCATTGCCAATCACCGGGGCAAAGCCGCCAGCGCAGGCGCGCCTCACGACTGAAGCCGTCGACCCGGTCTTCCACTTTCAACCGCCCGACCTCCAGCCACACCCGCCGATAATGACCGGCACCCTGCCAGTCACGGTAACCGGCGGCCAGGGTCTGGTCGCCGTTGTCGGCACGCGGGCCGTCCAGATTCCGCACCGAAGGCCAGGCGCCGAACAGGAAGCGGCCCAGCCTCGGCATTTGCTCGCGGCCGTCGAACTGCACGCTATTGTGAGAGGCCACGCCCGGAAAATAGTCCTGCCAGTCGCCGTCCTCCTGGCCCGGGTTATAGCTGTAGGTGCCGCCGTCACGCAGCAGGTTTTCCCCACCACGCCACAGATCCAGATGCAGCAGATCGCTCTGCGCCGGACGAAACCGGAAATTGGGAAAGCGCAGCACCGCCATCGCAGGCCCGCTGCGGGCCACCGCCAGGCCGCCATCCGCGTAAA
>Ga0310345_10006622_pt1 | contig 10091 bp, 9 predicted proteins | sample HC15DNA20500_MG_FD_204667 | JGI IMG/M metagenome (GOLD analysis project Ga0310345, IMG submission 204667) | Marine microbial communities from station ALOHA, North Pacific Subtropical Gyre - HC15-DNA-20-500_MG | ecosystem: Environmental > Aquatic > Marine > Oceanic | place: Pacific Ocean: North... | reverse complement strand
CTCATCAAGGGCTACGCGGCGAAATCCGGCAAGGCGGAGGATGAGATTGCCACCCTGATGGCGGCCGAGACCTGGTTTGATGCGTCTGAAGCCATCGACATGGGGCTCGCCGATACCATGGCCGCGCCGGTGAAGATGGCCGCGCGCTTCGATGTGAGCGGGTTCAGGAATGCGCCGGAAGCGATCGTTGTGGCGATGAAGGCGAAGGACGATCCCACTGCGGTCGAACCGGATCCGGAACCTGCCAACGGGTCCAATGCCGATCCGGAACCTGATCGCGCCGCCATCCGCACGGAAGCCATGGCCTACGCCAAGACCGTGGTCGATCTCTGCCGCCTTGCGGGTCAGCCGCAGATGGCCGCCGGCTTTCTCGAGGCGGAAATCAGTCTCGAGGATATCCGCAAGGCGCTGATCGATGCCCGCGCCGCGGCCGATCCCGACATCTCCGCCGCCCACCCGCAACCGGGGCCCGCGCCGCAGGCAAAGCCCTGGGGCGACGTCATCAACCGCACCTTCAAGCGCAAGGGATAAGTACAGATGCCCGTTCTTTCCGAGACCACCCACCCCGGCGGCTTCCTCGTCTGGGAGGCCTTCCGCGATTACACCCGCGAGGTCGTCACCATCGCCACCGGCGGCGCAAACCCGATCCTGCAGCCCGGCACGGTGCTGGGCAAGATCACGGCGACCGGCAAATACGCCGCTCACGATCCGGCCGCCACCGATGGCACCGAGACCGCCGTCGCCGTGCTCTGGGGCAAGGCCGATGCCACAGCGGCCGACGTGGAGGCGGTCGCGCTCCTGCGCGGCCCGGCCATCGTCAACGCCAACGATCTGGTCTTTGCCGGCACGCCAACCCAGCTCGAGATCGATGCCGCCCATACCGCGCTCGCCGCCGCCGGCATCCTGGTGCGCTGACACCTGACAAGCTGAAAGGACATTCCCATGCCCACCATGGACATCTTCGACACCGATGCCTTCTCGGTCATCGAACTCACCCGCGCGCTGGAAAACATCCCCTTCAAGCCCGCAACCCTCCCCGACGATATCAGCCGCGGCGCCCGTGGTGGTCCCGAGCGGCGCACCCAGATCGTCGAACTCGCCTCGGGCGACGAGGAGCGCAACGCCAGCTGGGCGAACTCACGCCGGCGCTACGATGTCGCCTACGGCATCCGCCGCGCCGACGACCTGGCGGCGGTTGTCGCCTTCTTCGAGGCACGGAACGGACGGCTTTTCGGCTTCCGCTTCAAGGACTGGGCAGATTGGAAGTCCTGCGCACCATCGCAGATGCCTTCGGCGACCGATCAGGTCATCGGCACAGGCGATGGCACGACGACGGCGTTTCAGCTGGTGAAGGCCTACGCGTCGGGCTCGCAGACCTGGACTCGAATCATCACTAAGCCCGTGGTCGGCACGGTGCGCGTCGCCAGCGATGGCGTCGAGCAGGCAAGCGGCTGGTCCGTTGATACAACCGCTGGCTTGGTGACTTTCGATGCGCCTCCAGGCGCAGACGCCACCATCACCGCCGGGTTCGAATTCGACGTGCCGGTTCGCTTCGACACTGACACGCTCGACGTCACCCTCGATATCGAGCGGCTCGGCTCGATCACCTCCATCCCGCTCCTGGAGATCCGGCGATGAACGACAATTCCGGTTTCGTCGCGACGGTGCTGCGCGATCTCGCCGCTTCCACCGCCGTGATCCTCGCCGCCTGGGGCGCGCTCGGCGGCGCCACCAACGCGCTGACAACGAAGATGCGCCTGCGCGACGCCCTGCGCCACATCCTGCTCGGCGGGCTGATTGCGGCCGGCATGGGGAGCCTCTCCATGGCCGTCGTTACCAGCTGGCTGGGTCTGCCGCCGCAGGCGATCCCCGCCGGTTCCGCCGCCGGTTCCGCCGCCTACCTGGTCGGTGTTTTCGGCCCGGCAGTGATTGAGCTGGTGCTCGCCCGGTTGCGCGATGCACGGGAGGGCCGCGATGACTGAACTCGTCCGTGTCCTGCGCGGCCTGCGGCGTCTGACCGACGACCCGCGTGATGCCTTCACCCACCGCCTGCGCATCGGCCTTGCGGTCGCCGCGCTGATCCTGATCCTCTCGCTACTCGGATAGTTCCATGCACATGACCGACCGGGGCCTGCTGGCCCTTGCCCGGCACGAGGGCATCGTGCCCGGGCCTTACCGCGATTCCGCCGGCACCTGGACCTTTGGCATCGGCCACACGGCCGCAGCCGGGCCACCCTATCCGGAAAAAATGCCGCGCGGGATGCCCCAGGACCCGGACGCCGGGATCCGGGAGGCGTTCCGGCTGTTCCGCGCCGATCTTGCGCGCTACGAGGCCGAAGTTGCACGCGCCGTGACCGTGCCGCTCGAGCCGCACGAGTTCAATGCGCTGGTCTCCTTCCACTTCAACACCGGCGGCATCCAGCGTGCCGCGCTGACCCGGCACCTGAACGCCGGCAATCGCGTTGCAGCCGCCGACGCGTTTCTCAACTGGCGCAAGCCCGCCTCGATCATTCCCCGCCGCGAGGCCGAGCGCGATCTGTTCCGTGATGGCCGCTATCCCACCGGCCCGATCCCGGTCTGGTCCGTGGATCGCGCTGGCCGGGTGGACTTCTCGCGGCCGGGCCGACGGCTCGCCGAAAGCGAAGCACTGGTGATGCTGCGCCCGTCGCCAGCACCGCCGGCACCCGCTTCCAAACCCTTCGCGCCGACCAGCTGGCTCGCCCGGTTGGTAGCAACCTTTAACCACCTGTCCAGAAGGAACTGATCCCCATGCGCTACATCCGACCCAATTCCTTGACCTGGTGGGCGGGACTGCTCGCCATTCTCACCGGCATCGCCTCCGTCGCGCTGCCCGCCACCGGGCCGCTCGCTGAACTTTCTCGCCTCGTCGCGCTGCTCGCTGGCTCGGGCGATGCGTCTCCGGCGGGGCTGATCTTTCTCGGTCTCGGCCTGATCGGTCTGCGCGACCGGATCGAGCGGGGGTTCCGGGGCGATGCTTGAGTTTCTGGCGGGGCTCATACTGGGCGGCTGCCTTGGAGTCTTCATTGTCGCCCTCTGTGTGGCCGCGGCGCGCGGGGAACGGGCCTATGGCTGATTTCCTGATCTGGCTGGTGGCCGCTCTGGGCACGGTTGGAGGCATTGTCCTCGGCCGGGTCTGGGGCCGAGTGGAAGGCAAACGCGCAGGCAAACGGGAGGCCGAACACGATGCATGGGAAGACACGATCGGGAAGGTCGAACGTGGTCGCGATGCGGTTCGCGACGGCCGCGGCGCTGGCGACCCTGCTGAGCGGTTGCGCCGCAACGACGGTGCCTGGTGATGCAGGGTGCATCTCCTATGCCGAGGCGCGGCTGGCCCGGCCACCTGCGGAAACCGTGGCTCAGGTGCCGCCCGCTTGGGCGCGCTGGCTCGCCGATCTCGATGACCGCATGACGGGAACCTGCCGATGAAATCCCTCTCGCCAGAACTGCAATCCCATCTCGACGAGGGCACCACGACGCTCGCCTGGTGCTGGCGCATCACCCGCGCCGACGGACAGGTGTTCGGCTTCACCGACCATGATCTCGCGCTTTCCTTCGACGGGACCAGCTTAGAGCCCGAGAGCGGCCTCAAAGCCTCCGAACTGCGCGCCTCAGGTGATCTCGCGGTGGATGCGCAGGATGCCGAAGGCGTGCTGCGCTCGGGCGTCATCACCGAAGCCGACATCGCCGCGGGGCTCTGGGACGGCGCGGCGGTAGAGGTCTGGCGGGTGAACTGGCAGGATACCAGCCAGCGCGTGCTGATGCGACGGGGCACCATCGGTGAGATCCGGCGCGGGCGGGTGGCCTTTACGGCCGAGATGCGGAGCCTTGCCCATGTACTGGATCAGCCGTTGGGGCGGAGTTTCCAGGCTGGCTGCGATGCGGTGCTGGGTGACGGGCGTTGCGGGATCGATCTGGAGAACCCGGCCTGGAAGGGCGCCGGCACGGTTGCCGGTCAGGCCATCGGCGCGTCGATCGGCGGCGGTCTCCTCGGCATTTCCGCCGCCACCATCGGCGGGGCGATCGGCACCATGGCCGGCTCCGTCGTCGACAGCTGGATCGTCGGCTCGCTCCAGCCCGACCAGCGCTACGAGGGTGCAAGGCTCGACAGCCTGCGGGTCACGTCCGCCACCGAAGGCACCACCATCCCGCGCCTCTTCGGCCGCATGCGTCTGGGTGGTAACATCATCTGGGCCACCGATTTCACCGAGCATGTCAGCACCACCACGCAGGGCGGCGGCAAGGGCGGCGGGCCGACGGTCACCACCACCGAATATTCCTACACGGCGTCCTTCGCTGTTGTGCTCTGCGAAGGCCCGATCACCGGCATCGGCCGCATCTGGGCCGACGGCGAGCTTCTGGACACCTCGACCGCCACCTGGCGCTGGTATCCCGGCGACGAGGTGCAGGCGGCCGACCCGTTCATTGCCGCGAAAATGGGGGCCGAGGGCGCGCCGGCCTATCGCGGCACGGCTTATGTGGTGTTCGAGGAACTCGACCTCACCTCCTTCGGCAACCGTATCCCGCAGCTTTCCTTCGAGGTGTTCCGGCCCTTGGCCGATCCCGACACCGCCGAAGGCGCGATACGCGCGGTCACGATGATCCCCGGCGCGGGCGAGTTCGTCTATGCCACCGAACCGGTGATGCGGGTGGAAGGCGCGAAGACCAAGCCCGAGAACGTGCATGCCGAGACCGACCGGGCGGATTTTCCAGTTTCGCTCGACCGGCTTGAGGCGCTGGCGCCGGGGGTCGAAAGCGTGAGCCTCGTGGTGAGCTGGTTCGGCAGCGACCTGCGCGCTGGCCATTGCGCCATCCGCCCCGGCGTCGAGACCGCGACCAAGACCACGACCCCGCAGGTTTGGCAGGTCAACGGCGCGGAGCGGGCCTCGGCGCATCTCGTCTCCACCGATGCCGAGGGGCGGCCCATTTACGGCGGCACGCCGAGCGACGCGGCGGTAGTGCAGGCGATCAAGGCGCTGAAGGCGCGCGGCTACCGCGTCACCTTCTATCCCTTTCTGCTGATGGATGTGCCCGAGGGCAATAGCCTGCCGAACCCATATTCCGACAACGCCGCCACCCTCGGCCAGCCGGCGCTGCCATGGCGCGGGCGGATCACCTGTTCGCCGGCGCCGGGTTACGCGGGCTCGGTCGATAAGACGGCCACGGCGGCCAGCCAGGTCGCGGCGTTCTTCGGCAATGCGCGGGTTTCGGACTTTGCCGTCTCTGGCGAGACCGTCGCCTGGACCGGTGGCAATGACTGGGGCTGGCGACGGATGATCCTGCATTATGCCCATCTCTGCGCGGCGGCCGGCGGAGTCGATGCCTTCCTGATCGGCTCCGAACTGCGCGGGCTGACCGGCATCCGCGACAGCGCCGCGACCTATCCGGCGGTCGCCGAGCTTCAGAGCCTCGCCGCCGATGTGCGCGCGATCCTCGGGGTCGGCACCGCGATCAGCTATGCGGCCGACTGGTCGGAATATTTCGGGCATCAGCCCGCCGATGGCTTGGGTGACGTGTTCTTCCATCTCGACCCGCTCTGGGCGGACGCGGAGATCGATTTCATTGGCATCGACAATTACATTCCGCTCTCGGACTGGCGCGATGGTTTCGAGCATCTGGACGCGCAGGCAGGCTGGCCCGCCATCTACGACCGCGCCTACCTGCAAACGAACATCACCGGGGGCGAGGGGTTCGACTGGTTCTATGCGAGCCAGGCGGACCGGACCAACCAGATCCGCACGCCGATCACCGACGGCGCCTATGGCAAGGACTGGGTGTTTCGCTACAAGGACCTGCGCGCCTGGTGGTCGAACCCGCATTTCGACCGCCCGGGCGGCGTTGAAAGCGCGACGCCCACCGATTGGGTGCCGGAAAGCAAGCGGATCCACTTCACGGAGTTCGGTTGTCCGGCCATCGACCGGGGCACGAACCAGCCCAACGTCTTCTACGACCCGAAGTCCTCGGAAAGCGCGGCGCCATACTTCTCGCGGGGCTGGCGGGACGATGCGATCCAGCGGGCCTATCTCGAGGCGACTGCGCTTTACTGGGCCGATCCGGCGAACAACCCGACCTCCACCGTGACCGGCCTGCCGATGGTCGACACGGGCGAATGCGCCGCCTGGACCTGGGACGCGCGCCCGCATCCGTTCTTCCCGGCGCTCACCGACGTCTGGTCGGACGGCGCCAACTGGCAGCATGGTCATTGGTTGACGGGACGTCTCGGCGCGGTGTCGCTGGCGGCGCTCGTCCGCCACCTCTGCCTTTCTGCCGGCATGGATACCGCGCAGATCGACGTCTCCGGCCTCTGGGGCGCGGTGGAAGGCCTGGTGATCCCGGCCATCGAAAGCCCACGCACCACGATTTCCATGCTGGCCAGGCACTTTGGCTTCGATGCGGTCGAGAGCGAGGGTGTGATCCGCTTCCGCATGCGCGGCACGGCCCCGGTCGCCACCATCACGCCTGGCGATCTCGTCGCTGGCGAGGCCGAGGACATCGAGCGCACCCGCAGCCAGGAGACCGAACTGCCCCAAGTCCTGCGCTGGAGCGTGGCGCGCGCCGACGAAGACTATGACGCGGCACTGGTCGAGGCCCGCCGCATCACCACCGGCGCGGTGCGGGTGACCGCCGAGAGTTTCCCCGTCGCCGTCGCCCCCGAAGAGGCCGAGCGCCGCTGCCGCCGCGCCCTGATGGAGACCTGGACCGCGCGCGAACGCGCCGCCTTCGCGCTACCACCTTCGCGCCTCGCGCTCGATTCGGGCGATGTGGTGATCTTCAGCGACGGCACGACTACCGAGTTCCGCCTCACCCGCATTGCCGATGGGCTCGCCCGCCGCATCGAGGCAACCCGGCGGGACCGCGAGGTCTACGATTTGCCGCCCGGGGCGCAGCGGGTGGCTGCCGTGGCCCGCTCCGTGCCGCTCGGCGCGCCGCAGGTGGCGATCCTCGATCTGCCGCAGCTCAACAGCGCCCATACGCCACCGCGCCCCTTGATCGCGGTCGACGCCGATCCCTGGCCGGGCACGGTTGCCGTTCTGCGCTCCCCCGAGACCTCGGGCTTTGCAAGCTTTGCCACAATCACCCGCCGCGCGCGGATCGGAACGCTTGTCACCGATCTTCCCACCGGACCTGTGTGGCGCTGGGACCGGGGCGCGGGTCTCGAGTTAGACCTGCCCTGGGGCCAACTCGGGAGCGTCACCGAGTTGCAGCTGTTCGCAGGCAGCAACGCCTTTGCCGTCGAAAGCGCGCCAGGCACATGGGAAATCCTGCAGGCCCGCGACGTGACGCTGGTCGCCCCAAGCCGCTATCGCCTGAGCACACTCCTGCGCGGCCAGCGCGGCACCGAACACGCCATCGGCAACCCCGCCCGGGCCGGGGCGCGGGTGGTGGTGCTGGATGCGGCTGTCACCGAACTACCCTTCACGGCCGGAGAAATCGGGCTGCCATGGAACCTCGCGGTGGGGCCGGCTACCCGTCCGGTCTCCGATCCGAGCTACATGACGCTGTCGCTCACGCCCGCGGGTGTGTCGCTCCGGCCCTTCGCGCCTGTGCTTCTGGGGGCGAAGGCCGAGCCGTCGGGGGACATAACCCTCACCTGGAACCGCCGCTCCCGCGACCCGGCCGCGGATAGCTGGGAAGCCACCGAGGTACCGCTCCTCGATCAGCCGGAAGCCTGGGAGATCGACGTTCTCGACGGCGGGACGGTGAAACGGACGCTGGCGGCGGGCACGGCTACGGTCACCTACAGCACCGCTGACCAGGTCGCCGACTGGGGCGCGACGCTGGCGCCGGGCACCACCCTGACCATCCGTGTGGCCCAACTCTCGCCATCGCTCGGTCGCGGCACCCCGGGCGAAACCACCCTGACGATCAAATGAGGCATCCATGACCACCCCGAACCTCGCGCTTCCTTACATCGCCGCCGCGCAGGCCCAGAAGCATGTCACCCACAACGAAGCCTTCGACCGTCTCGACGGGCTGGTGCAGCTTTCCGTGAAGGACCGGGATCTGGCTGCGCCTCCCACGAACCCCGCCGAGGGCGACCGCTACATCGTTGCCACGGGTGCCACCGGCGCATGGGCCGGCTGGGACGGGGACGTGGCGCTGTTTTCCGGAGGGGCGTGGCTGCGACTGTCCCCGCAAACAGGCTGGCGAGCCTGGGTCGAGGACGAGGCGGTTCTGCTGGTCTTCGGTGGCGCTGCCTGGATCGGCGTCACGCCGAACGCGTTGCAGAACCTGACCCGGCTGGGCCTCGGCACCACCGCCGACGCCGTCAACCCATTCTCGGCCAAGCTGAACGGGGCGCTCTGGACGGCGAAAACGGTGGCCGAGGGCGGCACCGGCGATCTCCTCTACACCATGAACAAGGAGGCGGCCGGAGACGATCTCGGTCTGACCCTCCAGACCGGCTTTGTGACCAAGGCGCTGATGGGTCTCTTCGGCTCTGACAGGTTCCGCCTCGCGGTCTCGGCCGATGGCAGCATCTTCTTCGACGTGCTCAGCGTCGACAACACCACCGGAATCGTCGACCAGCCCCGGCTGCCGCGGTTCAAGGCCCACACCAACTACGACAACTACGTCGGCGTCGGGACCTGGACGAAGATTGGCATCAACAACACCGACTACAACGACCAGGGAGCCTTCGATGCCACCAACAACCATTTCGTGGCCCCGGTTGACGGCACCTACCTCTTTGGCACTACGCTGCTCTACAAGGTCAATGCCAGCACCTCGGCCCGAATGCGCGGGCGGCTCGTGCTGAACGGCGCCACCGAAATCCGGGGTTCCTTCGGCGAAGTCTCCAGCTCCCACAAATCGCTCGCCACCGCGCTGTGGCTGCAGACCATGGTGCCGCTGAGCGCCGGCGACACCGTCGAGCTGCAGGGGTATTTCCGCGCGGCGGACGGGTTTTTCGCGGCGGATCATACGTCGTTCTGGGGGGCGAAGGTGGGGTGAGGGGGCTTTGCGGTGTGACAATCTGCTGCATCTTGGTTGTCTGAAACCGTTATCCCGCCATACTTGGCTTTCCAGTTGTAGAATGTGCCTTTCGACCTACGTGCCTGCGGCACAGATTGGCGCACCTTGCTCCAACCTCATGCTCGGCCAAAATGCCGATGATCTGCTTTTCAGAATACAGATTCCTCGTTTTCGGCATGAAAGACACTCTCCTTAATCAGGAAAAAGTGCACCAAACCGGGGGAACTCCTCCTGCCAGCATTCCGAGGTTTGTTAGATGTTCCCGAACAATAGTGTCATAGGCATGCGGTCGCGAGTTTGGCCAAGGCATAGACCGCGAAACATGTGTTCCCGCTCACAGGGCCGGGGAATGACGAGGCATCAACGACTTTCAAGCCGACAACGCCTTTAACTGAAAAGTCAGGTTCCAAGACCGAGTTGACGTCCTCCAACGCGCCCAGACGGCAAGTTCCCATAGGGTGATAGACAGTCTTCGCGAACCTACGGATATGCTCTTTGAATGCCTCGCGATCTCGCACAGCCGAGCCTGGTAACGCCTCTTCCCGAATTAGACCCTTCAAGGGTTCGTGATCAAATATCGTCCGTAGGCGTTCCAGCGCCGAAACGAGAGTATCCAGATCCGCCTCATCCGACAGGAAACCCGTACGAATCTTGGGAAGCGCTTGTGCGTCGCGGGATGACAGCCGTACACTCCCACGCGACTTTGGATGCAGCAGACATGCGTTGATCGTAAGGCCCGGACCGGGTGCAACATCTTTTATATCTTTGTCGAGATAAATCCCGGGCACCGAAAAGATTTGAATATCTGGGCGATCTGCATCGCCTGTTGTACTCATGAAACCCCCGGACTCGACTCCATTCGACGCGGCAGGCCCAGTGCCGAAGGCCAGATACTGGATGCCGGCGAGCCAGCTGCGCCAACCAGTATCGACACCGAAATATCCCATATGCTTTTTGGTGTAGGCCGCGATGGGGGCTTCACAATGGCGTTGTTGCAGAAAGGCGGCCTGAGGCGTGAGTGCCCCTTTCCCGTTCAGGCTCAGGCGACGCGGACGACCTCGGCGGTGCCGAGCGCGTTGAAGCGATTGATAAGAGCGACC
>Ga0310345_10006621_pt1 | contig 10091 bp, 18 predicted proteins | sample HC15DNA20500_MG_FD_204667 | JGI IMG/M metagenome (GOLD analysis project Ga0310345, IMG submission 204667) | Marine microbial communities from station ALOHA, North Pacific Subtropical Gyre - HC15-DNA-20-500_MG | ecosystem: Environmental > Aquatic > Marine > Oceanic | place: Pacific Ocean: North... | reverse complement strand
GGCCCTAACTGAGGAGTTAGGGAAACTTCGGCGCGAGCAATTTGATCTGCGGATGCAGGCAGCAACTGGGCAGGGTACTAAGCCTGATCAGAAAGGTAAGGTCCGAAAAGACATTGCGCGGATCAAAACTGTCCTGTGTGAGCTTAAGACTGCTGAAGCAAGTGGACATGCTAATGAGTGAAAGCAATGCCAGCGAGATTCCAATGAAGAGTAAGAATAGGGAGAAGCGTAACCGAACTGTGGTCGGTAGTGTTTTAAGTAATAAGGCAGACAAGAGTGTATCTGTGTCTATTGAGCGCGTGGTTAAGCACCAGGTGTATGGGAAATACATTCGCCGAACCACAAAGGTGCTGGCTCACGATGAAGATAATCGCTGCCGGGTAGGAGATGTCGTGATGATTGTGGAATGCCGTCCAATATCAAAGCACAAATCTTGGCGAGTCATGGAAATCATAGATAGCAACGAGGCTGCTTAAAGCGAGTGAAGACCTAAAGATGATCCAGACAGAAACGGTATTGACGGCGGCGGACAATAGTGGCGCTCGTCGAATCATGTGCATAAAGGTGTTAGGTGGTTCAAGGCGGCGCTACGCTCGTATTGGGGACCTTATTAAGGTAACGATCAAGGATGCGATCCCGAGAGGTCGGGTAAAAAAAGGTGAAATCTACAGTGCTGTAGTTGTCAGAACGAGGCATGGAGTTCGTAGGTCTGATGGCTCGGCGATTCGTTTTGATAGTAATGCTGCAGTATTGTTGAATGCTCGATATGAGCCAATTGGAACTCGCATTTTTGGACCGGTGACTCGTGAACTGCGCACGAGCCGATTTATGAAGATAATTTCTCTCGCGCCGGAAGTCTTGTAGAAGGCCGCACTGTAGGACTGTTATAGGGCGTTATAGGAATAAATAAGAGCATGGCTAAAATTCGACAAGGTGACGAAATTATCGTCATTACTGGTAAGGATAAAGGCCGTAAGGGCACTGTGATACGTATTTACGAAGATGAGAGAGTTCTTGTGGAAGGTATTAATGTTGCACGTAAGCATCAAAAACCAAACCCAAATGCCGGAGTTGCGGGAGGCATCATCGAAAAAGAGATGCCTTTGGATGTATCTAATGTGATGTTATTCAACCCGACAACCCAGAAAGGCGATCGAGTGGGATACCGTAATCTAGAGGACGGAAAAAAAGTTCGTTACTTTAAGTCAAATAACGAAGTGTTGGATAGTTGATATGAGTAGGCTGCAGGAATTCTATAAACAGGAAGCTGTTCCTCAGATCATGGAACGCCTTAAGGTTAATAACCCAATGGCTATACCGCGGCTCAGAAAAATCACAATGAATATGGGGGTTGGCGAAGCACTTGAGGATCGAAAGGTTCTGGAACATGCTGTGGCCGATCTGAAAAAGATCTCCGGGCAGCAACCAATTATTTGCAATGCAAGAGTTTCCGTTGCTACCTTCAAGTTGAGAGCTGGGGTTCCCATTGGTTGCAAAGTTACATTGCGACGGGAGCGCATGTATGAGTTTCTAGATCGGTTGATCAATGTTGCAATTCCTAGAATCCAAGATTTTAGAGGGTTGAGTGCGAGTTCTTTTGATGGTCATGGTAATTATAGTATGGGTGTTAAGGAGCAAATCATCTTCCCTGAGATTGACTTTGATGAAATCGATACTATCCGTGGCTTGGATATAACGTTTACCACCACAGCAAAGAACGATGCAGAAGGTCGAGCCTTACTCGAAGCATTCCGATTTCCTCTTAGGGCTTAAGAGAATAACGAGAGACTATAAAATGGCAAAAAAATCTATGATTGCTCGGGAAAAGAAGCGTGCTGCAACTGTGAAGCGGTTTGCTACTAAGCGTGCTGACTACAGGCGAGTTATACGTGATCCAAAATCTTCAGATGATGAGCGTCATGCGGCACAGTTAAGACTCCAGGCGCTCCCTCGTAATGCGAGCCCCGTCAGAATGAGAAACCGATGTGCGATTTCTGGTAGGCCTAAAGGTTTCTATCGTAAGTTTGGGCTGTCAAGAAATATGCTCCGGGAGGCGACAATGCGCGGTGAGATACCTGGGCTCTCCAAAGCGAGTTGGTGATTTAAAGGATCCCTTATGAGTATGACTGATCCTATAGCGGATATGTTGACCCGCATTAGAAATGGCCAAAAGGCAAAGAAGGTTTCTGTTTCGATGCCTGCTTCGAAGCTAAAGTTATCTGTCGCTAAAGTTTTAGCGGAAGAGGGTTATCTGGCAGGCGTCTCCGCGGATGATGAAGGGGATACCAAGCGTACGATGACAATCATATTGAAATATTACGAAGGCGAGCCAGTCATTGAGAAAATTGAAAGAGTGAGTAGACCTGGGTTACGTTTTTTTTCTAACAGCAAGAAGATCCCTATGGTTCGGGGGGGATTGGGTATAGCAATCGTGTCGACATCAAATGGGGTAATGACAGGCCGTCAAGCTCGAGTTCGAGGGTATGGCGGAGAAGTTCTCTGTCTGGTGTCTTAAGGATATGAGAGATCGTGTCTAGAGTCGCAAAACTTCCTGTCCCGCTGATAAGCGGTGTTGAAGCTGCTCTCAAGGGCAACTCTCTGATGGTGAAAGGGCCTAAGGGCACCTTATCGTTGGAGTGTCATTCCGAGGTAGAGGTGAAGAATGAAAACACAGCACTTACCGTTACAGCACGGTCAGGGAGTCGCTTTGCAAGAGCGATGGCTGGTACCACGCGCTCGCTTATTAACAACATGGTTACTGGTGTAAGTTCAGGATTTGAACGGAAGTTAGAGCTCGTCGGGATAGGGTACAGGGCTAAAGCACAGGGACAAAAGATAAATTTAACACTAGGTTTTTCACATCCGGTTAATTACGACGTGCCTGAGGGCATTACGGTAGAGACTCCGAGCCAGACAGAGATTTTGATTAAGGGCATTGACCTTCAGAGAGTTGGTCAAGTAGCGGCGGAGCTACGTAAATTTAGACCACCGGAACCCTACAAGGGAAAAGGCATTCGGTATTCGGATGAACGGATTAGATTGAAGGAAGCTAAGAAACAAGCGTAGGTGAGAGATGGAGAAGAAAGAAAGACGTCAGCGTCGCGCACGACGTACTAGGGCAAAAATTCGGCGGCTAGAGGCCATTCGCCTTTGCGTTCACCGTACCCCTAGGCATATCTATGCTCAGGTCATCTCGCCTGATGGTGATCATGTTATTACGAGTGCGTCAACCCTCTCTAAGGACTTACGAAAAGTTTTGAAGAGCACAGGTAATAAGGATGCTGCTGCAGCCGTCGGTAAGTTGATAGCGGAGCGCGCTAAAGCGCAAGGGGTAGAACGTGTTGCTTTTGACAGGTCGGGATTTAACTATCACGGACGTATCAAAGCACTGGCAGATGCAGCTCGAGAGGCGGGTTTAGGCTTCTAGCTTGGAATAATTGAATGGCAAACACAGAAGAACTTCAAGAGAAACTAGTCTACGTTAATCGCGTTTCAAAGGTGGTTAAGGGCGGACGTCAATTTGGTTTTACGGCTCTGAGTGTCGTAGGCGATGGGGGCGGGCGTGTGGGTTATGGATATGGGAAAGCTCGAGAGCTTCCGTTGGCTATTCAAAAGGCGATGCAGATTGCAAAGAAAAATCTCAACTCCATTCATTTAAAGGATGAGACTTTGCAATATGAACTCCGTGGGCGCCACGGGGCTACACGAGTGTTCATGCAACCAGCATCAGAAGGCACGGGAATCATTGCCGGCGCTGCAATGCGCGCTGTATTCGAGTGTGCGGGTATCCGTAATGTATTAGCGAAGAGCTACGGTTCTCGGAATCCAATAAATGTGGTTCGGGCGACCGTAGCTGCATTAGTGCAAATGCGTTCCCCGCAAGAGATAGCCGCGAAGCGGGGCAAGTCCGTGGAAGAGATCCTTAGTTGAGGTTCAGATGGTAAAGGCTAAGACAAAGTTAAAGGTTACGTTGTTGAAGAGCGCGTACGGACGAAAGCCCGGGCATGCAGAGTGTGTGAGAGGGCTCGGGTTACGTCGGCGCCATCAAACGGTGGAGGTCATCGATACCCCGCAGAATCGAGGAATGATCAATAAGGTCTCTTATTTGCTGCAGATCGAGGAAGGTTAGATGTACCTGAACTCTTTAAAGCCTGCACGAGGCTCTCGAAAATCCGGTAAACGCATAGGACGAGGAATCTCGGCTGGTCAGGGGAAAACTGGCGGTAGAGGAATGAACGGCCAGCGGTCTCGTTCAGGCGGTTATCACAAGGTCGGATTTGAGGGCGGACAGATGCCTCTCCAGAGGCGTCTCCCGAAGGTCGGATTTTACTCAATGCGAGGCAAGCTGCGTGTGGAAGTGCGGCTGCACGAGTTGGAATTGATAGAGGGGGATGTGGTTGATTTGACTGCTTTAAAGGCTAAGAACTTAGTCTCTAAGGAGACTCAGCGCGCAAAGGTCATTGCATCGGGCAAGATCGAGAAGCCCGTCAAAGTGGTTGGGCTAGCTGTTACTCCTGGTGCCCGCAAAGCGATTGAGGCGGCTGGCGGTAGCGTGGAATCGTAGTATGGCAAGAGGAGGTTCATCAGTTTCAGCATCAGTGCTTGGAGAGGCAACCCGCTTCTCCGAGGTGCGTCAGCGCCTGTTCTTTTTAGTCGGGGCGTTGGTTATTTATCGTGTTGGAACCTTTATTCCAGTGCCAGGGATCGATCCATTCGCGCTCGAGCAGTTTTTCGAGGCGCAATCAGGGACGATTCTAAGCATGTTCAACATGTTTTCCGGGGGGGCGCTACAACGACTATCGATTTTTGCGCTTGGCATCATGCCCTATATTTCTGCCTCGATCATCATGCAGATGGCGACCCATGTTATACCTTCACTTGGGCAGCTACGTAAGGAAGGAGAAGCGGGTCGTCGAAAAATTACGCAGTACACACGTTACGGAACCGTATTATTGTGTACGTTTCAGGCAACGGCAGCCACAACCGCTCTACAGAACCAGGGCGTGGTTGTCAGCCCAGGACCCTCGTTTGTTTTCACGGCTGCAGTAACTCTCGTAACCGGAACTATGTTCTTGATGTGGTTGGGAGAGCAGATCACGGAGCGCGGTATTGGTAACGGTATATCAATGATTATATTGGCCAGCATTGTATCCGGACTTCCGTCTGCGATCGGTGGCACGCTGGAGTTAGTTAATACTGGAGGCATGAACCCTGCCATGCCGTTCATTATGGGTATCCTCATACTAGGTGTAATAGGGTTCGTCGTGTTTATGGAGCGTGCGCAGCGACGGATAACGGTTAATTACGCTAAGCGACAACAGGGGCGCAGGCTATATGCGGGACAAACGTCACACTTGCCATTTAAGATCAATATGTCGGGCGTCATACCCCCAATCTTTGCTTCTAGTCTGATTCTGTTCCCAGCAACTATAGCAAGTTGGTTTGGTACAAGTCAGGCTGTATCTTGGTTGCAGCGAGTTGCAGCAAGCCTCTCACCTGGCCAACCGATTTATATTCTGATGTATGCTGCACTGATTATCTTTTTCTGTTTTTTCTACACGGCGCTCGTATTTAATGCAAAGGAGACTGCAGATAACTTGAAACGTTCCGGTGCTTTCATTCCTGGGATTCGGCCTGGACAGCAAACGGCCGAGTATATTGATAAAGTTTTGACCCGTTTAACATTCTGGGGAGCAATATACATTACGGGCGTCTGTCTCTTGCCGGAATTAATGATTCTAAGATTTAATGTACCTTTCTATTTTGGCGGAACATCTCTGCTTATCATCGTTGTCGTAACTATGGATTTTATGTCTCAGATGCAGGCACATATGATGAGCCATCAATATGAAGGATTATTAAAAAAGGCAAATTTACGTGGAACCGGAAAAAGTTAGGCTTGCTTGGAGCTAAACATGAAAGTGAGAGCATCAGTAAAAAAAATCTGTCGCAACTGCAAAATAGTGCGTCGTAAGGGAGTGGTCAGAGTGATTTGCTCTGATCCAAGACACAAGCAGCGGCAGGGCTGAGGAGTAAGTTATGGCACGTATTGCTGGTATCAATATCCCTGACAACAAGCACGTTGGCATCGCGTTGACACACATTTTTGGAGTTGGTTGCAGCAGGGCTCGTATGGCTTGTCAGGTCGCAGAAATCGATCCTACAATTCCTGTAAAGGATTTGAGTGAGCCAGAAATTGCGAAGCTTCGCGATGTGATCGGAAAGATTACGGTTGAAGGTGATCTACGCAGAGAGACCGCAATGAACATCAAACGACTCATGGATTTGGGTTCTTATAGAGGGATTCGACATCGTCGAGGATTACCGCTAAACGGTCAGCGAACTAGAACCAACGCCCGGACGAGAAAGGGTCCGCGTCGACCCATAAGGAAATAAATTTATGGCGGAACCTACTAAAGCCAAGAAGAAGACCAAGCGGGCGGTGATAGATGCCGTAGCGCACGTCCATGCATCATTCAATAACACGATCATTACCATTACTGATCGGCAAGGTAACACGCTTTCGTGGGCGACATCAGGTGGATGTGGCTTCAGGGGTTCCAGAAAAAGTACGCCGTTCGCGGCACAGGTAGCCGCCGAAAAAGCGGGTACTGCCGCTAAGGATTATGGCGTGAAGAATGTAGAGGTTCGCATAAAAGGGCCTGGACCAGGACGCGAATCTGCAGTTCGCGCGCTTAATGCAGTCGGATTTAGGATCACGCAGATCGAGGATGTAACACCCATCCCACACAATGGCTGTCGACCGCCTAAGCGGCGACGAGTGTAATTGGCTCAGAGTAATAGTATCGGAAATAATAGCAATGGCGAGATATAGAGGACCTACCTGCAAACTAGCCCGTCGAGAGGGCACGGATCTGTTCTTGAAGAGCGGGGTCAGGCCCCTTGAGGCAAAGTGCAAGCTAGAAGTGCCGCCTGGAGGGCCTGGACAGCGACGCCCCCGTATGTCGAACTACGGCACGCAGCTACGTGAGAAGCAGAAATTGAGACGTATGTACGGCGTATTAGAACGTCAGTTCAGAAACTATTATAAACGTGCAGCCCGAGGTAAAGGCTCTACTGGAGAGAATCTGCTACGTATGTTGGAGGCTCGCTTAGATAATGTGGTGTACCGGATGGGTTTTGCTTCAACCCGAGCCGAAGCTCGGCAGTTAGTGAGCCATAAAGGTATAGTAGTTAACGAGAGGATCGTTAACATTCCATCTTTTCAAATCAAAGCGGGTGATAAAGTGGCTATTCGCGAGCGTGCGAAGGAGCAAACTCGTATTAAGAGTGCATTGGATATTGCGACTCAGGTAGGCATGCCTGACTGGGTCGACGTTGATGACAAAAAAATGGAAGGGGTACTAAAGGCGTTACCAGAGAGGGAAGAAATACTTCCCGATATTAACGAGAATCTGGTAGTTGAGTTGTATTCTAAGTAATTAAAGGAACCCCAGATGCAAGAATCGGTAGCTGAATTTTTGAGACCGAGAACTGTCAAAGTTCAATCTCTCAAAGAGAACCAGGCAAAAATCACCGTGGAGCCTTTCGAGCGCGGTTTTGGTCATACACTAGGCAATGCGTTGCGGCGGGTCTTATTGTCTTCCATGCCTGGCGCAGCGGTTGTAGAAGTAGAGATTGATGGAGTGTTGCACGAGTACACCAGTATTGAAGGTGTTCAAGAAGATGTTGTCGATATCCTACTGAATTTAAAGGAAGTAGCAATTCGAATGCATTCTCGTGAGGAAGCTGAGCTAACGCTTTCCAAAAAAGGACCTGGGCCTGTGACGGCGGGTGACATTATATGTGATCATGGAATTGAGATCATCAACCCAAATTTAATTATCGCTAATCTAACAAATGTTGGAGAGATCAGAGCACTTTTGAAAGTTGCTCGAGGGCGTGGTTATAAACCAGCCGAAAAGCAAACCGCGTTTGATGAGGAGACTCGCCCGATTGGCAGACTTCAGCTCGACGCATCCTTTAGTCCCGTTCGACGCGTAACGTATAACGTCGAGAGCGCACGCGTGGAGCAACGCACTGATCTTGACAAGCTGATCTTGGACATAGAGACCAACGGCACGATTGATCCGGAGGAAGCGATCCGGCGAGCGAGTGGGATCTTAAAAAGTCAGCTCGATGTTTTTGTTGATCTTCAAGACGAGGACGATCTTGGTTTTGGCACGCAGGATACGCAAATAGACCCAATTCTCTTGAGGCCGGTTGATGAGCTAGAGCTAACGGTGCGTTCCGCAAACTGCCTGAAAGCAGAGAACATTAACTATATTGGCGATCTTGTCCAGAGAACTGAAGTAGAGTTACTGCGTACGCCCAACCTTGGTAAGAAGTCGCTAACAGAGATTAAAGAAATTCTCGCTGTGAATAAACTAGAGCTCGGGATGCAATTGGATAATTGGCCTCCACCGGCGCTGCAAACCGAGGATGATGAGCCGCCGCCGCCCAGCTCATATTTATAGCGGTTTTATCGAGAAGGAATTCTGTTATGCGTCATCGGAAGTCTGGCAGGAAGCTGGGGAGAAATTCGGCTCACCGAAAAGCGATGTATCGTAATATGGCGGCGTCGCTATTCCGTGACGAAACTATCCGAACCACGTTACCTAAAGCCAAAGAACTGAGGCGTGTGGCAGAGCCGCTGATTACGTTGGCAAAACAGGACGGAGCGTCCAGAAGGCGTCTTGCGTTCTCTCGGCTTCGAGATAACGTTGCCGTTGGGAAGTTATTCAATGAGTTGGGACCACGGTTTAAGGACCGTCCAGGCGGTTATTTGCGTATTTTAAAAATGGGCTATCGTTCTGGAGATGCAGCTCCGATGGCGCTGGTGCAGCTTTTGGATCAACCTGATTCCGCAGAGTAGAAAACAACCAACTGATTATCCTTTGCTAGGTGTTTTCTAGAGATTCTTAGTCCCTGTGGTGCTTAGGATTTTCGGCGCTTCCGCCAGCGTCTCAAGGTAAGCATCTGCCAGATAACCCGGATTATTTTGGCCACCTTTTCTAGGCGCATTGGTTTAAAAATCTCAATGTCTTTTGTTGAGAGGTGAGAGGTGTATCCATGGTATTTGTGCTTAATCCATGCGTTCCGGTCGGCCTGTCTGATAGCGTTGAATATAAAACCTCCTCTACCTTCCGCTAAAACTGATACTCCAAAATCAATAATAAATGGCTCCTGATTCGGACCGACAAGAATATTGTCTTTCCGTTTTAAATCTCCGTGGGCTACACCTGCTGTATGCATGTCATTTAGTATGGACAAAAGATTAGAAAAAAAATGATTTCTATCATTCAACTCGTGTTCAAGCATGCGATAGGAGTCACCTGGAATATATTCTAGTATCAGATATTTCGTATCCAGTAGTCCAAAACACTTCGGGATACCGGGAATCCCGTTGAGTTTCCGGTAGACTTGTTCTTCGTGCCGAATTAATGCTTCGCTGAGTTTTTTTCTTATCATAGAGCCGAATGCTTTCTTTGCAATAAATTCTCCGCCAGGGCCTCTATATAAAAAGATAGAAGCTTGGTAGCCTGATCCTAAAGCATCTTTCGGATCGTGTGTCCGTAGCCAGTTACGAATATTTTGCGTTTGATCAAAGGATAACTTGTTGACGTGCTCATCGGGGGTCATGGAAGCTTCCACGTCATATAGCTGAAACAGACTATGATAAAAAAAACGATGAGAGGCTCACCGTTCCGATGCGCACTCTTTGCAAAAGACCACTCGCCGGTTACCACAGCCTCTAGATTTGAGAATGTTGGGATAAGCTTCGGTACCTTCCTGGACCACTGTTCCCACTGAGCGCCAAAGACCGTACGAAGCTTCCGATCTTCGTATTCGATAGCGGTTGGATAGTAAAACCAGAAGAAAAATGCTGTGAGTGCTAGTGTCCATGAGATACTACTATAAATATAAAATCCACTTATAATCAGTATGTTACCCGTGTATAGCGGATGTCGAACTAGTGCGTATGGGCCATGTGTTGCAAGTTTTTTGTTCTTGACGATAAATCCACTTGCGTAAAGTCGAAGCAGAGTGCCGATAAGTATGAGTGGGCTTCCGATCAGAGATGATAGCCA
>Ga0310345_10006620_pt1 | contig 10092 bp, 9 predicted proteins | sample HC15DNA20500_MG_FD_204667 | JGI IMG/M metagenome (GOLD analysis project Ga0310345, IMG submission 204667) | Marine microbial communities from station ALOHA, North Pacific Subtropical Gyre - HC15-DNA-20-500_MG | ecosystem: Environmental > Aquatic > Marine > Oceanic | place: Pacific Ocean: North... | reverse complement strand
ATGCTTCACAAGAAGTCCATAAACATGTAATTCTCTTATAAAAGCATGATCTTTTAAATCATCAAAAATGATATTTTCATTGGAATGATTGATTCTTAAACGAATAAAACCAAACAAATATTTACGACATGGACTACTATAATTGATAAAATATTCTGTACCATTAAAACTATTATATTCATCAATAAATAATTCACAATGATTGATATTATATTTATTATCTTTAATTTCTCTACAACGAATACATTTACATTCTTGATTCTTTTCTTTCATTATTTGGAGAACTTTTTGTCTTAAATTTACATTTTGATTTCCACCAAGAATATTGATATTTGGAATATCACGAATAATTCGGTTCAATCGTATCCAAGGAAATATATTTCTTTTAATATAAAGTATTATTTCAATTAATTTATTTTCATCTTCAGAATATGGTTTATAGATACCATTTTCATACCATTCTTTAATTTTTGTATAATCAACAACAGTACAAGGATAAATTTTTAATTGATCTGCTTGTAAATCAGGGAAATTTAATATATATTTTGTATGGTTCTTTGTTACATTTATTTTTTGATTCACAGAAAATAATTTACGAAACATTTCAAAATCTTCTTCATAAGAACTACCTGGTAAATCAGGCATTAAATGCCAATCTACCTTATATCCATTATCCTTTAAAAATCTTGTTGATTGAATTGTATCATTTAAAGTAGAATCTCTTTCAATAAAATCAAGAATATTATCATCTGTATGTTGAACTCCAAGTTGTACCCTTGTAATGTTCATTTTTCTATATTTTTTGATTTGTCTTAAGGTAATACAATCTGGCCTTGTTTCTGTGGTTAAACCTATTATTCTATGTTTTGTAGTTTCATTGATTTTAATTTCTTCATCTAATGATAACCTTTCACGAGAACTTTCAGAAGAATAAATATTTGAAGCATAATAGATATCCCTTATAAATTCAAATTGATATTCAATGGGATAATGATCCCATGTTCCACCTAATATAATTATTTCTATCTTATCAATGGAATGTCCACAAATTTCTAAAGCATTTGCCCGATCATTAAATTGTTGATAAGCATCGAAATTATTACGGTTTGCCCTTAGAACTGCTGGTTCAGTTGAAAGATAACTTCTAGGTTGTTCTGATTTAACACCAATTATTTTATCACCAATACCTAAATCATAATTTTCATAAAATTTTATGATAAAACTATATTTTCTAAATTGACTACATTCTATTTTTGTATATATTTTATCTTTGAATTCTATATGTGTTAATGTTCGGATAAGACTAATATCATCATTTGTTTCAACATAAATCATATTTTGTTGTTTTGCCATAATTTCCAATGATAATCTTATTTCTGGTTCATTAGGACAATAAGCACAATTTTTCCCACAACTAAATGATTGTTTTACTTGTTTACCATCCTTCGTATATTCTGGATGAGGACTTGTTAAAACTGTAATCACAGAAACCCCCGATGAACTTTTACCAATTTTTTTTAATAAATATTGATAAACATTTGTTTCATCAATTTTATTTTCTTTATCCAATTTTTTATATGTCCGAATAAGATCCGTCTTTTTAGGATTCATTTTATATTTTTTCCTTAGAAATTGAAATTTATGATTATAATCTTCTCTTGAATCATAATTATCCATACATAATTCAATACAAAAATCATCACAATTTTTTTCTTTTTCTTGTTGAAGAATATCTTCAATATCTTCCATCACAAAAATACTATTAAAATAAAAAAATAATTAGCATTCAAATTTATATTATAGAATTAATTATCTTTCCATTCCCCATCGTGGATTTTCAACATTCCTTTTCCATTCCATTAATAAATCAACTTTTTTTTCTAATTCAATAATCTTTTTTTTGAGTTCATTATTTTCATTCCATAAATTACGACCATTATGATCACTAGTTAGTGGTTCATCAACGACTACTGGATCTGGTGCTGGCGCGGGACTTGGTGCTTCTTGCCTTTGTCTATTAACTTCATCTGAAATGATACGTGTTCCTGTTGTTAAAATTTCTTCTGCCGCATTGCCGAATAAATCAATGATGGATTGTCCAGGGAAATATTGGTTTGTTTCCATCACAAAAATACTATTAAAATAAAAAAATAATTAGCATTCAAATTTTAATTATAGAATTAATTCATTATTAAAAAAAAGATGATATATTTTATCCTTTTTTGAACAATATTCAGAGATATAATGACAACTAATTATACAAATACAAAAACAAATTCCCAATACCCAAAATGAAATAACAATTAAAAAATCATCATTAAAATGTTCCGAACCTATTTCATAAATTGGAATCACCATTTATTTTATCATTATTAAATATATATCTTTATATAATCATTAACAATGATAAAATAAATTATAAATCATTCTATTCTTTAGGTATTGTAGTATAATTAACCATTGGTGAAGATGGTGGTGATTTTGTTGATAATGGTGATAATGGTGAAAGATTACCTTCAGGATTAATTTTATTTTTATCATAGATACATTTACAAATAATAAAGAATAATAAAATCCCAATAAATAAAATGAAATATATTAACTTTACATCGATCATTATAAATTTATTATTAAAATAAAATTTAATTCAAAAATCAAATTTAATTATAGAATTATAGAATTATATAATTGGTCTTAATGTTTTTTTTGAAATTAATTTTTTATGATAACATTCTTCACATATATAAAAATCATACCATTTACACCAAAAATCAATTCGGTAAAGAATCTTTTTTTTTTTAGCACACCAATTACATTTCTTTTTAAAACACATAATAAAATTTGATATAATATAGATAATAATAAATTAATTAATGAAAAAACATACAATTGATTCATTATATGAATTTTTGATTGGTGAAAATCAAAATGAAAATGATACATTATTATCTTCAGCAAATCAAAATGATTTATGGTTTCATTTAAAATCATTTTCATCTGCTCATGGAATACTGAAAACAAATAATGAAACAAAAATACCTAAAAAAATAATTCATCAATGTGCCTCCCTACTCAAAGAAAATTCAAAACAATCCAATTTAATTCATTTAAAAGTTATTTATACATATGTTAAAAATGTAAAAAAAACAAAAATAAAAGGAAAAGTCATCACAAAGAAAACAAAAGAAATATAAATAATATACTAAAAATTTGAAAAATATTTTGAAAAAAGAATTCAAAATATCTCCATGGATGAATTGAAAAGACTATGTATTGGTTTCTGGAATTTTTTCTTTGTATTCACATTGATCTATTTTTGTATGTCATTTATTTATAATATTTATTTAACCTTTATTATTAATTTTAAAAAAGAAATGAATGATACGATTCATTTAATTGTCGATTCAAAAAATAATAAAGAATATTTAGAAACAGATCGTTATAATCGTGAAATATTTGATATTAAAGATGAAATTCATATGTTAGAAATAAATAAAAATAAACAAATTAATGAAATATCCGATCTTCGTAGTAGAATACATACACTCGAAGATCAAATTAATAATTTAATCAATAATATTTACATGAAAAAAAAATAGAACAGATCAAATAATATTTTAATATCCAATAATTCCTTTTTTTTTATAAGATATATATATATATATAATGACAAAACAAAAATTATCAAGGAAAACAGGAAAAAGTAAACAATTTAAAGGAAAACATACCCGTTTTACAGATTCTGAAAGAACAACTACTTCAGAAAAAGATGCGATGGGTGTTGGATTCGGATTTTCAGAAAAATCAAATTCAAGTTCAAGTTCAAGATCAAAATCAAAAACAAAAAAAGAAAAGAAAATCGTCAATCAATTATTAAAAAAAATTAGTGATAATGAAGGATATGGTTTAACTTGGAATCATAATGATTATTTTGATGGTAGTGAATGGGATGTTTCCGGTTTAAGAGATGATATTAAAATTGCGGAAGAAAAATATAAAAAAAAACAACGAAAAAAAGAAAAAAAATCATTTCGTAAACAATATAAAAAAAAACTTTTAGAACCTGGAAAATGGACACCAATGAAAAGATTATCTGATTTATCATCAAGTGAAAAAAGAAAACAAGGTAGAAAGAAAACATTTCGTGGAAAACATATCCGGTTTCAAAGTTCTTCACAAAGTTCATCAAAAACACGTTCAAAGAAACCTCAAGTGATGGATTTAAATCTTCAAACAAAAGTCATCAAAGATTCAATAAAATTTAAATTAAATGATGTACACGAATTAAATATTCATAGATGTAATCGATTAAGAGATTTATGTGTTGTAAATCCACATTTATGTAAAGAAAAAAATGATAAAGAATTATTTAATACAATGGATTTTTGTAAAAATCGTTTAATGATTCATTATTTAGAAAGGTTTGGTGATGAGAAACGATTAGAAAAAATGAAATTAATAAAAGGAAAAATTAATTTAGATTATGACTACTTCGGTCCCAGAGTAATGATGTTTGATCATAATTTAATGTCATGGAAATTACCTGAAGTAACGAAAAATATGAATCATAATATCTATTATTTAATTACCCTTTTTAGGTCATTTGATGATGCTAAATTTCCAAAATTAAAATTAGGAGAAGATGAATATGACACAAAAGAAATATTTATTTTATCATATTTAAATTTTGGGCGTCCCAAAAAAAAACATTATAAAGAAGTTAATTTTTCAAAATTTATTCACCACCCAGCAGTAAAACCACTCGATATTGATAAATTTTTGAATTTATTTTTAAGAGATACTTCAAAAAAAAGATTGAAAAAAATTATGGATTTCTTTTTATTTTTTAAAGAACAATTAAAACCATGTTTTTCAACCCATTTAATAACCGAAAAACAATTTTTAATGATGTGTTTATATATTATGGATTTTGTTTATCATCCGAAATTTAATCGTTATTTACCACGAAGAAAAGAATCTGAAACAGTTTTACAAACGATTCAGAATTATGAAAAAAGAATTCATTATCAATTTTCATTACCATTATTTGAATATAATTTTAAGAAACAATTTTCCCAAATTTTCCAATATTCAACTGAAAATAGATTATTAAATTTATGGAGATCAGATAATTTAGAAGTAGTATGTAATTCAATTAAAAAAGATGTTGATACATATATATCCACTTATCAATCAGAATATTCGAAACTTTCAAAAAAATATTTTTCAGGTATGAAAGAAATGAAAAATATAATGCCATATTATTTTGATAGTGGAATTGTTAATGTTTATAATCATTTTTTAAGAAGAGGAGGAACTCAACAATTTTGGAAAAATAATTATTTACAAAATATCGATCTATTAAAATTATCAAAAAATAATATTCTTGGAAAACAATATCATATCAATTGTATTCCTATCAATGATATTAAAAAAGATTTAGGATATACTTGTGAATGTATTCATGGAAAAAGGGATCGTGATTTTATTATTCCTGGAAAGGTAATCAAAAAAGAAGAAGGTAAATGGTATGAAGTTCAACAAAGAGGATTAGGTATTTATTATGAAATTAAATGTGAAGATTGTAAAAGAGAATCATTAACAATTACACCGGAAGATGAACAAAATTTAGGAATATTAGGTAAATATTGTGATTTAGCATTTTTATTAGAACCAGTATCCAGAGATAAAAAAATATCAGTTGAATTTACAGGAAATTTTTATATTTATTTTGAAGTTCAAAATGATAATCCAGAATCTCAAGGAATTAAAAAAAAAATGATATGGCAATTAATGGAAACTTATTCTGAAACTATTTATTCAATATGGGGTGGTGGATGGGATGCCGCCCTGAATACAGTGATGAAACTCTGGGGTGCCAATACTTCCCAACTAGAAGAATTTAAAATATTATTTGATTCTTATAGTGGAATTTTAAAATCAAAAGAATATTTAGAATATTCATATGAAGATTTAGTTTATTTTTTAAGTGAATTAGATAATTGGACTTTGGATGAACGCCGATTGATGGAATATCAAAAAATGCCATCTTTTAATCTTTGGTTACGAAAGATGGATGAATTCCCTTATTTAAAAATATTATCTTCAAACAATATTTCTACTTTTGATAAAGCAAAATTATATAGTATACATGATTTAGATAATGTAGCATTTTCTGATTCAGAGGACTCAGATACATTCATTTTCAAAAGTCCTATTGAACATATTTTTGTAATGGATATTAAAAATGGAATCAAACAAGAAATAAATTCAAAAACAGGGGAGATTAAAACAATAGAAAAAGAATCACCATTTGTATTAGATAAATCAGGTATAAATTTCGGTGTTCATCCACCAAGAGAAGATCCATCGGTTGTCGAAAGATTCCTTACAGTTTTAGTAAAAATAATTCTGGCGACTCCATTAATCAAAAAAAAAATGGAAGGGAAACCAATTGGAAAGGCAGTCAATCGTGGATTATTAGAGAAAGGAACTAAATTAGATATTTTAGATTCAATGATATCAAAAATATCAACAAAAATTGTCCATACAGACTATGCAGGTGAATATGGTCCTGTAAAAGATTTCCCAGATATGGTATTAAATATAGCAGAACAAGCATTTAATACTTTATGGTCAAATATTATGATTAAAAATGGTAATCAGTTAAATACTTTTCAAGAAAGAATTGATAAATTCAGAAATTACTATGATGATTTACAAACACCATTAGGAACGGGTTGTTTTGAAAATGCTGTCAATACATGGTTACAGGTCCTAAATGCTCCCGATACTGGTGATTTTACAATTGATAGAGAATTGACTTTTTATGAAAATATGGGTAAAATAATAGGAAATATTCAAGACGAATTATGTAAAAATAGTATTAATTTTAATAAAAATAGAATTATTAATGAAGCAATGGAACAACAAGAAAAAATCCCTGGTGCTGTTCAATATGTTTTAGAACAAATGAATCACGAAAGATTATTTCGAATCTTTCAAGAAAAAAATATTATCGGTAAAGAAACAAGAGACGGTCCAATGACAGAAGAACAAGTTAGAGAATATATCGAAGATTTTATTGATGTTGATGAAGAAAGTATTCGGGAAAGATGTAAAAAATTATGGTTATAAAATTTGATTTTTATTTTAAAAAATAAAATAAAAATAAATATGAATCGTATTATCCTTCGTAACCTTTCAACAAAAAAGAATACTTGGACTTATCGTCAAGGATTTTATCAAATCCCACAAAAAAAATTTTATAAAAAAAATAATTTTAGTTTTAGTTATGGTAAATGGTTTAAAAATTCAGAAAAACCATTGAATCGGTATCAAAGACAAATTAAAATTAAACAATATTTTGATCAATATGATTTATGATTTCGATTGATTCAGAATTTCTTTACAATCATATTTATCCGATATATATTTATTTAGATAATCATTATAACTATCTGTATCATTTTTTCTAGATTCTTTTCTATATTTAAATTTAGGATTGGAATCACAGAAATGTGTTTCGTGGTAAACAGACATGTCAATAATTGAAAATTTTACACCGCAATATTTACATGGCCACGTCATTTTAATATGTATTTTATTTTTAATACATACAATAAAACAATAAAATCAAATTTTATTAAAAAAGAATTCATGGTAAGAAAGGGAATCGAACCCCTTAAAAAGCCATCTGATCTATTTGGAACCAGGTTACTTTCTCACCTATAAGATCTATATCTTTTTGAAGCATATTCAATTGTAGGACCTCCCAAAATTAAATTTGAGGGGGCAAAAAGGGCTGCGGGAAATGGTGGTCTCCAATATTCTTGATTCCAATAATTTAACCCCCCGTATCATTTCTTTTTTCTTCTTTACTTGTCCGGAGAAAGGAAGATATTGAACAATTTCATATTCAATATCATTTCTATTTATTTTTATTTATTTTTCAAATAATTTATCAAATTTTATAATTTACTTTTTCTTGGTATGACAATACAATACATACCTATAATACCATCATAAACATTTTGTGGACCCATTGTGAATGTATTAATTCCCATATATTTTGGATCATGAATTGTTTCTTTTTGTTTTGGATCAAGAAGAAAGTCATAATTTTTGAAAAGATTAAGAAGAATCAATCTCATTTCCATTTGTGAAAAATTCTTCCCAATACAATGTCTAGGACCATAAGTAAATGGACTAAATCTTTCAGATGATACATGTGTTGTACCAAAACCTTTATGATCCCAAATTTCTTCATCTTTAAATTCACGATTTGGATTAAAGAGATGAACATCATCACCCCATAGATCTGGATTTCTATGACGTGTCCAATTCATAATTTGGCAATAAGTCCCTTGAGGGACGAGAACATTTTCACCATTTAGACCAACAATTTCTTCATCAGATTCCAATTCACGATAAGTACCATTTGCTAATGCGGGCCATAAACGTAATGTTTCTGTGATACATTTTGTCATAAAAGGTAATTCATGAAATGAATCATATGTTTCTTCATGATGATTTAACCAATATTGATCAACTTCTTCAATTAATTTTCTTTTATGTTCAGGATGTTTACATAATTCATATAATAACCAAGATAATGTATGACCTGTTGTATCATGACCAGCAAATGCGAAAATTAAAATATTACCAAGAAATTGTTCTAAATCTTTTGATGTTTTAATAACTTCACTTAATGGACCCGATGATTGTTTAATTTCATAATATGCTTCTTGAGCGAAAATTTTAATATAATCAGAATCAATACCTAAAAAACCATTTCGAATTTTTTTATTTGTTTTTTCTTGAAATTCATTTGAAAAGCCAAACATTGCTAATTGTAATTGAGCTTGTGTTTCATTAAGGAAGAAATCACTCATATCAACATGTTTTGTAAAATTTTCAGAAACATCTTTTATTAATTCAGAGCATTGATGAGCTCTTAATTGACTAATAGGAAATATTTCTGATAATGATTGTTTCGGTAAGAAAGCCATATTCATTGATTGTCTTTGTTGTTTCCAATCTTCATTATCAGTTGTCGAAATAATACTGGTATTTAATAATGATTTTAAATTAGGTGCCTTTTGAATATGTTTTTTACAAATTCTTTCAGCATCTTCTGGATGAGAAATAATTACAAAATTATGAATCTTAATATATTGATTATCCCATTTATGAATGATTGGAAGACAAAAATTTTTTTCATAACCGATTTTTTTTAAAATTTTTGAAATATAAATATGATTATAACCTAATAATATACTTTTAAAATATGATTCACATAAATCTTTTTTATTTCCTGGTAATGTTAAATTATCAATATAAAATGTTTCATCATATTTTTCATTATCTAAATAATCATTAAATGAAAAATGATAATTTAAAATTTGATCAGTATCCGTAAAAAATCCAGGTAAAAATTCTTCTTCCATTTTATTTATTATTTATTATTTATTATTTATTAATAAATAAATATCAAATTTTAAGTAATTTTAAAAATATAATTATTAAATTTATAAAAAAAATTTAGGACAGGTCGCTGGTTTGTTTCCAACCGTCTTCTTCCTGAAATATGTAAAATATATTCGTTCGTTCTAGTCAATTTTATATATTTCACCTAAACGGACATTTGTCTTGCCATCGATTGATGAAGTCCATCGTAATTTTGGGGTTAGCGCTGGCCCACCGAATGTCTGCGATACCGTTGGACCAAGTGTATGATCCCAGTTTACAGTGATTTTTTTATCTGCTGTATACCCTGTGACTATTCCTATTTTTTCGTTACGAAAGGGCACCCCACTAGTTGCTACCTTAGTACCCACGAAAAAATTATTTTCAATCACATTCTCCTCGAATCCCTTATCTTTCACACCAGCATTCGATATCGCTGTCCGGGTTCTCGATTTCTCTTGCTCGCTGCCACCTCTTATATTTTTTCTTCTTACACGATTTGACCTTCTTGAATTTCTACGACGATTTGACCTTCTTGAATTTCTACGACGATTTGACCTTCTTAAATTTCTACGACGATATGATCTTCTTGAATTTCTACGACGATATGACCTTCGTGACCTT
>Ga0310345_10006618_pt1 | contig 10093 bp, 1 predicted proteins | sample HC15DNA20500_MG_FD_204667 | JGI IMG/M metagenome (GOLD analysis project Ga0310345, IMG submission 204667) | Marine microbial communities from station ALOHA, North Pacific Subtropical Gyre - HC15-DNA-20-500_MG | ecosystem: Environmental > Aquatic > Marine > Oceanic | place: Pacific Ocean: North... | reverse complement strand
ATTATGATCGGCGATGTAGAAATAAGTACCGTCAGAATCGGCCGCAACCGAGACTATCTCATCCAGATCCACATCCAGGGCGAGTTTAGCATTCGTCCCATTATAGTCCTGGGTACCGCCGCCGGCAGCCAACACGAGCGTGCCATTGTCTTCCAGGATAAAGACCTTGTCCCCCTCGGCCGCGATATACACCCGGGAGCCAGTATTACTACCCCCTACTTGTGGTGGTGTCGGCCCGCCACCCCCATCATCCACGGCGATATCCACAATATCCGAGAATTGGACCAGCTTGGCGTTGTCGTAAATGGGGGCGGCCATGGTCAAAGTGCCCGCAGCCACAGCGCCTCCACCGGCAACCGTGGTTAAGACACTAGTTGCGCCAATAGTTTCGCTCCGCCGCACGCGGAAACCATCAGGGCCGCCATCTGCAAACCAAACACGGTTCTTAGAATATGCCGGCCCGTGCACCGGGTGTGCTACGCTCAAAGCCGCAATGGATGTAATTCCGGTTTCGATTTGGGTTATTGTTCCGGTAATCCCAAGTGTAGCCTTATTGCTGGTGGTGAAGCCCTTCCTATTGCCGAGGACACACCAATAAGTGCCGTTGCTATCGGGCTGAGCCAAGCCGATGGTAAAACTGGAATCGGTTGCTCCGCTGATCGCCACATCGACACCACCACCAGGAGCGGTCATCCACCACTGGTAAGTAATCGGTTGAGACCCTGTGGCATCCACGGCAAAGGTTACCTTGGAACTGACCGTGGAATTCAAATCCTGAGGATGCGTGATCACCATCGGTGGATTACTCAACGGATAGCTGGGTAATTCGTTAGAAAACATTTGCACCACTTGCTCCGGGGACAAGGCATGGTCGTAGATCCGGATTTCATCCAAGGCCCCGTTCCACGTCCGCTTCGACGTGCCTCCGTATGACCCAATGGCCAACTGGGCGTGAGGACTTCCATTAGCTGATGTATCCGTCCACGTCGAATCTTCTGCCACTTTGATGCCATCTACATATATCCTCTTGTTGGATGCAATGGCATCAGCAACCACCGCCACATGGTGCCACTTATTATCCGTCAACGGGTTATTGAGAGGCGTGATATCCAAATCATCACTAGTGGCACCTGATTTCTTTGTTTTAAACCGCAAGGTGCCGTCAGCCTGAACCAGCAAGGCAAACTCGGCCCCAATAAGATTTAAGCCATCATGAAACATATATGCGTCATCCCCCACATAAGCGGCTATCGTTTTACTTCCATCCCATCTGGCCCATAAAACAACCGAGGAGGAATTGGTGTCTGGCACGGTCCCCATGTTTATCGCAGAGATACTGGGCGATCCATTGTAGTCAAAAAGATAGGCTGAGTCTTGTGTGTTGCCTCTGTCTATAGTCAGAGTGATCAAGCTAGAGTTGCCGATCTGGAGGCCGTCGTGGCCATTGCCACTGGCGTCAGTCATATCGCCGCTAAAGGGATAGTAGGCCAGCAGACCTTGGCTGGGCATCGGCAATACGAGCCCCATGTTCATACGGTTGGCCCTGAATTTAGGCCATGAACTGACGTCCACACCGCCGGTGTCAGAAGCAATTGCATGGAATGCCGGCGCGATTCCGCTGCGTAGGCTTGTCCCGAAATACAACACGCTATTGTTGGAAATGGAGGGAGAACTATGAATGGCCCCTATTGCAGGATGCCCCTTTGTAGTATCTGGATACTTCCATATTATCCGCCCCACATTCGGCACAGGGAGGCCGTCCAGGGCATAAAGAGTTCCAGAGGTGGACGGTGCAAATATTGTGCGATCAGCCCCAACCGCTACAGAGCCCAAGAACTGACCCCCCGCCGGGTCAAGAAATTCCCATATCTTGGTGCCGTTGCTTTCTAGGGCATATACATATTTGTCCTGCCCCCCAAAGTAAATATTGCCACTAGAGTCAATCGCGGGCGAGGAGGACACAGGCTGTGTCGTCAGGAAATTCCACCTGATGGTACCGAAGGTAACATTGTCATCAATGGCATATAGGTTTCCGTCATCCGACCCCACATGGATGGTGCCGGTATCATTAATCGCGGGCGAGGAGGCGATGGAGGCGTTCAAATCCACTCTCCATTTAAGAGTGGCCGATTGAATGAGATTTAAGTAGTCAAGGGCATAGATAAACTCGTCATTGGAACTAACATAGAGCGTGGGTCCTACAATCTTGGGGGAGGAATCCACGGGGCCCATGCCATATTCCCATAACTTGGTGCCGCCGCTATCAAGGGCATAAAAATTTTTAACGCCCGCGCCAAAGTAAATGTTGCCGCTGGCGTCAACCGCCGGGGTGGAACGCACGCTTCCATTGGCATCAAACCGCCACACCACGCCCCCGGTTGTAGCATCCAAGGCGTAGGTTCTGTTGCCATCTGACCCAATGTAGACAACGTTGCCCAGAGCATTGAACGCGACGGAGGAGCGCACAGGCCCGCCCAAATCAGTAAGTGCCCACCCTGCTACAGGGGTCCCGTCTGAAACCTTCAAGGCATGAAGTTGGTGGTTATCTGAGCCGATGTAGACGACGGACTCAGCCGCGTTCAGTGTGGGGGAGGCCTTCACCGACCCGCCCAAATCACCAGATACCCAGGTGGTGCTTCCGTCTGCAACGTTTAAAGCATAGGTTTTATTGTCATCTGATCCGACGAAGAGGAGGTTCCCGGCAGCGTTAAGTGTTGGCGAAGACTGCACTGGCCAGCTCAGATTCTTCACCCATTTCGTGGTGGCAAAGTTGTTGTTGGAATCATCCTTAATCAACCGGACGCTGATGGCATATTCGCCGGTCGCAGTGCTTGTAGGATTGCCAAAACGATATACAGAAGCATCACCTATTTCCAACCTTCTTCTGTATCGGCCGCCGGTCGCGTTGACATCGTCTACCCACAAATAGGTTCTGTTGTTGAAAGCCGTATAAGAAGTGGCAGTGCTATTGGTATCTGCATATCCTGCCAGAGTAAAATTCATCCCCGAACTTCCTCCAACCTGAAGCTTTGTGCCCACAGTTGCGGCTATACCTCTGGTCACAGCATAGCCCGTCATATTCAGATCAGCGGGTGCCATTCCTAATGCGGTTTCCAATGTTTTCCAATCAGCATCCGTGGGTATACGCCAGCCAGCTGGAACCGCCGCTTGAGCACCGGCCCAGGTATACAATTTGCCATTTACAACTGATAAAGCAGCAGAACCATTGTAATCAAGCGAGTCAGTCGCGTTCACATCAGTGCGTAAATTTTCTGTCATCCATACCTGGCCCCCGATCTTAGTGGTGTTGTAATCTTGCAAATCTCTGGGATCGGTCCAAGTGTTGCTAGTGAGGGCGTTCCACCCCACGGCGTAAGCGCCACCATCCGATCCGATGTAAACTGTGCCACTGCCATCCACCACAGGGGAAGACTTCACACTGCCATTCGTATCATATGACCACTTCAAGGTGCCTGTGCTGCCGGCAGCGGCACCATTTGTATTCACGGCATAGGTCTTGTTGTCATCTGAAGCGAAGTAAATGGTGCCGCTGCCGGGAGGAGCTCCTACCGAGGCATTAGCATCAAACACCGGGGTGAATTGCACTCGACCCGTGGCATAAAGCAAGTTCTTGACCGTGGGGTTGGCGGGATCAATGGCATAAAGGCCGTCATCGGTCCCCAGATAGATAGTGCCATCATCTCCAAAGACCGGCGAGGAACTGGTGGCATTGTAATCCTCATTCCATGTATCATTGACGGATGAAACGGGTGTCGGATCAATGGCGTAGAGATAGCGATCAGTCGAGCCGATGTAGACGGTGCCATCAACCCCAATGGCGGGAGAGGATTTACTAATCGGCCCGTTCGTTCCATATTTCCATACCGTGGCATTGGTATCGCCATTGATGGCATAGATGTTGTTATCGTCTGACCCAATGAAAATGGTGCCATCGCTCCCCATCCCAGGGGAGGAAGTGAAATTGGCGGGGGTAATATCATAAACCCACTTCACATCCGGGACGCCGACGGCACTGCTGCTATTGTAATCCAAGGCATAAACCTTGGAGCCCGACCCGACGTAGATGATGCCACTACCATCAACCAATGGGGCGTGTCTCACGGGTGCACCCAGATCAAGAACCCATTTCTGGATCTTGGCGGTGCCATTCCAATCGATGGCACAGATTTTACCGTTACTCGAACCGAAGTAGACGGTGCCATTGGCGTCAACTGCGGGTGAGGACTCTATACCGCCGGATGGGGTGGGGTTATGTTTCCATAACTGATTTCCGGCCAAAACTCCACCACCCGACACGCCGGCGACTGAAAGTAACGACGTGGAACTGGTGGCATTCCCATCGGCATTGGCGACAATCACCCGGTAGGAGCTGCTATCGGCGCCGATAAGACCGTGCATGGTGAAATTACCATCACTCCGTGGAGCCCCAATAGCCGTCCAATTTGGCGTGTTGGAGGCATTCTCCTCCCACTGGTAGGTTAGCGGCAATGAACCCACGGCATTCACCGCGAAGGTCACCGTGCTTCCCTCCGTGGTGTTCACATCCACCGGCAAATCCCCTCCCGGGGAGATGATGACAGGTGAAGTATTGGGGTTTATCGGTGTGCCTCCTCCCCCGACAAAACGAAAGACGTCCTCGGTCTTCGACTGATCAAGCATTAGGCTATCGTTGGAATCCATATCGTGATAGGCCACCTGCGGCACACTGAATCCCACCTGCATGGAGGGGTCGGTATTGACGCGGTGCAAGGAAACTGTTTTTGCGTCCTGAGGCCACCTGTGCACATCGTAGGCGAGGTTTTGGCCAAGAGGAGGGAAATCTTGCCCATTCAAACTGGGTAACGGGAATCCTCCTCCATCACCTTCGGTAATAAACACCCGATCACCATTGTTCAGACGATGGCCTGGCCCACTGAATGTGAATAGATCAATTCCCTCTGTTGTAGCAAGGAGACCGCTCCTATCTACCATGGTCATTTGATAGGCTGGATTCGCCGCTTCAGGGTTATTCGGGGTGGTGGTCAGCACGTAGGTCCTGTTCGCATCGATCACCTCAATGTAATAAGGGCGGTTTTTAACCTCCGGACTGTGAACACTGGTGGTGTCTGCAATTTGAAACATATCACCATGGTGCATGAGAGCGGCGTTCGCACCGGTGGGGTCGAACGCCGGGCCCCCGGGATTCTTGCGCAGGAAATCAAAGTTGTCATCGATTTCGAAATTGGTTTCAGCGCCGGGAGGGGTGCGGTTCGCCGAGGCGGCATCGTAGTGAATGGTGTATTCCAGACCGCCGGGGGGCGCCAATTGTCTCACCCAGACTGGCACATTGAAGTTCAGCCACTTCAGCGTTTGGGGTTTTTCGAAGCCCCCAGGGTTAGTGAGTGATGATTGGGCGCCAGTGGCCAATAATGGGGTGCCGCTGTCGGCCGTGAAAATATCCGTGTCTTCATTGACCCTGCCCGTCATCGCCAGGGTAGGATCACCAAATATTTCAATGCCACCATTAGCTACACCACCGCCATCCTCGGTGTTGCGAATGTAGTATTGGGGCCTGTCCTGTATTTGGTTCGGCGCGAAACCAGGTTTTACCACCAAACTCGGACGATTCTGAAGTGAGCCGCCCAGCTGGCGGCTGATGTAATCCCGCTCTTGGCCTGTGGTGAAATACATCGCGCCACCCGTTTCGAGCGAGTTGTCTGTGCCGCTTTTACCCCACGGAGAGACTAATATCCCACCCACATTATCCACGTCAGAATTGAAGGCGTTGAAAGAACCCGAATCGATCGGCCCGTAAAAAATATCCGGATTCTCTGCCTCGGTAAATTCTATTGTATTGTAGTCAACGACCCCGGTATAAGGGGGGATATTTCTGGTCATATTGGCATCTAAAGCCACCGGCAGCAGCCACCACATGTACCCCTCAGGAAAGTTGATGTAAGGCTCATCCCAATATTGATCCCCATAAATTAACGAATTGCGCGCGTCACTGATCCAATCCAAGGCGTCATCATTACTCCCCGCGAAATTAGGTTCGTCATAGAGTGGAGAGTACCCAGATAATACTGGCGTGGTGGTCCAGGACTGTGGGGTGGGGGCTACGGCAATCGAGTTCCAGATGGGCTTCGTCGCGTTAGAATCCTGCTTCCAAGCCGGCGAATCCAAATCAGGGCCGCCAATAGTTTGCACTAAGCCATCAATATTCGCCAACGCGCCCCCTTCAAACGCCCGTGCCTTGGCCCTAAACAATTGGTTCCCGTCAATAGTGGGTTCCCCTGTTGATGGATCTAAATCCTCTGGATTAAGGGTCGACTGGCGAACCTCCAGGGGGATCAGGCATTTCACAAAAATCAGGTTGGTTTCCTCGATCAGTAAATCCACGCTCAACTGCAGGTCGGCTATGACGCCGTTGAAGGTCGCGTTATTGTCTAACAGTTGTCCCTCATACACAAACAACACGTCGATGAACTCCGTATCGCCGCTGCGTTGGTAAATGAGCCGCGCCGGCGTCGTGGGGCCCTGGGTGAGCGCCGATCCCCCTCCCCCTTGGGTTCCACCGATCCCGCGCCCATAAAAACCGTAGCCTGTATTTGAAGGATTAATATTAGTAGCGGCGGCGGTGAACAACATTTTCCTCGCCAAGTCCATGCTGTTCGGGAACGGATATTTCGGATCCTTGTTCCGGGCAAATTCCGTTTGCGGCTTACCATAACGATAATCGTTGGCGCCAACCCCTGTTCCTTTCTTAGGCCGATCCTTATCCGAAGGAGTAACGCGCTGACAACTTGAACAGCGCAGGTGTGATATTCCCGTGTTGCCGACCGGGAAAGGGAATCTCAAGCCCTTTTTGTTAAGGGTAAATTCCGTCTGGGGCTTGCCATGATGATGATCGTAGGCCCCGATCTCTTTGCCTTTTCCTTTCTGAGGCTGACCCCTTTTCTGAGGCTGACCCTCTTTCTGAGGCTGACCCCCTTTCTGAGGCTGACCCCCTTTCTGAGGCTGACCTCCTTTCTGAGGCTGACCCTTGCCCGAGAGCGCACCACGCTGGCAGAGGGTACAGATCGGTGGTGGTATTTCCATGTCCACTTCCACCACAACATGCTTCCCATCCCCGACATGCGTGATCATGAACCGCCGACCATCAGCCAAGGCGATCGAGCCAGCCATGGCCTCCCTTCGAGAGTCGCGCTTGGATAGGACCACCGAGGTGTGAAGATCATTTTCAATCAGACCCACAACCGATTTTGCGCCGGTGTAATGCTTGCGGTAAACCGCCACATCCACCAAGTGCTTCTCATCATCAAAGAGATTCAGCTCGAACTTCCAGGTTTTTTCATCAAACGCCTTGAGGGCATCCTCATTGATCCGGACCCAGCGGTGTCGCTTTGCAAACTGCTGCTCCCTGAAGGTGCTGGGCACTGCTTCTGACTCGTCCAATTCCACCAGAAGGCTGACCGGCGCTGGTTCCCGATTTGTAAACCAGAGCAACGCGCCAATTTGCAACAAAACCGCAATCGCGGCCGCAGACCAAATAAGCCGCCGACCTTTGCCTCGGACGGAATCCATCGCAGCAGCTTCCACCGTCTCCCTCTCCAATCTTGCCTCCCCTTCCCATTGCCGACACACCATCATGGCCTGATCTTTATCAGCCGTGCCAGTGCTGCGCTGGGTCCGCCGCCCGTCGGCAGTGGTGTAGCAGCAAACCCAAAAATCACTCTTGGGACGTTTTCGAAGACTGGCCATGATTAGATAACAACAACCTGTTTTTCAGTACTAAAACAAGGTAACAACACCCCGTTGCTTATTCTCTACCATCGATTTTAATTTCACGCAACAACTTTCTTCAGGTAACAACACATTATATTTTCTCCCAAACGGGTAACAATGTAACATTCAAGCTGATAAGCAAAAATTACAGACAGAACCGCTTGACACTCTCGGGAGATAGCGTAATTTTTATGCGCGTCATGGATTATGCGCGTCATGGATTCGACCAATCAATCTCTTCAAACCTTCACCCGTAGGATCCAAGTGATGATGGTTTATCGCACCGCCCTGAAGTGGGCCGGGGTGTGGGTGATGGCCATGGGCGTCATCGTGTTAGTGGTTCGTTTCACTGGGGCATTGCCGGCCAACTGGTGGCATTACGCCCTGCTCTCGCTGATACCCCTGATTGGTGCCGCGTATCTTGTAGAGTTCCGTCGCAGACCCAGAATGGAACAAATGCGCGCGGCTTTTGATGGCGAGAATCACGCTGGCGGCCTAGTGATGGCAGCGGCCGAGGTGGATACAAGATCCTGGGAAGCCAAGACACAAAATCTGGATTTGCCTTCCATCCAATGGCGGGGAGGCAAAGCGTGGGCGGGTTTGATCCTGGCGCTGATTTTTTTGATTGTGGCTTGGCTGATCCCGGTTCGTTTTGCCAGCCTGATTTCTGATCCCCCATTGGAGGTGGGCCAACAGGTGCAGCAACTGCAGGAGCAGATCAATGTGTTGGAGGAGGAGAACATTCTTCCGCCGGACGAAGCCGAGGCCAAGCGAGAGGAACTCGAACGCATCGCCGAGGAAGCCTCAGGCTTCAACCCTTCCAAGACATGGGAGGCACTGGATCATCTGCTCGATACAAATCAAAAACTCGCGCAGCAGGAAGCCGAGGAGGCGCTCTCAAAACTAAACGCCCTTAATGAAGCGGAAATGCTCGGCAAGGCGCTGGAGTTGATGCCCAAGGAATTGGCCGAGCAAAAGGAGTTGGAGGAGGCCCTGAAAGCGTTTGGCGAATTGCTGGGCGAACTTGCCAAGAAGGGCGCACTGAAACCGGAGAATTTGCCGGAGGAATTAAAGCAGGCATTGGAAGAAGCTCTGAAACAAGCTGGACAACAAAATAACGGTAAAGGTGAAGGCGGATTGGACAAGGAGCAGCTTGAAAAACTGCTGGAGGCTCTCGGCGAAAACAAGGAAGCGCTCATGGATTTGGCCAAGAAATTGATGGACAACGGCTTGATCCCGCGGCAGTTGGCGGATCAACTAAACAAGGGCGGACAAGGCTTTGACCCGGGACCGTTGGCTGATCTGTTGAAACAGGGCGGATGGAACCCCGACGACCTGGAAGATTTGATGGAAGAATTTGGCGATCTACAACTCGGCGGCAAAGGCGGCATTGACCGCGGGCCCGGTCATGCTCCGATGTTCTACGGTGATCCGTCTTCTGAGGACGACGCGGAGTTCATGGAGGAGAAACTGGCACCCAGTGTTCCCTTGAGCCAAGCCAAGCTTGCGGGCGTTACCATCACTGCACCAGAAGTGACAGGTGGCGAGGCGGTGCTTTCCAAGGGGGCCTTAGGCAAGGCCGGCAGTGGCGGCGGCAGCGCGCTCACGGCACCGGTTTTGCCACGCCATCGCGGCGCGGTGAGTCGTTTCTTTGATCGTCCCGGCAAAGGGAAATAGCATTTTTGCGTGCTTCAGCGGTTTATTTCGGTTATCTAGCGTGCCTCAACTCGCACGAACCGCCACTGTCAGAACCATTGAAAAATAAATGACAACCATTGAGATAATGTATTTCAGGAAACACATGCAGCCTGTTGTAATAATCCTCACATAAGTCCACATCGCAAAATGCCCATGAGTGAAAACACCACCCTGCTCAAGCCGGCTGAATTGAATCCGGCCACCGAGATTACCCGGCAGATTTGCCAACAAATGGATCGCTGTCTGCTGGGCCGCGAGGAACTGCACAAGCTCGTGCTCGTTGGCCTACTCAGCCGTGGCCACATCCTGCTTGAAGGGTTGCCGGGCTTAGGCAAGACCGCCCTGGTGCGCACCATCGGGGCGATCATGCAGCTCGATTTCAGCCGCGTGCAATTCACGCCGGACCTGATGCCGGGTGATGTGGTCGGCTCGCATATTCTTCAGGAAACGGATTCGGGCAAACGCGAAATGACCTTTGAGCCAGGGCCGGTATTTACCAACATCCTGCTCGCGGACGAGATCAATCGGGCTTCGCCCAAGACGCAGAGTGCGATGCTGGAGACCATGCAGGAACGGTCCGTTACGTTGCGCGGAAAAACACGTTCCCTGC
>Ga0310345_10006616_pt1 | contig 10095 bp, 10 predicted proteins | sample HC15DNA20500_MG_FD_204667 | JGI IMG/M metagenome (GOLD analysis project Ga0310345, IMG submission 204667) | Marine microbial communities from station ALOHA, North Pacific Subtropical Gyre - HC15-DNA-20-500_MG | ecosystem: Environmental > Aquatic > Marine > Oceanic | place: Pacific Ocean: North... | reverse complement strand
TCGCGAACGCCGCCGTCGATGACCAGGCCCTTGCACCCCCGAGCGGTGAGGGAGGTGGCCAGGAGCTCGCCGAAGAAGCCGTCTTCACTCTCGGTCGTGCAGCCCGCGACGATCACGTCACCCTCCTGCACCTGCTCGGCAGCAACATGGAACATCCAGTTGTCACCGGGCTGCAGCAGCACTGTCACTGCCGGTCCGCACAGCTTCGCCCCGGTGTAGGCGGGACGGATGTAGGGGCGAAGCAGTCCGACGCGGCCCATCGCCTCATGGATCGTCGCGACACCGAACTGTGACAGGCGCGCGACATCGGCGGGGTCGGGCCGCTCGATCTTCGTGCGGACGATGCCGAGGTTGTTCAGTCGCATGATGGTCCTCTCACTTCCCCTGCGCCGCAAGTGCGCGATCCAGCCGCGGGTAGACCCGGCGGGCGTTGCCCTCGAAGACGAGCTCGCGTTCGGCATCCGTCAGGTTCGGGGTTGCGTCGACGTAGCGCTTGGTGTCGTCGAAGTAGTGGCCGGTGCGCGGGTCGATGTCGCGCACGGCCCCGATCATTTCGCTTGCGAACAGGATGTTCTCGGTCGGGATGACCTCAGTGAGCAGGTTGATGCCCGGCTGGTGGTATACGCAGGTGTCGAAGAACACGTTGTTCAGCAGGTGCTCTTCGAGCTCGGGCTTGCCGAGGGCCATCGCGAGTCCCCGGAACCGGCCCCAGTGGTAGGGGACGGCGCCGCCGCCGTGCGGGATGACGAACTTCAGGTCGGGGAAGTCGCGGAACAGATCCCCCTTGAGCAGCTGCATGAAGGCAGTCGTGTCGGCGCCGAGGTAGTGATCGCCGGTGGTGTGGAACTGCGACTTGCACGAGGTGCTCACATGGATCATCGCGGGGATCTCGTACTCGACGAGCTTCTCGTAGACGGGGTACCAGGAGCGGTCGGTGAGCGCGGGTGCAGTCCACAGGCCACCGGACGGGTCGGGGTTGAGGTTGATCTCGACCGCGCCGAGTTCTTCGACCGCACGCACGAGCTCGGGCACCGACGTCGCCGGATCTTCGCCTGGCGATTGGGGGAGCATCGCGCCCATGATGAAGCGGTCGGGGAAGAGCCCGCTCACCCGCGCGACGAGGTCGTTGCAGATGCGCGCCCAGGTCTGGCTGACCTGAAGGTCGCCGATGTGGTGGGCCATGAAGGATGCCCGCGGGCTGAAGACCGTGAGGTCGGAGCCACGCTCATTTATGAGCTTCAGCTGGTTGGCTTCTATGGTTTCGCGGATGTCGTCGTCGCTGATGTGCAACGCGGCGGGATCGGGGGCTTCGCCCTGGCCGTTCGCGAAGGCAATCTGCAGGTCACGCCACGCTCCGAGCTGGGCCGGTGCGGTGGTGTAGTGGCCGTGGATGTCGATGATCACCGAGTGTCGTCCTTGTCACTGGATTGGCGCTGTCACTGGCGCTGTCGCGAGGGGTGCTTGTTTCGAGAGTAAGTCGGGGCTTCGGTATGGTCCAATAGATTCCGGAGTCCCTCTCCATAGACGGAGTCGATGCATGGCCATCCCGGATCTGAACCAACTGCGCACCTTTGTCGTGCTCTACGAACTGCGCAGCCTCACGGCGACCGCGGAGTTCCTGCATGTCACGCAGCCCACGGTGAGCTACACGCTCGCGCGTCTGAGAGAGCGCTTCGGCGACGATCTGTTCCGGCGCGAGGGGCACGTCATGGTGCCCACGACCCGCGCGACCCAGCTGTTCGGCCCGCTGCACGAAGCACTCGCGCAGATCGAGTCGACGGTGAGCGAGACGGCATCCTTTGATCCGTCGGCATTCACCGGAGAGCTCTCCCTCGGGCTGACCTCGATCGGTGAGCAGACGTTCCTGCCGCCGATCATGGCGGCCCTCGCGCGCGAGCGATCGACCGCGCGCCTCGCGGTGAAGCGGTTGGATGCCGACGAGGTGGAGGAAGAGCTCGTGCGGGGACACCTCGACCTCGCCATCACCGTCGCACTCATGGATGCCGCGCGCCTCTGGCGCACGCCGGTGCGCGCTGTGGAGTACGTGGCGCTCACCTCGCGACGGCATCCGTTACCCCCACCGGGGCCTGAGATGTTCAACGGACGCGGGTTCGTGCGCGTGTCATCCCGCGGCGGCCACACCTACCCGCTGCAGCTGCTGCTCGAGCACGGACTCATGCCGCAGGTCGCGCTGACTGTCGAGGAGTACGGCACGCTCCCGGCGGTGCTGCAAGACACCGATCTGGTGACGTTCTTGCCCCGTCACGTTGCTGAAGTGTTCTGCGGCTGGTTCCCGGCGCTCCGCATCGCGGACCTGCCCTGGCCGGGCCAGAGCACCCCGGTAGCGATCTTCACACGGCGCGAGTCGAGCCTCACACCGGCACAGCGCTGGTTCCGACGGCTCGTCCACGGCGCGGTCGTCGAGCCCGGCACCGAGATCTAGCCCGGCCCTCCGTTCAGTCGCGCCTTGATGCGGGCTCACCCGGCGCAGACCCACACTTAGGCGCGACCGAAAACAAGCCCCTTTGTTTCAGCTGCGTCGGGTGCGGTTCCAGCTCGCTTTGGCGGGTGCGAACGGGCTGCGGACGTGGATCGACCACGTCGAATGTGGGTGAATCGACAGGATCGCCTTCTCCCACCAGGTCCGCGCCTCTTCGGGAAGCGCGGGAAGGATGACGTCCTTGTCGGCTTCGTCGTCGGGGTAGGGCCGCAGTGCCTTCCAGACCAGCTGCACCTCGGGCGCGCCGGTGGGGATGTCATCGATGTCGAGGACTGCCTTCTCCCACGGGAGCTGTAGGCGAGGATCGCGCCGGTAGACCCAGCGGTCGGCGGTTCCGTCTTCGAGGTTGATCTGCAGGACCCAGGCATCCATCGCCGCGTCGAAGATCCAGGCCGACGGAATGTCGGCACCATCGGGCAGGTCGGACCACCGGACGAGCTCGTCGCCGATCCGCGCCCAGCAGCTCATCCCGTCGGGGAGCGAGCCGACGATGTCATCGAGCTGGGTGTACACCGTGCTGATCGTGGTGCGGTCGCGCTCCCGCAGGGGTTCGCCGCGCCACTGGTCATAGGCGCTCCCGCCCGAGAGCCACCAGCGCGCCTCGGTGTCGGCGAGCAGGTCAGCGACGGATGCCGCGTCAAGTCGCGTCCACGGGGTGTCGAGGCTCGGCAGTGAGTCGGTCATGGTCCTATTGTGCTCCGCCACCGCGGCTCCCGCTCAGGAGGGCAGCGACTGCCGCTCAAGAGCGCAAGGACTCGGCGAACCCGCGCACGTGGGCGATCAGTTCGGTCGGCGTCGTGACCATCGGGAAGTGCCCCGTCGCGATCTCGACGACCTGCCATCCGGGCTCTTCGCGCACGAGGCGCCGCACCGGCTCGATCGTCGGATAGGCGGGATCCGTGCAGTCAATGAACAGGCGTGGGACCGCCTCGAGCAAGGCTGCGTCGTAGTCGAGCGGCTGCCGGTACATCCCGAACGGATGCGGCACGTGCCGGCGGTTCAGCCACGCTGCATCCTCGGGAGTGAGGTCGAAGCCTGATTCGGCGTTGGGCGCCGGGAGCGAGTTGTCGTTCTCTGCAGCTGCCGCCAGCCGCGCCGAGGCGACCTCGGGCGAATGGGCAACACCCCACCCGTCTCCGGGGCGCGGGAACATCGCGTCGACGTAGACCAGGCCCGAGAGCACGCCCGGATGCCGCTGCTGGAGTTCGACGGCGGCGCCCGTGATGACCATGCCGCCGTAGCTGTGCCCGACCAGCACGACGTTCTCGAGCTCTTCCATCTCGACCAGGCCGATGACATCGGCGATGTGCGTGTGCAGGTCGATGTCGGGTCGGCGCAGGTGTGCCCGCTCGCCGTCGCCGGTCAGGGTCACGGTGTGGACCTCGAACCCGGCATCCCGCAGCGGCGCCAGCACGCGCCGCCAGACCCAGCCGCCTCCCCAGGCGCCATGGACCAGAACAAGGGTGGGGGCGGATGACGACATGGGCGAACCTCTCAAGACAGTGCCGACGCGACGATGCGGGCGACGGGAGTCAGGGTATCGGGCACAGCACTGCCTTGCCGCCCGGAACCGCGGCCGTCACGAGGCGGGTGTCGAAGGTGGCCAGCAGCGCGTCGTGGGACGCAGCGAGGTGCAGCAGGTAGGTATCCGTTACCTGTGAGCTGGCGAGCAGTCGCTCGGTGTGAATCGACGTGTCGAGCAGGCTCACCGAATCAGCGAGAAAGACGTGGTCCTCTCGCGCGGTCAGGCTCGCGAGGCTCGCGAGCACGACAGGAACCGGCTGAGTGTTCGGATACTTCGGGTGACTGACCACCCGCACGACGCCGTTCTGCACGATCGGGCACGTGTGCCACGCGCCGTCGCCGTCCCGCACCACTCGCGCGGCGAACCAGGCGTGCGCGCGTTCGTGATGGACGTGCAACGGGTCGATCAGAGCGATGATCGCGTTGACGTCCAGCAGATGGCGCGTCACTGGTTGTCATCTCGCAGTGCGTTGACATCGTCAAGGGTCGCGCGACCCGCCGCAGGCGTGGTCGGCAGCAGAACGATGCCGTTGCGCTTGTCGAAGCGCCGGCGTTCGGTCAAAGTGGCGCGAGCGAGCTGCGAAACCGCCTCTCCGAGCGTGATTCCCCGGGCGTCGGCGAACTGCTTCGCCGCGGCGAGAACGTCGTCGTCGATCGTGAGGGTCGTCCGCATGCATCAAGCATCACGCATCACGCATCCGTCGTCAACGCACTTGCCCAGCTTCATCCTCGGCGCGGGCAAGAAGTCGGACCGTCGCAATCCTGCGTCGATCCAGCGACGTGACCTGCAGTGTCGCGCCAGGGATGTCGACGGTGTCGCCGACGACGGCGAGGCGGCCGAGCTGCTCGATGACATATCCGGCGATCGTGTCTGAGCTTCCGCGAGGCAACTCGATTCCGGTGCGCTCCTCGAACTCCTGAAGGTTCAACCGGCCGTCGATCGTGTCGCTTCCGACCACCACGGTCTCGGCGGTGTCGTACTCGTCGAAGATCTCACCCACGACCTCTTCGACAAGGTCTTCCAAAGTCACGATGCCGTCGGTTCCGCCGTACTCGTCGACGACGACCGCGATGTGGTGCCCGCGGGCACGCAGGCTCGTGAGTGTCGGCAGGACTCGAGCGGTAGCGGGTACGTACGGGATGTCGCGCACGAGACGCGCAACGGGCTTACCGGCGTCGTCGCTGGCGGCATCGAACAGGTCGCGCACGTGCACGAAGCCGACGATGTCGTCGATGGAGGTGTCGGCGACGGGGTAGCGGGAGTAGGGCAGGTCGCGGATGCGCTCCACGGCCTCAGCCACCGTGATGCCGTCATCCAGAGCCACGACCTCGGGTCGCGGCCGCATGACCTCACTCACCTGCCGGCCACGTAACGACAGCACGTCATCCAGGATGCGGCGCTCATCCTCGGGCAGGCCTTGATGGGACGTGACGATGTCACGGATCTCCTCATCGCTGAGCTCGTCGGCTGTCTTGTTCGGGTCGCCGCCGAGAAGCCGCACCAGCGCGTTCGTCGACACCGACAGCAGCCAGATGACCGGTCGCATCAGCACCGCGAACCCGTCGAGCACGGGAGCGACGGCATAGGCGAACTGTGCGTTGCGCTGGATCGCGAGGCGCTTGGGAACGAGTTCCCCGAGCACGAGCGAGAGGTATGCGATCACCAGCGTCAGCCCGATCGTCGCCATGGTCGCCGCGACCGGCTCCGCAAGACCAAGACGGGTAAGCAGCGGCGTCACCGAGGGGGCGATGGATGCCGCGCCATACGCGGCCGAGGCGAAGCCGGCGACCGTCACGCCGATCTGGACCGCGGAGAGGAACGTGTTCGGGTTCCGTGCGAGCGCGGCGACCTTCGCGCCGCGGCGCCCGCGTGCGGCGATCGCGTTGAGCTGGCTCTCGCGCAGAGTTACAAGCGCCATCTCGGTCGCGGCGAACACGCCGCCGATGAGCACGAACACCACGACCAGGGCGATGTTCCACCACAGGTCGGCCATCAGCGGGTCACCCCGTCGCGCGCGGTCCTGTTCTTGCCGCCCAGGGTCACCCGGGCGCCGGGTCTATCGCCGAGCGCGTCGGTGCCGGATGCGTTCACGAGCGGTCCCGGGCGTCGCTGCGCGCCTCGGAGATCGCGTCGGCTGCGGCATCCGCATCGTCCGCCTTCTCGGCGATAGCGCTGGCGCGACGGTCCTTGCGGGTCTTCGCGAGGCTCGCGACCGTGGCCACAGCGATCGTGCCCGCGATGAACAGGAGCGAGACCCAGATCGGGATCTCGGGGATCACCGTGATCGGCTCGCCGCCGTTCAGGAACGGCAACTCGTTCTTGTGCAGGGCGTGGATGAGGAGCTTGACCCCGATAAAGGCGAGGATGACCGCGAGTCCCTGCGCGAGGTAAACGAGGCGTTCCAGGAGACCTCCGATGAGGAAGTAGAGCTGACGCAGACCCATCAGGGCAAAGGCGTTCGCGGTGAAGACGATGTAGGCCTCTTGCGTGAGCCCATAGATCGCGGGAATCGAGTCGACGGCGAAGATGAGGTCGATGAACCCGATGGCGATGATGACGAGCAGCATCGGGGTGACGAAGCGGCGTCCGTCTTTCTTCACCGTCAGCCTGTCGCCGTTGTACTCGTTGCTCACGGGCAGGATGCGTCGCATGAAGCGCATGAACCGGCCATTGGCCGGGTCGGACTCACCGTGGGTGAACGCTTGGCGGTAGGCCAGGTACAGGAGCAGCGCGCCGAAGACCCAGAAGATCCACGAGAAGTTCTCGATGAGCGCGGCGCCCACCGCGATGAAGATCCCGCGCATGATGAGCGCGATGACGATGCCGATCATCAGCACTTTCTGCTGGTAGATCTTCGGCACCGCAAACCCCGTCATGACGATGAGGAAGACGAACAGGTTATCGACTGACAGAGCCTTCTCGGTGAGGTAGCCGGCGAAGTACTCGCCGCCGAAGTCCCACCCCGAGACGAGCCCGATTCCGACGCCGAACAGCAGCGCGAGGCCGATGTAGAAGGCCGACCATCGGGCGGATTCGCCCAGGGTCGGCTCGTGGGGCTTGCGGACGTGCGCGTAGAACTCGTACACGAAGAACGCGATCGTGACCGCGATCGTGATGAGCCAGAGCGTCAGGGTGACGTTCACAAGGGACTCCTGCCTTGGCGTTGATGATCAGATCTACGCCAAGGTCTTCTCCATCCCCGTTGCTGAGAACCGGTGACCCGGGACGCGAGAGCGTCCGTAATGACGAGCCGACCGTGGTGGAGTACTCCCCTTGGTTACGCGCGACGATACCGGAATCGCAGTTCCTGTCTCTGGGAAGGGGCTGGGAGCTGGGGTTTTCGACGTAGCCGCCCCGATGGCGCTCCCGGCTGCGAGGATGGCACGATGAGCGATTCGCGCGAAGCACGGGCAGAGCAGCGGCGCCAGGACGGCCCCAATGACGAGGCCGTCGAGGAAGAGATCGAGATCGAGTTTGAAGAGGTCGTCGGCGAGGGTGCCGAGCGGCTCCACCGTACCCTTCGCGCGACTCTGGTCACGGGCTTTCTGGGCGGTGTCGAAGTCGGCATCGGGGTGCTGGTCTACCTCGGCATCCTGTACCAGACGGGTGATCAGCTTCTCGCGGGCCTCGGATTCAGCATCGGTCTGATCGCGCTCCTGCTCGCCCACAGCGAGCTGTTCACCGAGAACTTCCTGCTGCCGATCGCCGCGCTCGTGGCGCGGGAAGGCACATGGCTCGACCTGGCCAAGCTCTGGGGAGGCACGCTGCTATCCAATCTGCTCGGCGGCTGGCTGATCATGGCGATCATCGTTCTCGCCTTTCCTGACTGGCACCCGGTCCTCGCCGAGACCGCCGAACACTTCATCGAGGCGCCTCTCACCCTCGAGTTTGCGGCCCTCGCAATTCTCGGCGGTGCCGTCATCACTCTTATGACGCGGATGCAGACGGGCACCGAATCCGTGCCCGCGAAGATCGCGGCGGCCGTGGCAGGCGGCTTCGTCCTCGCCGGCTTTCAGCTGTTCCACTCGATCCTCGACTCGCTGTTCGCCTTCGGAGCGATCATCAGCGGAGCACCGATCACGTACCTCGACTGGCTGCTCTGGTTCCTGCCGGTTCTCCTCCTGAACCTGGCTGGCGGCGTCTTGCTCGTCACGCTCCTGCGCATCGTGCGGACCGGCGAGCTGTTCGAGCTCCGGCGGCGCAAGAACGCCGGCCGCGCTTAGCACCTGGCGCTAGTTACGAGCGGTGGTCAACGACGCATCCGCCGACGACGCGGGCGTATCGAGGGAAGACGCCCGAGCAGCCGCCGACGCTGCTCGGGGACGACGACCGGGACAGGAGCAGTCACGATCGCATCAACCGCCAGTGATCCGTTTGTCGGTCCGACGATCGGGATGGGCGTGGTCGGGGTCGGTGCGAGCGGCGAGACCGGCATCCGCAGGAGTGCGCGCCGTGCGTAAAGGTACGCGGGCACGAGCACGAGCGTGGCACCGATCCAGGCGAGCGGGTTGCTCCAGACGATGCCGATGAACCCGAACATCGCGCCCAGCACGATAGCTGCGCCCACGCGCATGGCGAGTTCGACGATCCCCGTGATGGTCGGGATCAGGGCGTGGCCCAGGCCCTGCAAGGCGCCGCGGAGCACGAACAGGATGCCGAGCGCGGCATAGCTGAAGGCGTTGACGACGAGCATCGTGGCGGCCATCGAGACGACGTTCTCGACCCCGCGGCCCACGAAGAGCTCGATGATCTGCCTCCCGAAGGCGACGAGCGCGACGCCGAGCACGACAGACGCGATCGTCGAGATCACCAGAGATTGCCTGACGCCGCGTAGGATGCGATCCGGTCGCCGAGCGCCGAAGTTCTGGGCGACGTACATCGACACGGCGAGACCTAGCGACTGGAGAAGAGCCACCGCGAGGCCATCGACCCGCGAGGCAGCGGTGTAGGCGGCGACTTCGGCGGTGCCCAGCTCGTTCAGGCGCACCTGCACCGTCAGGGTGCCGATCGCGATGATCGACGCCTGGAAGCCCATCGGCAAACCGAGCCGCAGGTGGTTGAGCACCTCCGCGCGGCGAAGTCGCCAGTCGGCGCGGTGCACATGCAGAGCAGGAGCCCGCCGGCGCACGTAGTCCAGGCACCAGATCACTGAGAGAGCCTGGGCGATGACGGTGGATGCCGCGGCTCCGGCGACTCCCCACTGGAGGGGTCCGACGGTGACGATGACGAAGGCGACGTTGAGCGCGCACGCGATGCTCAGGAACACCAGGGGCGTGCGGGAATCGCCGATCGCCCGGATGATCGCCGAGAGGTAGTTGAAGAACATGATCGCGCCCGACCCGAGGAAGCTCACCTGCGCGAACACCGTTGCTTGCGGAATCAGAGCGGGGGGCGTCTGCATCAGCACGAGGAGCGGTTCGGCGACCAGTGGTGCGACAACGGTCAGGACAACGGATGCTGCCGCCGTGAGCACCGTCCCGACAGCTACGGACCGGCGCACTGCAGCGCCGTCGTGCGCGCCGAACGCCTGCGCCGTCGGGATCGCGAACCCCGTCGTCATGCCCCACGCAAAGCCGAGCAAGAGGAACAGCAGGCTGCCCGTCGCCCCGACCGCCGCGAGCGCGTCAACGCCGAGCTGGCGCCCGACAACGATCGCATCGACGAACTGGTAGAGCTGCTGCACCACGTTGCCGATGAGCAGCGGCACCGAAAAGAGAAGGATCACCCGCCACGGGTGCCCGGTGATCAGGCTGCGCGCCATTCGTGCCCTCGAGTCTTGCGTCGGAGATGGGGAAGACGGTGTCGTTGAGGGCACCGTTGCTCAGTTTATCGAATCGATTCGAGGCGAGGCAAGAGGGAGTCAGCGATCTGCGCCGCGAAACAATAGCGGGAAGCGATGGGCCAAGTTCTGCCCGGATACGTCAGAGCTACCGACTCGCAGCCGAAAGACCCCGGACCTATTGTAGGAACCGCTGGAAGATGTCCATGTGGCCCGTGTCGGGGATGGATTTACAGCGACAGATGGCCGCCGATTCGCCTCCACTCTCCGGCTTGAGTTGTCCATGAGACG
>Ga0310345_10006615_pt1 | contig 10095 bp, 10 predicted proteins | sample HC15DNA20500_MG_FD_204667 | JGI IMG/M metagenome (GOLD analysis project Ga0310345, IMG submission 204667) | Marine microbial communities from station ALOHA, North Pacific Subtropical Gyre - HC15-DNA-20-500_MG | ecosystem: Environmental > Aquatic > Marine > Oceanic | place: Pacific Ocean: North... | reverse complement strand
ACGATTAATTCCTGATCCGCGCTTTCAGATTGTGTGCTCATATACATTCTCCTAAATGGAGGCGGGGGTTAACTTGGCTGTCATTCTCGCAACATTATACCAGACATACCCCAATCTCAGTAACAAAATTTCTGACTTATTGAACTTCCCTAAATTCACCCTCAATGGTGTCATCTGAAGAAGAAGACGTATCTGTTTCCTGGTCATCGGAAACAGATACGTCTTCCATATCACCCATATCTGGATCTGTAGGCATCCCGTCATCAGCGGCCTGACTGTACACTGCTTGCCCTAACCGCTGGAGTGCGTCATTTAAGTCCGCCATAGAAGTCTGCATTTCGGGCAAATTATTCCCTTCGATAGCTCCTTTAAGAGTAGCTATTTTACCCTCGACCTCTTCTTTCAATTCGGCTGGGATTTTGTCAGCGTTATCGGAGATCATCTTTTCGGTTGTGTAGACTAACGTGTCTGCCTGATTCCTAGTTTCAATCTCCGCACGCCTAACTTGATCTTCATCTTCATGAGACTTGGCATCATCTACCATCCGATCAATCTCATCTTGAGCCAATCCTGAACTGGACTGAATAACGATCTTTTGCTCTTTACCCGTACCTTTATCCGCTGCAGAAACACTTAGGATCCCATTAGCATCTATATCAAAGGTTACCTCTATCTGAGGAATCCCTCTAGGCGCAGGTAAAATACCATCCAATATAAACCTACCTATAGACTTATTGTCAGTAGCCATCTGCCTTTCACCCTGAAGAACATGAATATCTACACTACCCTGGCTGTCGGCTGCAGTAGTAAACGTTTCAGCCTTTTTGGTAGGAATAGTCGTGTTCCTAGGAATTAAATTCGTCATCACACTTCCCAAAGTCTCCAATCCCAGAGTCAGAGGCGTTACGTCTAAAAGAACTAAGTCTTCTACCTCACCTCCCAAGATACCAGCTTGAATTGCTGCCCCAAGCGCAACAGCTTCATCTGGATTTACTGATCGGCTAGGCTCTTTATCGAAGATACCTTTAACTTTCTCTTGTACGGCTGGCATACGAGACATTCCCCCTACCAAAACGACATCATCAATTTCTCCAGCGCTGAGGTTAGCATCGGATAATGCTTGAAGACACGGCCCTTCTGTACGTGTTATCAGGTCACCAACTAACTGCTCTAATCTAGATCTGCTTAAAGTCTTCACGAGATGTTGGGGACCACTGGCATCGGCAGTGATAAACGGGAGATTCACTTCTGTTTCCAATGTACTAGATAATTCTATTTTAGCTCGCTCAGCCGCATCCCGTAGTCTCTGTAACGCCATCTTATCTTTACTTAAATCTATTCCGGTTTCTTGTAAGAATTCCCGAGATAACCAATCAAGTATACTTTCATCAAAATCGTCGCCACCTAAAAATGTATCACCGTTAGTCGATTTTACTTCGAAAACACCTTCTCCCATCTGCAAAATAGTAATATCGAACGTCCCACCACCTAAGTCAAAGACCGCTACCGTAGCTTCTGATTTCTGTTTATCTAGACCATACGCTAAAGACGAGGCCGTAGGTTCATTGATAATTCTCAGGACTTCAAGGCCAGCAATTGTCCCTGCATCCTTGGTAGCCTGCCGTTGAGCATCGTTGAAATAGGCTGGAACGGTTATAACAGCCTGAGTAATCTTCTCTCCCAACTTGGCTTCAGCATCTTGACGAATCTTCTGTAAGACCATAGAAGAAATCTGTGGTGGTGCATATGACTCTCCGCTCATTTCAACATGAGCATCTCCGTTGTCTGCCCTAACTACCTTATAAGGTAGTTTATCTACAGCTGACGCAACCTCCGGGTCTTCAAATTTTCGACCCATGAGACGTTTGACTGAAAATACGGTATTCTCAGGATTCGTAACAGCTTGCCGTTTGGCAGTTTGTCCGACATATCTTTCGTTACTTTTATTATTTACGGCAACTACAGACGGGGTAATCCGACCGCCTTCCGCATTCTCAACTACTACTGGCTCTCCTGCTTCAATCACAGCAGCGACAGAATTTGTGGTTCCCAAATCTATTCCAAGAACTTTAGCCATTCTGTGTCTCCTTATCCCTTTTATCCAAAAATGCTTTAGAGTTAACTTAACTACTACCTATCGGGCTACTACCACCTGAGCTGCTTGAATAATCCTATCATGTAACTTGTAGCCATTCCTGACAACCTGGATGATTAAACCCGAAGAAAATTCTATACTCTCTTCAGTCCCAATTGCTTCATGTTCTACAGGGTTAAACTGTACTCCTACAGCCTCTATTTTAGTAACACCTTCGGATTCAAATAAAGTCGCGACTTTTCGCTGGATAAGTCTGACTCCTTCTACCCACGATTCGCCAGGCTGTCCATCGTCAGCATGGATAACAGCCAATTCCAATTCGTCGACTACGGGCAACATTTTTACCAACAACCTGCTGTTTGATTGCCTCTGCCAAGTAATACGATCATCATCTGTACGTCTTCGAAAGTTGCTCAATTCCGCCTGAGCCCTTTGAGCCAAATCCTTATTAACCTCGACATCTTTACGAGATGAATGTAAATCAGTCAGTAAAGATTGAACCTGTTCGTCTAACGCCAAATGGCTATAGTCATTAACAATCTCTTCTAGTATTAATTCTTCTACACTTGGTTCTTCTACACTTGGTTCTTCTACACTTGGTTCTTCTACACTTGGTTCTTCTCTGAATTCCGGCTCACCATTAGTAACTTCTTCATTATTTTCACTCATGGACAAATCCTAGTAACAATGTATTCGGTTAAACAGGTAAATTCAACCTGTGATAAAGTCTATCGATCTCTTGTTCGATTGTTTTCCGAAGATCTGTGTTTTTAAATACTAACATTAGCCTGCGTTCTAAATCAGATAAATTGTCCACGACGTTTAAAGCGAATTCAACCCCAGCTAAATTCAATCCTAAATTGTCCATCAGATACCTGATAAGAAATATTTTCCTGATATCTTCCCTAGAATAAAGTCTTAGCATACCAACAGTTCGGTCCGGATTTATCAACCCGAGTTTCTCGTACTTCCTGAGAGTCTGAGGGTGCATTTCTAAAATCCGGGCAGCTACGCTTATGATATACACCCCTTGGATTTCAACTATTGGCATCTGCGAAGGGGCTGGAAATTCCTGTGATACTTTATCGGGCTTTACAGGCTGTGGGACTGCCTGACTAGGCCAAGCCGATGGTATATCCGAAACTAGGCTCTCTTCGTCTAACCTCTGCCGTACTTTTTGATACATAGGCTAATGTCACTCAGGATAACTCTCTTATATCAAGAAGAAGTATATCGATTGATACTGAGCGTGTCAATCGAGATTACACTGGCAAGATACATCAGCATCATATGGATCACATCATACAGACTACTAGATTTCAATGTTACTAAATTCGAGAATCCTAATAACAGCCCTTATAGATAGGTTTAATTATAAGCGAATCTACAATTGCAACTTTGAGTACTAATTAGGCGGATCTATTATAGAGAATCCTGTGTACGGACGTAGTACTTCAGGTACGACTACTGAACCATTTTCCTTCTGGTAATTTTCCAACAAAGCTATGACCACCCTCGGTAACGCTAATCCGGAACCATTTAAGGTATGTACAAAATCCGGCCTACCACTGTTTTCCGGTCTGTAGCGCACGTTAGCGCGTCTTGCCTGAAAATCCGTACAATTGGAACACGAACTTACCTCCAACCATTCTTTACAGCCTGCAGCCCAAACTTCGATATCAAAAGATTTAGCTGAAGGGAAAGACATATCGCCTGCACAAAGTTGTAAGATGCGATAGGGCAATCCTAGACGTTGGCAAACATCTTCTGCATTAGCTAAGAGTTTATCTAACTCATCATCAGAAGTTTCAGGTGCAACAAATTTGTACATTTCCACTTTATTGAACTGATGTACCCTCTTGATCCCACGAGTATCTCTCCCAGCCGCAGCTTTTTCTCTTCGGAAACAAGGAGTGTGCGCTACATAATATAGGGGCAATGAACCATAATCCAGAATCTCGTCCCGATGTAGATTAGTGATAGGAACCTCTGCCGTAGGAACCAACCATAGATCATCTTCTTCGTCGTGATACAAATTATCGGCGAATTTGGGTAGATTCCCAGAGCCTTCCATAATGTCTCTACGGACTAATATGGGGAGCATCATCTCTGTATATCCATGTTCGTTGGAATGCAAATCTAACATCCACGCTATAAGAGCCCGTTCCAATTTGGCTCCAGCACCAGCAAGCGTATAAAACCGACTTCCCGATAATTTAACTCCCCGTTGAAAATCTATGATCCCAAGTTGTTCTCCCAGATCCCAGTGAGGAATAGCATCAAATGGAAGATCAACCACATCACCCCAATGCCTTAGCACAATGTTACCGTCTTCATCTAACCCTGGGGGTACATCTGCACGTGGCAAATTAGGTAACGCCATCAAGATCTCTTGGATCGATAGCTCAGTTTTTTTAACATCCTGTTCAAGTTCAGTGATACGATCGCCCACTTGTCGCATATCGTGAACAAGACCGGAAGGAACTTCTTGACCAGATCCCCTTAATTCACCAATGTTGCGACTAACCGAATTTCTTCGTGAACGCAACTCGTCACCTTCCGAAATCCCTTCCCTGCGACGAACATCCAAATCCAATATGATATCTAACGAGTTTTCTTCACCCCTTAATCTGAGAGCGTTCTTAACGTATTCAGGATCCTTTCTAATCAAATCTATAGATAGCATATTTATCAACACTGACCATTAAAATTGAACTATGTCCGGAGGTGACATCCTAAAGATTTACGATTTGCTTTGTTTCCCTTTAGTAGGAGGATACTGCGAGAGTTTCGCTCATTTTTTCATAGTTACAGATAACATCAGATCAAGATAACATCTCAAGCTTGGATTTATCCATCATCCTCACCCTGATCTTGGGGATCGGAATCATGAGAGTTACGCATCTGCGGGAATAGCAGTACATCTCGGATACTTGGTTGACTGGTGAGCAACATGACCATACGATCTATCCCTATCCCTAATCCTCCAGTAGGAGGCATTCCATATTCCATGGCTAACAAAAAATCATCATCTCGGCGATCTACTTCTTCATCTTGATAAATGAGCCGTACCTCATCTTGACTATCAAACCGGGCCCGTTGTACTTCGGGATCATTTAACTCAGAATATGAGTTAGCCACTTCCATTCCGGCTGCGAAAGCTTCAAATCTTTCTACATAACCCGGACGACCCTCTTTAGCTTTAGCCAGAGGGGACATCTCTTCCGGATAATCCAAGAGAAATGTTGGCTGTATTAACTTTGGTTCAACAAAAGTAGATACTAATTTATCAATCAATCGACCCCGACTCTCTCGCTCTCCGATATCTAAACCCATTGAAGCCACCTTGTTAATCAATTTCTCTTCATCACTCAATTCGTCAATATCTATCCCGCTGTAACGATATAACTCTTCACTCAGGCTAAGCCGTGGCCACGGGGGTTTAAAATCAATAAGGTGGTCTCCATAACGTATCTCGGTAGTCCCTTGAATCGCGACGGCTACGGAGGAAAACAAACCCTCTACCATCTCCATTACTTGCGTATAATCGGAATATGCCTCGTAACTCTCTAATAAACTAAATTCAGGATTATGATCCTGATCGATACCTTCGTTACGGAAAACTCTTCCAATCTCATAAACTTTATCAAAGCCGCCCACTATCAAACGCTTTAAATAAAGCTCCGTAGCGATTCTTAAGTAAAGTTGCTGGTCTAAGGCATGGTGGTGAGTGACAAACGGGCGCGCATGTGCTCCCGCAGCCACAGGAACCAGTATCGGAGTTTCAACCTCCATAAAGCCCTTGTCATCAAAAAATTTCCTGATACTCTTAATTACCTGGCTTCGTTGGGCAAAAGAACTGGCAATTTCCGGATTCGCTATCAGGTCCAGGTAACGTTGCCTATACCGGATTTCGACGTCTCGAAGGCCATGCCATTTTTCGGGCAAAGGGCGCATACATTTAGATAACAAAGTGATGTTACGGGCTTCGATGGTGACTTGGCCTGTACGAGTACGCATCACGCTCCCCGAAACTTCTAAGAAATCTCCTAAATCTAAATTTTCTAGCAAGCCATAAGCTTGTTCCAAAACATTTTCTCTAAGCAGAACTTGCATAGTCCCTGATCCGTCTCGCAAGTCTAGAAACGATGCTCTACCCATTCCGCGCAACGAGATTATTCTGCCAGACACTACTGCCATGCAATCATTGGAACCGTTAGCGTGGTCGCTTTCCGTGGCCTCAAACTCTGATATCACATTTGCGATGTTCTGAGGCGGCAAGCATCGGGCAGGATAAGGATTCACCCCAGCTTGTCTTAGCCGATTTAATTTAAGATGCCTACTCCCCAGTAATCCTTCTGTTTTATCAACCATATTTTTTATCAACCATATTTAGCTACCAAGTCCCAATATATGACCGGTTCTAATGAACTCATATTTCTTCCAAAGAATGATGAATTGTGCTTTATCTAGGTAATATATCTCAAAAATCTAAGATGGAGAATTATATTCGATAATTCTCCATCTTAGATTTTTGATTAACCCAATTTATTATAATAAATTAGCTGCTATTAGTCCCAATATCTTCAATTAACTCAGAAAGTCTTTAGTCCATCGGCTGTAATCAGCTCTTCTTGTTACCTGTTCTATTAATTCGGAGGACGCTAAATTGTCCCTTAAATCGGCAGGAGCCACACCGTCTTTAAGGGCCTTCATGGTATCGTACACCGCTTTGATGGAAGCTTGAAAAGAGAGATGTCCTTGTAGTGCAACTCGTACACCCATACTTCCAAGAAAATCGAGGTCTGACAACTCTCCGCCGGCACCTCCCAAAATTAATGGAAGAGTAGTTTCAGCCCGTACTGCTTGCAGTTCTTCCTTAGTCTGGGCGCCAGCTAAAAACATAGCATCTACCCCAGCTTGCTGGTAAGCTTTAGTTCGCTTAATAGCCTCCTCCACCCCGCCGAATCTTAGGGCACTGCTTCGACCAGCTATACAAAGGGTAGGATCTTGCCGAGCTGACAGGGCTGCTTTCATTTTACCGACACCCTCTTCTAACGATATCAGGTTACCCTCTCCAGCACTGCCAAAACTTAATGGAAGAACAGTGTCTTCAATGGTCAAACATGATACCCCTGCCGTCTCCAATTCTTCTACCGTCCTACGCACATTCAAGGCATTCCCGTACCCGTGGTCCGCGTCTACCAATAAACTTAAATCGCCTGCCCTGCATATCCGATGAATCTGTTGAGCAAATTCTGTTAAAGTCAAAACTATCAAGTCTGGAGCTCCCAAAACCGTTCCAGATGCTATAGAACCGGCAAACATACCGACTTCGAACCCCAGATCTTCTGCAATTCGGGCAGAGATAGGATCAAATACAGATCCTGGATGTACACAACGGTCACCTTCTAATACAGCTCTAAATCTTCGGCGCCTATCTGTTAAGTTCATGGAATACCTCTCTCCAAGTTTTTGTGATAGTTTAATTTTGTAGCCAGCTTATCCGTTAATTATAAATATCTGGCCACTCAAATCTGCAGTTCTCAAGTGTGGATAATTCTATCATAAAGTGGCTTAATAACAGCGAGGGTAATTTAATTGTTAGTGATAGGTGTCGATTACAGTGGAGCTAAAACTGACAAACACACATGGATTAGTCGCGGAGTCTTTACTGATAATCAACTGGTCATAGAAACCTGCGAACTAATCACCAGAGCAAATTTAACATCGCTTCTCAGCAACTCAGACTGCTCCACAATCGCTTCTTTAGACTTTCCGTTTTCCGTACCTGAACAGTTCTCTAAATTTTGGAGTCCCTCGGCTCAGAATATGACTGATCTATGGACCGAGGCTGCTGCAATCACGCTATCAGAATTTATTAATTTAAGGGATCAATTCGTTAAACAACACGGTGAGATAAAAAGGTTGGGTGACACATTTTATCCTGAGTGCTACTCCTGCCTGCATAAGGCTAATCCCAATCTGGTGCCAATGACATTTTACGGAATGCAGATGTTAAATGAGTTACATCGCGCAGGTTGTTTAGTCCCTCCTCTTAAAAACGATCATAAGTCTAAAACCGTTCTACTGGAAGCAATGCCGGGAGCAGGCCTTCGGGCGATGGGACTCCCATTCAAGGGCTACAAAAATGGCCGCCAAGTTTATCAAAAAAGGGGTATTATTTTCAAAGGTCTGGAAAAACATTCTGGGTTAACTATAAGCAATTTGAGCCAATTTATAGATCTAGGAATGGAAAATCATGACGCTCTAGACAGCCTGATCGCGACCGTAGTAGCTTGCCTTTGGACACAGGATCCTAGTAAATTTCGATGCCCTCCCAAAGATCCACCAGTGAATTTGAAGCGCACTATAGACCTAGAGGGTTGGTTATACGCTCCAGCATTCCTTTAAGCCATAGTCGAATTTCCTACTAGCCATCTGACCAAAGTTGCCTTAAGTACGGAGGAATATTAATATTGTCCCACCTACCTTGACTGTACTAAAATCCGCATACATGCGTATATAAAATAACGGGAGGACCGCAGTGGGAATTTACCGACTCTATAGTGGAACAGACGGTGAATCACATCTAGAAGAAATGGACTTATCCCAACACCCCGATCTTACTGAAGCCCAACTCACTACCAATATTACATTTCGAGAATGGGAAGTCGACCATTTCATAGATTGGCATCCAGCCCCACGTCGACAATATATCATCTCTTTAAGCGGAAGAGTCGAAATCGGATTGGGAGATGGTACTTCCGTAGTCTACAATCCCGGAGATGCAAGGCTAGTAGAAGATACTACCGGAAGAGGTCATACCACACGAGTAATCGGCAGCGAACCGTGTATCCACGTTGTGATACCATTAGCTGATTAATTAACCTTTTCGATTAACTAATAACTACCAATTTTTATCTTAAAGGAGTTGAAAATGGCCAGAATAGTAAAAGTTTACTCGGGTTCTGATGGAGAATCTCATTTTGAAGAAATGACCGCAGAGCAATTTTCAGCAATCGTCAACAACGTGGGGCCCGGGGACATTACGGTGAACAGGCGTCCTTCACCCTCCGAATCCGATTACCATAACGCTCCCAGACTCCAGTACGTGGTAAATCTTGCGGGCACTGCGGAATTCGAGACGGCTGACGGTTCCAAAGTTAGAATGGAGCCTGGTGATGTTCTGGTAGCCGAGGATCTCACAGGGCATGGCCATATTGCCAGGAGTATAGGAAACGAATTTCGCGTCTCATTAGCAATCCCCTTAGCTAACTAATCTGTAAAATCTAAATTTATGGTGAAGTCAAAATGAGTATATTCCGAGTTTTTACTGGTAATGACGGAGAATCCCACTTTGAGGAAGTCACACCCGACGAGTTTGGAATCATAGCAAATAACAGGGGCCCTGGTGAAATCACGTTAGGCCAACGACCTGCAGATTATTTCTCAGATTATCACAATGCTCCTCGACATCAATACGTTGTAACTTTATCAGGGTACGCAGAATTAGAAGTGGCAGACGGAAATAAACGTCAAATGGGCCCCGGGGACGTTTTGGTAGCGGAGGACTTAACGGGCCACGGACATATCCTCAGACATCTCGGAAATGAGCCTAGGATTTCCATTTCAGTTCCCCTAACAGGTTAACGAATTATTCTAGGTTATAGAGAGCTGGCTAAAGAAAAGCCAGCTCTCTATAACCTAGAATAAACCAACCTTTTGTTATAATTCAGGCACAAGCCAATAATTGAAAACTTAACCATCTATTGCCGCAAACCCGACCGATATTCTGATTTTTACCCAAAAATGCGGGCTATACTGATATAAACATCTGGACATCGTGCATGTAAATTTCGCTGACGGGCAGCTTTACACCAAACTAAGAACTAAAACCCGGCGGGCACATCTCACGGCAATTCATTTCAAGCGAATTCTTAATTTTAAATGTTACAAACAGTCTTTTGGGATCGTTCCGTCCGCATTGCTAAATCACA
>Ga0310345_10006614_pt1 | contig 10097 bp, 3 predicted proteins | sample HC15DNA20500_MG_FD_204667 | JGI IMG/M metagenome (GOLD analysis project Ga0310345, IMG submission 204667) | Marine microbial communities from station ALOHA, North Pacific Subtropical Gyre - HC15-DNA-20-500_MG | ecosystem: Environmental > Aquatic > Marine > Oceanic | place: Pacific Ocean: North... | reverse complement strand
TTACGAGGGTCGAGATAATTTCCATGTAGTATTCGATTTCTGATCCTAAAAATTGGGTTAGGACGTAAATTATATTCAAACCCACAGCAATTTGTGCATATGTTATCCACCCATCTCCTCTACCAGTGTCTTGGAGTCTCTTAACGGCCAATGCATAGCCGATGTAGGCAAGGGGTAGAAGCAGTATGAAGGTGACAATTGACCAAATAGGCTCAGGTAGGAAGAAAGTAAAGAGTATTATGATCATTGCATACACAATTGCCCCAACAAGCATTAGTATATTCAGTGTTAGATACCTAAGTCGGTTTATCCTACCTCCTAAGCTCGTTAACTGATCATAGAGGTTCATGTTCCAAACTTCTGTATCTTCGGTTTCGGTGTTCCCGAGCGCCGCAGCTATGTCAAGATTGTCTGTTTCCATGCGTAATCTTGGAATGATGAGGTTATGGAGTTGTTCCCGGCAGGGGTTCGAAATCGCCGGCAAATTAACTCAGGTTTTCATCAATCAGGATGGACCTATTGAAACCCCATTGACTCACCCGTGAATCATTGGGTCAATGGTAGCAACCCTATGCAACAGGAAGTGTTTCATTGGGTTCTGCTGAGGAACCCTATGACTCGGATATGACTCATTCATACCGATTGACTGAGGGGTAACTCATTCGCTAGCGTATGACTCGGCCCACTGCGCCGCCATTGAGTAGCTTTTCATGAGTCAGAGGGCCTCTGCTCGGAGCCTTTGAGTCACGGGCAACTTGGGCCTCAGTTTTCTGTTCAAGATGTATGATAAAATTACGAAGATAGCGATTAATGGGGCCCACCATGGGACCACCTTGCTCTCCTCCACAGGGAAGAAAAATAGTGATTGAGCAGTATAGACAGGGATGCCATTCACTTCGTCCAGCAGTGGATTCATCACCTCGCCGATCATATCAGTCGACGAATCGATGTATTCGATCCACTCTTCTCGGTAGTGCTTTCGCAAGTCTTCCGCTTTCGCGGGAAAGGCCTCTTTCAGGCAATTGAGATTATTGCCGGGACAGGCGGCGTCCAATGCCTCCCTGCTTGGCATGCCCGAACAGACACTCCCGTATGTTGCGGCATCGTCAGCGCACTCCCTGAAGGCCTTCTGAATTTCCTTCCCCCATTCGCCATCCGCCATGTCCATGCATTTACCAGGCCTGTCCATGCATCCGACGCCCTTCATGATGCTATCCAGATCATTGAAGTCCGGTGTTGTCTTGAAGTCACCACAGGAGTATCGTTTGGTCAGGCAACCCGCGAAATCGTCTGCTGTAATAGAATCCACACCAGCGTCCACGAATTTATCATAACACTGGGTGTAACTCATCCCTGGGGGGCAGAAACCTTCGAGGTTGTTCAAGTCACGAGCAGTCCGACTCAATGGAATGGCCTTGTCGTATGTGTCAGTTCTCGCTAAGCCAAGGGGGTCACGGCTTTGCTTGAGTTCCCTACTTCCCCATTCACGACTGCCATCGGGGTTTCTCTTGGACCATATTGTATCCAATTGGGTCTTCTTCCCATTTACTACCATAGTTAGCCCCGACTCACCGGTTATTGACTTGTGCAGGCGCTCTCTAGCATATCCTATTTTCTTGGGGTCACCACTTTGCAGCTGTTTAAGCAAGGCCATGTCGTCTTTGAGCCAATCGTCCAATGTACGTGCCCAAGAACCAGCACCTCGCTGTCCAATCGCCTTGTGTTTGTATTTTATTATCGAGAAACCATGAGGGTTGTCCATCAGCTCCGTGTAGGCCCCAGGACTCGATTTGGCCTTTTTGATGAGTTTGTAGGCGTCACCTATTTCGCTCACTGCAACCTTCCTTGCCTTCACTACCATCACGGCCGTCAATGCGCTGTTGACCGATGCCCCGATGCCTTCTGGGACAGCTGGAAATTTCGAGAGGATGCTTCCTTGCACCCCCGACTTCAACCCGCTCCCCGTCCTCGTCAAGGCCGCGTTCATGGAGGCGGTCGCCGCTACCTTGGTTTTCCCGATGCCAGAAGAGATGTCATCAACGGCCCCGCTCATCGTTCGGGCGGATTGGAATCCCTTTGCGAGGAGACTGCCGGAGATAAATGCAATATGTAAGAATCCCACGACCGTGAAAATCAGAAAGATGCCAGTGCTAGCCGATTCCTTGACATAAGGACTTAGCCCTAAGAATTCCTTCTTCAGGTTTCCATAAATCGCGGAAACATTGAGGTTCAAGATTGGGCAGTCACCGGGAATTCGAATAGGGAATTGGGGTTGTGGGGCGCATTCATAGAGAATATCCAATGCAGCACCAATCAATTCTCCTTTATTTTCCCATAAATACTGGAGGAAGGGGATGATTCCCGTAACGATGTCGACTATGTCCTTCAAACCGTAAACCAGGCCTGTCAGGTAGCCCAGAACTACAGGCCCAACAGGACCTAATTTCTCCAAGAGCGCCCCCGTTGCGAATGAGTTGATCTTGTTTGTCACACGTTCCCAGACCGAGTCCTGACTGGCTATCTCCAACACCGCTTCGTTGCCGAACTCGTCATAGGCGGTTACTGTGACAGAGAACTCCTCAAAGGGGGAATATTCGTAGGTCACGGAATAGTGATGCTCACCTCCTTCTTCTCCCAACCAAATCGGCTCGATAGTTTGGCTAGAACCGGGTTTGACGACAGTAACTGTCGCCATCACAAAGTTCCTGTCCTCAACGTAGAAGGAACGTGTATGTACTCTTTTGAACAAACCAGATTTCAATTCTGACTCAACAGGGTGCTGTGTCTGCACGGGCTCAGAAGAATGAATTACGGGCAGTTCCATCTCCATCATCAGAGGGTCATTACTGGTTGACCGGTACTCCTCAAAATCCAGATACCCGTCCCCATCCGTGTCATCACTAGTAGGATCGCTGCCTATTGTCCATTCCAAGTAGTCGGAAAGGCCGTCGAGGTCCGTGTCGTGGCGCGATTGGTCTGGCAACACCGGCCTGCTGTTAAGATTCGGCGCGGTGTGATTTGCGGGGTCGACGAGATAATCAATCAGGTTCTCGAGAACAGCCCTAGTCTCTAGGGTTGTGATGTCGTAACCGGACTTCTCAAACTGGTTTGAAAGACCGTCGAAGTCACTATCGTTCTCGAAGATGATCGGGCCCGATGTGCTAGACCAACCCAATCCGTTGTCACTCCGGTCTAGTTCCGAATACCTCCTTTCTCCGTCCAATACTATTCGAAGGTCTTGGAAGCCACTTGTGGGTATGCCCACTTCTAGAGAGGTCCTTTCTCCGATGTCCAATGGTGGGACAGTTACAGATGATTTCGTGACTATGCCGTCAACAATCAGGGTCACATCGGCCTGCTCATCGGCCTTCTTGGGCTCGTAATCGCGCGTCCCGGTATTCTCCACTGTGATTGTTGCGACGCAGGATGACATAGACTGGCTAATCTCGATATGCCCGACCAGAGAGAGGTCGATGAGTTCGATAGTGCAGCCATCGAACCCCGACTCTATGGTGTCCAGTACCCTCCCTTCTGAGTCTCTGGCAACTATCTCGTAGGGGAGCCATCCACAGGTATCGGGCCATTCGCTGAAACCCACCTCTATCAAGTCCGGAACGCCTATCTCCAAGTTATGGGCCTGGGGTGGGGCCAAGTATGCAGCTCCTTCTTTCGAAGAATCTAACCACAGCCTAACTTCGTAACTACCTCCAGCCCATGCGCTGGATCCAACAGCCCAGAACTGGATGGCGAACGGCTCTCCCCCACGGGGAAAGGTGGGGTGGCTTGTCACCGTCTCATAGCGAAAGGGGTCCGATCCATCAAGACCGTCATTCACCTGCATCGGGAAGATGATTGGGGGGTCCATCACTTCGATCCACTCGCCATCCCAAAGCACCCGTGCCAAGAGGTCGGCCGAAGAATCAATCCCTAGTGAGTAGCGGCGCGACAACTCGATTGTTTCTCTGTCATTGGGGGCGATTTTTACCGGCACTTCCCACTCGACCGAACCTCCTATTTCGGTCCCAATCATGACCCATGCGGGCGCGGGAGTGCGACTTTCGATTTCGCATGTGATTTGCAAGACGTAATTGCGGCCCTCCCTCAAATTTACAGGGGGATTGCAATCCGTAATGAATTCGGGAGAGGTGGGGGTAACCTCCAATTCCGCGAACCTCATTGCCGACGCCATCCAATTGTCAGAGGTGCCATTGACATAGTTCCTGATTAGGTGCTGACTGATTTGGTATGTTCCGCTCAAAGATGAAACAGAGGTGTCAAGATTGTGCCAAAGCGACTCACCGCTCTCTATCTCTATGATATCAGTTACAGTAATTGGTGGATTGCCGTCTTCCAGAGGCGTGAACACGGACATTATCGGGACCAATAGGGTGCACCCACTGGGATTAGAAGCCAGGGCATGGATATGGGTTTGAACTTGGATGGGCATACCTAGTGACACAATGCCATCGCCCACTAGGGTCGATTGGATGTCAAACTCCCCCTCTATGAAGTAGGTGCTAAGTGAATTCTGTGTCATGGAGGAATGAACCAACTCCCCCTGGCTATTCCAAATCTTGAGTGAGGCATCCACAGACCCATCGTAACAGTAGAGAGAGTCCACCTCTATCTGGAAGTCATGTGTCTGGTTTGCTCCAAGGGTCAGTGGACCTACCCACTGGCCCAAGGGATGACCCAGTGCGAACAGAGTTACCGAAGCCTCTAATCCGGTAGTCGGGCGACTCTCCAGATTGGTCGCGCTGAAGCTGATTGAAACGGCATTCTCCCCGTCCAATTCGGAAGGGGAGTCATCAACATGGACCATTGCGGTGAGGGAAATCGGCCAATCGAAGACGAATATCTGCTCCAATGTTTGCAAGGGGCCCGCCGAGCAATCTGGAGACTCCATTAGACTGGCTTCCAGGGCTGTCCCGTCTACGACCTCCGGGATTGTCACTGAATGGGTTGACGTTCTTGTTTCTCCCGCTTCCAACCTAACTTCTCCCAAATAGACGGGAAAACAATCAGTGCCAGACACGAAGCCGACCCACACATCAGAAACCGCTGATAAACTACCTGGATTTGTTTGGTTGAGTTGAATTTGTACCACATCCCCAGGGTACGTTCCTAGGGCGGACGGACCATCGAAAGACGGAATATCCCAATGCGCGAAGGAAGTATCGACCAATCCGGAATAATCCAATATTGTGACTTCAATCTCTTCCATCCAAAGATAGGAGGAATCTCGTATGTCCTGAAGAGCCACTCGCAGAGTGTGAGTACCAGTATTGAGGCTGTCTGGAAGCTGGAACGCGACTCTTCTATCTGTGGATGCTTCGGACCTGATCGAGTAAGATGAAGACGACGAAATCACCGTTGAAGATTGCAGAAGAACCGGGCGTACCGAGAATGAAATCCCCCCGTTGTTATAGTGGGTCATCACCCCCCTCAACTCAGCAAACCGTGAAACTTGTATATCCTGGCCGTCAAAACTGAAACTTCCATCTGTTCCGGTGTCTGAACGCTGGATTACGAGGTCGTGACTGTCAGCATTTACGATTGGCTCCGAGATGGCTCCCGACTGAGGACTCCAGTCATCGATCCTCGCCAACAACCGAGACTCTCCATAGCCCATATCACTGGGAATGATGAGGTTTAGTGCCACGGTGAAAACTTCCCGCGTCCCCGGAGTTACGATTAACTCAACCTTATCCAGATCCGTATCTGAGTAAGAACTCGACCAGATTGAAAGGTTGAAACGGGCATTGGAAACCGTCTGGTATTCGACAAGAAGGCACGCTTGGAAGGAGCCATCTCCACCATATGTGTACTCATCAGAGGCAACGTTGCAAGAACCATCACTCTCCAGCAGCCCAAAGTCAACTTCCATGGAGGAGTGTCCCTCCACTTGGGCAAAGACCGCGTGAGCCGTTGTAGTAGTAAGGAAAAGTACAGTCACAATAATGGTTGTCTGAACACCACCATTGTCTCTGTTCATTTCTCCCCCCCTAATGCTTGCTCTTCTTCATCGAACTGGAAATCCTCAAATTCGTCAGCATATTTCCCTTCAATCAATTCTGCATCTTTGAATCGATAAATAACACCAATAATCACCAGCGAGACCAATGCCAGAGCAGGAATATTGTTGAATATAATTCTACGGAAAGACTCAGCGAAGTCATTCTTCTCGTCCGAGGACGGAATGGATTCGCATTGGTCAGTGGATAAATTGTGGATATGAGTGGATGGACAAGATTCTACAGATATGGTGAGAGAATAATTTACCATGCTCCAACCATCATCCACATAGAAGTTGAATGTTGTATTTTCGCCAATCGAGGGTTCGAGTGACCGCTTCCAAACTAGCCTCACCACATGATTCATTGGGTCTTCTCCTTGAGGAGATCGAATCACAGTAAAATACGGCTCCAGGGGAGTGTCAACCAAACTGTCAAGATTTACTCCTTCGATTTGCATTTCTTCTCTGAAGAAATTACTCAGCTCGACTTTATCCCAATGAAAACTGATGGAATAATCGGTTTCCGAGTCCACCACCGCCCAATCGCCCTCGCCCCAATAGGTGACTTCTACTCCACGTCCAATGACCATGTACTCGACAATGAAAACACATTCTCTGCCATATCTATCCAGTGCATTGATTTGCAGCCAATGGACACCAATTTCCTGAGGCTGAAACGAAATCTTGAACTCGTCTTCTTTTGCTGTCTTTGAGTAATCTGTGGTTATGTCGACTCCATCAAGCTCTATGCGTTTGACCTCTCCGAGATTTTCGTGTAGGTTGATAGTGGAGTCATCTATAATCCTGCAGATGATCTCTTTTGGCTGCTCTTGAAATTCTTTTCCACTCATAATTTTCGTGCAATTAATCGACGGGTCGCCCGAGTCCGTTATCTCAATAGCCTCGTTCCCAGCCAAATCTATTGCCATGACGCAAATGAAATGAGCTTCCGCATTTGGTACGAATGAGTGGGAGGTCTGGCTTGTTGGTGGCGACTCAAAAACGCAACTATCGACCGCGAAAAAGTAGCCGAGGAGCCCGGAGCCGGTATCAGCGGCCTCCCACGAGGCCGAGAGATTGCCACTAGGAGTGAGAATTAGTTGGGGGCCATTGACGAAGATGGGCTTGGTCGTATCTATCTTGGTCAAGCCAGAGTGATGGCCTATTTCCTCATTCCCAGCCTCATCTTTCACGACATAGAACCAAACCCAGGATCCGTCTTCCACATTGTCGACCGATGAAAATTCATGAGTCAAGCACTCGGTCTGGCAGACAGATGGTGCCGGATTACCTTCCTTCAATTCGGATATTGAAGGCTCGGTCCCATCGAGATAGAACCCGTGCCAGACACGGTCGATGCCAGAGCCGACGCCCCATGTTGAATGGTCTGAAAAGTTGGCGGAGACCCGAATGCTAGAGTCAGCGAACCAAGTATTGCTATCCGACGGGGAAACCGAAGCTCCCGAAAGGGACGGAGGGGTTGCATCTATCCGGAAGTTTCGAAGAACAGATTCACAATTCCCCGCAAAGTCACAAGCCGTAATCGTCAGGGTGTGCGAGCCGTCCGCAAGATGAGGGAGGGTGACTGAGCCTTCACTTGATGTGCACTCCGAAGCCGGGATGCTCGATACATCCGACCCATCTATAGTCAGATAGCAGTAATCGACTCCAGACTCAAATATCCCCTCAGAAGATAATGGAAGAGACCATACCAATACCGGACCGGACTCTTGGAATGATGCATGATCAGCAAGCGGCGGATTGACTTGCGGGGAAAAGTCATCGTAGAGGATCACAATGCTCTCACCAACCGAATTCTTGGAAGGTTTGGCATCATCTCTTGCGATTATCTCGAACTCATTGTCTCCTGTAACCAGTGTGTTCGGCTCAATATCAAATGTGTAATGCCCGATTTGCGAACTATGGTCAATGCTTCCAATAATCCCAACACCAGCCTGAGATATCTGATAATCAGTTACGCCAGAATAGGAGTCAGAGGCTGGCGACCAAGCTAGGGTTGGAGGGTTCGTGCTATTGTACCAAGAGGGGTCCGCTGGAATTGGAGGCAGTTGTGGATCAGTATAGTCGAAATCGATAGCGGGGGCGGAATCCCACGCCGCCTTGTTGCCCAAGTCATCAACCGCTCTGTACCAGAATAGGTATGACCCCGAGTTAGAGGGTACAGTGATTCCCGAAAATTCTGAGTTGCCAGAATCATCCGGATAGACGTCAGTGCCTACTGCCCCATTCTCCGGTGCCCCAGCGGAAACACTTCGCCATGTGTATTCGATATTTGAGAAACCACAGGCATCACTCCCGCCTTCCCCAAAAATGACTTTCACGTCACTACCGAGTGGGTTGTACCACCCAATCTCGGTCGGTCCGGAAGGATTCCCAGGATCAGGCCACATGCTCTCATCAGCCCATTGGAATGTAGGGTGATCGGGGTTGGCGGGAGCTGTTTCTTCATCATCGTAATGGACATTTATCCAATCAACCTCGACTCGGGTGTGGTGGTGGTAATTCTCCGGAGATTCTGCAGGGTTTGCAGTAATATACAGGCCGATTTTCGAGCTCTGAGACCCAGAGATATCTTTCAAATATAGTCCCTGTTGCCCGGTTCCTGCAATCGTTCCATGTGAGAATTCCCTTGTGGAATCTGAAACAAAACCTTCGCCGTGCCCGTATTGCCAATACTTCGAATTCCCAGTGTTCCCAGCCCCCCGAGTCCCAAAGTCAAGGGTCCCCTGGTACTCGTAGTCACCCCCGCCGTTACTAGTGCTGGTATCCACTGTGGAGTCTAGGAGATCATATTCGCCAGCCCCATAATCTCTCAACTTCACGAATATGTCGTGATCCGTATATGTGCCACCACGATGGTAGACGTCATTTACTTGATATCGCATTTCCACACTCAAGTAGTCGCCTATGCAATCTTTTGGAGCAACAAGTGCAACCTCGTAAAATGCCCAAGGGGTATCTTCTGTGTTGTCATGCTCGCCGATGTGAGCTGAAGTACCACTTTGAAAGTGATCCTCTGAGCAGTCAGATGGATCTGAGTAGGTGCACAGGGTTGTTGCAGGTCCCACAGAGCCTTGTACATCGTCGCCCTGTTTTGTGGTTGAATAAGTCATCGCATCAACAGGTCCGACTGGAATTAACGCGACTAGCATAACGGCTACAATAGCCAACCCCGGTAAAAATCCAGAGTCGCCCGGACCGAAAGAATCGATTTTCATCATGCTTGAAGATACGACCCAATCGTATAGTTTTCGCCATACAATGAGAGGCTGTCTAGATGGCGAATGCATATGGCACCCTGAAGCCAATATGGAGGGGATTTATTTCCTTCCTTGAATTCGCAAGAGCATGAAGAGGAATGCGTACTTCCTGTCTCTAATCATGCTCCTTGTACCTCTTGCAGGATGTACTGGTGCAGAGGTCTGCAATAGATCGGTTACATTCGATAATGACTTTGGCGATTCCGATGAAAAAATCATCAAGATTCTCATGTATGCAGATGAAGCTTCGAAGTTTGCCCCTCCGCCATTCAAGGCGGGGATGTGGGTCGTTGGCAAAACCGCGAAATTGACAAAGAATAGTATGGAATTCTGCATGGCAGCGGTTTGCCTAGATGATGGATACGCCTCATCAGATGCTTGCGAGCAGACGGGACTAACTCTTGGTGGGTATGCCGAAGGATATGCCAAGGCTAAACTTCCTCCGGACATGCAAACAGGTCTAACCTATGTGGAGATGGGAGTTAAGTTCGCTTTCGCAGTCATGGATTCTAGTGATTCCAATTCTATTCCCGATGAAGCAGAGTATATTTCTGATTTCAATCTACCAAGATATACGATTGTAGATGATTTCAGCTCCTCTAGTTGGGTATTCTCAGTTGACTCCGAAGGTAATATCATCCAATTCTTTTGAAATTTGATGTTGAGACCTTGGATGACGAGTGCCTTTGACTCACCCCGAGTCAGAGGGTAGTGTTCTTTTCTCCAATCGCATGGGTACCCCTTACGCTCAGGGGTAATCGCATGGGTAGCGAATGAGTCGCCCCCCAGTCAGTCGGTAT
>Ga0310345_10006613_pt1 | contig 10097 bp, 6 predicted proteins | sample HC15DNA20500_MG_FD_204667 | JGI IMG/M metagenome (GOLD analysis project Ga0310345, IMG submission 204667) | Marine microbial communities from station ALOHA, North Pacific Subtropical Gyre - HC15-DNA-20-500_MG | ecosystem: Environmental > Aquatic > Marine > Oceanic | place: Pacific Ocean: North... | reverse complement strand
AGAAACCCTTCGTATCTTCAAGCGCACCGGTAATCTGCTCGATGCTAAAGGTGGCACTGAAAGGAATTGCCCCACTCCCTGCAGCCATCGACTGATCGGGCGATGAGATTTCGAAAGTCTGGCCGACGACAATGGAGCTGGCCAGGAGAAGAATTGTCAGCGAACAAAAGAAGACGAACTTGCCTTGCATGAGCAGCCCCCTAGAAATCAGGGAATGAAGGACCACCCAGCAATGTGGCTGTGGTCAGAGCATTCCCTGACCACAGTTTTTCGCCTCAACGGGATGGACCGGCACTCCGAATTTATCTCGTGTTGGTGAACGAGACTGAACACACCCTCGACACCGTAACTGAGCCCGAAACGATTGGATAACCGTTTCTGAAACCTCACCCATTCAGAATAAACCTCGATGCGAAGCTCCTCAACGGCCAGAAATCGGATTCTTGGGGTGACGAAGAACAGGGCTGCGAACATCCCGTGGAAAGCCCGCAGCCCTGTTAGTTGTCGTATTCTCTTTCTGTAACCAAATCACAGACAGCTATTAAATACCTCACACCCGAGGGTTCCCTCGGTCGGATCCGGAGCACAGGTTCCATTACCGGGAGGCATCGGACCGTTGACAAAGAGCGAAGAGAGGACGAATACGGCATCGGCGATGTCCTTCAGCTCATCGTCATTCCCATCGCAAGCATCGTCACAGAAGACCTCGCCATCGACGAAAAGATTGTCGAGGAGAGTGATGGCATCGGCGATATCGTAGTTTCCATCGTCATTGCAATCACCACGATTGAAACCTCCGGTCGCCACCAGAGTGACCACACCGGCTTGACTCTGCATGCTCACCGATTGACCGCCCACCACTATCACCAACGTGACAGCGTTGGGTCCGAGACCTGCCACCGGGGTCAGGTTGGTCGTCTGAGAGGAACCGGGTGCGCTTCCGGCAAGAGCACCGGCGACCGTGTCGTAGTCGATCGAGAGCACCTCGGTGGCGACTCCAAAAGTGGCGATATCAATACCCGCGAAATCGTAAATGCATCCGACGGTACAACCGTCCGGTTCAATTCCAGGCTGGAAGTATTCTGCGCCGGAACCACCGTTCATCGCTTGAAGTACCGGTCCTTGCTGGACCGCGGTCGCGGTTACTACCGCAGAATCATGGCCAACCCCGCATGAAAAACCCTGGGTTTCGTTGGCTTCTCCACCGGGGGCAACATCTTCGACAATCGAAACGCTGTTGGTGAAGGAACCGACTCCGGTAGCACTGGAGAAGGTCGCCTCCTGATCCCCACAACTGATGGTAAAGACGATGGGAGGTGCCGGAGGAGCCGGCTCGATGGTGATGGTGAAGGGCAAAGCATTGGCAGGAGCTGAAACGCCGGCACCAATCACCACTACGGTGGATGTGGGTGGAGTCCCCAGAGCATCGCCCTGGACGATGTCAGTCACGACATCTTCTGTCACCCCATCGAGAGCTCCGGCAAGGGTCGAGTACTCGACCTCGATCATCGGCTTCGCTACCTCAAAGGTGATCACCTGAGTTTGATCGGTAAAACCGTAGATCACACCGATGGTAAACCCGTCACCAAAGATCTCACCCTGAATAAAATCAGGGCCATCGTTGTTGTTGAGCGCTGCCAGGTCTCCGACCACGTTGGGAGCGTAGGGATTTGAACCCACTACTTCCAGTAGTGCCGGATCATGCCGGTAGGCGAAAGAAAAGCCTTTCGTTTCTTCAAGAGCACCTGTGACCTGCTCAATACTGACGGTCGCGGTGAAGGAAGCTGTCCCTCCCGCGGCCGGCACTGTCTGATCGGTCGAGGAAATCTCGAAGGTCTGACCAAAAGCGATAGAACCGGGCAAAAGTACAATCGCCAGCAATGTGACGAAAACGATGTTGCTTTGCATGAGCAACCCCCTACTGAGTCCTGGAACCGAGATCCGTCCATCAAAAACGGGGACGCCGAAACGTTCCCTACAAACTAGATGGGATGGAGCCGAGTCCCACTTCCAAGATGTTGATGGCGGACATGGCTGAGTAAAACGAAAATAGGTTGTGAACCGAGGTCTTTCAGAGCCCATCTCCACAAAACCTGTACCCTAAGGATACCCACGGCGGAAGGGCCCCTCAACGCTTCCTGACCAGGTTCTGGCAGAAGATTTGTAGTTCCTTTGTTAGCTCTGATTTACCAGGGTCTCCCTTTGCGCTCGTACTGCTCGCGAAGACTGTCGCTTTGAATCTTCCAGAAACCGGTACTTCGACGCACCAGACGACTCACCTTACGGCCATTCAGATAAACCCCGGGAGTCCCCCCCACCTGGGCCCTGTGGGCCAGGCTAATGTCTTGCTGGATCCTCCGGGCCACCTGAGGAGACTGCATATCGCGGACAAACCGTTGCTGATCCATCCCCAGTTCGAGCGCTGCCTGTGGCCACAGGACCGCACCCAGATTCTGGCGCCGTGGTAACAGCCAATCTCTCAGTTCCCAGAACTTGCCCTGCAGGCGAGCCGCCTCCAGCGCCTTGGCTCCGTCCATCGCGTGAGGATGATCGGTGGTGTTGGGATAATGCTTCCACACCACCTCCAGATGGTTATTCCAGATCGGCAGGATCGTTTCCTTGAGATAGATGTCGAAACGGGCGCAGTTAGGACACTCCACATCCGAGAAGATCACCAATTGATAACGAAGCCCCTGATTATTGAGTTTGGGATCGTCGTCACGAATCGCAGCGCGGAGATCGATATCGATCTTGGTTTGACTTCGATGGAGAGTCTCCAGCTTCTCCACATCTTGAGCGAGTTGCTGTAAGGAAGCTGTCTGTTCCTCAAGACCTCGAAAACGAGCGCGCTCCTGCCCCGCTTCGAACAGGCTGAACTGGGCGAGACATGCCAGCACTACTGCGACACCAGAGGCGACCAGAAGACGATTCGATGGATATCCGGTGCCCCGCATGACAGGACCCCGCGGTCTCAGCAACCACGAGATGGCAAAGATGCCAAGGTTACAACCGTGGGTCAGGTAACACAGCTTGCAGGCGCTACCGATGGCAAACATCATGATGCCGCTATAGGCAAGGGAACCGATGACTCCCACCCCGGTGAAGACCAGCAGCAAACGCGCCATCCATTGACGACCGGGCTCCGTGTTTCCGATCAGCAGAAACCAGCTGGCCAGAATGGCGTAGTAGATGAAACCGAGTAGCGCCACCGGGACCCCGTCATAGGGACCCTCCTCGCCCTCCGGACCCAGCGGTAAAACTCCCCAGCGACTGGTCACCACCGATGCACAGCCTTCATCTCCAGTGCCACAGATGCCAGCTAGCAGACCCAGGTCCGCATCTTTCTCTGCATGGAGAAGATGTAACGAACTACAGGTCCAGGCAGCCACCAGCGCCAGGATTCCTGCCACCCACACCAGCTGTCTCTTTCTCTCCATCGGTGACCTCCGTTGCCAGAGTGTGTCGATTTCCCACTCCATCATCAAGTCGCGGCTCTCGACGAGGCGTACACTGCAGGTGAAGATGAATCGACGGAGGGAGCCCCCATGAAGATCGATGCGCATCAACACTTCTGGCGTCATGACCCGGCCATCCACACCTGGATGGATGATCGAATGGAAACGCTACAGCGCGACTATCTGCCACAAGACCTGAGCCCTCTGCTCGAAAAGGAAGGAATCGGTGGTTGCGTCGCGGTTCAGGCCGATTCCTCAACTCGCGAGAATGACTTTCTGTTGCAACTGGCCGACGCCAACCAGTGGATCCTCGGTGTCGTCGGCTGGGTCGATCTGCAATCGCCCCAGCTCTCTGAACAACTGGATCGCTGGTGTCCACATCCGCGCGCGGTCGGTGTCCGTCACATCGTCCAGGATGAACCCGATGATCGTTTTCTCGATGGTGAGGCATTCCGTCAGGGAGTCCGATCGCTGGCCGAGCGCGGCCAGAGCTACGACCTGCTCATCTACGAGCGCCAGTTGCCCGCCGCCATCGAGTTCGTACAGGCGATTCCGGATGTTCCGATGGTTCTCGATCACATCGCCAAACCACGAATCGGAGAAGGAGCGCTAGAGCCGTGGGCCAGCCAGTTGAAGGAACTGGCACTCGCTCCGAATCTGACCTGCAAATTGTCCGGCATGGTGACCGAAGCGAACTGGAAAGAGTGGAGCCCCGACGATCTGGCTCCCTACATCGAAACCACCATCGAGGCGTTCGGAGCCGACCGGTTGATGTTCGGCAGTGACTGGCCGGTTTGTCGACTGGCAGCGGAATATCCGCAAGTCAGAAGCCTCATCGAACCGTACCTCGCCACTCTCTCTGCGACAGAACGAGCCGCCATCGAGGGCGAAAACGCCGCCAGGTTCTACCGACTCGGAATTGGTGACTAGCTGGACAGGATCCGCTAGCGAAACCGCTCAGGGGCAGGCCGCTTGATTGACGCAGTCGAGTGCATCTGCGGTCGGATCCTCGCCACAGGCGGGGAATGGAGCTGGAGGTTCAGCACCGCCGCTGAACAGGAATGACAGCAGGTACACCGGATCGGAGATATCGACCGAACCGTCATCGTTGGCATCGAGCGCATCGAGACAATCTGCCGTGCCTCCCCCGAACTGATAGCTCAACATCCCGACCGCATCGGAGATATCGATCTGACCACCGCCGTTGGCATCGGAGCGAAGGAACTGTTCAACCGGGTCATCGACGAAGATCCCCGCTGCATCGGGACCGCCCAGCGCCGCGATCGCCTCATCTCCCATCAGGCCATCGACGATGGCGACCGCACCACATCTGAGCAGCGCGACATCGGTGTCGGGGCCGTTATCGCTGAGCATCCAGACCGGACTGCCACTGCCAAGAGCATAGAGCCAGTCCGGCGCACTGAGCTGGTCATCGCCCATCACCTTGACGCCATTGACGAACACCGCCGAGGTGTTGTTCTGGTAGTCGACCCGGTCGACGATCCGAACCCATTCGCCCAAATTCCACGAACCGGGTGCGAAATAGCCATCACCGGAGCTCCACAACGCTCCATCGCCGCAGCGCATGAAGAACTCGGCGTCGTTGGAGTTGCTGGCATTGCCCTGCCATAGCGCCTGCAGTCCGGTCTGCGAGGTGTCGAGGAACACATCGAAGATCAGGGTGAAGTGGAACACATCGCAACAACCTCCCCCGCCATTGCCAGGGGCGTTGTAGAAGTTCTCGAGACCACGACCGGTTCCATAGACATTGTCGAGCCAGATGTAATCGACCGCTTCACCATTGATATGCGGAACCTCGATGCCATCGCTGGTATCGGTGCCCCATTCGACTCCTTCAATCATGCCGCGCGGAGTCAAGGTCGATGGACCCAGAGTCGGCTCCAGATCGACGTCATCGGCCGGGGCGGCATCACCAAAGCGCCACTCCGAGGTGAACTCGGTCGGGTAATCCTGATCGGTGGTGAAGGTCCAGGTCGGGCCGGGATTCACCGTGCTACCGACGCGGTAGTCGACGCGCCAGTAGTAGGGTGTCAGAACTTCCAGGGTTCCAGGGTCGTAGGTAGTGGCAGTCTGGTTCCCAACCAAGTCACTGGCGCCGAGAACCGGATTCAGACCGAGATAAACGTCGTAAGAATCGGCAGGGTCACAGGGAAACCACTCCAGGATCGGAGTGAAGGTGACGTACTCCTGTCCATCAGCGGGGAATGGTGCCATCGGTCCGGCGCTGGAATTCCCCACCTCGAAGGAACTTTCCACCGACCAGTCGCTCCAGCCGAGACTGCGATCGCGATAGCGCACGCGCCAGTAGACGGTGGTACAGCCCGGCAAAGGTGTATCCAGACAAACATGGGACATGTCCGGATCGAGCACCGTATCGATGCTGATGCCGGGATCGACGGCAGGGTTTCGATACCAGTTCTGGAAGCGTCGCCACTCATCGACCTCCGGATTTGTGTAGTTGCCCGGGGTGGTGGTCACCTGCCACTGGCTCTCGATGTGAGAATCCCCTTCCAGATCGAAGAAAGGCGATCCGGTCAGAATGACATCGTCACCGGGGATGACTCCCGAACCAGGCCCCGGCGACAGCGGCACCGGTGTATCCGGCGGGATGTTGTAGCGTCGCACATAGATATCGTCGATCACCTCGTTGTCGCGGAAGATGTAATCGTTGCCACGGCTGACCCGGCGCAGACGAAAAGCAGGATCGGGTCCCGCCTCCACCTCCATCAGGACAAATCCCCATTCAGGAACACTGAACTCGAATTCTTCGTAATCGGCATTGGGATAAAGACCCCAGTAATCGAGAGAGCCCATGGCGCTGGCCACATTCACCATCGAGTGATTATGGTCGCGGCTCTGACCGCGCGAATAACCGTGGGTATGACCGAAGAAGTGAATCGACGGCTTGCCCGTCACGGTACTGAATTGCTCCACCATGGAGATGATCTGGGTGCTGAAGAAAGTCTCTCCAGGAGTCCAGATCTCTGACTTGTGAGGATGGTGGAACTGGGCAAAGACGAAATCGATTCGATCATCGACGGCCGCATCATCGAGTATCACGGCGAGCCAGTCGAGTTGCTCCTGGATCCGGTAGCCGGAGTTGGTATCGAGGGTGATCACCCGAACATTCTGGTGATCGAGGTAATGCCAGTGCTCCTCGAAACCGGCGGTGCCGTTGTTCGGTAACTGCATGTAGTCGAAATAGAACTGCGCATTCGCTTCATGATTTCCCAGCGCGGGAATCAGTGGCACATGGCGATACAAATTCTGCGCCTGACCGAAGAAGTGGTCCTGCCAGTGGCTGTGATTTGAGCCGGTCGAGACCAGATCACCGGGTACCAGTGAAAAACTAACGCTCTCATCGATGGGCACGCCGTATTGAAGCGAACAGAAGGAGATCACTCCCTCGTTGATCACTTCCTCATGCTTGATTCCGTTGCTGCCGTTCTGGCAATCGGAGTAGGCAATGAACTGGAAGGGTGTTTCTGCCGTCAAGGAAGGAGGAGTACGAAAAAAGTAAATCGGACTGACGATGCTGCCACTGACGACGCGGTAGTAATAACGGGTATCGGCCGTCAAGCCGGTCAGTTCGACGTGATGGATGAAGGCCCCGCCGCCACTGGCGACGCTGGTACCGAAAACGATCTGCCCGAGGGCACTGGTCAGACCATATTCGACCTGGCTCTGGCTGCTTCCGTCGGTTTCCCAGCCGATCACCATCGAAGAGGGGGTCGGTGACTGCAGGTAAGGCTCGACCAGTAACCCGGGCACCTGTGCCTCTGCCCAGCTACCGGCAACGGCAAAAAAGAAAACTGATATCAGCAGAAAACTCGCAAATGCTCGCAAGAAAGCTTCCTAACTGGCCCGATCCCAACCAAAACAACACATGCACAGCAGAGTTCCCGGCTCTCGCTTAAGAACCAGGCGGTGGTTTGATTCAGATTGACTTTGCCCAGCCCCAATTCTCCCATCCTTGTCGTGTGAGTCAACTCCCCAACCCGATCATAACTCAATCGCTTCCCCTCCTTCCCGGCATACGCGACAATCCTGCTCCGCCACGACACTCCGTCAAGACGGAGACATTGCCAATCCCGGAGGAAATCTCGATGAGCAGTCCTTTCATTGCAGCGGAAGAGTTCGCACAAAGACGAGCCGATGCCAGCGCCCAGCTCGATGGTGCCACGGGAATTATCTTTGCCGGTACCGGCGGTGGACTCGAAGAAGAAGAGTTCCGACCCCACCTGCACTTTGAATACCTGACCGGCATCGTCGACGAGCCTGGTGCCATCTTGCTGCTCGACCCCTGTGCCACCCGTGAAACTCACAAGCAGGTCCTGATACTGCAACCACACCTTCCCGAAGTGGAAAAGTGGGACGGCTGGCGCGGAGTCATCGATTCGTCGTTGCGCAAGAAGTTCGGATTCAAAACCGTCGTGCGTACCAGCTCATTTCCCAGCTTTGCATTGAAGGCATGCCAGCGATCCATGAAAGCGAGCTGCCTCCATCCACTCTCAACCCATGACAAACCGGTGGGTCCTGATCTCGATTTATTCCAGAAATTGCAGCAGAGAATTCCAGGGCTCGAAATCATCGATGGAAGCAAAATCATTCCACGATTGAGAGCCGTGAAATCCTCCAACGAACTGTCGATGATCCGTCGCTCGGCGGAGATCACCGAAGAAGGATTCCGGGCAGTACTGGCGACATTACGTCCGGGAATTTCCGAGTTCGATGTGCAAGAGGCCGCGGAGCACGGCTATCGAAGCCATGGGTCACGCGGTCCCTTCTATGGCACCATCGTCGGAAGTGGTTTCAACGGCACAATCCTGCACTACCGCGCCAACAATCAGATCATCGGCGAGCAAGATCTGGTCGTGATCGATAGTGGTGCCAGATTTGGCGGTGGCTCCGGAGGTTATGGTTCCGATGTCACCCGCACCTATCCCGCCAGTGGTGTCTTTACCGATCGCCAGAGGGAGATCTATCAGATCGTGCTCGATTCGATGGAAACCACCATCGCCGCGGTCAAGGCGGGTGTCGAATACTCCAAACTCGATGACATCTCACGAAAGGTCATCACTGATGCCGGATACGGCGACTACTATCCACACGGAGTTGGTCATCCCATCGGGCTTGAGGTTCATGATGTACAACCAGACTCCACCGCTCCCGAGGGATCGGTGATCACCATCGAGCCAGGGATCTACCTGCCCGATGAAGGGTTCGGTGTTCGTATCGAGGACGACATCTTGGTCACCGCAGATGGTTCGGTGAATCTCACCGGCGAGATTCCCAAAACCATAGAAGAAATCGAATCGGTGATGGCCAACTGTCAGACCTGATCGATCTGCGCGGAAGAGGAAACTGATGGATCGCTCTGAAGCGAGAAACATCCTCGATTCCTTGATGGAATCTCCGGCGCTGCGGGCCCACGTTCGATCAGTCGAAATCGTCATGGAAGCCTACGCCAATAAGTTCAGCGAGGACGCCGAGAAATGGGCCATCACCGGCCTGCTGCACGACGCCGATTACGAGAAGCACCCGGAGGAGCATCCCAAGGTCATCACCGGCATTCTGGAGCAACGGGGTGAGCAGGAAATCGCGCACGCGATCCACTGTCATTACACGAAGTGGGGTTATACCTGCGAAACCCAGCTCGATAAGACACTACTCGCCTGTGACGAACTGACCGGCCTGATCATTGCGGTAGCCCGTCTCAGGCCTAATCGCCTTCAGGATCTGACCCCGAAATCGGTCAAGAAGAAGCTCAAAGATAAGAACTTCGCCAAAGGAGTCGATCGGGAAGAGGTCCGAATTGGAATGGAACTGCTAGGAGTCGACCCGGCTGAGCACATCTCATTTATCATCGAATCCCTCCGTCCTTACGAAAACGAGGTCATCGTCTAGCGTGGCGCTGCTCCACCCACCCGACATCGCGTGGTACCCTGGGATCGTGTGACACGGCACGAAGTTGCGTCTTCGTGAGGTATGACGGAGGGAACGACACGAGATGGGTATTTTCATCAAGGGAATAATCGTCTGCCTGGTCCTCGTCATCTCTACATTCTCCGCCGGTTCTTCCGGAGAAGAGGATCGACTCGAAAATCGCGGCTGGTGCGATCTCCCCCTCACCTCCATCGACACTCCTGAACTACAGGGCTTGAAGAATCGAGCCCTCAGCCAGCTCGATCATTTCTGGCTGAGTCGTCTCGAACAACTGGGCATCGAACCAGCACCCGAGGCCGATCCAGTGACCCTACTGAGACGACTTCATTACGCTCTCACCGGACTTCCTCCGACTCCCGCCGAGATCGACAGTTATCTCCAGGACAGCGCCACAGATCGCTGGGAGCAACGTGTTGATCAACTGCTCGCCGACCCCCAGTTCGGAGTTCACTGGGCCCGTCACTGGCTCGATCTGGTTCGGTGGGCGGAAACCGACAGTTACGAACGTGATCGGCTCAAACCGGGAGCGTGGCGATACCGTGACTGGGTGGTGAACGCCTTCAATTCCGATATGCCCTACGATCAGTTCATCACTCAGCAACTGGCCGGCGATGAGCTGGAAGAAGAAAGCCTCGATCACCACGTGGCGACCGGCTTCCTCCATCTAGGAATACG
>Ga0310345_10006608_pt1 | contig 10099 bp, 10 predicted proteins | sample HC15DNA20500_MG_FD_204667 | JGI IMG/M metagenome (GOLD analysis project Ga0310345, IMG submission 204667) | Marine microbial communities from station ALOHA, North Pacific Subtropical Gyre - HC15-DNA-20-500_MG | ecosystem: Environmental > Aquatic > Marine > Oceanic | place: Pacific Ocean: North... | reverse complement strand
TTGCACACAGGCCAAGAGGAGCACCGATGTCTCATCGCTGGATGTTCGAGGTATTGAGCGATCTTGAAACCTATGCCCGCTGCAACGGGCTGCCCCAACTCGCCAACAGGTTGTCACTCGCCGCGGGTCAGGCCGCGCATGAGCTGGCCGCCGCGCAGCGAACGGAGCGCGGCGAGCCGCCCCTGTTGCTGCCGCGGCGTGCCGATTAGGCGCAGCCCCGCCTCTGGCCCCCGCCGCGGCGCGGGGATAGGGTCGCGCCATGACACTTCCCGCCGTGACGTTCTCCTCCGACCAGGCCGAAGCCTGGGATGCCGTGACGCAGCTTCTGCGTCTCACCGGCATCGATCTCGACGATGAGCTGCTGAGCGCCCCCGCCTCGGAGGCGCGCCGCGCCATCGCCGTCATCGGCAAGGCCGGCTCGGGCAAGACGCTTCTGCTCGCCGAGCTGACGCGAAAGCTCAAGGAAGCCGGCGTCGACATCGTTTCGGGCGACTGGGAGGGCCGCAAGAAGAAGGACCGCCGCACGCTGGCGATCCTCGCGCCGACCAACAAGGCGGCGAGCGTGCTGCGCAATCGCGGCGTGCCCGCGACGACGATCCACCGCATCCTCTACACCCCGGTCTATGATCCGGAATACGATAAGATCGCCGAATGGCTCGCGGGCGAAGGCGAACGTCCCAACATCGAGGGGCTGTCCGAAGAGGCGCTGGCCCGCGCCGCCAGTGCCTTTGCCACCCATGGCTCGGTGCCCGCCGCGCTGGCCGCGGCCGGGCTCAGGGGCTCGGACTTCATCACCGGCTGGAAGCGCCGCGAGGAGCCGCTCGACATCGGTTTCATCGACGAAAGCTCGATGCTCGACGAAAAGCAGGTCGAGGACCTTAAGGAGATCTTCCCGACGCTGGTGCTGTTCGGCGACCCGGCGCAGCTACCCCCGGTGCAATCCTCCGGCGGCATGGTGTTCGACGCGATGCCCGACAAGGACAAGCACGTCCTGCACCGGATTCACCGGCAGGACGCCGACAACCCGATCCTCGACCTCGCCCATGCGCTGGCCGATCCGCAGGTCGATTTCTATGCCTTCGAGCGGCTGGTGCAGGAGGCTGCGAACCGCGACGAGCGCGTCGTCATGGCGCGCCGGGTCGAGGCCGAGCTGATGGCGCGCTCGCCGGTGCTGGTCTGGCGCAACGCCACGCGGATACGGCTCATCCACGCCTTCCGCGCCGCCTATGGCGCGCCCGAGGGCGACCTGCTGCCTGGCGAGCCGCTGATCTGCGACGGCATCGAGCTGCCGCTCAAGCACCGCAAGAAGCGGCTCGATCTGGAGGCGCGCGGCCTGATCAAGGGGGCGCAGGTGGTCTATATGGGTCCCGGTCGCAAGCCGGGCTTCTCGCGGCTGCACGTGATGGGCGCGCCCGAGCCGCAACTCTCGGCCGCCTCGATCGTGCGGATCGAGCAGGAGGGCGACGCCGAGCCCTTCATCCCCTATGCCGCGCGGATGGGCGCCACCTTCCTGCACGGCGCGGCGGTGACGATCCACAAGGCCCAAGGGTCCCAGTGGGACACGGTGCAGGTCTTTGCCCCCGACATCGAGATCGCCTCGCGCATGGGCCGGGTCGAGGCCGGGCAGCCACTATGGAAGCGGCTGGCCTATGTCGCGATCACCCGCGCCGAGCGCGAGCTGCGCTGGGTGGTGCGCTCGATGCTGGCCAAGCCGAGCGACAGTCTGAACACCGACGACCTCGTGGCCCCGGCCGCGCCCTTCGAGCTCAGCGCGCAGGCGGCAGGGGAATAGCGGCCGACACCGGTGCCGCAAGCCGCGCGGGCGCGAAGTGGTGCGCCACCGAATCCGCGTAGAAGCGCAGCAGCGGCTCGGCCCCCGGCGCCGGGCGCAGCCCTTCGCCCCCCTCGCGCAGCAGGCCCCGCTTTCGCAGGATCTCCAGCGCATCGGCGGTGATCCGCTTGGCGTCGCGGCGCGGCAGGGCCACGCCGCGCGCATGCAGCATGCCGAGCCGCGCCGCGACCCGGATCTCGATCCGTTCGGGGGGCAGCGGCGAGACGTCGAGCAGGATGCCCGCGACCAGCGGCACCGGCAATACCGGCATCACCTCCTCGATCCGCGTCTTCATCTCGTGCGCGATCCTCGCCGTATCCTGCGGTCCGGGCGTCGCGCCGCCTAGGAACTCGGCCAGCGAAAGCGGACGGCCGAAGCCCACCGAAGCGGTGCCGAAGCTCTTGAACCGGCCGGAGATACGTTGCCCCAGATGCGCCAGCACCGCGCTCGCGAGCCGCGAGGGCGGCACGCGGAAGCGCCGGTTTCCGGCCGCCGCCGCGCCGATCAGCACCCGGTCCTCGAGCACCCGGTCATAGTTGAGCGCCACGGGCACGAAGATCACGTCGCGCCCGTGATTGTCGAAATCCTCGACGATATGCCCCAGAAGACCGGTCTTTGGCGTGGCCATGCGGCCGGTCAGGCTCAGCCCGCCTTCGGGAAAGATCGCCTGCGTGACGCCCCCGGCGGTCGCCATCTGCACGTAGCGCTGCAGCACCCGGCGATAGAGCGCACCGCGGTCGCGCCGCCGGATGAAATAGGCCCCCATCGCCCGGATCACCGGCGATAGCGGCCAGACCCGCGCCCATTCGCCCACCGCGTAGGACAGCGCCGAGGTGCGCGCGGCCAGCCAGGTGACAAGGACGTAATCCATGTTGGAGCGGTGGTTCATGACGAAGACAACCGCCGCGCCCGGATCGATCGCATCAAGCGCGTCGCGATCGAAGGCCCCCAGCCGAATCCGGTAGAGTGCACGGCTGAGCCACTTCGCCAGCCGCGTGCCGAAGGTGAAATAGGCGGTGGCGGAAAAGGAGGGCACGATCTCGCGGGCATAATCGCCAGCCAGTTCGAAAGCCACGTTCTCGGGCACGCCGTGGCTTTGCGCGTGTTCGACCACCGCCTGCGCTACGGCGGGATCGTAGATCAGCCGCTGGATCATGTCATGGCGCCGCGCCAGCTTGAACGGTTCGATCGGGCGCGCGAGCCGCGTGTTGAGCCGCGCCACTGCCCGCTCCATCCGCTTGCGAAAGAACCAGCGCACAGAGGGAAACAAGAAATGCGAGGCAAAGGTGACCGTGGCGAAAAGCACGATCAGCACCAGCAGCCAGAGCGGGATCTCGACGGATCTGAACATGGGGCGACCCTGCCGCAATCCGGCGCGGAACGGTAGCGTCCAGGATCGCGCCTAGGGGGCGGGCACACCTTCGGACGGAGGAGCGATGCGTTTCGATCACGCTTGGGCGCCGTGCTCGCCATCGCCCCGCATACCACCGAAACCGTGGCCGGATGGCCCGTTCGGGGCGTTTCCTTTGGGCCGGTCTGGACGCCTCCTTGCGGAAAGCCCATCATGAGGCTCCGCAGAATGCGGGCCAATTTCAGTGGTGGGGTACCGGCGGAAGCGTCGGTTTCCCGGGCATGGCATGTCTGGCCCCACCCCCGCGAACCGGACGATTGCCATGACCGATCACCGCCGCCAGCCGTCCCGGCCATCCGATGCCGCCGTCCTGACGCTGCGGCCCGATTTGCCGAGCCGTGCGGGTTTCGATTCCGATCACCCGCTGGCGAAAGGGATGGCAGCGGTCGATGGCCCCGCCCTCTCGCATCTGGGTGACCTCGCGGCGCTCTTGCCGAATGGCGATGCAGGACCGGTCGAGATCATGTCCGACGGGACCGGGCCGTGGATGCTGGCGATGCTGGTGGCATTGACAGAGATCCGGGGCGTGGCACGCGAGACGCTGCGCGGCGCGCTGTGCAACGACGTTATCGCCGACGCGCAGTCCCCGGCGGCCCCGCGCTGGTCGACCGCCGCTGCCTTGGACCTTGGGGCGGACACCCTGTCATGGACCCGCCGGGTTCTTCCTGATCTGCGGGGCGCGCGGCTGCACGTGTCGTCGCAGGGCGATCCGGTCACCGCGATGGCCATGGCCCTGCGATCGGGTCTGGCGCTGCTCGCAGCATCGTCGCGGCGCGAGAAACCGGAGCATCTGCGTGCCGCCGCCCAAGGCGTCGAGTTCGTGATGCCCGGCGACAGCGCGCAGCATCGGGCCGCCGGCGCGACCCTCGCCGATCTGTGGCACGATCTGCTGGTCGAGCGGCACGGGCCGGATTTCGCCCGCCGCGATGATCTCGTTCTTTATCGAAGCGATGCCGTGGCCCCCGCTCGGATCGAGAATGCGATTAGCGCGGCCGAGCTGCGTGAGGCACTCGAACGGGTCGAGCGCGAGGCGATCTGCCATTCCCTCGCGGACACCCCTCCCCCTCCCGCGGCGGTGCCGGAGGACCGGACAGAGGCGCTGGCGCGGTGGCGGCGAGAGCGTGACGGCAACGCAGTGCAGAAATCGCTCCTGGCCCTGCGCGAGGCGGCCAAGCGCGGCATCAACATCATGGGTCCCTCGGTGGCCTGCGCCAAGGCGGGGGTGACGACGGGCGAATGGGCCCGCGTGCTCGCCGACGCCCTGCCCGCGGCCGAACCGCTGCTCATTCACGAGATCCCCGCCGTCACGAACCTTGGCGATCTGGACGATGCCTGCATGTCGATTGAGCAGGCCGCCCGTGGTCTTGCGCGTCCGGTTACCGTTCTCGTGGTTCGCCCCGGCCTCGATGCGCGGCCACCCGCCGGGCTGCCGCTGCTGCGCGCAGCACAGGACTGCGGCGTCGAATTGCGCGATCCCGGTCCCCGCCGTTTGCCCGCCGATATCGCCGCAGCGGTGTCGCGGGACCGGCCGCATGTGCTGATCTTCGCCATCCATTCGTCGCAATCGGTCGAAATGGCGATCGAAAGCATCGATGCATTGAGACAAGCCGGTTTCGGCATGATCCCCACGCTCTGCCTCTTGGGTTTCGATTGCAAATACGCAACGCAGGGTGAATTTCCGAAGGAGGTTCACCTCAGAGCGGCCGGCGAAATAACGGCGCAGACCTTTCTGAATGACCTGGCCGAGCTCGTGACGTTGCGAAATTCCGGTACATACTGATACAAAATACTGCTTCGCCTGAACTTTTAGCCATCTCGCAGCTTTCCAATATTCATTACAATGAGCGGTGATGAAAACATCACTCAAATACGGAAAGAGAAACCATGGCGCATAACCTGCACGAAATGTCCCGGAAGGAACTCGAGAAGCTTCGGAAGGATATCGACGAAGCTTTGTCGACCGTTTCCCAGCGGGAGCGTAAGGCCGCCCTCGAGGCTGCCGAGCGGGCCGCGGCCGAGCATGGGTTTTCGCTGGCCGAGCTGGCCGATGCCGCCGGCAAGGGCCGGAAATCCAAGACGAAGAATCCTGCGAAGTACCGCAACCCCGAAGATCCGACCCAGACCTGGTCGGGTCGTGGCCGCAAGCCGCGCTGGATCAACGAGGCGGAAGCGGCCGGTCGGCCCCTGTCGGATTTCGAGATCTGATTTATCGATGCCGGGTCGCGGGACCCGGCCTGACCTATCGTAATGAGCGAGGCGCATATGAGCACGCATATCGGAGCGGAACCGGGGGACATCGCATCGACCGTGTTGATGCCGGGTGATCCGCTGCGCGCCAAATGGGCCGCGGAGCGCTTTCTCGATGCGCCGCGCTGCATCAACGAGGTTCGCGGCATGCTCGGATTCACCGGGAAATGGCGCGGAAACGAGGTCACGATTCAAGGGTCGGGCATGGGAATGCCCTCCCTGTCAATCTATGCGAACGAGTTGATCCGGGAATATAATGCTCGGACGCTCATTCGCATCGGCTCCTGCGGCGCGATGCAGGCGGATATTGCGGTTCGCGACGTAGTGCTCGCAATGACCGCCTCCAGCGTCGGAAACCCGTCGCGCGCGATGCTGCGCGAAATACATTACGCGCCGCATGCCGATTACGCGCTGCTGCGCGCGGCGCATGACGCGGCCGCGCGTCGCGGCACGCCGGTGCATGTGGGCGGGATCTATTCCTCGGACACCTTCTATGACGAGCGCCCCGACCTGCACGAGCAGATGGTGCGGCACGGCATCCTCGCGGTCGAGATGGAGGCGGCGGAGCTCTACACCCTCGCCGCGCGCCACGGGCGTCGCGCGCTCGCCGTGCTGACCGTCTCGGACCATCTCGTCACTGGCGAGGACCTGCCGGCGATCGAGCGCGAACAGAGCTTCGGCGACATGGTCGAGATCGCGTTGGAAGCGGCTTTCGCCTAGGCCCCGTGCCCGCCCGCATATCCGTTGCGCGGCGGGCTCTCCCATCCGTTCAGCACACCCTGCTCCGGCTGTAGCACGGTCATGGAGAGCGGGTAGCAGGCGGCGTGGTCGCTCGAATGCCCGGCCCCGCAATCGCCGCCCGGACAGGCGCTCATCACCGCCAGAAGATCGATCTCGGCAAAGAGGTCGAGATGATCCCCCGCCCTGACCGGGCTCGCTTTCATGAAATAACGCCCGGTATCGCGGGTGAAGCCGGTGCACATGAAGACGTTCAGCACGTCATGCACATGGCGCTCGGCTTCGGCCAGCGACAGCCCCGCATGCGCCGCCAAGGCGCGGGTCAGGTTGGAATGGCAGCAGCGGTCGTAATCCTCGCCCGAAAGCAGGTGATGCGTGTAGGGGTCGCAGCGCGTGCCGATCACATCATGCACCGAGGCGCCATCGGCGTCGATGCCGTACCAATCGAGGCTGTCGGCGATGATCGTGGCCGTCGGCCGCAGATACGGGAAGCACGACCATAGCCGGTCGCCGGTACTCACATGGGTGCCGTGCAGGGCACGGGTCTTGCCCGAGAAGAACCGCTCGGAGAGGTCGTCGCGGGCAAAGAGGTTCAGATCCCCCACTTGGGGTCCCTCCGGGCAGCCCAGCCGCAGGATCGAACCCGCCGGAACCTCGATCGCGGCCGCGTCGCGCGGTGGCACGATCACCTCCAACACCGGCTGCGCCGTCGCGGCGGCGCGGGCGTAAAGGCCCATCGGCGGCGGGCTCAGGCTCCCGTCCGGATAGACAAGAACCGGGGGCGCCGCCCGGCGCGCATCGGCGGCGGGCGGCGGCTGCGTCATACGGCGCGCTCGACCATCATGTGCTTGATCGACTGGATCGCCTTGGCCGGGTTCAGCCCCTTGGGGCAGGTCTTGGCGCAGTTCATGATGGTGTGGCAGCGGTAGAGCTTGAACTCGTCCTCGAGATCGTCGAGCCGCTCGCCAGTGGCCTCGTCGCGGCTGTCGACGATCCAGCGATAGGCATGCAGCAGCGCGGCCGGCCCGAGATAGCGATCGCCGTTCCACCAGTAGGAGGGGCATGCCGTCGAGCAGGACGCGCACATGATGCACTCGTAGAGTCCGTCGAGCTTCTTGCGGTCTTCGATCGACTGACGCCATTCCTTGGCCGGCGTGTTGGTCTCGGTCTCCAGCCACGGCTTGATGCTCGCGTGCTGGGCGTAGAAATGGGTCAGGTCGGGGATCAGGTCCTTGACCACCGGCATATGCGGCAGCGGATAGATCTTGATGTCGCCCTTCACCTCGTCGAGGCCATAGGTACAGGCCAGCGTGTTGATCCCGTCGATGTTCATCGCGCAGGAGCCGCAGATCCCCTCGCGGCAGGAGCGGCGGAAGGTCAGGGTCGGGTCGATCTCGCTCTTGATCTTGATCAGAGCGTCGAGAATCATCGGCCCGCAGCTGTCGACATCGACGAAATAGGTATCGACGCGCGGGTTCTTCCCGTCATCGGGGTTCCAGCGATAGATCTGCACCTTGCGCAAGTTGGTCGCGCCCTCGGGCTTGGGCCAGGTCTTGCCATGGGTGATGCGGCTGTTCTTCGGAAGGGTGAGCTGGACCATGGTCAGGTCTCCTTGGGGAAAGCGCCGGGGGTCGCGCCCCCGGTCGTCGTCGCATGGATCTGGATCATCTGAGGCGCGGTGGCCGTACCGGCGCCTGGCCGCTGCGGGCCACGACGCAGTCCTCGTAGACCTCGTAGGGGTCGCGACCGCGCAGGTAGTCGTCGGTTACCCCGATCGAGATGCCCGAGGACAGGCCGCTGCGCGAGCTGGCGCCGACGCTGACGCTGCCGGTGGGGCCCTGCGCGGCGCGCGCGCGCTCCTCGCAGACCCGCGCCGCGTCGAGCGGCGAGAGCGGGGCCTGCGCGCAGGCCCCTGCCAGCAGCGGCAGCGCCAGGAAGAGCGCCGCGCGCATCAGTAGACCCGCGCCTTGGGCGCGATCTTCTTGAGATCGATGCCGCCCTCTTCCGCCTTGGTCAGCGGGTCGAGATGCACCGGGCGATAGTCGAGCCGCGCGGTGTTGCCCTCGATCCAGGCGAGGGAGTGCTTGCGCCAGTTCTCGTCGTCCCGATCAGGATAATCCTCGTGCGCATGAGCGCCGCGGCTTTCCTTGCGCGCCTCGGCGGCAGTGATGGTGGCCAGCGCGTTGGGCATCAGGTTGGCGAGTTCCAGCGTCTCCATCAGATCCGAATTCCATACGAGGCTGCGGTCGGTGACGTGGATGTCGTCCATCTTGGCGGCCGTAGCCTGCATCTTCTTCATGCCTTCCGCGAGCGTCTTGTCGGTGCGGAACACCGCCGCGTCGGCCTGCATGTTGCGCTGCATCTCGAGCCGCAGCTCGGCGGTCGGCACACCGCCCTTGGCATGGCGCAGACCGTCGAAGCGATCGAAGGCCTTCTCGATCGACGCCTTGGCCGGGGCCTTCACCGTGGTCGCGGGATCGACCACCTCGCGTGCCCGGATCGCCGCGGCACGGCCGAACACCACAAGGTCGATCAGCGAGTTGGAGCCGAGACGGTTGGCGCCGTGAACGCTGGCGCAGCCCGCCTCGCCCACCGCCATCAGGCCCGGCGTAACCGCGTCGGGGTTCTCGGCCGTCGGATTGAGCACCTCGCCCCAGTAGTTCGTGGGGATGCCGCCCATGTTGTAATGCACGGTCGGCAACACCGGGATCGGCTCCTTCGTGAGGTCCACGCCCGCGAAGATCCGCGCCGATTCCGAGATGCCGGGCAGACGCTCGGCCAGGGTCTCGGGCGGCAGATGGTTGAGGTGCAGGTGGATGTGATCGCCATCCTTGCCGACGCCGCGCCCCTCGCGGATCTCCATAGTCATGCAGCGCGAGACCACGTCGCGCGAGGCGAGGTCCTTGTAGGTCGGCGCGTAGCGCTCCATGAAGCGCTCGCCCTCGGAGTTGGTGAGGTAGCCGCCTTCACCGCGCGCGCCTTCGGTGATCAGGCAGCCCGCGCCATAGATGCCGGTCGGGTGGAACTGCACGAACTCCATGTCCTGCAGCGGCAGCCCGGCCCGGGCCACCATGCCGCCGCCATCGCCGGTGCAGGTATGCGCCGACGTGGCGGAGAAATAGGCGCGGCCATAGCCGCCGGTGGCCAGCACGACGGTCTTGGCGGCGAAGACATGCATCGTGCCGTCATCTAGTTTCCACGCCAGAACGCCGCGGCAGGTGCCGTCATCGTCCATCAGCAGGTCGATGGCGAAATACTCGATGTAGAACTCGGCCTTCTGCTTGAGGCTTTGTCCGTAGAGCGTGTGCAGGATCGCATGGCCGGTCCGGTCGGCGGCGGCGCAGGTGCGCTGCACCGGCGGGCCCTCGCCGTATTCGGTGGTGTGGCCGCCGAAGGGGCGCTGGTAGATCCGGCCCTCCTCGGTGCGCGAGAAGGGCACGCCGTAATGCTCGAGCTCGTAGACCGCCTTGGGGGCCTCGCGGGCGAGGTATTCCATGGCGTCGGTGTCACCGAGCCAGTCGGAGCCCTTCACCGTGTCGTACATGTGCCACTGCCAGCTGTCGGGGCCCATGTTGCCCAAGGACGCGGCGATGCCGCCCTGCGCCGCGACGGTGTGCGAGCGGGTCGGAAAGACCTTGGAGATGCAGGCGGTGCGCAGGCCCTGCTCGGCCATGCCGAGGGTCGCGCGCAGGCCCGCGCCGCCGGCGCCGACCACCACCACGTCGTATTCGTGGGTTTCGTATTCGTAGGCTGCCATCAGGGGTCTCCGATCAGAGGGCGAGGCGGATCAGGGCGAGAACGCCGATCGCGGCCAGAGCATAGGAAAGACAGGTCACGCCGATGATCAGCGCGCGGCGGGCGAAGCCCTGCGC
>Ga0310345_10006606_pt1 | contig 10101 bp, 9 predicted proteins | sample HC15DNA20500_MG_FD_204667 | JGI IMG/M metagenome (GOLD analysis project Ga0310345, IMG submission 204667) | Marine microbial communities from station ALOHA, North Pacific Subtropical Gyre - HC15-DNA-20-500_MG | ecosystem: Environmental > Aquatic > Marine > Oceanic | place: Pacific Ocean: North... | reverse complement strand
GCATTGCTCCATCACGGAAGTTGACGTGACTGAGCATCAATACGGCTATCTCTTCGCTCAGGGCGTCAGCAAGCTGCTCAGCCGCCACTATATCCAGCTGACAGCTTGATGGTCCCAGCAATTGCTGCAGGCCCTGCGCAACATACAAGTCCGTAGGGAAATTATCTTTTTGTGACAAGATCCGCGTACGGTCCGGGCGAAGTTGCAGACAGGACGCTAGCAACTTGAAGAGGTTAAGCGAGACAGAATCACAGCACAGCACTTGGCCACTCGCGGCCCCTAGGATCGGCGCGATCTTTTCTCCAACCCTCAGTGGCAAGTCAATCCAACCGTGCTTGTTCCAACTGCCGATTAGATCCTTACCCCATTCCTCACTTATCACTGAATTTAGGCGGTGCTGTACATTGCTCGGTAATGGACCAAGGGAGTTACCGTTCAGATAAATGACGCCTTCGGGCACGCTGAACAATTCGCGTTTGCCTGACAACTTGTCGTTGGCATCTAGTTTGTTTACCTGTTTCGGGCTCATAACATGTCCCTAACTTCGCCAACTTAAGGCTATCGGTTTGATTTAATTGATAAGAGGTCCAAACATCGACAGCTATCATTAGGCTCTTCACAAAAGAGGTTGTCTTAGATCGGTCTGGCCCGCATCAAAGTTTTTAAGTATTTCGGGGCAGGCAGCCTCACCGCTTGCCCTTCCTAAGGTCATAATATCGAGGAAGGTTGTAGTGGCAAAAGTGGCAATTCCTGGTACGCCTTTGGTGATAGTTGTATCTACAATGGCATGTTCCACAGACAGCTGATAAGCATTTTCAGCCAGCAGGTGCTCGGCAGGAATGATGAATTCTGTTGCTGCGTAATCTAGATAAGGGGCGTTTTCAAAAGGCCGACCACTATGTGAAATCCGATTGCCGTGACAGTCGCCCATAATGACAAACACCAGATCATTAACGATCCCCAGAGGATCTTGATTGCCCTGCTCAAAAGTGCTCCAGGTCACCGTAAGCGGCAGATCCGCTTGTATCAGGTGGGGTGAAATAAGCTTACCGTTCTGAGACAAAATTATATGTGGTGCATCGGGCAGGCGTGAACTGTCTGATGCAGAATTAGCCAGCGCGATAGGCTGTTCCAACAGACCGGTTGAAGGTGTGTCATAGCGAAAAATATAATTACCATCTGGATAGTGGTGTTCAAGTTCAATTTCATTCGGATATCTTCCCCCGTGCATCTCAAGGGCATAGCCACTGTCTGAAAATGCGATACCTTCAAAAGGGTTGTCAGGAGTTAACAGAGCTGCTTGTTTAATCCTCCCGTTTTCTTGGATAAATATTTCAGCAAAAAAATGGTAGTTAAGGGCTGAGACCGTGCCGCCAGCGGATTGGCTGAAGTTTCCAGTTTTACCGACGACGACGAAGGTAATGTCCGTTTGCAGTTGTGGAGCTTGGCCACTCGAACCCCCAGAAAATCCAATAACCATAAGAAAGAGGAGGGTTGTGTTGGTAAGGTTTTTCATGACTATCTCCAATGATGTCTAACGAAACCCAGTAGACTGCTTAGGTCGGCTATAGAGGATTTGCAGACTTTTAGTTTGCCGGGTTCGTGCCGCGCGTGCGTGCCAACCACTCTACGAGCGGTTCGACGTCGCTGAGTGGTAATGCCGCTCCCCGCCCAATCATGGCGAGCACGAGCGCGCGCCACTGTTCCTCGTTGGCTCGGGCCTCCTGCACTCGATCCAGGGAGTGGCATGCTTCGCATGTTCCAGCCAGGATGGCTTCAGCACCTTCGTCTATAAGGTAGTCCGCTTCCGTAAGGACCCTCGGTACGTACTCCCGTGGGAAAGGAGTAGACTCGGGGCCGAACTGTTCAACCAGCCAGTCAAGAAGGATTGCTTTGTCGGCGTCGGCAATCACCGCGCCTTGGGCCAAGCCGCTCGACGTTGTCTTCATTCTCTCGATGATTTCGTCCCATCCCTGGCGGTCCAACGCATAATAACCATATTCATCGATCCCATGACACGCGGTGCAACTGCTTAAGATCACGCCGCGTGCCGGACCCAACGGCAGTGTTACATCGGGTCGCGCCATTCGCGAGTTACTAGTAAATTGCGCTGCTGCAGGTACCACAGCCAAGCAGATGACGGCCAGAAGGGCCAGACACAACATCGCTTGCCTGAGTTGAAATCCCATCGATGTTCCTCGCCTCACACCAGGGGCACCGTTCCCATGCTCTCGCCGATGCCATCCCGCTCAATGCCGTACATATGCAGTATGCTCAAGAGCAGGTTGGCGCACCGCTGGGTGTTGTCTGGGAACACTAGGTGGCGATTCCCCGGAAACGTTCCGTCGATCCCGCCGAGAAGGATGGTCGGCACCTTCTCGTGCGCATGCCGGTGTGAGTTACCCATATTGCTGCTCTTGTAGATCAGTACGTGATCCAGCAAGTTGCCGTCGCCGTCGGGAGTGTTCCGCAACTTCTCGGCAAAGTACGCCAGGTTCTCAACGTGATAGCGGTTGACCAGTGCGTAGCCAGCTTTGTTCGCTGGAATGTCTCCGTGATGCGAGATCCCGTGCCAGCCACCGATATAACCAGCTTCTGGGAACGTGGTGCCTGATAGATCACGTCCTAACATCAACGTCTGCGCGCGGGTGATGTCAGCCTGGAACGCCAGAACCATCAGGTCGTACATGATCTTGAAATGAACATCTTTGCTCTCGGGTATTCCGAACGGCACTTCCGCAGTAACTTCGGCGGCCGGATTGTTAGTCGCGTTTCGAATACGACGCTCGATCTCGCGGACGTTGTCCAGATAGTCATCGAGTCGGGCCCGATCGCCCGGTCCGAGATCTTTCTTGAAACGCGGGATTTCGCGCGTCACTGAGTCCAGGATGCTGGCGCTCTGCAGTCGTCCTGCTCGTCGCTCCTCTGGACTCGATCCGTCGCCAAACATGCGCTCGAATGCAATCCTCGGATTAACTTCCGTGGGCAGGGGCGTCGTCGGGTTGGCCCAGGAAATCGAATTCGTGTAGGCACAACTGTACCCCCAGTTGCAATTGCCACTGTTATGGCTGGCATCCTCAATGCCGAGCTGAATCGAGGACAAGAGAGTGTCCTGGCCATATTTCTGCGCAATCAGCTGATCGACTGTGACCCCCAGAGACGGGCTTACAGCATCTCGTTTTGGACGCGCACCCGACAGAAAAACCGCGCCGCGGGCATGGTTTCCTCCGGGCTCTTCAGTCGTGGAATAGGCAGCCGTGGAATCGAGACCGCTGATCAGAACAGTGCGATCACGGAACGGCTCGAGCGGCTTGGTAATGAAGGAGAACTCGAAATTGGAACCTTCATCAACGGGGCTCCAATACCCTGGCGCCGCGCCATGGGGATGCCAGATGCCCACAAAGCGTTTCACTGGTGCAGCTGCTGTCTGAGCCTGAGCCGTCAACGCTGGTACCATTGCCTCGAGAAAGGGCAGGGCCAGGGTCACACCTGTGCCACTCAAAAAAGTGCGGCGGGAGATATACTTCTTTGTTATAAACATTATCGGTCTCCTTTATCCAGACCTGATCTATAGATCCTGTTGTTATTCAACACCCGTCTCTCCGGATTTTGTTCGCATCTGGAAGGGGTCGCTGTTCACGATACCCATCAAGATCGAAGAGAACTGGTAATCATTCTGTTCGGCGTCGCGCACGATCGAGCGAACGACAGGCATGTCAAAGTACTCGACGCCCCGCCCTAAGCCATAAGTCATCAGCTTCTCTGTAACCATGCGCACAAACTGCGGGGAGTACTTGAGCAGGGCTTCCCTCAATTCTGATGGACCACTGACTTGACTGCCGTCGAACAATTCTACAGCTGAATCGATCAAGTTCCCTTCGTCGCCTCCATCATGTGTCCGCCACTTCGCATCAGCGGTAAAGTTTTCCAAGGCAAACCCTATAGGGTCCATGATCCTATGGCAACTCGCACACGGCTCCTCGATCCTGTGTCGAGTCATCTGCTCTCGCAGTGTGAGGGATCGCCCTGGGCCTTCGGCATCAGTCTCCTCTAGCGCCGGCACGTTCGGCGGAGGTTCGGGCGGCGGCGTTCCTAGAATGTTTTCCAGGACCCATACACCCCGTTTGACCGGCGAGGTGCGGTTGTTCTGCACCCATGTCGTCGACAGGAAGCTTCCGTGACCCAGCAAACCACGACGGTAGTCCAGTTCCGGCCCAAGATCGACACGTCGAAAACGAGGACCGTAGATGTTAGGGATATCGTAGTGTCGGGCCAACCTCTCGTTCAGAAACGTAAAATCCGCCGTCAGCATCTCCAGGATGTTGAGATCATCGCGCATAATCGTTTCGAAGAGCATTTCCGTCTCACGCGCGAATCCTTGCCGCAGCTCGTCGTCCCAATCTGGAAACTCAGCCTGTGCCGGAGCGGTCGTCGACAGGTTCCGCAGATAAAGCCATTGCTGCGCGAAATTCTTAACCAGACTCTCCGACCTTGGATCAGAGAGCATGCGCTCGACCTGCTGCTCGAGCACGACAGGATCGCTGAGCCTGTCCTGGCCGGCCAGGTTGATCAGCTCATCGTCCGGGATGCTGCTCCATAGAAAGAACGACAAACGTGAAGCAAGTTCCAGATCGCTAATGCGGTACGTCTCTCCCGGTCTCCATTCGACCGGTTCCCTTTCCACACGGACGAGGAACTGCGGACTTGCCAGAAGTCGTCGGAGCGCCATCTCGATACCGTCATCAAACGTGCCGACCTCGCGCCCTTCACCATAGAACAACATCAAGGTTTCCAGATCATCGATTGTGACGGGTCGTCGATACGCGCGTTGAGCCAGCGTTGTCAGGATTTCCTCGGCGCACGACTCTTCTTCTGAGGCATTAGATGGCCGGCACGAAAAAATCTTACTCATACTCGGCGAATCGGTGGGTCGTACAGGGTTGAACGGCCCTTCCACCCGCAAAGCGCCGATGATGGGATAATTGCTAAGTTCGCGAACGCGTCCGTTCTCCAGCGACTTGCGTTCAAAGTGTTGGGCCACATCGAGGCTAGGCCGGTAGTTGGTCGCAACGAATGTGGCCCCTACCAGTCGGGATCCGGCTTTGACCGGAAGCGTGACCTCGAGTTGGCCGTCACCGTCCGAAGTCATTCCGGCATCCGCCCCCATCCCGGCGTAGACCCAGGAATGAACCCTTTCCCCGTCAATGCTCAACTCGAATTGCTCGTTAGGAATGTAGGTACCCACACCCAGATTGCGGACCGTAAAAGTGTACTCACCATCAGCTGGGAATACGTGGTTGACGGCCATTCCGCCACGGGTGCCAAAAGGCATTCCTTCCATCTTCATGTTCTGCGAACTGTCGGTCCGTTTGGTGTAGAGGCTTTCGGTCGGTGTGTTCCAGAATCCCACTGCCATCCGCGCGATCTTGGTCGCCGCAGTCACATAAGTTTCGAGTAATGTCGGCGATATTGTCAACGAACCGGCAATGTTGTCGAAGCCGCGGCTCGAATCGTCTGCGGGAAGGAACATCGCTGGATCGATCTCCAGATCAAGCAAATCGTGTATCGCGTTAGCGTATTCGTTTCGATTCAGCCGATGCAGGATCTTCGTTCCCGGATTAGACTCCGCCGTGCGATCGATTTCGTTTTCAAGCCAGTCCCTGAGGCCGTTGTAGTCAGCCAAGGAAGGGCGGGGCATGCCCGGAGGAGGCATCATTCCGGCCCGCAGCTTGCGGATTACCTTCTCCCAGAGTTCGGCATCCTGACTGACCAGCGTCAGGTCGATATTTTCGAGAGAAAGATTGGCGGTCCGATTTAACTCGTTGTGACAGGCGACGCAGTATTGTTCGACGACTGTGGCGTGGGTAGCGAAATCCGCTGCGGCCAGGCTCGACCCCTGTTCCAGGTCAGCTTCACCACACGCGGCCAATACGGATAGTATTGCTATACCAATGCACAATACAGCCTTCCTCATCTATTACTCCACCCGCGTAGAAATTCCCAAACTATACTATATAGCAATTTCTGGGTTATTTCCTTGGCTGTTAAGTGTTCCATAAGGTTTTGGTTGTCAATCACTTAGGGGAATGATAGAAGTAAACTACATGTTGGCAGAGTCCTCAAATACCATATGCTCGAGGAGACGACAAATGGGTATTAAACACGGTCTAGCATTCTCATTTACCCTGCTTCTAGCATCGGCCGGTCCGGCTGCCGCTAACGAGGTGGCGGATGCAGCAATGAACCGTGACCAGGAAGCGGTTCGGTCGCTGCTCAACCAGAAAGCCACAGAGACTGGCCTCGCAATCGAACAGCTTCGTGACTTCCTCGACTACGTCAATGCACCTCAGATTGATGGCACCACGGCACTCCATTGGGCGGTAAATCATGACGACTTCGAAACAGCGGATCTGCTGATCGGTGCTGGCGCTGACGTGTCTGCAGGAAACCGCACGGGCGTCACCCCCATGCGCCTGGCCGCCATCAATGGCAGCATGGCCATGATCGAAAGACTTCTCGATGCGGGAGCGGACCCGAACACCCCTCTGACCGAGCATGGTGATACGGCTCTCATGATGGCTGCCCGCACCGGTTCAGCCGATGCGATTCAGATGCTGCTGGACCGAGGTGCTGAGATCGACGCAGTCGAAACTTGGGGCGGAACGAGTGCTCTGATGTGGGCCATTTCAGAGCACCATGCCGGAGCCGCAAGTGTGCTGATCGACGCAGGCGCGGACTTATCTGTTAGATCCAAAATAGTGTCAGTCGCAAACCGACGCGGCGCTGAAGGAACTGTTCCCGAAGACGCTGATCCCAATGCCGATCCGGTCGGCTATGCTAACGGAGGATTCACTCCGCTCCTGTTTGCGGCCCGCGAAGGTCAGATGGATGCAACCCGGCGCCTTATTGCAGCAGGGGCAGACATTAACGCGATCGCCGCTGATGGAAAGAACGCTCTTGGTCTGGCGATCTATAACGGTCATTTCGAGGTAGCGTCATTCCTGGTAGAGAACGATGCGGACGTAAACCATGCCGATGCAGAAGGATTTCCGCCCCTGTTCTGGGCGGTGGATCGCCGCAACATGGAGTGGAACCCGGGATTCCCCTGGGTCGAAACGACTGATCCTCTGCCACTGATACGGCAGCTCCTTGATGCAGGAGCCGACCCGAATACCTTCGTTAACAACACCCCGCGGTCCCGGCGAAACTTCGGAGGTTCGCCCCGGACCTTATTTGCGACCTCGCTGATGCGCGCCGCGTATTCTGCCGATATCGAGCTGGTTCAACTCCTGCTAGATTACGGCGCGGATCCTTTCATTCTCAACACCGACAATGAGAACGCGTTGCTCGCGGCGTCCGCTTATGCATGGATCGACGGATACAGCCAGGGACGGTCAACCGGAGAACGACTTGCCACGATTCAGCTACTGGTGGAACTGGGAGCCGATGTGAACTGGGCGTGCGACCACGGGATCACACCGCTGATGATGGCCGCAAACTTTGGAGAGGTTGAACTTATTCAGTACTTGGTCGACCAGGGCGCTAACTTGGCCGCGCACGACTTGGGTAAAAAGAACAACGGTGCGTTCGGTGGAAGCATCGAACCGCTTATGCCCATCGATTATGCGATCGGTGTCGGAAGCTTCCGCCCCAACAACGCCATCCTTCACATGGAAGAAGCGACTGCTCTGATGACGCGGATGATGACCGAGCGCGGGATCGTGCACACGACTTCAGAATGCACCCTTCGTGCCTTCTCGTGCGGCAGCGTGGATCCGCAGGGATCAACTGCGGCAGAGATTGCGATTACGCGCTCCATTCAGGTCGGGAATCAGGTCCAAGGTATTACAGGAGGCCTGGAAGTGGAAGTTGAGGAAAGCGACACGCCTAACCCGGAGTAAGATAATGACAAGAGTTTTTCGTTTCTTTTACCTAGGGATTTTTCTGTCGTTGGCATTGCCAGCCACAGCGCAAGTTGGACACCCGGCAAAGGGATCCTGGACCGGCTTTTATGGTCCTGATGATTCCGATCAGAATCGCTTCAGATTGCTCTTGAACTGGACAGATAGAGAAATCACCGGTGTTATCAATCCCGGTAGGAGGGCTATTAGCCTAGATAAGGTGGAGCTGGATTATTCCACCTGGACGATGACGCTGGAAGCTGAAATGCCCGTGGATGGGGGCACAGCCCATTTTGTAGTGACAGGAAAACTTGAAAACCTTGGCTCATGGACCAACCGGTTGTATTCAGGGACTTATACTCTGGGTAGCGAGTCTGGCGAGTTTTGGCTTTCGCTGAACTAAAGAACCTTTGCCAATTCTGGAGAAATCACAGATGAAAACAAAGTTTGCCCTATATCCAATTGCACTCTTTACCGCATTTAGCCTCACTCAGGCATTTGCTCACCACTCTTTTCTGGCGGAATTCGATCCTGATTCTCCCATCGAGATAGAAGGCACCGTTATAAAGGTCGAATGGACCAATCCTCATACTTATTTCTTTATAGAAGTTGAAAGTGAAGATGGTGATTTCGAAGAGTGGGCCCTGGAAATGGGCAGTCCGAATGGATTGACACGCAGAGGCTGGCGTCGCGACACCTTGAAGGTTGGCGACATCGTGACAGTAACCGGCACGGCAGCCAGGGATGGTAGAGCGAAAGCGAATGCCGAGACGGTTGTGCTCGATACCGGTCAGCGCTTGTTCGCGGGAACCAGCCGACCAGATTTCGTAGAAGATAACAACTAAGAATAACTGTGGGGAGTATATCGTGCTGCTTCAATGCATTAAAAAATTAATAGCCGTTGCGGCCATTGTTGTACTTCACTTTTCAATATCAGGTACAACTCTGGCACAACCACCTGGTCCGGAACTTGACCGCACTATTCCAACGCCACGCTTAAACGACGGTAAAATAGACTTCGGGGGAGACGGAGTATGGAGCTTACCTTATATAAGGAATTTTGCAGATCGCATTGTCGGCGGAGATGAAAACTCGGCCGTACCTTTCCTTCCCTGGACAGAGGCGATGCACGAATACAATGCTTCTAATAACGTAGCCTACGATCCAGAAGGGTTTTGTTTACCTCCAGGCGGTCCACGTTCCATGGCGACACCCTACCCCGCGGAAATAATCCAGCATCGTGACCGCATCATTATTATTTTCGAAGGCGGCGGCCATGTATGGCGCGAAATTCACATGGACGGTCGCGAACATCCAGACCTGGAAACCTATGTTCCCAGCTATTTTGGTCACTCTGTGGGTCATTGGGAAAACGATACACTCGTGGTTGATACGGTAGGGTATAACGAAAAGACCTGGCTGGACTTCGGTGGCCATATGCACTCAGATCAACTGCATACCATTGAATACTTCACCAGAACTGATAAAAATACTCTTCACTATGAAGCCACTATTGATGATCCTGGCGCTTACACAGAACCTTGGACAATAGCCTGGGATATCAACTGGTCAGAGGGGCAGGAGCTGGCTGATTATATCTGCCAGGAAAACAATAAATATATGATTGACCTCGTTGACGATTTCGGAAATCCGTTTTTTGAAAGTACGCCGGTCGCGCGCTAGCGAGGCCTAGTTGTTAAAGGTGCTTGGATAGTCTGCAGCATCTGCAGGTTGATACCCCGCGTCACTAAAACCGCCATAGCCTGCTCCACCAACAAATCCACCAACAGATCCACGAAAACCCCTTTCTGTGTTGCGTTGCGCACGTTTTAACTGAAAAACAGAGAAGCAGACTTTCGGCCGCGTTCTTTCCGAAAAGAAAGTCCAACTTTCTTGCGAACCTTCAACTTCTTCTCGGGAAGAAATTGCACCGGAAAGTATTTGCCAACCTTCAATTTCTTCTCGGCAAATAATTTGGTCATCCATGGACAAAGAGGCATTGTACATGGAGAGTTCGGCTTCACTCATCTTTTCAAAGTACGGCCTGACTGTGGTTTCGCACGAAGAGAAACCGGTCAGGATAAATAACAACATTAGATAACGCTTGATCATATGTTGACCCTTGCACGCTCCATATATAGGAACCTTATCACATTCAATCGCCTGTTAACCAACCGGTCGTGTTATTGAGGTAGCGCGT
>Ga0310345_10006603_pt1 | contig 10102 bp, 15 predicted proteins | sample HC15DNA20500_MG_FD_204667 | JGI IMG/M metagenome (GOLD analysis project Ga0310345, IMG submission 204667) | Marine microbial communities from station ALOHA, North Pacific Subtropical Gyre - HC15-DNA-20-500_MG | ecosystem: Environmental > Aquatic > Marine > Oceanic | place: Pacific Ocean: North... | reverse complement strand
AGGCCGTGATCGTGCGAACCGCCAAGGAGGTACGGCGCCGCGATGGGACCTATATCCGTTTCGACGACAACGCCGCGGTTCTGCTCACGCCCCAAGGAGAGCCGCGAGGAACGCGCATCTTTGGCCCGGTGGGCCGTGAACTTCGCGAAAAGCGTTATATGAAGATCGTTTCGTTGGCTCCGGAGGTTCTCTAATGGCCAGGAAGAGTCGGTCGAACATCGTCAAAGGAGATCGCGTGCGGGTCATCCGTGGCAACTTCCGTGACATGGAGGGGGCGGTTCTCAGCGTAATCCCCGCCAAGGAGCGCGTCGTTGTCGAAGGCGTGAACATGCGGAAACGTCATGAAAGGCCCAGCGAGGCGAACCCAGAGGGCGGTATTATCACGTTCGAGGCACCGATCCATGTATCCAACGTCATGCTCGTGGATATGGCTGGGGGCCAGGCGAGTCGGGTTCGGGTCCGGCAAGAGGCTGACGGTGCCAAAGAGAGGATCGCAGTGAAGACCGGTAATCCGCTCCCGAAACCGCACGCGGGAGTGTAGATCGATGGAACCCAGACTACTGAGACATTACAAATCCTACGCACGGCCCCATCTGGCCGAACAGTTCCAGTGGGGCAACCCGAACCAGATTCCCAAAATCGAAAAAGTGGTCATGAACGTGGGTGTGGGCGAGGCGACCAAGAACGCCAAACTCCTTGCGGCCGTGGTCGGCGAATTGGGCGTGATCACGGGACAGAAGGCCCTGATAACGCGGGCGCGGAAGTCCGTTTCGAATTTCCACCTGCGTGAAGGCATGCCCATCGGAGCGTCGGTGACGCTCCGCAAGAGCCGGATGTACGAGTTCCTGGATCGCCTTGTGAGCGTTGCTATCCCTCGTGTTCGAGATTTCCGCGGATTGCGCACGCGCTCCTTCGACGGTCGCGGAAACTTCACCATGGGAGTTCGGGAGCAGATCATTTTTCCGGAGATCGACTTCGACAAGGTCGGAGAGATTCACGGCATGGACATCACCGTGGTGACGAGTACGGATAAAGACGATGTAGCGCTGGCTCTTCTCAGGGCGATGGGCTTCCCGTTCCGCGGGGAGATTCCGATCATCATCGAGCACACCGCCAACTAACACGGATAGGGGAAGTCGATGGCCAGGAAGGCTTTGATCGAAAGGAACAATCGCAAGCCCAAGTTTCCGGGGCGTCATCGCAATCGCTGTAACCGGTGCGGGCGCCCGCGTGCGTTCATCCGAAAATTTGGACTCTGCAGAATTTGTTTCCGCCAGAAGGCGCTTCAGGGTGAAATCCCTGGTGTCCGGAAGGCAAGCTGGTAAAGGATCGAATCGACCAATGATGACAGACCCCATCGCGGACATGCTCACTCGGATCCGGAATGCCGGATCCGCAGGGCACAAGTGGGCCGATATGCCGGTCTCGAAGCTGAAGACCAAAGTCGCCGACCTACTGAAGGACAACCACTTTATCTATGACTTCAAAGTCCTGGACGACGGCCGTTTCGGAGTGCTTCGAGTGTATTTGAAGTATCACGAGGAGGGGCCCGTCATCCGGCACCTGGAGCGGATTTCCCGTCCGGGCCGGAGACGTTATGTGGCCGTCGACAAGATTCCAAGGGTTCGTAATGGACTGGGGATGGCCATCCTCTCCACGTCGCAGGGCCTGATGTCTGATCGGGTGGCTCGTAAGCAGGGCGTTGGCGGTGAACTCATGGCCCTCGTCTGGTAAAACGGGATAGAGATAACGGAATCGAGATAGAAGAGATGGCAGATGTCGCGGATTGGTAAACAGCCGATTGAAGTCCCGCAGGGGACTGATGTGACCGTGAACGGGCAAAACGTGCACGTAAAGGGTCCGAAGGGTGAACTCACGTTCGATGCCCACGTGGACATGACGGTGACGTTGGAAGAGGGAGTGGTTACGGTGATGAGGCCGTCGGACGAACCCCAGCATCGGGCTCTACACGGTCTGACCCGAATGTTGGTCGCCAATATGATCGAGGGCGTGGTGACCGGGTTCAGCAAGACACTCGAGATTCGGGGCGTAGGGTATCGTGCCCTCAAAAAGGGGTCGGGCATCGAGTTAAACCTCGGCTTCTCGCATACGATCAATTATCTGGCTCCGGACGGTGTGAGCTTGGACCTACCGGACCAGACGACGATTGTCGTCACGGGGGTGGACAAGCAGAAGGTGGGCCAGGCGGCCGCTGAGATCCGGGCGTTCCGTCCACCTGAGCCGTACAAGGGTAAGGGGATCCGGTACAAGGGCGAACATGTACGGCGTAAGGCCGGCAAGACCGCCGGCGCCGGCGCTTAAAGCTGGAGCTTTGGACGATGAGCAACAAGAAATCGGGTAAGACACGTGAAGATCACCGAAAAATCCGGCATTCCCGCGTCCGCAAAAAGATTTGGGGCACCGCGGGGCGACCGAGGCTCGTGGTTTTCCGATCGTTGAAGAATTTCGAGGGTCAGGTCATCAATGACGATGAGGGGCGGACGCTGGTGGGTCTGTCCACGCTTTGTGCCGATCTCGCCAACTTCAAGGCGGAAAGTCAAAACGCTGGTGTCGAGCGGGCTAGAGCCGCCGGCAAGCTCCTCGCTGATCGGGCTAAAGCAGTTGGGGTGGATACGGTCGTGTTCGATCGAGGCGGATACCAGTATCACGGCCGGGTGAAAGCCTTCGCAGAGGGCGCCCGGGAGGGAGGACTGAAGTTCTGATGGCCAGGGAGCAGAAACGCAAACAGAGTCGAGCTCGGGAATCCGAGTTTTTCGAGAACGTGATCCACATCAACCGGGTGGCCAAGGTGGTGAAGGGTGGCCGCAGGTTCTCCTTTACGGCGCTGGTGTCGGTCGGAGATCAGAAGGGTCGTGTCGGGATTGGGCTCGCCAAAGCAAACGAGGTCGCGGAGGCCATACGTAAGGCCTTCGAGAGGGCCAAGAGGGAATTCGTTGAGATTCCCGTGCAGGACGGGACCATTCCGCACGAGATCGTCGGGCGGTGGGGTGCCGGCCGTGTGATGCTTCGTCCGGCCGCGCCCGGTACGGGGGTGATCGCGGGCGGTCCGGTCCGGTCGGTGCTCGAGGCCGTAGGGATCAAGGACATCCTTACCAAGAGCCTGGGCAGCAACAACCCGATCAATGTGGTCCGGGCCACGATGGAGGGCCTCACGAGCCTGGTCACCGCCGAGCAAGTTGCTCGGGAACGTGGTGTGCCCGTGGAGGTTATCCTGGGGATGGACAACAATGCCTAAGAAGCTCGCCATCACACAGGTCCGCAGTGGCGTGGGCAGGAAGTTCAAACATCGCCGTACGCTGAAGGCGCTCGGATTCAAGAAACACCAACAGACGGTGGTTCATGACGACAGCCCGACGATTCGCGGCATGTTACGGCAAGTCCACTACCTCGTTCAAGTTCATGAGGTGAAGTAATGGCTGAGTTACACGATCTACGTCCGGCTGCCGGCTCTCATCAGAGATCCAAGCGTAAGGGTAGAGGTCCCGGTTCCGGAAAAGGCAAGACCGCTGGAAGCGGTGAGAACGGTCAAAAATCTCGCAGTGGTGGCTCGGTGCGGCCCGGCTTCGAGGGCGGGCAAATGCCTCTGCAGCGCCGCATTCCAAAGCGCGGCTTCACGCCCCGTAAGCGAAAGATTTTCCAGATTGTCAACGTGGGAGATCTGGCCCGTGTAGAGGGCTCCACCGTCAACGCTCAAACGTTGAAGGACGCGGGCTTGATCCGCTCCGTCCAGGGCCTGGTCAAAGTGCTCGCGATGGGAGATTTGAGCCAGGCGTACTCTGTCGAGGCGCATAAGTTCAGTGGGGGCGCGGTGGCTAAGATCGAGGCGGCGGGGGGGAGCGCCACCACAGTCGGTCCGGCGGCGGCAAAGGCGGATCCAGAGGTAACGGTCGAGCCTGAGGTAGCCGTTGAGCCTGAGGCAGCGGCTGAACCCGAGGCAGAGGCTGGACCGGAGGCTGAGCCCGAGACCGAGGATGAGGCGGAGATAGCGGCTGAGCCTGAGGTAGCCGTTGAGCCTGAGGCAGCGGCTGAACCCGAGGCAGAGGCTGGACCGGAGGCTGAGCCCGAGACCGAGGATGAGGCGGAGATAGCGGCTGAGCCTGAGGTAGCCGTTGAGCCTGAGGCAGCGGCCGAGCCTGCGGTAGCGGCTGAACCCGAGGCAGCGGCTGAACCCGAGGCTGAGCCCGAGACCGAGGATGAGGCGGAGATAGCGGCTGAGCCTGAACCAGAAGCTGAGTCGGAGGAAGAAGCGGAGAACGATGGCTAACCCGATCCCGAATTTGTTCCGGGTTCCGGAGCTCAAAGAGAAAATTCTCTTTACTCTGGGTATTCTCCTCATCTATCGGTTTGGTGCGCACATCACCGTACCTGGCGTAAATGTGGTCATCCTACGGGAGCAATTCGGAGCGCTCTCCGGCGGAATCTTGGGCATCTACGACATGTTCGTGGGCGGTGGCCTGAGCCGGGCCACAATCTTGGCCCTCGGGATCATGCCGTATATCTCGGCCAGCATCATGTTCCAATTGCTGGCGGCTGTCTTCCCGATGGTGGAAAAGCTGCAGAAGGAGGGTGAAGACGGTCGGGCGAAACTAACTCAGTGGACCCGCTACACGACTGTAGTCCTGAGTGTTATTCAGGGCTTCAGCTACGCCGCCTTCCTCACCAGCACAGGGGCGATTGAGGATCCCGGCTTCATCTTCAATCTGACGACGACGGTGATCCTCACGGTGGGCGCGATCTTCGTGATGTGGCTTGGTGAGCAGATCACCGAGCGAGGGATCGGCAACGGCATGTCGCTCCTGATCTTCTTCTCCATCATTGAAACTTTTCCGCAGGCCGTCGCGCGGACGTATGAGTCGTTCACTGCAGGACAGATTACGATCTTCGCGATGGTCATGCTGGTCGTCGTTCTGGTGGCGATTACGGCGGCTGTGGTAGCGTTGACGATGGGCGCCCGGAAGATTCCCGTGCAGATTCCCCGCAAGGTGGTAGGACGTGGGCGTATCCGTGAAGGACAAAAGAGCTTCGTTCCCCTTCGCGTCAACTCCGCGGGTGTCATGCCGATCATTTTCGCGCAGTCGTTCATCGTGGTACCGGGGACGATTGCGCAGCTCACGGGCGGAAGATTCCCGATTCTCGTTGAAGTTGCACGAATCTTTGAGCCCGGATGGCTCTACTACATCACATACGGTTTGCTAATCGTCTTCTTCACCTACTTCTACACGGCCATCATTTTCAACCCGGTCGATCTGGCTGAGAACCTGAAGAAGCAAGGTGCGTTCATCCCGGGTGTGAAGCCTGGGGCCCGGACGGCGGAATACATCGATCGTGTCTTGACCCGCGTCACACTTCCGGGGTCGATCTATCTCGCGCTTGTTGCTCTGGTGCCTTTCGGGGTCTGGAGCGCCTTCAACATCCAGACGTTCTTCTTCGGAGGTACGGGCCTGCTGATCGTCGTGGGCGTGGGGCTTGATACGGTCCAGCAAGCTCAGCAACACCTCTTACTGCGCCACTATGACGGGTTCATGAAGAAGGGCCGCGTGAAAATGCGCGGTCGGTCTCGCTACGTATAATCCGTGGACGAGGAGAGGGCTTGGCCATGTACCTGATCCTGTTGGGCCCTCCCGGCGTCGGTAAGGGCACGCAAGGAGTACTGCTTGCGGATGCGACGGGATGGGAGAGGGTGGTTACGGGGGATCTTCTGCGTACCGCGAAGGATGCCGGTACCCCCTTGGGGACCCAAGCTCAACAGTACATGACCGCTGGGAATCTCGTGCCCGATCATCTCATCATCAAAATGGTCGAGGAAAAACTGAGCACTTTGTCCGCCGGGACTGGCGTGATCTTCGACGGCTTTCCGAGGACCGAGGCACAGGCATCGGCCTTCGCCATGATGCTGGAGGCTCTCGGTCGCACCATCGACACGGTCGTCGTTCTAGAGGCAGACGACGAAGTGCTCTCTGAGAGAATCTCCGGTCGCCGTTCTTGCCCTTCCTGTGGGGCTGTCTACAATACCGTCCTCGCTCCGCCCAAGAAGGACGGTGTGTGTGACGTCGACGGGACTCCGCTCTTCCACCGTGCAGATGATCACGCAGACACGGTTCAGAACCGGTTGAACGTGTACCGCCGAGAGACTGAGCCCCTGATCGAATACTACGACGGGAGCAAGGCCGTCGTGCATCGCGTACCGAGCCAAGAGGGGCCGGACGAGGTACAGAGTAAGGTCCGTGAGGCTTTGGGAGTGGGGGAATAGTGATCCACCTCAAGAGTCCCGAAGAGATCGACGTGATCGCTCGAGGTGGTGCCATCATCGCCGATTTCCTGGTTGAAGTTCGTCCACGGATTCAACCGGGTATTTCCACGTTGCAAGTCGATAGCTTCGCGGACGAGTTTATCCGTTCCCATGCCGGTGCACTGCCCGCGTTCAAAGGCCTGTATGGCTTTCCAGGAAGTGTCTGTACCTCATTGAATGAGGAGGTCGTCCACGGTATTCCCAAGGCCGACCGGGTCCTGGAAGACGGCGACATCATCTCGATCGACGTGGGGGTAAAATTGGACGGTTGGTGCTCCGACTCTGCCTGGACCTTCCCGGTCGGTGAGATCGACGAGAAGACGCGGCACCTCCTGGAGGTGACGGAGGATGCGCTCGACCGAGCGGTGTCCGCCACGGTTCTCGCGGGTTTTGTCGGTGACATCGGTGCTGCCGTGGTGACCAGGGTCGAGGGAACGGGCCTAAGCATTATCAGGGATCTGGTAGGCCACGGCGTGGGTCGCGAGGTGCATGAAGAACCGCAGGTGCCGAACTTTGGTCGAGCCGGTACGGGACCGGCTCTTCGGGAAGGCATTGTGGTTGCGATCGAGCCGATGTTGTCCTGCGGAACGTTCGAGATTCAGGTGCTCGGCGATCGCTGGACCGTGGTTACAAAGGACGGAACTCCGACGGCCCACTTCGAGCACACGGTGGCCGTGACAGCGGCCGGCCCCCGAGTCCTCACGGCAGCGCCGGCCGAGGCTCCGGCGTGAGCACCTCGGATCGTTCGGGCCGTGCCTTGAGGGTGATTAGTTGTTCCACTATCATTACATGCTCGGCCACAAACATACGTCAGGGTGCTGAAAATGAAGGTGCGTAGTAGCGTCAAACCGATGTGTGAACACTGCAAAATCGTCCGTCGGCGGGGAGTCGTACGGGTTATCTGTAGTCGTAATCCCAGGCATAAACAGCGCCAGGGATAAACTGAGAAGAAGGACGCATGGCACGAATCGCGGGTGTGGATCTTCCGAAGGAAAAACGGATCGAGGTCGCTTTGACCTACCTATACGGTATCGGTCTGTCCCGTTCGCGAGTGATCCTCGAGAACACCGGAGTAGATCCCAGTCGGCGTGCGGTCGATCTCACTGATGACGACGTGAACAAGCTGCGCCAGGAGATCGAGGGTAACTACAAAGTCGAGGGCGCCTTGCGCACCGAAGTCTCCATGAACATCAAGCGCCTCATGGACATCGGTTGCTACCGGGGCCTACGGCATCGGCGCGGACTTCCGGTGCGGGGGCAGCGAACCCACACGAACGCTCGGACCCACAAGGGTCAAAGACGTGCAATAGCCGGGAAGAAGATAGCCCCGAAGAAGTAGGCGAGATCCGGATAGGCGAGGCTTGAATAGTTAGTGAGGATGGTACTGAGTGTCCGATGAGAAAACGCCGCGTAGGCGGAGCAAGAAAGTCGTCGAGGCGGAAGGCGTCGCGCACATCAAGGCGACGTTCAACAACACGCTGATCACAATCGCCGACAAGGCTGGAAATACGGTCGTTTGGGGCAGCGCTGGAAAGGCCGGTTTCAAGGGCTCCAAGAAGTCGACACCGTTTGCCGCGACGGTGGCGGCGGAGCAATGTGGCCGGGAGGCCGTTGCCCTGGGTGTCAGGCGGGTCGATGTACTCGTTCAAGGACCTGGCTCGGGGCGGGAGTCGGCCATTTCAGCCCTGGCGGCCGCAGGAATCCAGATCAAATCGATCCAGGACGTAACGCCGCTTCCTCATAACGGATGCCGCCCCCCCAAGAAGCGCAGGGTCTAAACAGTATGGCACGACACACCGGAGCAGTTTGTCGACTCTGCCGCCGCGAGGGGCAGAAGCTCTTCTTGAAGGGACAGAAGTGCTACACGGAGAAGTGCGGCATCGAACGTCGCGCTTACCCGCCGGGTCAGCACGGTCCCGCGCACGCGCGCAGGCGCAAGCAATCCGACTACGCCGTCCAGCTTCGTGAGAAACAGAAGGTGAAGAGGATTTACGGACTGCATGAAAGGCAGTTCCGCACGCTGTTCGAGCGGGCGAACGCGCGGGATGGAATCACCGGAGAGAACATGCTCATCTCCCTGGAGGTCCGGCTGGACAACGTGATTTTCAGGATGGGTTTCGCACCGAGTCGCAGCGCCGCCCGGCAACTGGTCCGGCACCGCCACGTGGAGGTCAACGGGCGGGTCGTGGACGTACCGTCATTTCAGGTGGGTCATGGGGACGAGGTGGCCCTCAAATCCAAGTCCAAGGACCTGGCCACAGTGCAGGGGAGCCTCGAGGCTCGAACTCGCCCGTCCTTGGTGGAATGGCTCGCTCTGGATGAGAAAAATCGTGTCGGCCGCATGACCCGTCAGCCTACGCGCCAGGATATCCCCTTGGCCGTCCAAGAACAGCTCATCGTGGAGCTCTACTCGAAGTAATGGAGACTTCAGTGCAGATCGATTTAACCGGTTTGGTACTGCCCGAGCGTATTGAGGTCTCTGAGGCCTCAGAAGATGGGAGCCGTGCGGAATTTGTGATCGAGCCTCTTGAGCGTGGTTTTGGCCATACGCTCGGAAACTCGGTGAGGCGCGTTCTTCTCTCGTCCCTCCGCGGAGCCGCGGTTTGGGCATTCCGCGTCGACGGTGTTGTGCATGAGCACCAGACGATCGAGGGCGTGGTCGAGGACGTGCATCAGGTCATTCAGAATCTCAAGTCGCTCGTCATCACTTTGGACGACGATGTCCCCGAGGCGACGCTCACCATCCGCGTGGATAAACCGGGCCCGGTCACCGCCGGTGATGTCGGTCCGGTGAGTGGCGTGACGATACACGATCCTGACCATCACTTGATGACGGTTCAGGGGAAGCAAAAGCTCAACATCGAATTGTACGTTCGGAAGGGACGGGGTTTCATCCTTGCCGAGCAGCACGAGTTGCTGCGGGAAGCTCCCGTGGACATGGTGCGGATCGACGCGATCTACAACCCGGTCCGGCGTGCCAATTTCTCGGTGGAGGAAACGCGGGTCGGGCAGCGCACGGACTTCGATCGGCTCACGTTATTGGTCGAGACAGACGGGTCTGTGGATGCGGAGTCCGCGGTTCACTATGCGGCCGCGTTGGTTCGTAAACATTTCGAGTTCATGTTGTACTTCGGAGAGGGTGGGGTGCCGCAGGTGACCGTTCCGGGCGCAGTTGAAGTGCCGGAACAGCTGCGCGACTTGTTCGAGCGCTCCATCGAGGACCTCGCCGAACTGAGCGTCCGATCCCGAAACTCTCTTCAAAAGGAAAACATCCAGACGCTGGGCGACCTCGTTCAGCGTACGGAAGAAGAGATGCTCGGGATTGAGAATTTCGGAAAGAAATCGCTCACCGAGATCGCCGCCTTCCTCGACGAGCACGAGCTGAATTTCGGAATGCGTCTCAAGTCTGGCGACGAGGGCCAACTGTTTCTCGTCGAAGAAGATGAGGTGCAATCCGTAGAGACGAGCGAGGAGTAAGGTTCGAGCATGAGGCACCGCAAGAAGGGCCGGGCCCTTTCCCGGACCGCGAGCCACAAGAAGGCCACGATGCGCAACATGGCCACGTCTCTCTTTCTCCACGAACGGATCGAGACTACGACGGCCAAAGCGAAGGAATTGCGTCCGTTCGCGGAGCGTCTGATTACGCTCGGCAAACGAGGGGATCTCCACGCACGCCGGCTTGCGGGCCGGTTGATCGCGGACCGCCAGGTTCTCGGCAAACTGTTCGACGATATCGGGCCGCGGTTCACAGAGCGGCCCGGAGGTTACACCCGTATTCTCAAGTTGGGAAAT
>Ga0310345_10006600_pt1 | contig 10104 bp, 6 predicted proteins | sample HC15DNA20500_MG_FD_204667 | JGI IMG/M metagenome (GOLD analysis project Ga0310345, IMG submission 204667) | Marine microbial communities from station ALOHA, North Pacific Subtropical Gyre - HC15-DNA-20-500_MG | ecosystem: Environmental > Aquatic > Marine > Oceanic | place: Pacific Ocean: North... | reverse complement strand
ACCATGGAACGCCTGCCCTTCGTGCGGACGCTGGGGCCCGGCATCACCACGATCGGCGGCTTTTCCGGCCATGGCGTGATGCTCGCCAATTTCGCCGGACGGCTCTATGCAGAGCGCGTCGCCGGCAACCGCGACCGTCTGGCCGAATTCGAGGCGTTGAAGATCCCCGCCTTTCCGGGCGGCCGACGCATGCGTGCACCGCTTCTTTTCCTCGCAATGACGTGGTTCTCACTGCGCGATCGGTTTTGAATTTCAGGCAAGATCGGGCAGTGAATTGAACGAGGCCACGCTATTAGTTAGCCAGCCATATATCAATCTGCCTTAAGCGCAGGTTTTTTTCGGATCGCTTCTTACCGGGGACCGTTTCTTTCGCATCTCTGGTTTTTCGTCGGGAAAAATCGCGTGCGTCACGCCTCGTTGAGGCTGCCAGATTTTTTTCTATGCATGCAGATCCAGAGAGCGGCCGGATTAGGCAGAAAAATCAGATAGCAACCCACATTCCCGGCACTTCGCCGGGAAATGCCGAGACCGTCCCGCCTCTTGCAAGCCCATCAAATCAAATGCATTTCACACGCCAATGAATGATCTTGCCCCTTTCGACAGCGTGACCGGACCGAGCTTGCGCACCATCCCGCGCGACGTCTCGCTCAGGAGCCTGCTGCGCGCGCACACGGCGGAGCAGCATGCCGTCCTCGACGCGCATTTTTCCGGCTTTGCCGAAGGGCCGACGCTCGACCTTTATCATCGGTTCGTCCGCATGAACCACGCGGCCTATCGGGCCCTCCGGAATGCGATGGCTCAGGCTAGCCTTGGCGATTCAGCGGAACTCGATCGCGACGTCTCGGCTGGCCTGGGGCGTCTGGAGGCCGACATGACGGCCATGGAATTGGAGTCGGCTCGGCCGCCCCGTTTCGCGCTGGAGCGTTACGAAGCACCGGAATTGGCCGGGATCGCCTATGTGCTCGACGGATCGAAGGCTGGCGCACGTTTCATTCATCGCAAGCTCTCCAGGGCCGGGATTCTCGGTTCAGGTGTGGGTCGATCGGCGCTGTTTCTCGAGGCTGCCTTTGCAGGCGAGACGAAAGACGACCGCGAGGCAATGCTGTCCGCTCTGGATGCCGGCGAAGCCACGTCCACCAGAGCGGCGCATGCGGCCGAAGCGACCTTCGCCGTGTTCGAAGATGCGCTCTGCGCAGTCGATGGCCGGAAGGACCGGGTGCGAGGCCGGCGATGAGCGAGACCGTCAACACCCCGGCCAAGGGCCGTCCCGGATTTCAGGTCGATCTTTCCAATTGCGATCGCGAACCGATCCACAAGCTCGGGCGCATCCAGCGCTTCGGCTTTCTCATCGCGGTCTCGATGGATTGGATCGTCCAGCATGTCTCGACGAATATCGGCGACACGTTGGGGCGCAGTCCCGACGAAATCCTCGGCTGCCCCCTCGCCGAACTCTTGCCGCGCCAGACGCTCCACGCCTTGCGCGGCCGCCTCCAGCTCCTGTCCTCCAATGAGGGTTCTGAGCGGGTCTTCGGCATTGATTTCCTCGGCGATGGTCGCCTGTTCGACATGGCGGTCCACATCTCCAACGAATCGATCGTCATCGAATGCGAGCCGTCGGCCGACGATATCGATGATGCAGGCAATCCGGGGGCCCTGGTCAAGGCCATGGTCGCACGCATCCAGCGCTGCGACTCCATGCCGGCGATCTACAATGAATGCGTAAGGCAGTTGCGGGCCATCACCGGCTTCGACCGGGTGATGCTCTACAAATTCGCCGACAGCGGCGCCGGTCAGGTCGCGGCGGAAGCGCTCAATCGCGGGCTCGAGCCGTTTCTCGGCCTGAACTATCCGGCGACCGACATTCCGCGCCAGGCGCGCGAACTCTATCGTCGCAACCGGATCCGCATCATCGCCAATGTCGACGCCGAGGATGTCGACGTCGTTCCGGACACCGACCCCCATGGCGAGACGCTGGATCTCTCGCTTTCGGTCCTCAGGGCGGTCTCGCCGATCCATATCGAATATCTGAAGAACATGGGGGTCTCCGCCTCCTTCTCGATCTCGATCATCGTCGACGACAAGCTGTGGGGCCTCTTCGCGCTCCATCACTATCAGCCGCGCCATCTGTCGATGAACATGCGCAACACGATGGAACTGTTCGGCCAGATGATCTCGCTGGTCTTCGAGGGGCGGTTGTCGAAGGAGATGCGCGAGGCCGAAGAGGCCGCACGCAATCTCCACGACGAAGTGGTGGGCCGGCTGATGTCCACCTCCCCCAGCATGGAAGAGCTGATCGACTTCGCCGACGATTTTCGCAAGCTGATCCCCTGTGACGGTTTTGCGATCTGGGCGAAGGATGTGGTGCGGACCGTCGGCCAGTGCCCCTTCCCCGACGACCTGCCGGGCCTGACCCGTTTCCTGAACCGCGCCGCGGCAAGCCGGGTCTACGCGTCTGACGAACTGTCGACGATCTATCCGGCGGCCGAAGCCTTCGTTGATCGCGCCGCCGGCGTTCTGGCGATTCCGATCTCGCGCTCGCCGCGGGACTATCTCCTGTTCTTCCGCCGGGAGATCATCCAGGATGTGACGTGGGCCGGCCGGCCGGACAACAAGCCCGTGGAATACGGACCAAACGGCCCGCGCCTGACCCCTCGCAAGAGCTTCGAGGCGTGGCAGGAGACGGTGCGGGGCAAGAGCCAGCCCTGGACCGCCACGGAGAAGAAAGCGGCCGAGGCGCTGCGCGTGGCGATCCTCGAAGTGCTTCTGCGCTTCAACGAGGAGGCCGAGCGCCAGCAGCAACTCGCGGCCCAGCGCCAGGAACTGCTGATCGCCGAGCTCAACCACCGGGTACGCAACGTGCTCAGCCTGATGCGGGCGCTGGTGGTGCAAAGCCGTGCCGGGGCGAGAACCGTCGACGATTTCTCCAAGATCATTGGCGGACGCATCCAGGCGCTTGCGCGCGCTCACGATCAGATCACCAACGATCACTACCAGCCGCAGAGCCTGCATTCGATCATCCAGACCGAAGTCGAGGCCTATATCGGCAACAAGATCAGCCGCGTGCACCTGCGAGGGCCGCATGTCCTGATCGAGGCGAGTGCCTTCTCGACACTGGCGCTGGTCTTCCATGAAATGGTGACCAATTCGGCGAAATACGGTGCCCTTTCAGACTCGCGCGGAAGCGTACGGGTCGAATGGTCGCTCGACGTCGACGAGAGCTGCGAAATCCGCTGGGTCGAGAGCGACGGGCCGCCCGTCCAGTCTCCCACGCGGCGCGGCTTCGGCTCAACGATCATCGAGCGCTCCATCCCGCACGATCTGGGGGGCGAATCCCAGGTCGACTACCATCTCTCCGGGCTTCGCGCCCGCTTTCTGCTGCCACCCTCGGTCTTCAAGATGGAGGAAGGCAGCAGCGAATCGTCAGACGAGGCCGCACCCGTGAACAATGTCGATGCCACCTACGCCACGAATGGCGTGACACCGGGCCTGGCCGGCAAATCCGGCCTGATCGTCGAGGACAACATGATCATCTCGCTCGATGCCGAGCAGATGCTGGTCGACAACGGCGCCAGCCAGGTCTTCACCGCGATGAACGTTTCGGAAGCTCTGAAGATCGTCGAATCCGAAACGATCGATGTTGCGCTTCTCGACGTCAATCTCGGCAGCGAGACGAGCTTTGCCCTGATCGAGCCGCTCAAGGCGAAGAACATCCCCTTCGTCTTCGTCACCGGTTACGGCGAGAAGCTCGACCTGCCCCCCGAGGCGGGTGCCAGGGCCGAGGCGATCAAGAAGCCCTTCGCGCCGGATCAGCTTCTCGCGGCTCTCCTGCGGGCGCTTGCCGGGGCCCACAATCCGGCCTGACGCGCCGCACGCCCCATTGGGTGCATTGCACAAAATTGCCCGGGACTGGAAAGTTTCAATCGATTATACTAGGGCCTGTCGTGACACTGCACGTGAGACTGCATGGGCGCGCTCGAAGGGAAGCATTGACGCTCCAGAGCCGCGGGTCGAAGCGCGCAAATCGGGCTCCAAGGAAATGAGCGATGTCCAGCCAGATCATTCCAGTCGAACCGTTCGACTACGTCGTCTTCGGCGGCAGTGGCGACCTCGCCGAGCGCAAGCTCCTGCCGGCGCTCTATCATCGCGACCATGACGGCCAGATTCCCGAAGAGGCCCGGATCATCGGCGCCTCGCGCAGCGAGCTGACCGACGACGAATATCGCAATTTCGCTCGCGAGGCCCTGACCAAGCATGTCCGCCAGGAGGACATTCACGAGGTCTCCCTGGAACGCTTCCTGGGCCGGCTCCACTACCGCTCGATCGATGCCCAGGCCGATCGCGGCTGGGACGAACTGCTCACCCTTCTCGACGAAGCCGGACAGGAGCGCATTCGCGCCTTCTACCTCGCCGTCGGCCCATCGCTGTTCGCACCGATCGCCTACAATATCAGCCAGAAGGGTCTTGCCAACGAGCACAGCCGGCTCGTGGTCGAAAAGCCGGTGGGCCGCGATCTGGAATCGGCCAAGGCGCTCAATCTGACCATCGGCCGGCACTTCCGCGAGCACCAGATCTTCCGCATCGACCATTATCTCGGCAAGGAGACGGTGCAGAACCTGATGGCGCTGCGCTTCGCCAATGCACTCTACGAGCCCGTGTGGAATTCGACCCATGTCGACCATGTGCAGATCACGGTCGCCGAGTCCGTCGGCCTGGAGGGCCGCGCCGGCTATTACGACAAGGCTGGCGCGCTACGCGACATGGTACAGAACCACATCGTTCAGCTCTTGTGCCTCGTGGCGCTGGAGCCGCCCTCGGCAATGAATGCCGACGCGCTGCGAGACGAGAAGCTGAAGGTTCTGCGTGCGCTGAAGACCATCGATGCCTCGAATGTCGAAAGCCGCACCGTGCGCGGCCAGTACAAGGCCGGCGCATCCAATGGCAACGCGGTGAAGAGCTATCTCGACGATCTCGGCGACGGCGAAAGCGACACGGAGACCTTTGTCGCGATCAAGGCGGAGATCGCGAACTGGCGCTGGGCCGGCGTGCCCTTCTATCTGCGCACGGGAAAGCGCCTTTCCCAGCGCATGTCGGAGATCGTCGTCACCTTCCGGCCGATCCCCCACAACATCTTCGAAGACGTGGCCGGCGCGGGCAAGGTGGCGCAGAACCAGCTCGTCTTGCGCCTCCAGCCCGACGAGGGCATGAAGCAGTGGCTGATGATCAAGGATCCCGGCCCCGGCGGCATGCGGCTCAAGCACGTGCCCCTCGACATGACCTTTGCCGAATCCTTCATGGTCCGCAATCCGGATGCCTATGAGCGCCTGCTGATGGACGTGATCCGCGGCAACCAGACACTGTTCATGCGCCGCGACGAGGTGGAGGCCGCATGGGACTGGATCGACCCCATCCTCAAGGCCTGGGACGAGAAAACCGTGAAGTCGCAAGGTTACACGGCCGGCACCTGGGGCCCCTCCTCCTCCATCGCCCTGATCGAGCGCGACGGACGCACCTGGCACGAGCCGGACTGATCGCTGCGAAGGGCCGCCCGGCGAGCGGCGAGAGACGAAGGAAGGCCCCATGACGGAACCCGTTCTTCATCGCTACGAGAGCCGCGAGGCGCTGGCCGAAGCTCTGGCCGCGGGCGTTGCGGCCGTCCTGGCGGGAGCGATCGCGACGCGCGGCTTCGCGACCCTGGCCGTTTCCGGCGGCTCGACGCCGAAGCGCTTCTTCGAGCGCCTGTCGAAGGCCGAGATCGACTGGGCGGACGTGACCGTTCTCCTGGTCGACGAACGCTGGGTTCCGGAAGATCATGAGCGCTCCAATGCCGGTCTCCTGCGCCGCCACTTGCTGCAAGGCCCTGCAGCAGCGGCGCATTTCGAACCCTTCTACATGGGAAGCGACGAGCCGGAGGAGGTCTTCGACGAGTTGACCGATCGCTTCCAGCGTCTCGGTCGCCGTTTCGATGCCGTCATTCTTGGCATGGGGACCGATGGCCACACGGCTTCCTGGTTTCCGAACGCGCCGGGCCTTGGGGACTGTCTGACCCGCGATCCACACGCCCCCGTCGGCATCGTGCGCCCGGCGACGTCACCCGAGCCTCGCGTGACGCTCAGCCTGCCGATGGTCGTGGACGCGCGGCTCCTGGCACTCCATATCGAAGGCGAGGACAAGCTCAGGACCTATGAGGCGGCGAGCGCCGAGGGTCCGGTCGAGGACATGCCGGTCCGCGCCGTCCTGCGTGCGACCCGCCAAGAGCCGCTGAACATCTTCTGGGCGCCCTGAGGCCCCGCTACTTCCCATGAAGGGATCGAAGCATGACCGCTGATCGCCGCATCGAAGAGATCACCGACCGCATCCGTGAGCGCTCCGCGCCGACGCGCGAGCCCTATCTCGCGCGCATCCGCGCCAAGGGCGCCGAAGGGCCGAAGCGCTCGACGCTCACCTGCGGCAATCTCGCTCATGGCTTTGCCGCCTGCGGCCCGGTCGACAAGGACCGGCTGATGGGCGACCAGACGCCCAATCTCGGCATCATCACCGCCTATAACGACATGCTCTCGGCGCATCAGCCCTTCGAGCGCTTTCCCGAACTGATCCGCGACGCGGCGCGAGAGGTGGGCGGCACGGCGCAAGTCGCCTCGGGTGTGCCGGCCATGTGCGACGGCGTCACCCAGGGCCAGACGGGCATGGAGATGTCGCTGTTTTCCCGCGACGTCATCGCCATGGCGACGGCGGTGGGCCTCTCCCACGACATGTTCGACGCCGCCGTCTATCTCGGCGTCTGCGACAAGATCGTGCCGGGCCTGACCATCGCAGCCCTGACCTTCGGCCACCTGCCGGCGATCTTCGTGCCGGCCGGGCCGATGACCTCCGGACTGCCCAACGACGAGAAGAGCCGCATCCGTCAGCTCTATGCCGAAGGCAAGATCGGCCGCGACGAGCTCCTGAAGGCCGAATCCGCCTCCTATCACGGGCCTGGCACCTGCACCTTCTACGGCACGGCGAATTCCAACCAAATGCTGATGGAGATCATGGGGCTACACACGCCGGGCTCCTCCTTCATCAACCCCAACACCCCGCTCCGCGATGCGCTGACCAAGGAGGCCGCCAAGCGCGCGCTCTCGATCACTGCGCTCGGCAACGAATACACGCCCGCCGGCCTGGTGGTGGACGAGCGGGCCGTGGTGAACGGTGTCGTCGGCCTGCACGCCACCGGCGGCTCGACCAACCACACCATGCATCTGGTCGCGATGGCGGCTGCCGCGGGCATCCAGCTCACCTGGCAGGATATTTCCGACCTCTCCGACATCACGCCGCTGCTCGCCCGCGTCTATCCGAACGGGCTTGCCGACGTGAACCATTTCCAGGCGGCGGGTGGCATGGGCTTCCTGATCCGCGAGCTTCTCGACCGCGGTCTGCTGCACGAAGACGTGCGCACCGCCTGGGGCCGCGGCCTCAGGGCCTATGCCGTCGAGGCGAAGCTCTCGGCCGATGGCGAACAGGTGGTCCGCCAGGACGCGCCGCGCGAGAGCGGCGATCCGAAGGTGCTCACCACCGGCGACAAGCCCTTCTCCTCCAATGGCGGCTTGCGCATGCTGAAAGGCAATCTCGGCAAGGCGGTGATCAAGGTCTCGGCGGTGAAGCCCGAGCGCCGGGTGGTCGAGGCGCCGGCCAAGATCTTCCACGATCAGAACGAGCTCAAGGTTGCCTTCGACGCCGGCGAGCTCGACCAGGATTTCATTGCCGTCGTCCGCTTCCAGGGCCCGAAGTCGAACGGCATGCCGGAACTCCACAAGCTGACGCCGCTCCTCGGCGTCTTGCAGGACCGCGGCCACAAGGTCGCGCTGGTCACCGACGGGCGCATGTCGGGGGCCTCCGGCAAGGTGCCTGCGGCGATCCATGTGACACCCGAAGCGAAGAATGGCGGCACCATTGCGCTGATCGAGGAAGGCGACATGATCCGTCTCGACGGCGAGACGGGAACCCTGGAAGTGCTCGTGGACGATGCGACGCTGAAAGCGCGCACGCCGGCCTCACCTGACCTGTCCCACAACGAGTTCGGCTTGGGGCGCGAACTCTTCGCTCCCTTCCGGCTGGCGGTCGGCGATGCAGAGCATGGCGCGAGCGTGTTCTAAGAGAAGCGGCGCCTATCTCAGCATTTGGGTGGGCGCCGCGCGAAGACTTCCCCTTGCAATCGCAATTGCGGCAGTTACCTTCCCGGAAAGCTCACACGGGGTGCCTGAACAGGGCTGAGAGGCGAAGAGCCAACCCGTCGAACCTGATCCGGATCATGCCGGCGGAGGGATTGCGGGCGCGCTCATGACAGGGTTCGTGGCGCTTGCATCTTCGCCGCCGGCGCGAAGAAAGCCGAACCTCATGCTGCATGCCACGCCTTCATCCGACAATCGCTTCTCGACCAGGCGTCTCGTTCACCTGGCTTCGACGCTGAGCGCCTTCGCCCTTCTGGCTGCCTTGCCGCAGACGGCACAGGCCCAGGAAGAATCGAGCGATCCGGTCCTCACGGTCTATACCTATGACAGCTTTTCCGCCGACTGGGGGCCCGGCCCGAAGCTCGAGGAGGCGTTCGAAGCCCAATGCGGCTGCGATCTCGAATTCGTCGGGCTGGAAGACGGCGTTTCGATCCTCAACCGGCTGAAGCTGGAAGGCCCTTCGACGGAGGCCGACATCGCGCTCGGCCTGACCAGTGATCTCATCCCCGAAGCCAAGGCGACGGGCATGTTCGCCGAGAGCCGGGCCGACCTTTCCGACATCGAGGTCCCGACCGGCTTTTCGGACCCGGTCTTCGTGCCCTATGACTACGCCTATCTCGCCTTCGTCTACGACACCGAAGTGATCGACAATCCGCCCAAAAGCCTCGCTGATCTGATCGCCGGCGACCCCGAGCAGAAGATCGTTATCGAAGACCCACGCACCTCGACGCCGGGGCTCGGCTTTCTGCTCTGGATGAAGGAGATCTATGGCGATGAGGCCGCCGCGAAATGGCGGGAGTTCCAGCCGCGCATCCTGACGGTCACGCCCGGCTGGAGCGAAGCCTATGGCCTCTTCACCAAGGGCGAGGTGCCGATCGTCCTCTCCTACACGACCTCGCCCGCCTATCACGCGATCGAGGAAGCCAGCGAGCGCTACAAGGCGGCCGCTTTCGAGGAGGGCCATTATCTGCAGATCGAAGTGGCCGGCCTGCTGACCACCGCCGACGAGCCCGAGTTGGCCCGCGCCTTCCTGGAATTCCTGGTGAGCGAAGAGGCACAGGCGATCCTGCCGACCACGAACTGGACGCTGCCGGTTCTGCCCGAGGTGGACCTGCCGGAGGCCTTCTCGAACCTCGTCACGGTGGACAAGCCGCTCCTGATCGATCCCGAGACGGTCGCCGAAAACCGCCGCGCCTGGACGCAGGAATGGCTGGAGGCCGTCGGCGCGCGGTGATGGCGGGAGCAAGCGTACCGGACTTCGAGTGGAAGTCGGTTTGCAGGGTGGGTAGACCACTGGGGGCGAATTTCATTGCCCGGAAGGCGCGTGAAGCTGATCGGATGCGCCAAAGGTCAGGCGTGGCTACCCCCCTCTGTCGCCTTCGGCGACATCTCCCCCGCAAGGGGGGAGAGTGGTGGGCACCAAGATCAATGGCAGCCATTCTCCCCCCTTGCGGGGGAGATGCCGGCAGGCAGAGGGGGGTAAACGCAAGCCTACGCGCCAAAAGTCAAGCCACGAGACCCCTGTTCGCCATTTGCATAACCGGCTGCGACTGTTCGGTTGACGACGCTCCACAGGCAAGAGCTGTCGTGACACGCAGCATCGAAGCCCGCGACGCCGCATGACGCCAAGAACGGACCGCCGCATCCGGGTCGCCGGCGGCTTCGCGGCCGCGGCTCTCGTCATCGCCTATCTTGCCGGCGGATTCGTCGTCCTGCTCGCGACGACGAACGCAGCACCGGACTTCGCAGCCCTTTTCGCCGATCCCTATCTCCAGTCGGTGTTCGGTTTCACGCTACTCCAGGCGGGCCTTTCCACGCTCCTCTCGATCCTCCTCGCCATCCCCTTCGCGCTGGCGCTTCATCGCGCCCGGTTCTTTGGCAAACGTTTGATCCTGCG
>Ga0310345_10006599_pt1 | contig 10105 bp, 9 predicted proteins | sample HC15DNA20500_MG_FD_204667 | JGI IMG/M metagenome (GOLD analysis project Ga0310345, IMG submission 204667) | Marine microbial communities from station ALOHA, North Pacific Subtropical Gyre - HC15-DNA-20-500_MG | ecosystem: Environmental > Aquatic > Marine > Oceanic | place: Pacific Ocean: North... | reverse complement strand
ATCAAGGTCCTCGATGGTCAGCGCCTCGTAATCCGGCGACGCATTCTTCAGATCCTCGCGCGCCTTGGGACCCGCGTAGACGGAGTATTCCCAGGTCTTCCGCTCTCCTACCGCGCCGAGGTGCAGCGTGAGGTCGACGTCCGCGACGACGTATGGGTAGCTCGTCGCCCCCCGCTCATCACCTGTCTTGGGTTCCTCGTACTCAGGGACTCTGCGCCAGCTCACGCTGCCGATGAGGGTCGACTGGGAGTCTGGAGTCGCCTGCAGGAGACAGGCGAAGAACTTGCTGTGCACCCCGACGAAGGTGAGCTCCCCGGTGGCGTTGAACGTGCCAGAGAGGTCGCCCTTGCTGGGCGAACTGATCTCCTCGACCTCGACGCGTATCTCGCCTTCCTCGTCCAACCACGCGCCGATGGCCGCCGGCTCATAATAAAATAGGCTCTCCCCTCCTGCCGCGACGCAAGCGGCCGGAGTCAACGTGAACTGCCGCGCCTTGGGGACGGCCGCCACCGAGACGTTCTCGAGCCCGAGGCTGAAGTCGATGATCCGAGTACCCGCCCGCGGCCTGAACTCCTTCGAGATGATGGCGCCAGCTGCCGAGCCATAGGTGAAGCGCACACCCTGCGTGTCACCGAACTCATTGGAGAGCTCCTCCATCTTCCAGAGCGCCTCGTCGAGCGGCTCAGGGAAGATGTCCTTGGCCGAGGGGCCTGCTGCCAGCCCAAACGACGCGACCTCTCCCCCCCCATCTCTCGCGACAGGGCGAAGGAGCTCGACCCAGTGTGCCGTGTCTCCCTGCTCTTCGGGCGTGAGCCCCCCCAAGTCGTACGCGTCCCCCAGACGAAGCGAGAGCAGCCGCCCGCCCCGGTTGGTGAAGATCGCGTGATAGGAGCCCGGCCTCCCCGGCGTCCCGAACTCGACCTCGAGAGTGCGCTCGACCTCCTCGAAGACGAGCGGCTCCGCGGTCGGCACGGGCTCGGTCGTGGGGGCTTCCACGACCACAGTGGGAGCCTGTGTGAGATCCGTCGGACGAGGTTCATCCTGCTCCGGCGGCGGAAACAGGATCATCCACCCCATCATGATGAGGCAGCACAGGATCAAGGCCAGGGGTAGGCGCTTCTCCACGAGGACGGCAGGGGTTGGGGGTCAACGACCGACCGCGAGGCGGTCGGCGAGGTAGTCTGGGAGCTCGGTGACGGCACGGATCCGCTCAGCAGCGACCTCGTGCGAGTACTCGAGACGAACGAAGGTGATGCAGCGCCCATCGAACAGGGCGTAGGAGAGGCGGGTGTCCCCGTCGCGGGGCTGACCGACCGAGCCGACGTTGATGATCGCCCGCGAAGACGTCTCCGTGGCGAGCTCATAGGGCCCCTCTGTCCCCGAGGGGCGGAACAGGCGGCCGTCGTCGTAGTAGACCGCGGGGATGTGGCTGTGACCGATGAAGCAGAGGTCTCGCTCCATCGCAGCGAAGTTGGCGCGCATCTTCTCGTTGTCGGTCGAGTCGCGCGGGATCACGTACTCGTGCACAGGACCACGCGGGCTGCCGTGCGCAAACTGGGCGACCTCATCGCACCGGGTCGGCTCCAGCTCTCCGATGAAGTCCCAGTAGGCGAGCTTTCGCTCGCGCTCGCAGTTGCCGAGCTCATCGCGGGTCCACTCGATCGCCGCCCGCGCCTTGGGGTTGAAGTCCAACGGCTCCTCGAGGAGCGCCTGCTCGTGGTTCCCCATCAAGCACAGGCCTGGCTTCATCGGCTCGTCCTCATACGGGTGCTTTGCATCCTCGACGCAGGTTCGCATCACCAAGTCGAGGCAGGCCCGCGGCTCCGCCCCATAACCCACGACGTCACCAAGACACACGAAGCGCTCGGCGCCACGCTCCAGCGCGTCTCGATAGGCTGTCTCGACGGCCGGCACATTGCCGTGCAGGTCGGAGATGATGGCTGTCTTGGGGTAACTCACGGGGTCTCTGCCAAGCCTTCGGGGCCCGAAGCCCAGACTTGGGGGTCGAAGATTATCAGGGGGCCTCAGGGTCGGGGCAAGGACGGGTCGCCCAGACCGTGGCGGTGAAGCCGAGCGCGGCGAGCCCCAGCCCCCCCCATCCCGGCCAAAGGAGGGGCAAGGCGGCCAATGCCCAGAGACAGAGCGCGACCGCGAGGGGTGGGAGCCCGCGCGCCTGTAAGCGGTGCGCGAGGTGGATGCGGTCGCCTTTCCAAGGCGCGCGCCCTTCCGCGATCCGGACGCACACCACACGAACGAGGTCGAAAATGGGGAGCGCCACGAGCGGCCAGGCGCCCGGGTGCAAGAGCACGAGGCAGCCGAGGAGGTGGCTTCCCGAATCCCCCAGGTATGCCGGCGCTCCTTTGCGCAGGCGAACGTTCCAGCCGAGGAAGCCCAACACCGGCGCCGCTGCAGGTGAACCGACTGAGAGGAGGGCCAGGGCCCCCACTCCGGTGGCGGCTCCGTCGGCGTTGTCGAAGGTGTTCCAGGCGTTGAGGAAGAGGGGCGTGATCAGCAGGCACACAAAGAGATGCACCTCCTCCCCGGGAAAAACCGACAAGGCCACGACGAAGCCCACGCCCGCCTGGCCGAGGAGCTTCAACGCGGGATGCAGACCACCCGGCTTGAGGTCATCCACCAGGCCCAGGAGGAAGGCTGCCAAGAGGGGAGCCCATGCCATGGTCCCCTCGAACATCACACCAAACGCGTTGTCCACGAAGACCGGATCGCCGAGGGACACGCCATCTCCGATCCCGAGCGCGAGAAGCCCGAAGAGGATCGCCGCGCCGCCCACGACCGGGACCGCGCTCCCTTGGAGCTTGCGCTCGGAGTCGGTCGAGCTGGGAGCGTCGACCCAGCCCGAGGCGCGGGCCAAGCGGATCAGCGGGTATGTCGAAAGGAGCGCGACCACCGCAGCCCACGCGACGGCGCTGCTCATTCAGACCAGCCGTAGAGGCCGCGACCTCTCACGAGCTCCAAACATCCCCGCGGAAAGTGCTCACCGGGATCCTCGCGCCGCTCCAACTGCTCCCTCAGCGCCGTGGAGGAGGCGGCGTGGGGCTCGACCTCGAGGAGCCCTAGCTTGAGCTTCTCCAAGAGGTGCTCTGGCAGGTCTCCTCCGATGCGCTCCAGTGCTCCTTCCAGGTCCTCACCGCGATGGACGACGATGGGCGTCACACGCTCGAGCAAAGCGCTCGCCTCCCGCCAAGTGCCCATGCCCTGCAAGTTGTCGCCACCGAGGATCAGGTGGAGCTCCACCGCTCCCTGCCCGCCGAACTGCTCCTCGAGAGCGCGCACCGTGTCGATCGTGTACGAGGGTCCTTCGCGCCCGAGCTCCAGGTCGACAACGCGCATGCCACCCTCCCCCTCCAACGCCGCCTCGAGCAATGCCAAACGATCCGGACCCGGAGTCAGGACGCGGTCCGGCTTGTGCGGGGGACGGGCAGCGGGCACGAAGAGGACCTCGTCCAACCCGGCGTGCTCCTGCGCCATGCGGGCCACGAAGAGGTGCCCGGCGTGGACCGGATCGAAGGACCCTCCCAAGAGGCCCACGCGCCGTCTGTCCTCATCCTCCCGGTTACCCGGAGCTCCGCCCCCGGTACCTTCTCCCGGGAGGCTCGAACTCCCCTCAGATCCCGTCCTCAGCTCCATCAAGGGCTCTTGTACCCTCTCGAGCCCCAAAACGTGGCTCGTTGACCCATTTCCTAACGCCCTCTACACTGGTACGCCATTGCGCCAGAGGGCCAAGCAGCCCAGCGACCCATATCCCAATGAACAAGCACCTCTACAAGCCCGCCCTGCTGGTCCTCCTCCTCGCCTCCTGCACCTCTTTCAGGGTCAACGAGACCCCGAGTCCGAACCGCAGCTGGGACCACTGGAACGCGGCCAGCATCGCCCCCCGCATCGACCGTTTCTTCCTGGGCTATGACTCGGATATCGACGGCTCCTTCAGCAACAAGCTCAGCAATGACTTCGCGCACGTTCGCAAGACCTGTGCGCGCGTCTTCCTCCACCACAACGAGGACAACCCGTTCCAGTATTGAGCCCCCTCTCATCGCTCCGAACCCTCGGAGCACCCCATGAACGACCCCGCACTGCGGGGTCGCTTCGCATCCGGGCGACCTCTTCAGGTGAGCCCCAGCTCCCCCGCCACCCGCTCCGCGACCGCGGAGAGCTCTCCGGCCTCCGGCGGGTCGATCCACTCAGCCTCGTCGAGCTTCCGGTACCAGGTGCGCTGCTTCCGCGCAAACTGCCGCGTCCGCAAGGTGATCTCATCCACGCACCTCCCCCGCTCGAGGTCTCCGTCCGCGAGCGCCAGGACCTCCCGATAGCCGAGCGCCTTCTCCGCCGTAGGTCCGAAGCCGCACCCGTCCCGTATCGCGAGCGCCTCCTCCTTCCAGCCTGCGTCCAGCATCGCTTCGACCCGCGATCGCAGCCGCTCCTCGTAGGCCTCACCTGTGGAGACGAGGCCCACGACGCGCCCGTCTCTCGTCGGCCCTCCCTCGCTCCCGTGCCAACCCCACTCACGCTGCTGCTCCGAGAGCGGTGTGCCAGTGAGCTCCTGGACCTCGAGCGCGCGCACGACGCGCCGCGTATCGTTCGGGTGCAGGCGCGCCGCGGTGGCGGGGTCCACCTCTTCGAGCCGAGCGAACAGGGCCTCGCCCCCCTCCTCTGCCAACACCCCCTCGAGGCGCTCGCGCACCGCCGGATCTCGGGCGGGGCCATCGAACAGCCCGTGAATGAGCGCGTGCAACCAGAACGCCGTCCCTCCCACGAAGAGATACGCCCGCCCCTCCTCCGATAGTTCGATGAGAACCTCCCGCACCTCGTCGAGGTAGCGGGCCACGTCGTAACCCTCCGAGGGCTCCACCCGGTCGAGCATGTGATGCGGTGCCGCCTCGCGCTCCGCCGCCGTCGCCTTCGCCGTCCCGATGTCCATGCCCCGATACACCTGCATCGAGTCCAATGAGATGAGCTCACAGCCTGTCTGGGCGGAGAGCTCTAGAGCGAGGGCCGACTTGCCCGCGGCCGTCGGCCCGACGAGGCAAGGCAGCGGCAGTCGATCGAGGGGGTCGTCTGAGGCCGGATCCATGCGCAGGATTCTGGCATACCTGGAGAGGAACTCGCCCGGGCTGCGTACTCTGCGTAACCTCTCCCAACATGCTCACCCTGCCCCTCCTCCTCTCCCTCCTGCTCCTGCAGGACCCTCCGGCCCCTCCTTCGGCGCCCGCGGTCCCTGCAGCGCCCACCACGGACGCGGCGGCGCGTGCCACCTGGGACGCCCTCGCAAAAGCCACCCTCGATGAGAAGCCCGTCACAGCCTTCGAGCTCTCCTTCCACCTGCGTGTACGCCCCGACGACGTCCAAACGAACGATCTCCGCGCTCGCTATCGCTTCCTCTCCCCCGGGTTCGTGCGAGTCGAGCTTGAGAGCGGACGCGAACACCTCCGCGGCCCCGACGGTGACTACCTCATCGACAGAGAGGAGGTCTTAAAGCTCGTCGGGCGAGAGGCCACCGAAGACAAGAAGCAGATCGATGAAGCCGTCGGAGTCGCGCGCAACTTCCTGGCGTTGACCGACCCCGCGCGCCTCAAGCCGAGAACGGTGCAGCCAGCCACTGCCCCCGAGCACCTCCTCCCGGTCGTCCTCCGAGAGCGGGCTAGCTCCCTGCGCTGGATCTCGATCACGACCGACGGATTCCACCTCCTCTCTTCACAAGCCCCGCTCCCTGAGGGAGCGCGCCGCGTCCAGCACGCCCTCCTCGGCCTCGACCCCAAGGACCCAGTCCTCGAGCTCGCGCTCGTCGTCGAGGACACCCTCGACTCCGACGGCGCCCCCCTCGCCAGTCCGAGCCAGGTCCTCCTCGACCTGCGGCGCTCCGCTGTCCTCGATGGGTTCCAGGTGCCACGCCACCTGCGCGTCCACGGGCTCGACCCCGCGACCCAGACACCGATCTTCCGCACCAAGCCCTCCTATGAGCTCTGGCTACGCGGCGGGACCCTGCGCCCCAAATTCAAGGCGGACGCCTTCCGTCCCAAGTAGACCTAGCGCCGGTGGAAGGCCTTCTCGAGGTCTTCCAGCGCGAAGCGCACGCGAGTCGGACGCGCGTGCGGGCAGGTCTGATCAGACTCGAGGGCTCTCCCACGCTCGAGGAGGGCGCGGATCTCCTCCTCGCAGAGGGCGTCTCCAGCCATGACGGAGGAGCGGCAGGCGCAGCGGTGCAAGACCTCCTCGACGAGATCGTCGAGGCGCGGGGTCTCGCCCTTCTCCTCGAGGAGCGCGATGAGGTCGCGCACCAAGCCCCCCGCGTCGGGCTTCTTCAGGCGGGCGGGGAGTCCGTGGACGGCGACCGTCGCCTCTCCGAAGGGCTCGAGTTCGATCCCCATCTCCGCGAACTCCTCGATCCGCGGCTTGAGTCGTGCGAGCTCGGCCTTGGCTACATCCACGAGCTCGGGCACGAGGAGCCGCTGCACTTCGGGGCGACCAGCCATGACCTCGGCGCGCAGGTCCTCGAGGGTGATGCGCTCGTGCAAGGCGTGCTGGTCGATGATCTCGAACCCATCGGGGAGCGCGCGGACGAGGTAGGTTCTAGCCACCTGCAGGTAAGGGCCTGCGAGGTCATCGCCTCCCTCCCCCATCGCGGCGGGGACGGCGCAGACGGCATCGTCGGACGACGGGAGGGGCGCCGGCGGTCTCGCATCGGGCTCAAAGGCGCGGCCCGGGACGTCACGCGCTGTGATCGGCGGAGAACTCGGCGTGAGGACGCCGGGCTCGGAGAAGCGCGCCTGATTTGGATCTTCGCGGACGAGACGGCGCTCCATCGAGCGCACCATGCTCTCCCCAGGTGTAGCGATGTCCGTCTTGGCCACAGCCTCGCGCAGCGCGTTGACACAGAAGCCGAACAGCTGGCGCTGCTCGCGGAAGCGCACCTCCGACTTGGTAGGGCTCACGTTCACATCGACCGTGCTCGGGTCGAGGTGCAGGTGGAGGAAGGCCGTCGGTTGGCGTCCCTCGACGAGGAAGCCGCGGTAGCCCTCCTTCAGACAGCGCGAGAGCACCTTGTCGCGCAGGTAGCGCCCGTTGAGGAACCACATCTGGCGTGAGGTGTCCCGACGTGAGAAGCGCGGCGGCGCGACGTAACCGGCGAGCCGCACCTTCGCGGCCTCGTGGGTCGCCTCGACCGGAACCAGCGCGTCCGCCAGCTCTGCGCCGAAGGCCCGCCGCACGCGGGCGGCCAGGTCCATCTCCGCCTCGACGTCGAGGACGCGCTTGCCGTCGTGCGTCATGACGAAGGCGACGCCCTCGTGGGCGAGGGCGAGGCGCTGCACGACATCCAGGCAGCGAGCGAACTCCGTCGAGGCACGCTTCAGGAAGCGGCGCCGCGCCGGCGTGTTGTAGAAGAGGTCGCGCACCTCGACCATGGTGCCGGCAGGACAGCCCGCCTCCACCAGCTCACCGATCCGCCCACCCTCGTCCTCAACACGCCAGCCCAGCTCGGCGTCATGTGTCCGCGAGAGGAGCTGCGTCCGGGCGATCGACCCGATCGACGCCAGGGCTTCGCCCCGGAATCCCAGGCTGGCGATGTGCACGAGGTCCTCAGGCAGTCGGAGCTTGCTCGTCGCGTGCGCCAGGAAGGCGCGCCCCACGTCGATCTGCCCCATACCACAGCCGTTGTCCGTCACGCGCACCAGCCGCGCGCCGCCCTCCTCCAGGGCTACTTCGATGTGGGTAGCGCCGGCGTCCAAGGCGTTCTCCACGAGCTCCTTCACCACTGAGGCCGGGCGTTCGACGACCTCGCCCGCAGCGATCTGGTTGCGCACGTGCTCGCCTAGCACCTCGATCTGTGCAGCGCTGGTCTCGATCTCCTGCCCCATAGCCCCGATTCTAGCCTCGCTGGGCCCCTCCTCGTACAAAGCTTGGGCGTTCAATGCGCCACCGCAGGGCGAACCGGAAGAGCGCGTCCGCGTCCACCACGGCCCCGCCCCCCGCGCGGCTCTTGGCCTCCACATCGAGGAAGTCCGCGAGCATCCCCTCCCAGTCTGCAGCGCTCCGCTTGTCGAGGCGGGCGTTGAAGGCCTGGACCGTGCTCGGCGCCCCCTTGACCCCCGCTTCACGCACGGCCTCCGCTGGGCTCGCGCCGCGCTCGAGGGCGCGCGCCCCCCGCGCGAGCTCGCGCAGCCGATTCCGCAGGGTGGCCCCGAGGATCGCCGAGAGCGCCCGCGGGTCGACGTTGCGACGCCCTGTCCGATCGTCGTTCATGCCGCCGCGGTAGAGCGCCTCCACCGCAGCCAAGGCCTTGCCGAGCTCTCCGTCTAGGAGCCTGTCGGCGGCGCCCCAGGGCGCCGCGCTCGAGTCCCAGCCCACGAGCTCCCGCACGGCCTTCCCACCGCCGTGCCTGAGCTTCTCGAGCGCAGTGTCCAGCGCGAACAGGTCGTTGCCGACAGCGGCACATATGTAGACGGCGTCCCGTGGGTCGAGCTGGAGCTTGCGCGAGCGCGCGCGGGCCAGGAGCCACTGGACCGTCTCTGCCTCCGTCGGATCTCCCGCCCGCCAGGGCGGCGGTGAGTCCCACAGCTTGCGTAACTCGAGGACCGGCGCGCCGAGCTCCTTCGCCAGCTTGCACACGGCGTGGTCGAGGCGCAGTTTCCGGCAACTGATGACGACGCACCCGCCCCGGGTCTCGTCCTTTGCGGCAGCGCTCACGGCGCGCGTCAGGGACGAGTGATCCTTGCCCGACTTCTTCAAGAGGTCCTCGACATTTCGCGCCACGACCAAGCGCTCGGCCGCGAAGAGCGGAGAGGCCACCAGGTCGTCCAAGAGGAGCGCTGCGTTGAACTCCGGATCGCTCGCGTCGTGTCTCGAGACCTCGAGCCCCTCGGCTTGGGCCTTCTGAACAAGGAGCGTCAAGGCCTCCTCGACGAACCAACTCTCCTCGCCGCGCAGGACGACGAGGCGATCGAGGCCCTGACTCAACCTCCGCGCGAGGTCTGCCAATTGCTGCGGGGGCGCCGCTGCTCGCTTCTTGGTAGCCATCAGGTGCCTCCCATGAACTGGAGGTCCAGCGCGACTCCACAGAACAGAACGACCCCCACCCACCCATTCGCCGTGAAGAAGGCCATGTCGATCTTGGAGAGGTCGTCGGTTCGCACGAGCCGATGCTCCCACACCAAGAGCAAACTCGCGAGCCCCAAGGAGACCCAATAGACGAGCCCGAGCCCAGCGAGGTGTCCCTGCACGCAGAAGGCCCCCACGGCGAGCCCGTGCAGGGCGCGAGCGGCGAGGAGCGCCCTGCGTCGACCAAACTTGGCCGGGACCGAGAAGAGGCCCCGCTCGCGATCGAACTCCTCGTCTTGGCAGGCGTACACGAGGTCAAAGCCCGCGACCCAGGCGAGGACACCGCCGGCGAGCCACAAGACAGGTGTGAAGTCCTCTTCGAAGGTCCCGGTCACCGCCAGCCAGGCGCCGAGGGGCGCGCAGGCGAGGGCGAGGCCGAGGGCGCCGTGTGCCAGCAGGCTGAAGCGCTTCACGTAGGAGTAGCCCAAGACAAGGACGAGTACCCCGAAAGAGAGCTTGCCGCACCAAGGGCCGAGCTGGTACGCGCCCATCACGAACCCCGCTGACGAGACCAGCACCAGCGCCGCCACGGAGAGCGGTGTGAGCACGCCGCGTGGCAGCTCGCGCTCCCGCGTGCGTGGGTTCTCTGCGTCGATGCGGCGATCCACGAGACGGTTGAAGGCCATCGCAGCCGTGCGAGCACACACGGCGCACAGGACGATCCAGCCCAGGCGGTCGACGGCGGGGACACCACCTGCGGCGATCCACGCGCCCTGCATGGCGAAGGGGAGCGCGAAGATCGAGTGACTGAACTTCACAAGCGAGAGGTAATCGCGCGGCCCCCCCATCAACGCTCTCTCGCTCGCTCGGTGCCTGCCTCCTCGGGCGGCTCGTCCAGCCCGGACCAGCGGGAGCTCACGGCGTGCTCCACCCCTACGCTGTCGAGGACCTTCCCCACCACGTGACTCACGAGATCCTCGATCGACTCAGGCCCGTGGTAGAAACCGGGCATCGCCGGGAGGATGACGGCCCCCATCGACGCCAGCCGCGCCAT
>Ga0310345_10006597_pt1 | contig 10110 bp, 12 predicted proteins | sample HC15DNA20500_MG_FD_204667 | JGI IMG/M metagenome (GOLD analysis project Ga0310345, IMG submission 204667) | Marine microbial communities from station ALOHA, North Pacific Subtropical Gyre - HC15-DNA-20-500_MG | ecosystem: Environmental > Aquatic > Marine > Oceanic | place: Pacific Ocean: North... | reverse complement strand
AGACTGGAACTGGAGCAGGAGCCGAAGCTTTGACCGAAACTATGTTCAAAGACGCGCTCCAGGCTATTTGGGTTCAAGGAGGATTCCCTCAGACTGCTCTGTGTGGCGGATTCCAACGAACCAAGATCGACGCATTCAGTGGGAATGGGACTCGCTTTCTTCCGATGACTCAACCAGTTCTTGAGACATCTGTTGATGTTTACCGATCTTCTTTCGGGAACATTGCGATTCGACTTCACCATGTCGCTCAGGCTCAGATTCCTGATGTTGTTCTTATCCTTGGAGACATGGATCTGTGGAGAAAAGCTTGGCTCAGACGACCGACCAAGAGAGAGTTCCCACGGAACGGTGACTCCAGGCGATGCCAGATTATTACAGAGTTGACTCTGGAATCGGGCAACGAGAAAGGGTCTGGAAGGATTACTGATCTCACTGTAGCGTAGTCTCTTTGCAGAGAAGTGGGGGGATTATTTTAACAGCAGATGGTAACCTTACCTGAGACTCCATCTGTTTGTTATTTTGATCCTCCTGCTTGTCCTTCCAACTAAAGATTAAAAAATAAAAAGGGAGTTACTAATGCCGTTGAAAGCAGGAAGAGCCGGAAGAGCCGATAGATATAAAAGAGGAATTAAAGCTAAGCGGCCTCAAAAGATTAAGCCTAGTAAGGGGATGGCGGCCTCAAGAGTCCAAAGAGCAAAAAAGCCAGCAAGTTGGGAAGCGTCTATTCCAAAGATATACGGATGGTAAAGGGAGTTACTAATGCCAAAAATAGGATTGCCTCTTAAGGTCGGGTCTGCTCCTAAGAATAGACCGGCACCTCGCGGAACTTTAGATGTTATAGAAGAGCCTTCACCGGTAGAAGATAGCGACAACTCTATCGTAGAGGAAGTTTTGGAGTTGATTGAAATGCCTAAAGGCGGAAATGCGTTGGGATCTCCAAGAGGATGGTGGAGAAGGAATACGGTAGGGACTGAGACGGTAAGGAGATAGATATTGATTATCAAAGATCCGTCCAAGCTCGACCACAGAGTAGGGCCGCATCATGGCATTGTGGGTATAGAGTCGAAGAAGGACAAGCTTCATATAAAGCATGTTGAGCTTTTAGAACCTACCCTGGCTGCCGTGGATTCCATTAAGAGAAACTCAGATAATGGGTTTACCGATGAGCGAACTATGCAGCACTTATGCCGTATCCCTGGAACTGAATTCGAGAGGGTTACCAAAGAAGAGGGGAACGGATGGTGGACTAATCATAGGCGTTTTCAGAAGTACCTAAGATCTGAGGGATCAAGATATAAGATTGCGAGGAATCCATGAGGCTAGCGTTAGCGGATCAAGAGTTAGTTAAAGAGAAAGAATGCGACTTTATCGTTGATGGAGTCCTCTCTTCTGCTTCTGCTCATGCTAAGGATTCTTGTGGCAAGGTAGAGATTATAGGGATTCATCGAGTCAAAGATATGGTTGATGTGGTTAATTCTGCTCAAAGAATTCTTAGAAGAGGAGGAGAGTTAAAGATTGTAGTGCCATTTGGTGGATCTTCCTGGAACGATCCGGAGGCGTGTCGGGAGGTTAGTGGTTCTACTTTTTCCGTCTGGAGACAGGGAGAAGAAAACTTTAGATATGCGAATCACCCATTTCGTAGCGTCATTTCTAATAATGACGGGGTAATGCTGCATATTAGTATGAGGAAGTAAAGTTGTCCAAGAAGATCTGTGTCATGCTACGGGATGATGGCCCCACTGGGTACTATCGAGTAACCCTGCCCTATAGCAGATTATTCCAAAAAAGCTCCTACCAGATTGAACAGATTTCCAGTTACGACAATCCTTCGCTAGTAGCTAAAAAACTTGATTGTGACGTTTTTGTCATCCCTCGGATGCACGAGCCGGTGTGGATTGAGACTTGTAAAGCTCTCAGAAAAGCGAATAAAACTAGGATAGTCATAGACCATGATGACAATATGTTCTCGGTGTCTCCCCTTTCTAATCATTATGTAGATTTTGGGACTTCTGAGGTCGAGATCCTTAGTGGTAAATCGCGACAATGGCTATGGAGAGACGGGGAGAACGGTTTCGACGTTAAAGCGAATGTCGAAAAGTATAATGGATTCTGTGAGGCTCTCTCTGTCGCTGATATGGTAACGGTAACGCAGCCTGTTCTGGGGGACTTATATAAGGAGTATAACGAGAACATTAAGGTTCTACCCAACTGTTTGGATTTCTCGCTATGGAAGAAAGCTCCGATGAAGCCTCACGATGAGGTCCGGTTGTTTTGGTCTGGGGGATCCTCCCACTTTGAGGACTGGTGTCTTTTGGAAGATGTCCTCCCAGTGGTGATGTCTAAGTATCCAGATGTCCATCTATATATTCAAGGCACGGCTTTTCATGGAACTCTTAAGAATTGCCCCCAAGAAAGAGTCCATGTCAATTCATGGGCTCCGTACCAAGCTTTGCCATATATATGCGCGATTAGAGATCCAGATATTGCAATAATCCCTCTGCGTGAGAATGAGTTTAATGCCTGTAAGAGCAATATTAAGTGGGTAGAGATGTCTGCTCTGGGGGTTCCCTGCGTTATCTCTAACGTAGACCCTTATAAGGTTAATTATGACGGGAGTAACGCAGTGATGATTGAGAACAATTCTTCCGATGGGTGGATAGAAGGTATATCCACATTAGTAGAAGACAAGATACTTCGATCGAGAATTGCTGGAGAAGCACTTAGATATGTCAAAGATAACTTTGATATAGATTCCAAATTCAAACTTTGGGAAGACTCCATAGAGGACTTAGACTCGTGGCGATCACCTACACCTTTAACCGTACCAGAGACCAGATTATCGACGAAGCCCTCAGAGACCTCGGCGTACTTGCACTAGGGGGATCCGCTACCTCAGACCAAGTAAGCGAGGCGGCGGAGAAGCTTGATATATTTATCAAGAGTTTGAGCAATCGCTCTATAAAGGTGTGGCTCTATGATTGGATAACTCAAGCCTTCAACACCGCATCAACGGAGATAACTGGGACTGACGCTGCTATCTATACTTGTATCCACTCCCACACTTCAGCTACGGCTAATAGGCCGGTTACTGGAAACGAGTGGACTGTGTATTGGAGAGAGCTTGGTTCAACCGGAGGATCCTGGTCTGCCGACCAGAGCTACGTTTCAATAGGTGACTTCTCTCTTGACGCATCATTCCTGGGGATTGACCATGCCTTTTTGAGATCCAAGAAGGCTGGAGGGACTCCTGTAGATATTCCCATGTCGATTATATCTATGAGGGAGTTTTCTATGATACCGGATAAGTATTCTACCGGGCTACCGGAGGCACTCACGATAGACTTCCGAAACGCAAAGATCTTTCTCTGGCCTCAACCGGATTCATCGACCATAGGAGACTACGTTCTTAGGTATCGAGCTATTAGGATGCCCAGGGACTTCGAGAACGCCTCCGCTACGCCTGAGTTCCAGTCCAGAGCCCTACAGATGTTAACCTGGGGGTTAGCTGACCAGCTATCTCTAAGATATGGCCTACAGATCCAGGAGCGACGCGAACTTCATGACAGGTTCAGGAGCGCACAGAAGGACTTTCTTGCCATGGAGGATGAGCTTAACTATAACCTGAGAACTAGGCCGAATGCTTCGATGATAGTATGAAATTCCAATGCACCAAGTGTTCGCTATGCTGCAAGAAGAAGCATTTGGATGAGATGCCGTTGTTGATTGGAGCTACTCTACCCAGAAAGTCTAACGGGGACTGCTTGCACCTGAAAAAGAATGGTCAGTGTGCAATATATAGGAGGCGACCAATGGTTTGCAGGAATAAGGACAGCTTTGACTTGTTCTCCGAGATGACTGGGGTTTCGACTCTAAAAGAATGGTACGTCCAGGGCAATGAGAAGTGCAACAAGATGCAGGAAGCGGAAGGATTGGATCCTAAATTCAGGATTGATGTTTCAGTCTACGATGTAATGGCAACTTGAGGGCAAAATGGGAATAGAGATCTTAGTAAAAGAAGGATCTGCTGCACAGACTATTACTTTCGGAGATGCTGGGGATGATTATGCAATAACTCTTACCGGTTTAGCTTCCGCTGCGGCGAGGCAGTCTGCCAAGGCGGATTTTGGAGCTACCAGGGCAGACTTGTATGATGTAATCGTTGAGATAGATAGTGGCACTGCACCGGCAGCCGGAAAGACTGTAGATTTTTACTGGTCTGCCTCAACTTCTTCTACGGCTGCTACCTCAAATGCGGCAGGGGCCAGTGGGAGTGATGCTGCTTACAAGGCTAGTGAGGAATTAGAATGGCTCAAGCAGTCAGAGTTCATTGGATCTCTTATCGCTACTGCTGATACCAATACCACTCAGATTCAGTCTGTCGGGAGATTCTCTCCAGGGACCAGGTATGGTCAGTTGATTGTCATGAATAATTTAGGACAAGCATTAAGAGCGGTAGCTACCATGGTTATAACTTTCCACCCGATTGTTACGGAAGTCCAATAATGTACTTAGACTCAAATACAAAATGGGGAGGAAAGAGACCGTCATGGCCCTTTAGGGCTAATCGTGGATCCTGGCAAACCAAGGATTTAGTCGGATGGTGGCCGATGTCTCCAGTGACTGGATTGGGCCTACGGGATATGTCCGGTAACGGGAATCATGGATCTCTGGATACTAATACTGGGTCAATGGATCCGGCTGCTTCTTGGGTGATTAATGGTGAATGGGGTCCGGTACTGAATTTTAACGAGTCCGGAGGATCCACCGATCATGTCAATATCGGGGCTCATGACACGTTTGATTTTGGCTCGGAGGATTTCTCTATATCGTTTTGGTTTGACGCTCCTGCTACCCAGACAACTAACGGGGTCTTGATGGGAAACGGTGAATGGGAGGTTTCTGCTTGGTATGTTCAGATCTCCGGATCTGACTCGACTAAGCTTCAGCTTCCAACTCTGGTAAGCGGAGGATCTGACATTACTACGACTTCGACCGGATTCCTGACTAACGACTCGTTTCAGCAGGTTTCTTTTGTTCGACTTGGAACCGGTCCTGGAAAATTTTACAGGAATGGAGTGGAGGAGGATTCCTACACCACTCAAGATGACTTGGCTGATTTTACCGACGCTGACAGGGACTTTAACCTGATGGCCTATACCAATGCTGGGGCCACAGCCGCCAAGGGGAGCATATTCGATGTAAGGATATACAAGAGGGCTCTGAACACAGCAGAGATTGAGAAATTGTACAATCCAGCAACTCGATGGTCTGCCTACGAGCCGGTTCAATCCAGGTACAATGAGCTTCCAAACAATATAGGGGTCAAGGTTCTGGCAAATAATTTTGGGACTGGCTCGAAGAACCGAAAGCCGACTCAACCTACCGTGAGTAGAGATGAGTTTGACAGCCTAAGAGGGGTTTTCGAGACTCCGGAAGTGTTCACTGAAAGAAAAAGGCCAAGATAATGGCAATAGCCAGAATAGATATAGGCGATGTATATGCCAACATAGACAATGACCAGTTGATTGAGTTGACGGCTCAGTCTTTGGTTAATGTCTATCGGGATGAGGTCAAGAGCTATCCTAAGTTCCCTGGACTGACTCAGTTTGTAGATACTGGTAGCTCCAAGGCGATAGAGGGAATACACGAGACTATTGATGGAACTATTCTTGCGGTTTCTAATAAGAGGGTTTACCGGATTAATAATGACAATACTGCGACAAGGCTAGATAACGCCTTGGATTTGGACGGAAACAAGTGTTCCTGGGCTGAAGATGGGAGCAATGTATATTTAGCGAATGGAGGTAAGCTTTATCAGATTGACCTATCCGCTTTAACTATTACAAAAATGGGAGCCAATACTCCCAGCAAAGTAAAACAGGTTGTTTTTGCTAGGGGATTTCTTTTGGCGGCTAGCGACACTAACTGGTATGCGTTTAATGACTTAGGAGCTAATCTTGTTATTAGGGCAATGACGTACTCTTCTTCCGGTGGATATGCCCTGGCAGTAGCTACGGACCCCTCTGTAGGGGGCTCGGTTATTTTTAAAAGCTCTGATGCCGGACTTAATTGGGTAAAGGTTCACGAATTGGCTAGGACTGGAGATTGGACTTTCCCAGAAGATGCCGCGATATTGTCTAATGACACCTCCATCGCTCTAGTATCATTTGTCAGGCAAGGAGCCGGTTCTAATCAGATACTTAGATCCGATGATTCCGGTGATACCTGGTCTAGCGTACACACTCAGGATCCTGACGATGACGATCCAGAACCAATATACCGTTTCCTGGATTTGGGGTCGGGTACGGTTTGGTGTGGTCGGCATGATGGCAGCATTCTCAAGTCTGCCGACTCCGGAGCTACGTGGTCTGAACAGAAGATTGATGCAGGTTTGGAGGCTCCTGACGAGGTAGTACAGATTGTCAAATTATCTTCTACGGTTTTCCTGGCCTCTGTTCTGACTGGTAGTAGTAGTGTAGTGGTGTATAAGTCTACTGACACTGGGGCAAGCTGGGCTTCTTCCGCCACCGTATCAGGTGGTGGAGGACATATGGTGGCAACTTCAGCAACTAACGTCTTGCTTAGTTCGTTAAGTGATATTCACAGGTCTACTGATGGTGGGGCTACCTTTGGGTCCAGCTTTAATATAAGTCCCATACTAGTAAATTCCGGATATGACACCCTGGAGGAGTTTCATTACTCTAACTCTACTCTTCTAGCTATTTGCACCTCTGATGTTATCAAGTCAACGGATGATGGTCAGACATGGACAAGTATTAAGACATTTTCTTTGTCTGTGGACGGAGAAGCGCATGACTTGTTCTTGGCTTCTGCCGACAAATTAGTGGTTTCTGTAGGATCTAACATATGGATTGAGGGTTCAACCGGAAGTGGAATCCTGGGAGATGTATGGTTTGCCGATGACAAGCATCTTGATTACTCGACAAACAGATCGTGGGAGTTTTTCAACGCAGAGCAGAAGGCTGATGGGTCAAACTCGATCTTTACTAATGGGCAAGAAGTGTTTATTGGTGGTACGCATTCAGTTGAAGCTAGCTGGCTAGATGGACGAACTCCATGGGCGTATCTTCCGACAGGTTTCCAGACTTATGGCGTTCTGGCTGGAGACTCCGTAGCTGTAGTCAATGGGGTGTTCTATTATCTTGGTTACTACCGGAATGCTGCACGGGTAATAGTATTCGATGGTCGCCAGAGCCAGGTGTTATCGACTAACTATGACTCGGTGATATCATCTTTTGACACTCCTAGTGATGCCAAGGGATTTGCCATCGTCAAAGACAATAAGCCTTTTTATGTCCTCCAATTTACCGCTGATGACCGGACATTGATCTACAACGTCCTGGACAAAAACTGGACAGAGTTGGCTTTTTGGAATGGGAGTGCTAACGAGCGTCATCTGATTAACTCCTACGCCTATTCTCGGCTTCAGAACAAGCACTTTGTCGGAGACAGGAGGGACAACGGCAAGATCCACACTCTTTCCGGACTTACCGATGACACGGTGTTGAAAAAAGCGGAGATCGTGACGGGGCATGTTAACCGAGGTACAGACCTGAGGAAGAGATGCAACTGGCTATTAATCAAGTCTCTCCCTGGGTGCAGCTTTACCCTGGACTACAGGGACGATGGGTCAACGACGTTTGGTGGGTCAAGGACTATAACCTTTGGAGCTAATGATAGGCTGGTTAAGGTTCATGCGTTAGGAACTTACCGGCAGAGACAGTGGCGAATCGTTCATAACGCTACCAATACGGACTTCTTCCTTGGTTCGATTGAAGAAAATTTTGAGATCTTAATGCGATGAGGGCTTCTTCCAGAGAGCAGCGACCGGTATTTCTCAAAGAGGAAATTGCGGTTGGGTTTTTATCGTCTGACGCGATATCGGTTTATAAGGTTCCTCCAGGATACAAGATGGAGACTATATCCCTTGCTCTTTGCAACACAAATGCTACTAACTCTTACACAGTCATCCAGCATGTGATTGCTGCCGAAGGAGGCTTATCAGAGGAGAACAAGACGATTGATATGTCGGCTGACAACGCGATACTGCCAGGGGAGACCCAATATTACGGACCGGATGAGATGTTCCTAGAAGAAGGCGGAGAAATTTATATGTCTGCTAGTACCGCTGACCAGGTGACTCGACGATTATCAATAAAATTAGAGAGAATAGATTAGATACGAGGAGGATATTATGGCAGGAATGTTAATCCCTTTAATAACAGCAGCAATAGGGGCTGGTTCTACCATATTTGGGAGTCTTGCTGCCAACAAAAAGCAGCAGAGTGCCTTGCAATCAGCGACTCAAGTTCAGGGAGCTAGTAGTGAGAGAGCTATCGAGTCTCTGCTAGAGTTGTATGGTAGGGCTACAGGGGCTCTGAGTCCTTATTCCGAGGCAGGGCGTGGGGCTCTTTCTGAGTTGGAGAGATTAACTTATGGAGGAGAGAGGCCAACTCCAACCGGAGGGGGGACTCCAGTTCAGCAGCAGCAACCTCAGACCAGAGGCCAAAGATTTGGAGGAAACAGAAATAGCTATTTTGGGCTTCCACAGGATATAACGAATGCGCTAGGGGTTGGATCTGGAACTCCTGGAGGATTTGACAAAACTCCTGTTACACCAGGATTGTTCAATCGAACCAATACAAGCAAAGACAGGGCAACTCAGGGAATTAACGAAATTGCTAAGTTGTGGTGGGGAGAATCTCTGGATGGAACCAGTGGCCTTGCTGGAGCATTAAAGGATGGGAAAATAACAGTAGAAGAGGCTAATCAGTCGGCGGACTTTTTGTATAAGAGTTGGATCCAAAACATGAAAGTTTCTGGAGTTGATCCTAGCATAATACAGCGTTCTATTAACACTTCTGGTCGGGGAAACACCAGGTCGGCTATGTTCGACTGGAGAGATTTTGTGGCTGCTTATGAAGCTGGTGAGTCATTTGATCCTCTACGTCAGGTTTCAGGAATGGGTGGAGGAGGAGGGTCTTCCAGGAATGAGTTCTTTGAGACAGGTCCAGATACAATTCCCGTTCATCATGAATTAGTTGAGGAGGGCGGTCCGAGATTCTCAGGATTTGGAGTTGTTCCTCCTTCTTCATTCTGATTATTTTTATATAAAGGGTGATAAAAATGGCTGCTCCTACTGCGGCACAACTAGCAGGAAAGACAAAAGAACAGGCGTGGGCCCAATATCATGGGGGGGCTAGCCCTTCAGAGATGGCTAAAAGGGCGGAAGCCATTGGTATGGCTAAGCTTGCTAAAAATAAGGTCACAGATTATATAGATTGGGACGAACAGGGCAGAATATATTCTATCCCTAAGTCTAAAGCGAGTGATCCAAACCCGTATAAATTCGGGAAGATTCTCGGAACCTTCACGGGGGATCTCAATATAAAACCCCCTTCTGGCGGAAACGCCCTACTTGTAGACAACAGGCTTACGGAAGAAAAGAGAAAGTCTCTGATATCAGATGAAGCTACTAGGACCAAGAATGCTTTGGATGTTCAGGCGAAGGCTCCGTCCATATCTGATGAAGATTACCGGACTGCCTGGAACAAACAGGCTCAAGAGAAGAAGATCTCCGACTCTGACCAGACCAAGCTTGATGCCGAGAAGTTGTTTCGGGAGAACAACCCCACAATGTGGAGAACCGGAGCCACCGGAGAGAAGATTTGGGACTACTCCAGCATGGATGACCCGAATGCTCAGATAGATCCAGAGACCAAAAGGCAGCAAGGAATTAGAGAATCAGAAAAAGCGGCAGCAGAAAAAGCGGCAGCAGAAAAGGAGGCAGCAGAGGCAGAAAGGATCCGGTTAGAAAAGGAGGCCGAAGAGATTCCAGATCCTACTCATGAAGAGGACATAGAGTTTCCAGAGGAAAAAGAAGAAGAGAAAGCGGACGATCCTCCCACAGAAGGGCCATGGACCGATAGGGGATTCATTAGTCAAGAAGAGCAGGATCTAGCTCGTCAGCATGGATTTATGAGAGGACAGGAGTGGACGAATCTGGCTAGTTCAGAGGGGTATGAAAACACTCCTGAAGGTAGGTCGTCATTCGTTAAGGCGATGTCCAACTACTGGGATTCTGAAAAT
>Ga0310345_10006596_pt1 | contig 10117 bp, 7 predicted proteins | sample HC15DNA20500_MG_FD_204667 | JGI IMG/M metagenome (GOLD analysis project Ga0310345, IMG submission 204667) | Marine microbial communities from station ALOHA, North Pacific Subtropical Gyre - HC15-DNA-20-500_MG | ecosystem: Environmental > Aquatic > Marine > Oceanic | place: Pacific Ocean: North... | reverse complement strand
TTTCAAAAGGGTGTGGGAGGGTGCGGGGCTGGCTATACCTGATACCTCAGTACTCACAAAAGAGTTTACCGATGATGGCGATTTTATCCATACCTCATGCCTGCTCAGGCTCTTATTATTTGAGGGTCAATCCCTTGAGCCGTTCCAAATTTATAAGGCTTTATCTAACATCATACAACGGCGTGGCTACGATTCCAATATCCCTTGGAAGGCCAGCCATGACGATGCTGACGATGAAGAATCAAGCGACATGGTAAATGACTATATAAAATTAATAGATGAGAGTATTAAGAATAAAAAGTACCGATACCCATGCTATTTGTCGGCCTTGCGTATGGGGTTGTGGGATGAAAAAAGGGGCATAATATCGACACGGGTATCTCGTCATGCTCTGAACTCTAACAAACACGTTATACCCCGCTCTTTAATCGTTGCGGAGTGTAGAGAGCTATATCTCAACGCCCAGAAACAGTTACCCCAGTTAAAAATTGATGTCGATGAATTTTTATATGGGAAGTCAAAAAAAGCCTATCAATCATACTCATCTTGGGAGGGGGTCTTAGCTCAGAAATACCCACGCTTTAACAATCGTATTATTTCTAAATGTGGGCTTTTCCCTAAGCGGAATGTGTGTTCTATTAAACCTTATATAAACGAACCATCCGTCCAATTCTCTATATTATCCCAGTTAAAAAATTTAAGATTCTTAGATGAAAAAGGAAATAAAAGGGCATTAAATAAAACTCAATTTAACGAGGTATATCAGTTCGTCATGATGAATATGCATGATAAACATGGGGAATTAAAAAGAAAAAAAGCTCTTAAATCAGACCTAAATAAAATCCTAAAAAAAGATAATATCAAAATCCATAAAGATGAAAAAATAACAGGTATTATTATAAAACCGTCCGGGCGTTCTCGGTTCTGCCGGCCCGCATTGCGGTTGTTAGTCGATATTTTAGGTGCTTGTAAAAACGCCTCTGAGATTGACCCATCTGACTATGTGACCGCTAAAAATAACGATTACAAAACAGGGATAACGATTGAGGAAGTGGAGGCTCTTTTGAAACGAGTAGGCCGGACATGGGAGCTTTTCCATATTTCAGACGATCGCCATGAGCAATTAAAAGAGTCAAAACGGAACCCTCAAAGAGCAATCAAAAAACTATTAAACGGAATTACTAACCCGCTAGTTAAACACCGTGTCGGGCTGTTTGATACTGAACTAGTGAGGCTACAAAAAGAGCATGGCACCCCTGACGTGGTGAATATTGAGCTGGTGCGTGACAATAAAGATAACTCTTTAGAGAGTACTGAAAAAATAAAGGGGGCTCTTGCCTTAAATAGGAAAAATAAAAAAGATAAAGATGAGTCCATTGATGCATTGGAGGGGGTAGGGATAGAGCCCAGCCCTCAAAACATACTCAAATATAGGCTATTAAAAGAGCTGAACTTTATGGATTTAATAACAGGTGCGCCCATCTCAGTAGATGATCTTGACCGTTATGAGATCGATTATATTGTCCCCAGATCGGCAAATATTAGCTCGGACGGCCAGTTTAACAAAACGCTATTGTCTCAGTCTCTGAATTTAGAAAAGGATAATAGAACGCCCCATGAATGGCTCAAAAACGATAAGCGGTGGGGTCAATATATTAACCGTGTGGCCTCTCTCAAACTAGGTAATAAAAAGACTAGCCTACTACTGAGTGAGTCGGCCCGTGACCTGATAGAGAGCTATAACCCGCTTGCGGACTCGGCCTATATCAGTAAACTAGCTCATAATGTAGTATGTATCCGGTTCGGGTGGGGCATGTCCGTATTAGGTGAAAAAAAACATGTGTATCTGAGCAACGGAACCATTACCCACAAAATACGACAAAAATATAAACTGAACCAGTTACTATATCAAAATCCCGATACTGACATGCCCCCTAAAAATTGGAAAAACAATAAAGGGCATGCGCTTGATGCCCTGTGTATTAGTTATATTCACGAGTATAGCTATTTGAAGACTTGGAAACCTCGACTAGACCATGAGGAGGTACGCCCCCTCTTGGCCGGGGTAGTCCCTCGCCAATATACACGTGATAAATCAGAGCTGAAACTCAAGGAAACGATCTATGGGAAGCGTGGCATGGGTGAAAATCACGTCATTTTTACAGTTAAAAAATCGATTATTGACCTCTTGAGTCCTATTAAAGAAGGCAAGCCCCGTGGCCGTGACAAGATACAAGAAAATATAAATAAAATAATAGACGGCCCTGTACGTGACGATCTGACCGAGTTACTAGAGAATTGTGAAGATGCAACCGAGGGATGGATTAAATTGATTAGTAATTATAAACACCCCGGACAGAATACCCGGATTGACTCTATTAGAATTATTGCGTCCAAGCCTCAAGAATGGGATGAGAGCATGGGGGCGGACTTTATCGGGCGTTATGCGGAAATTGGAAAGGAAAAAGAGGGGCAATATAAAAAAACTAAACAACATAAAGGTCAGATTATATACTTTGATAAAAAAGGGGCTGCAAGGGTGGCCACGGTCTACGCCCACATGCCAACTGATCGGGTGATCTCACGATTAGACAAGGCCGGCCATGACCTGTATCTGGATGGGCATGTATTTTACTCTAGCATGTGGGTATCCATGCCGGACGGCTTCAACCGTATTAAATCAGATGAGAGTTTATACCCAGCCGGTCAGTATCAGATTAAATCCATACGCTCGGACGGGTCTGTAATGATCGCTGATTCGGACGGGGTTTTAATCGCCACAAATATCGCCCAGTTAACAAAATCAAACATGTGTATTAAGACAAATACCTAGCCGTACGTGTAGAGGGATAAGCTTGTCATGTTCAGTTCAGAGTTCCACCTTCTGGGGTATACTAGCACTGCATACCGGAGCTGTAAACCTCTAAACGATATCCATACCATCTTTAGCCATAATTATATCATACTTTGAGGGGGTGGGGGCTCTAAACTACTTGTTTATACTTTAAGTTAAATAAATTATATCATACTTTGAGGGGTGGGGGCTCTAAACAGGTAACCGCAGTCGCCTCTTTTATTAAACATTATATCATACTTTGAGGGGGGTAGGCTCTGAATAGCTTTTTCTATTATCGTTTCTGCTTCAAATTATATCATAATAAAAAGGGGGTAGGCTCTAAACTTTCATAATAATTTGAAAATCAGACTTGATTATAGCATGGGCTTGGGGTGGGGCTCTAAATATAATATTCTTCAATCAACATTTGTATTATATCATGGCTTTGAGGTGGGGCTCTAAACTGTGTGTTCGGGTGCTAGTGTCCCTAGTATATCATACTTGAAAGGGGGTATTCTCTGAACCACAATATCATATATTCCATCATATTAATTATAACACACCTTGAAAGGGGGTACTCTCTGAACTACGTTTTATATTCGTTTTCTAGCTGTTGATTATAACACACCTTGAAAGGGGGTACTCTCTGAACTAGAAAGCGAGGCCAAACAATGCATAGACAATTATAACACACCTTGAAAGGGGGTGATCTCTGAACACCCCTAAAGGTAAAGAGTTAAGCGTTAATTATAACACACCTTGAAAGGGGGTACTCTCTGAACACACTTTATCGTGTTTTAAAAATATAGATAATTATAACACACCTTGAAAGGGGGTGATCTCTAAACACGTAATGTATGAATTTGGAATTATTTATAATTATATCATGATTAAAAGGGGGTGATCTCTAAACAACAAAGATGCGCAATGAATGGCATGTCTATTATATCATACTAAAAAGATGATGCTCTGAATAAAAGGTGAATGATTATACTTGAATATAAATTATAGCACACCTTTAGAAGTGGTAGGCTCTGAACTCCCAAGCTAATCCTTATAAGACTCACTATATCACAAAAAAGTGGTAGGTTCTGAACGGGAAAAATGGTATTATGATTTCCCCCGTATGGGTTTGCTCTTTTATATTTTTAGGCTTTAAGCCGTTTCCCCCTATATCCATATTATGAATAAAGAGGGGGTGGTGCCAATGATAAAAACATTATTTTTAATTTCATTTATAATGAATTTAATTTTAGTGGAACTAGTCTTGGTACTGTACAAGCGGAATCAAGACTAGTTAAATAAAAGACCAACCCATGCGGGCTTTAAACTATCCTATTATAACACACCTTGAAAGGGGGTACTCTCTGAACCTGTACCCTGTTTAATATATTTAACATTTGATTATAACACACCTTGAAAGGGGGTACTCTCTGAACCGGGTTCTTTAGATAAAGATGACTGGTTTAATTATAACACACGAGGGGTGGGGCTCTGAATTGTATAGGACATATTCCAATTACAGAAATTATAGCATGGCCTTGGGGGTGACCTCTAAACTAATACTATACCAAATACAAAACCCAGTGAGTTTTGAGAAAGTTTAGAGGCCGTAAGTATTATAACACACCTTGAAAGGGGGTGATCTCTGAACGAATTTTCTGATATGGTTTTGTTAGTGTGATTATAACATACTTGAAAAGTGGGAACCTCTAAACGGAGCTTTGTTTGATGAAGAAGGTCTATTATAACACACCTTTAGAAGTGGTAGGCTCTGAACTACTCAATACCTTTAATTTCAAATTTAAATTATAGCACACCCTGAAAAGTGGGAACCTCTGAAAGTGGTTATGAGATTTTATAGTATAGCATGCCCATTTTTTCGGGTGTCTCATTTTCTATAAAAATAGATGAGTAGATGAGATTATAATAAGTGAGATAACAAAATGGGACTTTTTTTGAATGGGGTATATGATTTTTTAGATAGCCTAAAATTAGTCCTATCAAACGACCGTTTGATGAGACACTTTTTATAGCCTCAAAAGAGGGGAGGCCCTGATCATGAGTACTTAGGCACAAACTCGGATTTTTTATTAAATAGTTAGCCTCAAAAGCGTGTAGGCCCTGATCATGTGGTCAACTTGTAAGAAATCCTTACACGTTCAAATAAAGACTTTTTTATCTCTTAATAGAAAATAGTAGAAAAATCGGAAATACCGATTTTCTCCCATATTCTATTAATACACAAAAAAGCGGATGCTCTGAATATACAGTTATCTTTTATAATCCCGCCTATTGTATCATACCTTTAAAAGTGGTGACCTCTAAATTCAAAATATCAGCGTAGCTCTTCTAGTGTTATTATAACATACTAAAAAGGGGTGATGCTCTAAATACGCACTTGACGAAGTTAATAGGCTCCTATTGTAACATACCTTTGAAAGTGGTGTCCTCTAAACCCAGAAAGGAAAAATAAAGTGTTAAATATAATTGTAACATACCTTTGAAAGTGGTGTCCTCTAAACAAGATATGTGAGGATATGTGGCAAAATATAATTGTAACATACCTTTGAAAGTGGTGTCCTCTAAACGATAAACATTCCAACAGCTGGTCTAAACATATTGTATCATACCTTTGAAAGTGGTGTCCTCTAAACGCGTCAATGCGACTCAATAAAGACGATTGTATTGTAACATACCTTTAAAAGTGGTGTCCTCTAAACCTTAAAATTATCATGAAAGTTTTGATTTCATTGTAACATACTTTGAAAAGTGGTGTCCTCTAAACATTTTGAAGGCGATATATGCCACCGTATAATTATAACATACCTTTAAAAGTGGTGTCCTCTAAACAAAAATGTTCGTTTTTCGGCTTCTGCTTCCTATTATAACATACCTTTAAAAGTGGTGTCCTCTAAACGTTATCAGCACAGGATGTATATGTAACTATATTGTATCATACCTGTGAAAGCGGCATCCTCTGAACGTCTAAGAAGGCCATAAAAATAGATTTTTATTATAACATACCCTGAGCGGTGGGGCTCTAAATGAGACGTTTAATCCTGGGTTGATGTATTATAGCATACCCTGAGCGGTGGGGCTCTAAATGAGAGGGAAAACCATATGAGCGATATAAGTATAGCATGGCGGGGCTCTAAACTTGATCGTTTATTCTAAAGATAGCCCCTAAGTATAGCATGGCCTTGGTGGGGCTCTGAGCCTATATACTGCTCATCAATTCCCCCCAGTATAAATTAATTCAAGGAAAAATCATACTCAATATCACAATTCTCAAAGTGAAACCAGAATACCTCGGTTATTAAGTCCATATCGACATTGAAATCAAAATTAATTTTTTCAATCAAGCTCCGGCTTAACATCAGTTTAAATGGACTTTAAACGTCATGCGTTGTGATTCTAGCTTTACATCAAGTGAGACAAGTTCCTCTACTCCAAAATTTTCTTGTGAGATACTAGAGTCTGAATATAGGTCATTTGCTTCATCATTTATCCTAAATGCTTCAAGTACCGCTTTACCTAATTTTGACATTTTCATAAGGGCATTAAATATAACCCCTATAAATCCATTTGTAAAGTTTTATTTAATACTGAGCGTTTCAAGTCCCCGTTTAAATGCCCTTGCCCTGATCGCCACGTCTTTGGGCGTTTGGTTGGTCTTCATGCGCTCGTCTTTAGCATAAAATTCAAAGAAGATATTATTTAGCTCTGAACACCACCATCGATTTACTGCATCTATGGGCTTTGAAAAAAAACCAAACAAAACAGAAAAATAATCATAGCCTTTGCCTACCTGACGATCTAAAAACTCAGTATACATGTGATACTTTTTATTTATAGGGACTTGAAATGAAATAGAATAAGCAGGCTCTGACGATAATTCACTTGTTTTTATCGGTTTCTTAACCACGCCCTTTAATACTAGAGCTTCATAATAATGGCCGTTAACCGTAACGCTTGTGTGACATTCCTTAGCATTGCTTTTAATAATTATAGGTAAACATAACCAGAACCTGATAGAGTATATAGGATACGTATTATAATGAAAATTGTGCGTGATCGTTGCTGTCTCTTTTCTATTTGGGCTTATTTTTATCATTATTTAAAGCTCCTTTTACGTATGAAAATTCATTTGATAGCTCGTTTATCCCTTCTGAGATTTTAATCACTGCCTTATTTAGATCGGCTTGCTCTGATTTTATAGGGACTATTTCTTGCTTGATGAGGTTTAAAATCTCTTTCATCTGACGACTGAGTTCTTTTTTTAGGTCTGAAATTTCCTCTCTAACCTCTCGCCGCATTTTGGATTCAGTCTCTGAGTTCTTATCCCTTATCAATATCTCGGTTTCTTTTTGTGATACTGCTAACTGCTGATTAAATTCGGTCGCTCTCTCCTCTAGCTTCTCGATATTATCTGACATGGTTTCTATTGTGTGCTCAGTCTCTTTTTTCAGAGCAAACACAAAACTAAACAGGGGTTTTAAGACTAAGTAAGCTAAAACCGTATTCACACACAAAAATATGATCGTTAGGCTCGTAATGACTGGCCATTTCAAGCCCAGCTCAAAAAAGACCTCAAGCATATCTATCTACAAAATCGTAGTCCATGACCTTGATTCTCACGCCCTCACCGCTTAGGATTGCATCGGCAATTTGTGGGTATATGTCCGTGTATGCGTCCCTTGACATCGTCAAAAATCCTTTCCCATCGTCTACGTTTAAAAGTGAGTGATAGCCTACTAAAATACATCCTTTAGTGTGATCGTCTGAATTACCTGTATGTATATAGATATATTTAAAATCTTCTACATTTCGCAACCATAGCATGCCCTTGTGCATTGAGCCGTACCGTTTTTTATATTTATCATGGTACCCGCCCTCGGCTCTGAGGGTGATATCATATATCCCCATTGGTATTCGTGTCTCACCATAGATTTTTGATTCTTGGTACTGATCTTCAAGTGTATAGGCTAGGCATTTTCGGCCTTTGGTCGCATTAAATAGAACCCCGCATGTGGATTCTCGATCTGAGCTGAACCGCAACAGTTCAAGCCACATGGTCGGTATCCGGTTTTGGGAGTATGTCCGGCCATGTCTCTTTTATGGCCTCTATGGTTTGAGCGTTTTCTAGTAATGCCCATGCGTGTTGTGGGATATCCCTTAGCTCTTGCTTTTTATCTTCAATCTCTTTTTTTTCGATTGCTTTGTTGGGGTTGCTTGCAAACTCAATCCAAGGGGTATCTGTTTTCGCTAGCTCTATGTTTCTGACCTCTCTGATCTTGCCTAGTTGTTCTTGCCTGTGATCGTCAAGTGTTTTTTCTGGTAACTTTTCCCATATGATCGCCTTGTTTTCTATCTTCATAGTGTAGCCCTCACGGGGTTTGAGATCGGACTGATTAACGATAAAAGCGTTAGCTGGGTACTTTTTTATCTCTTCATTTATGTCGATTCCGTCCACAACTGTGGCTGTGACTGATATCCCCTCGTCATTTAAAAATGCTATTTTTTTACTCATTATGCTGGCCCTCCGTATACGATTAACCCTATATGAGCATCTGGTGGTATTGCACCTATAATAGCCTGGCTATAATAAGATAATACAATGCTATTAAAGGTATTCCCAGATTCATGATATGTTGGTTGGTTTTCGATCGAAATCCAACTAGAAACGCTCTTACTGTACATATCTGCACTAAATCCACCCCTATACATAGCCTCATATATATAGGGATAAATGAAACCACCGCTATTAATTGAACTTGTAAAATTGATAGTCGTCTTCCATAGATGCCACCAGTGGTAGCTGTTGTTAGCGAGAATACCACCCGTAACGACAACGGTTGCAGATGATACATTTAAACTTGATTGAATATCCACAACATTCCCTGACGATGTGAGCTTTGCTGTAAACATGGCTTCGGGAACCTTTGTTTGAAGTGTTGACACTGCTGTTTGAAGTGTTGACACTGCTGACTCGTTCGCCTCAACTGCCCTCTTATACTCAGGTAACATGTATTGCTGTAAGATATCCCCAGTCTCTAAATCTGTACTCGGCACATTAACAGGTGTCATTTTTATACCTCCTTAGCTAGTGTCTTAAATTTATATGTGTTTAAATCTATTACTGAATAAATCACTTTAAGCTCTTTACTCCTGATATTGATCGGCCCGCTCGGCCCTGTGAAGATATGTGGGCCGTCAATCTTTGAGATATTGAGCCTAATTGGGATTTTATCGGGCGGGATATCGGGTTGCCCTTCGGCGTTTAAAATGACCTTATCAAGGGGTTTTAGGAATACGGGTGATGAATGGATGATGTACGATTTTTTGGGTGATACATAATAATCAAATATCCGGTTTCCAATCTCGGTCGCCTCTGATTGTGATAATTCCTCAAAACTAGCTTCATACTTTTTTTCACCGTAAATATTCCGATATTTCATGGCCTCTGTTGAGTAGTTGCCGGGTGTATACTGAACCGTTTTAGAGTAGACTGCATCCCCTTCATACGTGATATAGACCGCATTATATATATCCATTTTCCCATCATCGATTATTAATTTCACCACGTTTGACCCATATTCATCGTATGAGCTAAGGTAGTTAAAATGCCATGCGGTGTCGCCTATATCTCGGTTCACTTTTAGCTCAAAATTCCCTGAGTCATTCACAATTAAAAAGCCGTTTAAAAATGTACAGTACCTTGATACCATCTCAAACACGCTCACGCCCTCCGCTATAACGGCCTGATAGTTGGCAATGTTTGAGGGTATGAATGTCGATTCTGGTATTACGTATTTTTCCGCATCCGTTGCACCCTCTAAAATGCTATCAAATACCCTAGCCCCGTTCACTGCTTTTTTGAGTAGTTGGCCTATCATCTCGGCCAGTGTATCCCCTTGCGTGAATGTCACCCCTAAGGCCGGCTCTAACTTCAAGATATGGATTAGGTCAAATAATGGGAAGGATGAGAGCCCGCCTTTCTGGCTTATCTCACCGTATGAAAAAAAGTATTTTGTGTTGGCTGTGATCGTGGTGTTTCCGTCCTCAAATTCCTGTACTATTTTGAACTTGGTCAATGTCTGGGATAACGCCCCATAAAATAATGATCTGAACTCTGTCTCGTCTGAGAATTTGGCGTCCGTATTTGAAAATGTTATTTTTGAGGTGGCCACACTGAAACTGCCTACCGTGTCTTTATCGCCCATCTGACTTGATAGCTTGGGGAATTTAACCACGTATCCAGAAACATCAATCCACTCA
>Ga0310345_10006595_pt1 | contig 10119 bp, 6 predicted proteins | sample HC15DNA20500_MG_FD_204667 | JGI IMG/M metagenome (GOLD analysis project Ga0310345, IMG submission 204667) | Marine microbial communities from station ALOHA, North Pacific Subtropical Gyre - HC15-DNA-20-500_MG | ecosystem: Environmental > Aquatic > Marine > Oceanic | place: Pacific Ocean: North... | reverse complement strand
AGCCCCATCCCCAATTTAAGTTTATCGGGAGGTAATGTTGCGCATTCAAAAATATGATCGGCGTTTCCCAACTCACGTTCATTCTCATCATGAGCTCGTTGGCGTGACCGCGAGAGAGCATGAGGCTTCGTTCTACGACATCTAGCCTACACCTGACCCCGACCGCCATCATGTTATTGCAAATCTGCTCCCCTCCGTCCACGTCCGAGCCCAACGAGTCCGCCACGGTGAGGATTACCTCAAACCTGTCGCCGTCGGGCAAGGTATGGAAGCCTTCGCTATCCTTGGCACCCATTACCCTGGCGAATATCTCGGCGGCCTTTTCCGGCTGGTATGTAGCGTACTTCGTCTCATACTCGGCACCAGGATAGTAGGGATGGTCGGCGGCTGGAAGGGAGTTACGAGCCAGTCCCTTCCCCCCAAAGGTGATCTCTATGATGGAATCCCGGTCGATAGACATGGAAGTGGCTCTGCGCCACTCCTTGTCCAGGAGGTACACTCCTTCTGGCCCGGGATAGGTCACGTTGAAGAGCATCATCATGTCAGAGCCATGTGGGTCGGCAATCGAATTTATGGTGTACCCGCCCCTTTCTTCGCCCTCTTTCAACACGGTGAAGTTCTCGAAACTGAGGTGTCGACCCTGAAAGTCGACCTCACCCTGCGCGGCTCTTAGATTGAGAATCTCGGTTCCCGCAGCCGTCTCGAACCGTTCTCGGTCGAGGTAGGGCAGCTGGTTACCCTCCTGGTCCACGATGGGGTAGTAGGGGTTTCGAACCAGCTTGATGATCTGTTCAGCTCCGGTGGTTTCCCAAACCCATGGCGAGGTGGCAGGCCGGTCAGGGTTGTCGCGTGGGTGCTCCCGGTTCAGATAGTGTTTTTGCCAGGTCTCGAAGCCGGCGGCCTTCGCTGCCGTTGCCGCGTCCGTGTTGTGCGCACCGTGGAACTGCTTCAGGTAGTGGGACGGGGAGTATGGCTGGTGGGTCCCAGTGCAGCCAGGCACCTGGAATTCCGCAAAAAGGTAGTTAGGCCCAGGGTATTGGAACTCAACGGTGTAATCATCTATCTTCACGACCTGCGGATTACCAACTGCGGTTATCCAGTTGGGGAAATTTCTGATGTCAGGGTCCGTGAGTATCGTATATTGGAACAGGAAATCATCGGCTGTGAAGGGTTGCCCATCGGACCACTTCATCCCTTCGAGCATGTTTACCGTCCACACGGTCCCATCCGAATTCGCCTCCCAGGACTCGATCGATGCCGGGACTGCGAAGCCGCCGTCCCCGGCCGATCTTACAAGTCCCCTGCCGTTGACCCGACCCACATTGCAGCTAGCGTCTGCAGGGCCCAAATGTTGACGTCGAAGGGTGCCACCGTACTTACCGACTTCCTCGACTTGTATGACCAGAGGCCCTTTGGGCAGCCGTTCCTCCACCGGAGGCAGCGTTCCGGCCTTCACTAGCGCGGCAAGCATGGGAGCCTCGCTGTACGTTGACGGCGCCGGCACCATCGTCAACTCTGTGTTGTAGATGTTCATGCCTACAAGTTGCTGTGCAGCAGGAGCAACCTTTTCGGGCTCCTTTTTGGCCTCGGGCGCAGTCGTCGGCGCCGCGACTACCGCGGGCGCAGCCGTCGGCGCGGCGACTGCCGCGGGCGCAGGCTCTTCGTCCTCCCCGCAGGCCGCCAGTGTGACGGTCAGAGATACTAACAGGATCACAAATAGCGAAATCTTGTTCACTTCACGCTCCTCAATCTTCAAAACGCCTAGCTGGTGGTTCCGCAGTCGTTTCAGGCCATTTTGTCCGCAGCTCCGCTGAGTTCGGTAACTCCGGGCAATCCGCATACTAAAACTATGTTGGTGTAGTTGTCAATCTCCTGTGAGGAGAAGCTATGTGAGATGTCGAATAAGAAAAACGGTGCCGAAGTAGGCCCATGAACAATTTGGCAGGTCCTGGCCGGACCCTGCGGTGCTATGCTCCCGGAGAACCTTAGCTCCAAAGAATCCCTCTGGCATCTCCGGTGATTCTGTACAACCCCGGTCCTGTATGCTAGGCTGGCGCCGATCTAGCCAGTGGGTTGACGGAAATCGTGAGTGCCCCACTGCTGGAACAGGAAGCCAACAACCGAGGAGAGGAGAATAGAGTCTCCGGAGGGCCACGGATCATGCCGGTAGAAGCGATACTTCCCCTGATTGTGTTTGGCAGCCTCCTATCATTGTGGGTTGTATTGCCCGGTCGACCGGGGGAGGACGATTACGGTAGTAGAATCCGCAACCTACTATTGAGGCGAAAAGACGATTCTTGAAGGAAGTAGGTCCGGATGTATCTCCCGGACTAGGGCATAATCAGGAGACGTTTTCGGGAATACTCAACTCCGACATAATACTGGCCAGGAAGGGGCAGGTTTGGAACCTGCCCCTTCGGTTAATTGGGGTCGTAGCATGTGTTTCCGATAACCTTAGTCTGGCCTATCACTAGGGCCCGGTGCTTGCGAAGGAGCTGATGTAGCAACGGGTTCAGCGGTCTATACCAGTCCCCAGTAAGTCCACCTGTGACGGCATCACGAACCAGTGTTAAGAACAGCAACCAGTAAAAAAAGGATGGTCGGGATCGTCCTCTTTTTGGTGATCCTGACGCTTTTCTTTTCACTTAATCGATTTCCCAAGCTCGACATTGTGGGCGAGGATCTGGATGCTGTAACAGCACCCCAGGGGGTCCAATGTTTCCAGGGGTTCTGCATCGAGACGGAAGCCGGGACGTCGTTCTACACCAGATGGGTGTCCTTTTCCGTAACCTATCTGCGTCTGGTCGCTGTGGGCATGACATTCGCCTTCCTGGTGGCGGGCCTCGCCGAAAGCTTCCTTTTCCCCTCTGGTAGTGGCCGATCCCCGGCCTCCGGCGGAGTCTTCTCCCGTACGCTCAAGGGCGCCGTGATGGGTCCGGTCATGAACCTGTGCTCGGCGTGTATCGTGCCCATCTCCTCCGCGTTTCAAAGAAAGGGGATGGGTATTGAGGGCGCCATCGCCATGGTCCAGGGATCCGCCACCATGAACATCCCGGCGCTGGCCATGGTGTTTTTTGTCTTCACGCCTCTTCTAGGTACGAGCCGGCTCCTGCTATCAATCGTCGGCGCTCTGCTGATAGGCCCTCTCGTGGTGATGACCGTGCGTAGAGGTGCCGACGACCCAGATATAGATGGTGTACCCGTGTCGGATCCGGAGCTATCGGACGCCCGGTCCTGGCGCGAGGTTTTGATCGAAGGCATTCGCGACTGGGCCAAGGCCAGCCTGGGTTACCTGATACGCCTGGGGCCGATCATGGTGGTGGCAGGGTTCGCCAGCGGGCTGGCCATCCAGTGGCTCAGCCCGGATGTGGTACCAACTTATCTGGGCAACGACCTTACAGGGATCGCGATTGCGGCCACCTTCGGCATTCTTATCAACGTCCCGTTGCTTTTCGAGATTCCCCTGGTGGCCCTGCTCCTGCTTTTGGGCATGGGCACCGCTCCCGCGGCGACCCTATTGTTTGCTGCCGCGGCCGGGGGCCCAATCACTTTTTGGGGTCTGGCCAGGCTGATGCCCAAGCGGGCGATAGCCGCCTTCGCCGGAGCGACATGGGGCTTGGGCGCCCTTGGCGGGCTCGCGATCCTGGGTCTGGGGACGTTTATCTGGGAAGGTCAGGAGACGGAACTTCGATTGCGGGCAGCCGACCAGCGGGCGACCTACCCAGCCTTACGCCACGAAGTTGAGCCGTCCGAACGGCCCATCTTCGTCGACGTGACCGAAAGTGCGGGCATCGACTTTCTGCATGTGAGGCTAAGAGTGGATGCCATGGAAATGGGGGCCGGGGCTGTGGTGTTCGACTTCAATGCCGACGACTATCAGGATATCTACGTCACCAGCAACAACGGACCCAACGCCCTGTACCAGAACAACGGCGACGGCACTTTCTCGGAAGTGGCAGCCGCGGCGGGGGTGGAGGACCTTCGCGGAGGACCGTCAAACGGAGGCTGCGCTGCGGATTACGATAACGACGGCGATCCGGACCTGTTTGTCTCCCTCTTCGGCCCCAGCAGATTCTATCGCAATAACGGTAACGGGACCTTCTCCAACGTCACTTCCCGCAGTCTTGGCAGAGTCAACAGACTCGACCGGACCACGGGTTGCGCCTGGGGGGACTACGACCGGGACGGTCACCTGGACCTAGTCGTAGTCAATCATCTACGGTTAAGTAGAAACCCGGCCATTTTTGGCCCCCCGGTCGAAGTGGTCCGGCAACACCCAGATTTCCTAAGGCTCCACGACTCCCTGACCCTGTATCACAATAACGGTGACGGCAGCTTCACCGACATGAGCCGGCTGTTGGGAGACCCCTCAAGCCCCACTATGACCGGGCCGCTGGGCAACCTGTGGGGGGCCGGCTTTCAACCAGGCTGGGTTGACTATGACAACGACGGCGACCTCGACTTGTACGTGGTGAACGATTTCGGCGGCCAGCTGCAGCCCAACGTACTGTGGCGTAACGACGGCTCTGAAGCCGATGGTGGCTGGGATTTCACCGACATATCCGACAGCTCTGGCGCTGGGGTCGAGATATTCGGAATGGGGTTGGCTGTGGGCGATTATAATCTTGACGGCTTCTTCGATCTCTTTATGACCAATACCGGTCAAAACATGCTGCTCAACAACAAAGGAACCGACCAGGGATTCGATATCTCCACAATCGAGGCAGGGGCTGGTGTGGGCCTTACAGCGCAAGGACTGCGGGTTGCCTGGGGTACCTTTTTCTTCGACTACGACAACGATCGAGACGAAGACATCTACGTCGTCAGTGGGTTCCTTAACGCCGCGAACATCGACAATCCTGGAGATCAGCCCAATGTCCTGCTCAGAAATGACGGTGACGGCACCTTCACGGATATCTCGCCTGGCAGTGGCGCCGAAGACCTGGGAGTCGGGCGAGGCGGGGTCTTCCTGGATTACGACAACGATGGATGCCTCGACATATTCCTATCTAACTTACGCCAGAAGGCCCGGCTGCTTCGAAACCTGTGCGACTCGGGTAGCAACTGGTTGGAGGTCGAGCTTGAAGGCACCGACAGCAACCGCGATGGCATAGGCGCTAGGATAACCGTTGTCGCAGGGACCTCGACCCAGATGAGGGAGATAGCGGCCGGCTCCAGCCAGATGGGTCAGAACATGCTGCCGGCCCATTTCGGCCTCGGCCCGGCCCTGCGGGCGGATCGCGTGTCGATCCGGTGGCCCAGCGGCAAAGTCCAGGTCCTACCGAACGTGGCAGTTAATCAGCGCATAACCGTCACCGAACCAGACTGACGTAGGCGCCAGCAGCCATTTGGTGTCTGCAAGGTGTACTGTTCAACCCAGACGCCTTTGAAGTTGGTGGAGCCGCAGGAATGCCCAACTCCCGTCCACTCGGTCGGTTCTCCAGGAAGTCAGAGCTACAGAGGCTACGTCGAAAACTGAATTCTGTGGAAGAGCGTCAGGCCAAGGGAGGAGGGTCAGGGCCTAAAGCCGCGAACGGCTTCGTCATAGCGCGCAGAAATAGACTCGGTCATCGGCATCGACGGCGAAGAGTACGGCTGACGACATACTGCGGCCAGCGGGATGCTAGGCCCCCCCTCGGCTAGGCTGTCTTGTCGGGCAGCGCGTCCCGCACAGGCATGATGTACTCTGCCCCGAATCCACAGCACGCGCCCACGACCTGTACTCCCACCTCGACCCATTCCTTCGCTGCATCAGTGAACTGGGTCGCTGACTCCTCGTTGACCACAGTGCGTTACCGCCACGTCTTCGCCATGTCGTTCCTACCTGAATCGAGATACGCCATCACTGGGCCGGACCACTCATCAAGCATCACCTCGTAAGCTCGCGGTCGCATTCTCGATCCTGGTGTGAAACACAGCCATTACGTCTGAGCCTACCGGTTTTACTTCAGCGATGGCTTCCGTCAGGGTGCGTATCATATCGGCCATGCCGTGTTCGTTGATTCCACCAATGATTCATTGCTCGATTAAATTGCCACGCTCATTCACGTTGTTGATCTCCGCAAGATCTAGGATTTCCTGAGTCCGATCAGCAACGATTTGCCTAATATGATACCTGACACACTCGTAGTCCGGACGGCATATTAAGGTAACGGCCAATGTCGGAGCTTCGAGAATCGCCCGACGTTGGGACAACGTAGTTACAAATGGTTGGCGTGTCGCTGATATGTTACTGGTCGCCTCCACCAAACGCAGGAGGTTTTCGTGCCATGTGAATTCCTGATGAAGCGCGAAAAGCACAGCCATGTTTTGAGGATTATTACGCAGGCCGTACGTACTCACGCAAGATGTCGTGCCCAAGGAAACTACCTCGGACGTTTCCCGCTCTGAGCTGACGCGAACTATGGCTGACCTTTCTCAAGGAGGTGGTGTTGGCAAGGAGGAAGTCCGTTGAATTAGTGTGCACCACAACGACGACGAGGTGTCTAGAATCGAATGCACGAAGTGCCGAGAGCGACAGGACAACATTTGAGGATGAATTTCCTGAAGCCGTCGAAAACCGCAGGGCGTAGTTGTCGCATGCATAGACGGATCTGTACCTGACAAGGCTATAGGCCTTGGGAGTCGCATCCGCAACTTGCTGTTTAGAGACCTGTGGATTCTGCGCTCGGTACTGAACAATGGAATCCAATGCGTCTTGAAAGAGCCATGCGATAGCCTCCCTACAAAACCCACGTCACAATGAAAATGCGAATCAGCCTCCGCCCGATGGGCAAGAGGCTGATCAATCGTGTTCGTGGTGGAGACGGGGGAGGGTCGAACTATACCGTGAACACGGGTTGCCGGTCATGCTAGCCGCCTGAGCAATACGGCGCTCATCGCCTTCGCCAAATTTGGGGACACTTATGCCCTCAGACCCTAGTCGCCTCTCCTCATCTCCCTAGTACGCCTGAGTCCGCCACAGGAGTAGACTGGCCACCAGAAACAGGCTTGCGATAAGGGCCCACTGGGTCAGGCCCGGGATGGGCAGCGGTGGAGGCCGGGAGAAGAAGAATTGCTCCGGGAACGCGTTGCTGGGCGTCCGTATGGCCGAGACCTCGCTCAGCTTCTTGGGGTTGGGGCTTAGGCCTCCCACCATAAGCTGGGGCACCCTCCTCTCCGAGTCCCAGAACCTAAACTCCATTGCAAATGCCCCATGGTTGATGATACCTACGCCCTTTGTCCTTGTCGCTATACTGGCCTTTAATTTCATGGGGGACGGCCTGCGGGACGCGGCCGACCCCTATTCGGACCGAAGATGATGTCGGGCCGGGGCGTACTTGGGCCAGGTCGTTCTCTGCCGTGACGCCGGTTTGGAAATAGCACCGTCGTGCGCGTGTGACGAGGTCTCCCATTGACGCTCTTTAGGCGCTTGTCTACAATACGGCCCAACGTGAATGTCGGAAGGAACAGGATAGGCCTTGGAGGCACCCGCTTCCCGTTGGCGGTCACGTGAATGTCGTGGCGCTTTGGTCTTGAACATCAACCCGTGAAGCCGACTGGTGGGAGTCAAGGCCAGGGATGAGGGCCACGACGTGTGGTCGAGTAAATCACGGGAAGCTGGTGTCATAGGCAAACTGCAGCAGAGGACAGGAGGCACGTGATGTCGAACAAGGAGGACATCGCACTGATGGCCCACCTTATCCGTAGAGCTGGTTTCGGGGCAAACCGCGATGAGCTGGAGGGGTTGGTCGAGCAGGGATACGAGAAAACCGTAGAGCAATTGCTCAACCCTCCTGACGATGTTTCCCGTGCAGATCTGTATTTGCTCTTCCGATACCAGCCGCGGCTTGAGACCGGTGGACCCAGTCCCGTGCCAGGAGCGGCCAACTGGCTTTACCAAATGTTGAACACGCAACGCTATCTCGAGGAGAAGATGGCCCTTTTCTGGCATCATGTTTTTGCCACCGGCAACTCCAAGGTGGACAATGATAACCACTTGACCATACAGATCGAGATGTTGCGCGACCACGGCATGGGCAACTATGGGGACCTGCTGGTACATTTGGCCAAGAACCCGGCCATGATCTTCTGGCTGGACAACAACGAGAACCATAAGCGCGCGCCCAACGAGAACTGGGGGCGTGAGCTACTAGAACTGTTCTCCCTGGGAGTCGGGAACTATACGGAGAAGGATGTGTTCGAGTGCGCGCGTGCCTTCACCGGCTGGACTATAGGCGCCAAGATTCCCAGGAGTCCGCACGAACGTTTCTCCTGGAATTACGAGTTCCGCCCCGAGGAACACGACTTCGGCGAAAAGACTTTCCTCGGACATACGGGCAACTTCGATGGAGAGGACATCATAGATATCATTCTCCAGCAGCCTGCTTGCCCGAGGTTCGTGGCGAGGCACCTATATAACTTCTTCGTCGCCGACGAGCCTCAGGTGCCCGCGTGGTCTATAGAGCCTCCCGGGAACCCAGAGGCCATCGATAAGATGGCGGGGACTTTCGTCGACTCCGGCTTCGAAATCAAGCCCGTGCTGCGGGAAATGTTTAACTCGGACTTCTTTAAGGAGTCTATGTATCAAAAGGTCAAGAGTCCCACGGAAGTGGTGGTGGGAACTTTCCGGCTCACGGGTGATTTACAGGGTCCAGACCCCCGTCTGCCAAAACTCGGGCAGGAACCGGCCTACATGGGCCAAAGTCTTCACGACCCACCCAGTGTCGAAGGATGGCAGACGGGGCGAGACTGGATCAACAGCGGTTCTGTGGTGAAGCGGATTAATTTCGTCGCCGACCGTGTGAGCGACATTGACCTGCCGGGCATCCAGAGCCTAATCGCCAGGGTGGCCTCCGGCGGCACCGCGACAACTGCTGAGGCCCTGGTAGACCGGTGTCTGGATCTTATGGGACCGGTTGAGGTCTCCGAAACAACTCGTTGGGAGCTAACATCCCACGCTGAGGAAGAGGGATCCATGTCGTGGGCTACGGATCCAGAGTACGCGACATCTGCTCGCCGGGTCGGAGACATGCTGGCACTGATTGCCGCTACCACTGACTATCAGTTTGGCTAGGCCGCTCAGAGAAATCGTTCCGAGTAGAGGAGAACATGGCGCCAAACAATAAACCGCCCGTTCTAGTCGTGCTCCAGATGACCGGGGGTAACGACTACTTCAACACCGTAATCCCGTACACCGACTCGAGCTATTATGACGGCCGGGTCAACCTGCAAATTCCCGAGGACAGCGTGCTCAAACTGGACGACGAGCTGGGGTTGCACCCTGTCATGGGGTCGATGAAGGAAATATACGAGCAGGGCGACATGGCCATCATGCACGGGGTGGGTTACGCGAACTCCCCCAGGTCCCACTTCCGGTCCATGGATATTTGGCATACGTGCGAGCCGGATAAAGTCGGCACGGAGGGTTGGCTCGGACGTGCCATTCGTGATCTGGATCCAAGTGGCGAGAACCCTGTATTCGGGGTCAACATCGGTCAGGGCCTGCCCCGAGTGCTGGTAACGCCAGGCGTCTCGGTGGCATCCGTCGCCGACCTTTCAACCTACGGTTTGCTCACCGGTATTGAGCGGGAGCAGCTGCGGACCAGGATGCTGCAGCGGTTCGCTAATATGTACGGCCAGGCCATCGGCACGGGCCCGGTCAAGGAGTATCTTGGGGACACGGGTATAAACGCCCTCAAGGGCGCCGACATTCTGAAGGAGGGTCTTGGTCGATACTCCTCCACCGTGGAATACGCCACAGACCCTATAGCCAAGAGCCTTCGGGACGTGGCCATGATACATACCGCGGATGTGGGTACCCGTATCTTCTACACCGCGCACGGTAGCTTCGACACACACGCGTCCCAGGCACCCGCGTTCGACAAGCTTTGGACCGAAGTCTCTGGGGCGATCGCCGACTTTTGGGACGACCTCAGAGAGCATGACGCGGACGAAAACGTCATCATGTTCCTCTTCTCCGAGTTCGGGCGCCGTGTCCGAGATAACGGCTCCGGCACCGACCACGGAGCCGCGGGTGCATGCTTCGCCATTGGCCCCAGAGTCAAGGGCGGGATGCACGGCGTTTACCCGGACACAAGGCCCGAGGCATTGGAACAGGGGGACCTGGTGCCCAACCAG